>Ga0315540_10001634_pt1 | contig 12788 bp, 15 predicted proteins | sample SalMarSW160110MG_FD_203677 | JGI IMG/M metagenome (GOLD analysis project Ga0315540, IMG submission 203677) | Salt marsh sediment microbial communities from the Plum Island Ecosystem LTER, Massachusetts, United States - Salt Marsh Sediment SW1601-10 ... | reverse complement strand
GGCCGGCCGTGGTGCGGCCGGGTAATGATCGAGAGCCTCGAGGGGATGCAGGGAATATTGAGCTTCTGGCAGGCTTTCTGGACCAGCAGTTCGTGGCATCGCGGCGCCGGGGGCGGCAGGAACTTGCCATCCGGAGCGTTTTCCACGTGATTGTCTGCACCGAACACTCCGATCAACTCTTCTGTCTTGTCGTAATAGGGCGCGATATCTTCGTAACTAATCGGCCAGTCGAAGCCTTTGCCGTCGCGGGAGTAGGGCTTGAAGTCGTAAGGCCCGAAACGCAGCGAGATGCGGCCCCAGTGGTTGGTGCGGCCTCCCAGCATCCGCGAGCGGAACCACGTCCAGTCGGTTCCGGGAGCGTTGGTGTAAGGCTCGCCCGGGATTTGCCATCCACCCACCGCCGCGTCGAAATATCCGAAGGTCGAGTTGGGCTTCACCGCGCCCCGGTGCGGCGCCTGGTAATCCCACTCGAGCATCTTGGATTGCTTGGCCGTGTCATACCAGCTGCCGGCTTCAAGCATCAGGACCTTGGCTCCGGCTTTGGTGAGAACGTAAGCGGCCATCCCGCCGCCTGCACCTGAACCCACAATAATGGCGTCATAAACTTTTGAAGGCTTTTTGATCTGTGCCATTTCCCCTTGCCCCATCTATCAATTTAAATTCCGTGGGAGTTTATCACAAAAATCCCGTTCAGGATTTACACTTCCGTTGAAGGCAGCGGTTCCGAGCCATGCCCCAAGACAGACACATTGTCGAGGCTCAGTACCCCCTGGCATCGAAAGCTCCCAACTTTGCTCTGACACCGCTTCATGGGCCGGCGCCTGGCAGTCCGGCCCTCGAATGCGGGACGCTTCCTCGTTACCCCTGTACTGAATCCACCGAGAGCGCCTTGATTCCGTGCGAGTCGATCTCATGCGCGTGCACGGTAACGCCCGGTTTGCCCAGATCGTTCAAGACCTGCATGAGATAGGGCGCGCCGTCTTTCGGCGGCAGCACCAGATAGGTGGTCCCATTGCCCCCGAGAAAAACAATCGGTCCTCCATGAGAGACGCAAGCTTTCGCACATAGGGCGTGGTCATGGCCATGGTCGCCGGTGGATAGATAGCAGTCCGCGCCCGTCAACTCGCCTTTCATCGTGACGGGCGTCCCTCCCATGGACATGCCTCCCATCAGCATCACGCCATTTTTCCTGGCCATCATCCCCACTTTCTTGGCCGTCTGGGGATTGGACATCATCTTTTTCACTTTGGAATATGACCAGTCGTTCATATTTTTTTGACTCGTGGGCTGGGCTGCCAGCAATCCAAGTGAAAAGGCCGCGGCGGTTACAACTGCAAGAATTAGATTTCGCTTCATCTGCATGGAAATGCCCCTTGGCTGGAATGACCAGTCTTTGGCTTGGATGTTGAATTTGTTCCATGCGTTGCGGCCTGGGATTTTTTCACCCTGGATGTTTGGGGTCACCAGAAGAATCGGCATTCCGGAACTGCCTGAGGGTGGAACTCTGCTGTGTCATTTCGTTGCTGGCCACCAGTGCATGCTAACATTGATGAATATGACAAAGGGTATGAAACGGACACTGGGGCGTTCGTTATCGGGTCCGGTTTGCGTAGTGTTGTTCGCGGCGATTGGACTGCATGTGGTTGGCTCGTCTGATCTTGCTGCGGCCGAATTGAAGCCGAAGACGCTGAAGGCCTTTCATCGGTACGTGGCAGCGGCTGAGGCGCGCATGAAGCGCGAACAAAGGCGTCCGGATGATTTGCTCTACATCGAGACGTTGCCCAAGCCTCAGTTTGATTCCATCATGGCAACGCTTAAACAGGGCGAGGTGTACGTGCAGCCCGTTCGCCTTCGCGATGCGAACGGCAGCGCCCTCGATGCTCCCGACGGCATGATCCATCACTGGGTTGGGGACGTTTTCATTCCTGGCAAGTCAGTAGCCTCGGCGCTGGAAGTGCTGCGGGACTATGACGATTTCAAGAACCTCTACAAGCCCGAGGTCATCCGTTCACGGCTGGTCAAGAGGGAAGACGCGGATGACTACAAGGTTTATCTGCGCCTCCAGAAGAAGAGCATCGTGACGGTCACGCTGGATACGTGGTACGACATCCATTTCACACCGATCGGCAAGAACAGCGGTTACAGCCGGAGTGTTTCAACGCGCATCCAGCAGGTGGACGACGCCGGAACGCCGAACGAGCGCCTGGAGCCGGTGGGGAACGACAGCGGCTTCCTCTGGCGCATCAACTCCTACTGGCGTTACCAGCAGCGCGACAACGGCGTGATCGTTGAGTGGGAATCTATCTCTCTTTCACGGGACATTCCGTTTCTGCTGGCCTGGTTCGTCAAGCCTCTGGTCCGCAATATCTCCCGCGAAGCGGTCACCGACATGCTGACGGCCACGCGGAAGGCGGTGCTGGCGGATGTTGCCCAGAACCGGCAGGCCGCATCCTCGCCTTGATCCTTCTAGGCTTTCAGCTGGTTTCCCGGGGATCCTGGTGCGGCAAGAACCAAGGGACGCAGCAAGATTTTTGTGGACAAGTCAACCTTACGGCGTCAGTCCCTCCAGCCCTCTCCAGATCTGGTCGCGTCCTGAGGGCCGGCTAGGTCTTCTTGCGTATCAATCGATCGAGGCTCAAAGACCCGCCTCCCGCCACAAACAGATAGAGGAAGACGAAGCAGTAAACCACCGCCAGTTCACCTCCGTTCTGGATAGGCAGGAAGCCTCTTGGGAAGTGAGCTCTAAAGTACGCTACGGCCATCTCGCCTGACAGGATGAAGGCCACGGGGACCGTGAAGAGTCCAAGAAGCAGCAGAACGCCACCGAAACATTCCAGCACTCCGGCCAGCCCGAAAAGGGAAAACAGGTTGCCGACCCGGTGGCCTCCAAACAACCCGAAAAGCTTTTGAAACCCGTGCATGGAAAAAGTGAAACCCACAACGATTCTCAGCACGGAACGCATCCAGGGCTCAGCCGATCGAATTGCAGCCAGACGGGCCATAAGCTTGCCTCCTCAGGGCTTGGCGGTTTCTTGCATCACTCTCATTTAGCAGAAAGCCGGCCGGCGCGCAACGGGTTGTGCACCGGCCATGCCTGCTTCATTGTTTCGGGAAAAACGGAAACAGCCTGCGAATCTCGGCGTCGCTGGGCTGGGTGCCATATTCCGTAATTTCGAAGGCCTCGGCGTGCTGGATGGAATCCGCCTGCCCGCCATACCACTTTTTCAGCGACGCTTTCCACGCCGCCGGGACCCGGTTGGGACGCTGGCTGCGCAGCCACTGCTTGCGTGCCGCGGGGTCTTTGGGCACCTGGTCCAGCTTTCCGTCGTGCCAGGGTAGCCACTCGTAAACCTGTGAGACCATCGCATCCAGCATGTCGATCTTTTTGTCATAAACGTCGTCAATGGAGACCACGATGTCAGGCCGGAAAGGCTGCGGCCGCTCGAAGCGGTCCGAGTAATAAAGAAAGACCGGGTTCTTGCGCAGGGCCGGGACATCGGTGACGATGTTGGGCACGGTCACCATGTAGGCGGCATCCTGGACCACGACGCCCGTGTTCCGGTGGTCGGGATGGTAATCATTGGGGCGGGGTGACAGGACAATGTCCGCGTGCCATTCGCGGATCTCCCGGATCACCTGTCGGCGCACTGCAAGCGTGGGCTCGAGTTCTCCGTCGTGATTGTCGAGCACGTCATAAACGATTCCGATGCGCCGTCCGGCTTCGATTGCTTCCGCGCGCCGCCGCTTGGCCAGAGCACCTCCGCCTTCGGAAAAATGTCCCGCATCGCCGTTGGTGACCGACACAAACTTGACCAGGTCACCGTGTGCGGCGTATTTGGCCGCAAGCCCGCCGGCTTTGCCATCGCAGTCGTCGGGATGGGCGCCGAAAGCAATTACATGCAACTTCCCACTGGTTTGCGCGGCCAGGGGTGAAACGATCATCATGAGCAACGCCAGAACCCACACCATAGTTGTCACCTCGAAGCAAAAGGATATGCAACTGATACCCTTAAAGGCGGGGGGAGTCAAGTGCGTCCGTCACATTTGGTGTGTGCCGAACCTCCCGCAGTTCCTGTCCGGGCGGAGGTATTGACCGGGCATGGCGGGCTCGGGAGTGCAAAAATCCCCGCAAAAGCACAGATATTCCGGTAAAATCTTGTATCAGCGTGGGTTGCAACCAAGGTGCTCAGGCTGCCGGCAGCTTTGCGGAGATTCTGCCCTGGTCCTGGGGGTTTTCGACAAACTCGAAGTCGCTTCCGGTCTTGAGGGATTTAAGGTATGGACGTCCTCATCCATGTAGAGAAAATCCTTCGCTACCCGCTTTTCAGTGTGAGCGGGCAGTCCATCACTCCTTTCATCCTGATTGCTTTTGTCCTGATCCTCTTCATCACCGCTGTGGTGGCCCGCAAAGTCAGGCGGTTGCTGGAGCTTTATTTCCTGCGCAGGTTGCCCGTCGAGGCCGGGGCGCAATACGCGGTTGCCTCCCTCACTCAATACGCCCTCTGGGTGATCGGCTTACTGGTTGCCCTGAAGATTCTTAACATCAATCTGACCGCCATCGCAGTTGTGGCCGGCGCGCTTGGCATCGGCATCGGCTTCGGTCTGCAGAACATTGTGGCCAATTTTGTCTGCGGCCTGGTGCTGCTGGTGGAGAGGCCCATCCGCGTCCATGACCGCGTCAGCATGGAAGGCGTGGAAGGCAACGTCCGCGCGGTCAATTTCCGCTCCACCCTTATTCAAACCAACGACAATATTTCCGTGATCGTGCCCAACTCCGAATTTATCAATAAGAAAGTTATCAACTGGTCGATTGGCGATCCCAATGTCCGGATTCACGTGCCCGTGGGAGTTGCCTACGGTTCAAATCTGGAGACCGTGACTCGGACGCTGCTCAGTGTAGCGGCAGAGGCGGAAGGCGTTCTGAAGCAACCCGCGCCCGAGGTCCGGTTCATTGAGTTCGGCGATTCCTCGCTGAACATGGAACTGCTGGTATGGACCAATGAACCGATCAAACATTTCCTGCTGCGGAGCCAGCTGAATTACGCCATCGACGCGGCTTTCCGGCGGGAAGGCGTGCAGATACCATTCCCGCAGCGCGACGTTCACGTCAAGTCGGCCGGCGGCCTGGAAGGGATTTTCAACGCCTCAAAGGGGTCGTAATCGGACGCGGTGAGGGATAGGGCGCGTCCCGCCGGGTCGAATCCCGGCAAGCCGCGTCATTTTTTACTTCGCTGATCGGGCCGATTCATTATATTCTATATGTCCTGGTTGTCACGGACAGGATCGCTGCCTTTAAGTTCTGAATTCCGGACATTACTGCAAGAATGTCGATGAAAAGGGCCCTCTCGAAGGGCGCCGATGGCGGCGAGCCTTGGAAACGGTAGGCGGTTTTGAAGCCCCGCCCGGAGTGGCAGGTTTCGAAAAACGTTCCGTGACGTTTTCACGTGGCGTTGTACAGGCTGGCCGGTTGGTTTCTCTGATTGAGGCGTGGGAATGGTGTTCCCACAAAAACCAAATTCCGGGAGCATCTGGGCACAGGCAGCGTTCTACTCGAGTCTGGGTTTTGTTATTCCCGGTGCCGTTGTAGGGGGCGTTCTGTTAGGCTGGTTTCTCGATCAGCATCTGCACACCTATCCGATTTTGAGTATTATAGGTGGAATAGGCGGTGCAATCGGCGGAATCGTCGAGATCTACCAGATTTTGACCCGGACGGAAAAACGTGTGGATCGGGACAAGTGATCAGGCCACGCTCGAAAGCGCTGAGGCGAGACTGCCGCGCTGGATGATGGGCTTCGCGGTTGCCGGGACCCTGGTGGCGTTGTTCGCCGTGGGCGGCCGCGCGGCCGGCGGGTTTGGCCTGGGTGCCGCAATCGCCATGGTGGGATATTCCTGGCTGCACAAAGCGGTTGTCAGCTTGATGAATGCCGGCCGGGTGAGGCCGTCCAGAATGATGCTTGGCAAGTTGCTGGTCCGCTATCCGCTGGCGATTGTCGTAATTTTTGTGTTTTACCGCGAGAACTGGCTGCCGATTGAAGCCGTGGTAGCGGGCTTGTTCGTGCCCATGGCCGCGGCGCTGGCGGAGTCGGTGTTTCAGGTCGGTTCGGCGTTGCGCCATTCGAAGGCCACCTGAGAAGTTTTTTGTTGCAGCCGCCGGGTTCCAAACCCGGCGTGCAAGAATCTTTGTTCATGGAGATTTTCTGAGTGCCTGTTGAACAACATTTCTGGTTTGCAAAGCTGTTGAACGACTTTTTGGGCGGCCTGGTAACCACCCTGATGTCCATGGCCGGATTCCCGCCGGCGAATCCGCATTATCCCATTCCGGATTACGTTGGCGGAGAAATCCTGGTGCTTCTGCTCATCGTGATAGGCGCCATCTTTTTGCGTCGGCAGTTGTCGGTGGAAAACCCGGGCAAGCTCCAGCATGCCATGGAAATCTTTCTGGAATTTACCCAGAACCTGGTTGATGAAATGATCGGCCACGGCGCCCGCCGCTACGTTCCCCTCATCGGAACGCTGGGGCTCTTTATCGTCATCTGTAATATCCTGGGGCTGATCCCGACGTTTGTAACCCCCACCGCCAGCATTCAGGTACCACTCGGTTGCGCGGTTCTGGTCTTTATCCATTACAATTTTCAGGGACTTCGGCAGCATGGAATCCTCGGTTATCTCCGGCACCTTTGCGGACCCATGATGGGCATTGCCATCATCATGTTCCCTACGGAGATCCTCAGCAATGTTCTGCGGATGCTTTCGCTCAGCGTTCGTTTGTGGGCCAACATGCTGGTGGGCGGAATTCTGGAGGGTGTTTTTACGGGTTTGATTCCGATTGCGATCCCGGCCATTTTCATGGCCTTGCACATTTTTGAGTCATTCCTTCAGGCCTATGTTTTCATGATTCTGCCGGCTCTTTACATCAGCCTGTCAACGGCAGAGGAACATTAGCCCGCTGATCGGGATCTGTTTTTGACGGCCATCCCGGTAACGCGCGGAACACGCTTCTGGATGGAAGCCTGGGGCCGCGCGGGTCGTCCGGGTTGTTGCCGGGGATGGGAAGTAGGCTGTGCTCCTGACCGGGCCGGCTTGGATAAGGTTTGGCGCCATCGGAGGCAGGAAAGTACGCTTGGCCGCAGCCGAGCGCCGGAACTGCCGCCTGCGCGGTTCCCCCGCAATTTGGCAGCGGGGAAAACGGCTGGCGGAATTTTATTGTTAGAGCCTCCCTGTGTAAGGTGGGGCTAATGTTAAGGAGGAAAGATGATGCGAAAGATTGTGATCTTTTGCACCTCGATAGCGGGTTTGCTGCTGACGGCTCCGCTGTTTGGTGCTCAAGGAGCGGCGGCTGCAGGTGGAGGCGGGAGCGCCACGAACTGGGTGGCCATTACTTCAGGTTTTGCGATGGCCATCGCTTCCGGCCTCTGCGGACTGGGCCAGGGTAAGGCTGCTGCCGGAGCCTGCGAAGGTCTGGCTCGAAATCCCGGCGCCCGGCCCGGAATCCAGCTCTTCCTGATTCTGGCCCTGATCTTTATTGAATCGCTGGCTCTTTACACACTGGCGATCATTTTCGTTAAAGTTCGGTAATCCTGCACGGGTACGCACAAGGGGGGGCTTCGGCCTCCCTTCCTGCCCCTGGAAGAGCCGGGAATGGTTGTGATGCTGGCGTTGAGCGCGGCCGCGCGCGTCCAATGGCCTGCACCCTCGGAGTTTATTCCACCTCAAGCTCCAGCAATGCTGGCCCCTTTCGGGCTGCCTGCGACGCGGGGCTTTGAGTTTTCTGTTGCCTTGCAACGCTTGCGCCGTTACTATTTTTGTAAGTTTGGGCTGGCTGGAAATCGCGGGGGTGCTTCGAGGGTCCGAAGCATGGTGAGTGGTTTTAACACCGAAATCGACTTTGAAGGAACGCATTTTCACATTCAGACTGAGGTCCGGAAAGAAGCGGACATCGAAACCGCCGTGTATGTCAAAGGTGCGGTTATCCACTTACTGAAGACGTCGCACCCCGACTTATCCCTCGCAGATGAAGGCCACGAGCTGCGGTCCACGCAACTGCTGGAAGGCCAGCACCGGCAGGTGATTGAGCAGATTCGCGCGGGAGAGATCCGTCCGCCGTCGGTACCGGCTTCACTCTCGGATCCCCCCGGTCAACTATGACCCTGCAATTGAACGGCGAGCAACGCGAAGTTCCTGACGGCCTGAGCCTGGCAGGCCTGGTCGAGTGGCTGGAGCTTCCCGCCGATCGTGTCGCCATCGAGCGCAATCTGGAAGTTGTGAAAAGAGCAGACTGGAACGAGGCCCAGCTGGAAAACGGCGACCGGCTTGAGATTGTCCGCATGGTCGGGGGCGGCTTGCCCGGCCCTGTCCAGGTGGGTTCCGGGGATTGTCCATGCCTCCCACTGTAACCAGCACCTCCGGGCTTGTTCTTGTCACGTTGCTCATCAAGCTGGGCGTCATCGCCTCACTGGCCAGCATCATCGCCCGGTTTGACAAGTTTCGCCGCCTGCTGCTGGTTGAAATCCGTACTCCCAAACAAAAGCTTCTTTTCGCGGCATTTCTTGGCGTGCCTTTCATGCTGGGCGTCCTCACGCGCCTGGTGGCCGGCTATCAGGGCGCCGACCTGAGCCTTGAGATCACTGTGATTGGGGGCCTGCTGGGCGGGACCATGGTGGGGCTCGTGGTGGGCATGATGGTCAGCCTGCCGGCGGTCCTCATCCCCCATATCGTGTATGCCTTTCCGGCGGGAATCCTTCCAACCCGGCTTGAACTCCTGGCCGTTCCGATGGCTGTTCTCTACGCGGTGGTGGCCGGCTCGGCCCGCTGGCTCTGTCCCAACAAGGAGGAGGTCTGGAAATTCTCCCCTTTCATTGACCTCAGTCTTTATCGCTCCATCAAGCAGCGGTTCAAGCAGCCTTCCATGGACTGGCAGGTCCTGTTCTTTCTGGTTTGCGTCGCCCTGGAATTGTCGCGGATCGAGGTCGGACGGATTTCCAACGGCAACCTCTTCTTCCTGAATCCGTCGGGTTTGTGGACGGAAATCCTGATCCTTTTTGCCACGGCTATCGCCGTGGCGCTTCCGTTGCGCATCTGGAACAACACCCGCATTGAGCGGAAACTGGAAGAGAAGGAACGGAGCCTCATCCAGGCCCGCATGGACAGCCTGATCAGCCAGATCAACCCGCATTTTCTCTTCAACACGCTCAATACCGTCTCGTCGCTGATCCGGCTGGACCCAGGCACCGCACGCAAGGTGCTGGTGAAACTCTCCAACATCCTGCGGCGGAGGCTCAAGACGCAGACCCACTTTGCGCCCCTGCGGCAGGAACTCGACTTCATCGCCGATTACCTGGACATTGAGGTCGTGCGTTTCGGGCGCGACAAGCTTCGGGTGGTCGAGGAAATCGACCCTGCCACGCTGGACGTGATGGTGCCCACCATGATCCTGCAGCCACTGGTTGAAAACGCCATTCGCCACGGGATCGGTCCGAAAATCGAAGGGGGAACCATTACCCTGCGGGCCAGCCGCGGTAACGGCAGGATTGCCATTCAGGTCAGCGACGACGGCCTGGGAATTCCCAAAAACCGGCTCCCGGAGGTCTACGCTTCCGGCATTGGAATGATGAACGTCCAGGAACGTCTGAAGGTGCTTTATGGCCAGGAGTTTTCCATGAAGGTCGAAAGCGAACCCGGGAAGGGAACCACCGTCCGTTTTGAATTGCCGGAGGTGGTGGCGGCTGAAGAGGCGGTTTCGGTTGAAGCCGCACACGTCGAGCCCTAGGGCAGATCGAAGCTCAATATACTTGATTTCTTCTTTTCTCCCGGCTTTGAACTGCCCAAGGCCATCCTGAACCTGATGCCGGTTCCACTTTCCGAATGGTTTTCTTCCCGAGTCGTTTTTCCTGAACCCGTCACAGATTCTCCCGCCTGCTTCAGCCGTCAATCTGTGTTAATATCAAGCTTTTGCACGTCGATTTCTATATCCGTTTCAGCCCATGGCGAATGCAAGCGGCTGATCGGTCAGGGCGCTGGTTCCCTCGCCCCCAAATCCAAATGTCCGAGGAAAGTTGATGGCTAAACGTGACTCCGACAAAATGAAAACGACTCCCAGCTCAATGAGCATGATTGAGCCCCGCTTTCGCAACATCTATAAGAATTTCTATAAGGAGACCTATTACACCACCACCACACTCGACTCCAAAACCAAGGAGTTGATCGCCATTGGGTGCTCGCTGGTGGCCAAGTGTGAAGGTTGCGCCAGGGGGCACATCAAGAAGGCTCTGCAACTGGGAGCCACCAAGGAAGAGATTTCGGACGCCATCGTTGTGGCCGTTGGAATCGGCGCTGCCGCTGTCGTTGACATGACCGACAAGGCTGCGACCCACCTGGATCTCCACCATTTCGAATAGAGCAGGCTGGAAGAGTCCCCCGGGGCGGGGCGGCGTGAAGGCTCCGGAAAAAAGAACACCTTGACACTCCTGAAGGCCTGAGAGCCTGTCGGTTACCACTTTGCGAGGACGACGGGTGAACTTTCTGATCATCAGCATTCTTTTTTTTCTGCTGTTTCTGGGGCTGGCGGACAACCAGACCATTCCCGCGCTGCTTCCTCTGCTGATCGATTCCCTCCACATCACCGTTGAACAGGCAGGATTCCTGGCCGTTTTCTATTCCGCGGCGGCGGCCCTGGCTTCGCTGGTGTCGGGGATTTTTTCCGACCACTATGGCCGCAAGCCTTTCCTGGTTGCCGGGGCTGTCGTGTTTGGTTGCGCGTCGTGGATGTCCGCGCATGCCGGGAGCTTCCTGGACCTGACGGTGGCCCGCGGTTTCACCGGTCTCGGCGCCGGGGCCATTTCAACCTGTTCCATCGCATTTGCCGGCGACTATTTTGATTATGCCATCCGGGGCCGCGCTCTCAGCTGGATCTCGACCGCTTACTTTGCCGCACCCATTCTGGGAGTGCCCCTGGCCGCCCAGGTGGCGGACCGTCTGGGGTGGCGCAACACGTTTTATTTCTTTGCGGTGCTGGCCGTCTTCGTCGCCTTGTTTTCACTGCGGCTCCCGCGCGACCGGCGGAAAGCCACTCCCTCCCTGGAAAAGTGGAGGGCCACGTCCCGGGCCTGCCGGTCGTTCTTCCGCCGCCGCGACACCCGGGCCGGCCTGGTGATTGCCTTCCTGGTCTCGGGCGGGCTTTATGGCTTCCTCTATTACATTGGCCAGTGGCTGAATTCGTCGTTCGGCGTTACCACCCGGACCATTGGCTGGGTCTTTATGCTGGGAGGACTGGTGGCGCTGGTCGCCGCTCCCGTGGCCGGCATCCTCTCAGACCGCTGGGGAAAGCGGCCGGTGTCCATTGCAGGCAACCTGCTGCTGGCGTTTTCGGTGGCGCTGGTTCCATTTTTTCCGTGGGGCGCCGGCCTGCTGATTGTCTTCGCTCTCACCAGCCTGGGCGCCGCTTCCCGCCAGGGGCCGCTGGCCGCGCTGATGACGGGACTGGTTCCGACGGCCGAGCGTGGTTCTTTCATTGCTCTCCGCAACGTCTTTTCACAGATGGGAATCGGGCTGGTGGTCCTGGCCGGCGGGGCCATTTACGAACGCCACGGCTATCTTGCGGTGACGACCCTGTGCGCAGTGATGACGGGCGTCGTGGCTATACTGCTCGCCACCCATATTGTTGAACCCCGAACGGCGTCACGGGACCCGCGATCGTGAGGGAATGAACCAGCCAGCCGGACCATGGACCGGCAGAAATGAAGGTAACAGTGTCCAAACGTCGAATCATTCGAAACATCATTCTGGTTCTCCTGGCGCTGGTGGCTCTCTTCTTCCTTGTCGTGGTGCCGTGGTTTATGGCGAACATCATCACCACCAGAAGGTTCCACTTTCACGACCGGAATGACGGCAAGACGCCGCAGTCCTACGGCCTTCAATATCAGTCCATCGAGTTCCATTCCCCGGACGGCATTCTGCTGAAGGGCTGGTACGTTCCGGGCGGGCCTGATGCCCGCGGCACCATCGTTTACTGCCATGGGCTCAACCGCACGCGCATCGAGATGCTTCCCATGGAGGTTTTCGGCCACAGCCTGGGTTACAACGGCCTGCTCTTTGATTTTCGCCACTCGGGCGAGAGCGGCGGAAAGATAGGGACGCTGGGATACCAGGAGCGGCTTGACGCCATTGCGGCGGTCCATTACACGCTGGAGCGTGAGAAGGCCGCGCGGCCCATTGTCCTGTGGGGCATTTCGATGGGCGCTTCAGCGTCACTGATGGCCGCCTCTGACTCGCCCGACGTCGCCGGGGTAATCTCTGACAGTTCCTTCCTATCCTTCCGGCACACCATCGTGCACCATGCCCGCATGTTTTTCCATCTTCCCGCTTTCCCGATTGTGGATGAAGCCCTTTACTGGGCCGCCTGGCGCGGCGGCTTCTGGCCTTCGGATTTTGACCTGAGGAAAGCCGTCGATCGCATCAACCCCCGGCCCATCCTCTTCATCGCCGTCGAGGGCGACAGGCGCATCACGCCTGCGGTGGCGCGTGAGCTCTATTCCCATTCAACCAGCCCGCAGAAAGCCATCCTCGTGGTCCCCGGCCGCCGCCACGGTGAAGGATTTACCTCCGGACACGAGCTTTACGAGCAGGCGGTGAAGAAGTTCCTCTCCAGCCTGTCCCATTGATTTCTCGCATCGACTTTTCGGCGTTTGGGGTTAGAATGTCCGCAACACGCTATTAGCCTGAGGACCCATCAAACCTGTTCCGGACTTGAAGGAGGTTTCCCATGGCCGACGTTGCCGCACAAAACCCGTCCA
>Ga0315540_10001633_pt1 | contig 12792 bp, 12 predicted proteins | sample SalMarSW160110MG_FD_203677 | JGI IMG/M metagenome (GOLD analysis project Ga0315540, IMG submission 203677) | Salt marsh sediment microbial communities from the Plum Island Ecosystem LTER, Massachusetts, United States - Salt Marsh Sediment SW1601-10 ... | reverse complement strand
GCGCCGGAGGAGCCAACGTCGAGGGTCAGCGGGCCGAGCTCGGCCCGCAGCGTCTCCAGGCCCGCCTCGAGCTCGGTCTCGCGGCCGCCGAGGCTGACCGCGCGGACCGCGATCCGCTCCTGCTCGCCGCGCAGCTTGGTCAGCAGGCCCCAGGCCTGGGTCCGCTCGCGGTCGCGGGCGGCAAAGCGCTCCTCGGCCGCGCTGCGGCGCTTGCCGACCGCGGTCAGCTGCTCCTGCAGCTTCGCCCGCGTCGCCCGCGCCTTCGCCGCCGTCTTCGCCGCCGCCGCGGCGCGGTCGGCGCCGAAGCGCAGCTCCTCGGCCACCAGCCGCCCGCGCAGGCCGAGTTCGTCGCGCTCGATCCGCGCCCCCAGCTCGGCCGCTTCGGCCTGGCGCTTCAGCGGCCGCAGCCGGCCGCGCGCCTCGCGCTCGACGTCGAGGGCGCGGTCGAGGTTGTCGCGGGCGGCGCGCAGCTTCAGCTCGGCGCGGCGGCGGCGTTTGCGGTGCTTGCCCAGCCCGGCGGCCTCCTCGACCAGGAGGCGACGCTCGCGCGGCTTGGAGTGGACGATCGTCTCGACCCGGCCCTGGCTGATCACCGAGTGCATCTCGCGGCCGAGGTTGGTGTCGGAGAGGACGTCGGTGACGTCGGCGAGTCGGCAGCGGGCGCCGTTGAGCCGGTAGCCACTGTCGCCGGAGCGGTCGAGGCGGCGCTGCACGGCGATCTCGGAGAACTCGGTCGCGGCGCGCCCGTCGGAGTTGTCGATCACGACCTCGACCTCGGCGGCGCGGCGCTGAGAGATCCCCTTGCCGCCGGCCGAGATCACGTCCTGCATCGAGGCGCCGCGGATCGCCCCCGGGCTCTGCTCGCCGAGCGCCCAGAGGACGGCGTCGGTGATGTTGCTCTTGCCCGAGCCGTTGGGGCCGACGATCACGCTGACGCCAGGGGAGAACTCGAGCGTGGTCCGCTCGGGGAACGACTTGAACCCCTTCATCGTGATCGATCTCAGATACATGCCTGGGTGCTTGCTCCTCACCACTCAGAATCGCGGTTGAGTCGGACGCGAACCCGCCACCGACAAGGCCCCAATTTGGGGCCGGCGACCTAGCCGCCCAGCTGCGCCAGCGCCCGCTCGGCCGCGACCTGCTCGGCCGCCTTCTTGCTGCGCCCCTCGCCCGACCCGACACGCTCGGAATCGACGATCGCCACCACCTCGAACCTGCGCCGGTGCGGGGGGCCCGTCGCGGCGATCACCTCGTAGCTTACGCGCGAGCCGCGGCGCGCCAGAAGCTCCTGCAAAGCGGACTTGAAGTCGATCCGGGTCTCGGAGGCGAGCTCGATCCGCGGCCCGAACGCCTCGGCCACGGCGGCGGCGGTGCGCTCGAAGCCGAAGGCCAGGTAGCAGGCGCCGATCAGCGCCTCGGTCGCCTCCGGCAGCGGCCGCTCGCCTTCGAGCAGGACCGTCGCCGGGATCGCCCCGGTGACGCCCTCGGGCTCGTTGGCCAGCAGCATCTCCGGCACCCCCAGCTCGGTGCCGACGGCGGCGCAGGAGACGCCGCTGACGGTCTGGTTGTGGATCTTCGTCAGCCCGCCCGAGGCGGTCGTCTCCAGGCGCGCGAAGAGCTGGCTGGCGACGGCCAGGCCGAGCACGCTGTCGCCGAGGAAGGCGAGCCGCTCGAAGGAGTCGATGCGCCGCTCGGTCCAGGAGGAATGGGTCAGCGCCTGGCCACGCAGCTCGTCGGGCAGCTCCGCGATCAGCGCCGAGAGTGCCGCGACCGCCGAGCCGGGCTCGCTCGCCACCTCATCAGGCCGGCGCGTGCTCGAGCACGAAGCCGACCGCGTCGCCGACGGTTTCGATCCGCGCCGCCTGCTCCTCGGAGACGGCGACGCCGTAGCGGTCCTCGAGCTCCATCACCAGCTCGTAGAGGTCGAGCGAGTCGGCGTCGAGGTCCTGACGGAAGCGGGTCTCCTCGTTGATCCGGCCGATATCGACTTCGAGCTCCTCGGCGAGGTGCTCGCGGACCAGGGTGAGGACGTCGTCACGGTTCATCGCCGTTTCCTATCACGCGCCCCTGTCGGCCGTCAGCTCGCCGCGGCCGACGTGGCCCTCGCTGAGCAGCGCCGCGGTGCGGCCGACGGCGTCGACCTCGGCGCAGCGGGCGGCGAGCCGGATCGCGTTGGCGATCCCCTCGGGGCCGGCGCTGCCGTGGCCGACGACGGTGATGTGGCGCAGGCCAAGGAGGATCGCGCCCCCGGTCGTGTCGGGGTTGAACTCGCGCCGCAGGTTGGCGACGGCGGGTTTGAGCAGCAGGCCGCCGGTCGCGGCGACGATGTTGGAGCGCGCCGCGTCGGAGATCGCCACCGCGACTTTGCGCGCCGCGCCCTCCATCAGCTTCAGCGCGATGTTGCCGGTGAAGCCGTCGGTGACGACGACGTCGCTCGTCGCGAAGGGCACGTCGCGACCCTCGACGTTGCCGGCGAAGTTGATGCCAGTCGCCTCCTTCAGCAGCCGGTGCGCCTCGACCACCTCGGGCCGCCCCTTGCCCGCCTCCTCGCCGACCGTGAGCAGGCCGACGCTCGGGTCCCGGTTGCCGAGCACCGCTGTGCTGAAGGCGGCGCCGAGGAAGGCGAACTGGACCAGGTGCTGGGCGCGGACTTCGACGTTGGCGCCGACGTCGAGGAAGAGGACCGGTTTGCCGGGCACCGGCAGCTGCACGGCGAGGGCGGGACGCTGCACGCCCTTGAGCCGGCGCAGGCCAAAGGTCGCGGCCGCCATCGTCGCCCCGGTCGAGCCGTGGCTGACCATCGCCGCCGAGTTGCCGTCGGCGACGTCGCGGGCGGCACGCACGACGGAGGCCTCCTTCTTCTCGCGCACCGAGTGGACGGGATCCTCGTGGTTGCCGATCGACTCACTGGTCGGCACCACCTCGATCCCCGGCGCGCCGTCGAGCGCGAGCGCCCGGTCGGGACCGAAGACGCGCAGCCGGATCCCGTCCGCGGCGGCCATGCGGGCGCCCTCGGCGAGCACGTCAAAGCCCTGCTCCGCGCCGTAGCCGTCGAGGGCTACGGTGACCCCGGTCGCCGGAGTCACGGCTACTCGGAGTCGGAAGCGGCGGCCGTCGGATCGACGACCTGGTGCGTGATCACCTCGCGCCCGGCGTAGGTGCCGCAGGTCGGGCAGACGCGGTGTGGCAGCCGCGGGCTGTGGCAGCGCGGACAGCTGTTGAGACGCGCCTTGCCGGCCTTGTGGTTCGCGCGCCGCTTGTCGCGCCGCGCGCTGGAAGTTCTCTTCTTCGGGACGGCCATAGGTCGCGGGATAGTAGCGGACCCTCAGTAGACCGCCCGGACCACCGCCAGGTCGTCCGCCTGCCAGGTGACCTCGCCACCGCACCACGCGGCGAGGTCGGCGGCGGTCTCGGGGTAGTCGTAGCCGGGGTCGAGCGGGGCGACCTGGACGTCGGCGCGGACGATGTCGCCGATCACCAGCGCCCGCGAGTGCTCGCGCACGCGGCGGAACAGCGCTTTCTTCTGCTCGGTGGTGAGGTGATGGACGGAGAGGACGCCGATCACCAGGTCCCAGGGCCCGTCGGGCAGCGGGTCCTCCATCCGCGCCAGCTGCACGTCGTCGTACATCTCGCGCGCCCGGAAGACCATCTCGGGGCTCGAGTCGAGGCCGATCACCCAGGCGTTCGGATAGGCCTCGATCAGCCGCCTCGTCGTCTCCCCCGTGCCCATCCCGAGCTCCAGGACCCGCTCGGGCGCGAAGGGGATCGCGGCGATCGCTTCCTCCTGCAGTTCGGCGTAGCGGGGGACCTCGGCCCGGATCAGCTCCAGGTAGGTCTCGGGTTTCCAGTGGAATTGAGCCATCTCGTAACCTCGTGGCGAGGTCAACCATCGTAAGTCCCCCCGCAGCGGAGGTGCGGAAATGCCCGAGGCAACGACGATCATCGATCTCTCCCGGCTCTCGCTCTCCCACGGCGAGGGGCGGCGGCTGGAGGTCCCGGTGCGGCTGGCGCCGTTCGAGCTCGGCGGCCAGACCTACGAGGCCAACCCGGCGACGCCGAACGGGCGACTGGACGTCTCCCGCCCCAGCGGCGGCTTCGCCTTCCACCTCATCCTCCCCGTGCACCTCGAGGGCCCCTGCATGCGCTGCCTGGAGCCGGCCGCGGTCGACATCGAGGTCGAGGCGCGCGAGGTCGACCAGCAGGGCAGCGAGGACGAAGAGCTGAGCAGCCCCTACGTCGAGGGCGACGAGCTCGACATCGGCCGCTGGGCCCACGACGCGACGATCCTCGCCCTCCCCACCCAGATCCTCTGCCGCCCCGACTGCGCCGGCCTCTGCCCGGTCTGCGGCGAGCCCCTCAACGACAACCCGCACGAGCACGAGCGACCCACCGACCCCCGCTGGTCCAAGCTCAGCGAGCTGAAGCTCGACTGACAGCCGCCGACGACCGGTTGAGGGGCCTCCGGCCCTCCCAAACGCCTACGGCTGTTCGTCGAGCTCGGCGACCGATTCTTCGTCGCGGCCGGCGAGCCGGTCGCGGCCGCGCTGCACGGCCGCGAGGAACTTCTGCAGGTTGACTTCGAGCGTGTTGAGGATCTCGTCGGCGTAGTCCTCGGCGCCGAGACGGATTTCGCGCTCACGGGTGCGGGCATCCTCGACGATCTCGTCGGCGGCGCGCTCGGCCTGCTTGGTGACCTCCTCGTCGGAGATCAGTCGCGCCTGCTGCTCGCGCGCCTCACGGACGATCCGCTCCGCCTCGCGCTTGGCCTCGGCGAGCATCTCCTGGCGCTCCTTGACGATCCAGCGCGCCTGCTTGATCTCCTCGGGAATCGTCGCGCGCATCTGGTCGAGGAGGTCATAGATCTCCTCGCGGTCCACGCGCACCTGGTCCGTCAGGGGGACGGGACGGGCGTTGTGGACAACATCGTCCAGCTTGTCGATTAGGACCAGTACGTCCATTGGAGATTCGTAAGCCTACGTGTATGCGGGGGTTTTCGTGAAGATGCAGAGAAAAAGGGGGGCTTTTTGCAAGCGGTCGCCCACGCGGGCCTCCAGCTCGCTGAACAGCCTACCTCTCGCCCAGGCGGCCAGAGAGGGCGGCGGCAACCGGAGCCGGAACGAGGTCGGCGACGTCGCCGCCAAAGGTCGCGATTTCCCTCACCCCGGTCGAGGAGAGGAAGCTGTAGTGGGGAGAGGCGATCACGTACATGCTCTCGATCTCCGGATTCAGTTTGCGATTGAGCTGCGCCATCTCGAACTCGTACTCGAAGTCGGAGATCGCCCGCAGGCCCTTGACGATCGCCTTGGCGTCGTTGTCGCGAGCGAACTCGACCAGCAGCGTGGCGAAGATCTGGACCTCGACGTTGGGCAGGTCGGCGGTCGCCTCGACGATGAACTGGCGCCGCTCCTCCGCCGTGAACATCGTCTTTTTCTTCCGCATCGGGTTGTTGACGACGCCGACGACCACCCGCTCGAAGACGTTCGCGGTCCTGGTGATGATGTCGATGTGGCCGTTGGTGACCGGGTCGTAGCTGCCGGGGCAGACGACGGTGCCGTCGCGCTGGGTCATCGCTCCCCTCCCCCGTAGATCGAGACGTCGGCGGCGCCGTAGCGGCGCTGGCGCAGGCGCGGCAGCGCCTCGATCCGCAGCGGTCGACGGGCGCCGCTCTCGACCACGACGCGGCCGTCGTCGGCCAGCACCGCGGGCAGCTGGGTATCGAGTTCCTGCTCCACGCGGTCGGCGAGTCTATAGGGGGCGTCGACGAAGACGAGATCGAAGCGCTCCGCCTCCGGAGCCTGCACAAACGAGGCAAGCCAGCGGCCGACGTCGGCCCTGACCAGCTCGGCGCGCTCGGCGAGGCCGAGGCGCTCGACGTTGCCCAGAGCCGGCCGCGTGTCGCGGTCGACGAGCACGGCGCCGGCGGCGCCGCGCGAGAGCGCCTCGATCGCCAGCGCCCCCGTGCCGCAGTAGAGGTCGAGGACGCGGGCGCCCCGGACCCGCTCGCCGAGCGTCGAGAAGATCGCCTCGCGGACGCGGTCGGAGGTCGGCCGCACCTTCCAGCCGCGCGGTGCCACCAAACCTCTCCCTTTCAGATCTCCGGCAATGACTCTCATGAATTTCGCGCTCCGCTCATTCGCAAAGAATCAGATATGGATGCATATTCGCTCCGCGCTCATAACGGGATCGGGTCCGAGGCACCGGCGCCGAAGCGGCGGCGGGCGGCGTCGAGCAGCGGGCCGAGGGCGGGGTCGGAGAGCGAGCCGTGGCGGCGCAGCAGCGCCAGCACCTCGTCGCGGGCGGCGAGCAGGGTGTCGCCGTCCTCGGGCAGCTCGGCGACGGCGAAGCGCGGCAGGCCGCTCTGGCGGGTGCCGAGGATCTCGCCCTCGCCGCGCAGCTTGAGGTCGACCTCGGCGAGCTTGAACCCGTCGCGCTCGCGCTCGACCGCGTGCAGCCGCCGCCGCGCCAGCTCGCCCGCGTCTTCGGCGAACAGCAGGCAGACCGAGGCGTGCTCGCCGCGCCCGACCCGGCCGCGCAGCTGGTGCAGCTGGGAGACGCCGAAGCGCTCGGCCCCCTCGATGATCATCACCGTCGCGTTGGCGACGTCGATGCCGACCTCGATCACCGTCGTCGCCACCAGCACGTCGGTCTCGCCGGCGGCGAAGGCGGCCATCGCCGCCGCCTTCTCCTCCGAGCGCATCTGGCCGTGCAGGACTCCGACCCGGAACTCGCGGAACTCGCCCGCGGCCAGCCGCGCCGCCTCCGCCTCGGCCGCCTTGCCCGGCTGCTTCTCGGACTCGGTGACGAGCGGGCAGACGACGAACGCCTGCCGACCCTCGCGCAGCAGCCCGCGCACGAACTCGTAGGCGCCCTCGCGCTCGTCCTCCTCGACCAGGCGGGTCTCGACCGGGACGCGGCCGGCGGGCAGCTCGTGCAGCGCGGTCGTGTCGAGGTCGCCGTAGGCGGTCAGCGAGAGCGTGCGCGGGATCGGCGTCGCGGTCATGTGAAGGACGTGCGGCGCCATCCCCTCCACCCCCTTGGCGTCGAGCGCGCGGCGCTGCTCGACCCCGAAGCGGTGCTGCTCGTCGACGACGACGAGGCCGAGCCGGGCGAAGCGGACGGCCGGCTCGATCAGCGCGTGGGTGCCCACGATCAGCCCGAGCTCGCCCGAGGCGAGCTTGTTCAGGGCGTCGCGCCGGACGGACGCCCTCGTCGCCCCGGTGAGCAGCGAGAAGGGGATCGCCTCCGCACCGAGCAGGCGGTCGAGGGTGAGCGCGTGCTGCTCGGCGAGGGTCTCGGTCGGCGCCATCAGCACCGCCTGGTAGCCGGCTTCGAGGGCGCGCAGCATCGCGTAGAGGGCGACGACGGTCTTGCCCGAGCCGACCTCGCCCATCAGCAGCCGCTGCATCGGCTCGCCCGAATCGAGGTCGGCGTCGATCTCCTCGAGCGCGGCGAGCTGGTCGCCGGTCGGCTCGAACGGCAGCGACTCGAGCCAGCGGCCGACCGGCTCCCCCGGCTTGCCGAAGCGGGGCGCCGGCCGCGAGACGCGGTGGCTGCGCTTGCGGCTGGCGAGCACCGCCTGGTGCAGGAAGAGCTCTTCGAAGGCGATCCGCTCGCGGGCGGTGGCGAGGTCCTCGGCGCCGTCGGGGAAGTGGGCGACCTTGACCGCGTCGGCGACGCCGGCGAGGCGGCGGCGGGCGCGCAGCTCGGCCGGCAGCCCCTCGACCAGGTTCGGGGCGAGCTGGCAGGCGCGCTCAGCCCACTCCCTGATCTTCTGCGGGCGCAGGCTCTCGGTCGCCGGGTGCACGGGCATGAACCCCTCGGGGCTGACCTCGGCGGCCTCGCCGACCAGCTCCCATTCGCCGACCGTGAAACCGCGGTTGGAGAGCTTGCCGGTGAGCAGGAGCTGGGCACCCGGCTCCAGCTTCTGGGCCGCCCAGGGTTGGTTGAACCAGGTGGCGCGGACGTGGCCGGAGTCGTCTCCGACTTTGACCCCGACGATCGTGAGGCGGCGTTTGCGGAAGGGTCGCGGCTGGGCGCCGAGCACGGTGACGAAGACCGTGGCGGTCTCGCCCTCGGCGACGCTTGCCAGCTCGCGGACCTGGCGGTCGCGGTGGCGCCGCGGGAAGTGGAAGAGCAGCTGGCCGATCGTGCGCATCCCCGCCGCCGCGGCGGCTTCGGCCGATTTGGGGCCGACGCCGGCGAGCGCCTGCAACGAGACGTCGAGGACGCTGGGACGGGGCCAGTGGACGGGGGCGTCGCGGAGGTCGGCCCGGCTCAGCTTCCGGGCGCCCGCGAACGACCGGGCTACTGCGCCGCCAGCAGCCACCACCAGCTCGGCTGACCCCCCTCGTGGGTCTCGATCTCGACCCCTTCGGGAACGTGGGTATCGATCTCCTCGAGCCCGATCGGCGCGCCCTCGCCAGCGATCACGGTGACGATCTCGGCCTCGGAGGCGAGGTGCTGGATCGTCTCCGTAAGGGTCGAGCCGGCACCGCCCCAGGCGATGATCTCGCCGTCGGCGAAGCCGACCGCATCGCCCTTCCTGAACCGCCCCTGGGCATCGTCGCGGGCTGCCGGGGCGACGCCCCCGGTCGCCACCTCGGCGAGCGCCGACTCGAGCCGCTCGGCGTTGTCGGCCAGCGCAGCCTCGGGATCGAGCTCGACCAGGGCCAGCAGGCTCGCCTGCTGGGACAGCGCCGGCACCACCCGGGCCGGCTTCTCCGACAGCTCGCAGGCGCGCTCGGCCGCCATCACGACGTTGGAGGAGCTCGGCAGGACGAGGATTTCGGCCGCGGCGACGCCATGGATCCCCGCCAGCAGCTCGTAGGTCGAGGGGTTGAGCGTCTCTCCGCCATGGACGACGATCGCGCCCAGCTCGGCGAACAGCCGCTCCATCCCCTCCCCGGCGGCGACCGCGACCACCCCGGTGCGGCCGGCGAGGCGAGCATCGCGTTCGGCCATCTGCTCGCGCATGTCGGCGACGTCGAGGTTGGCCACCTCACCGACCCCGTCGAACAGCGCCACCGCCGCCCCGGGATCGTCGGTGTGGACGTGGACCTTGAGCGTCGCCTCGTCGCCGACGACGAGGACCGAGTCGCCGAGTCCCTCCAGCCGCGGCAGGAAGGCGCGGCTGGAGAGGCCGCTGCCGGAGACGATGAAGTTGGTGCAGTAGCGGAAGCGGCTGTCCTCGTGGTGGGGCAGGCTCATCCGCGGCGGCTCGTGGTGGGGGACCTCGGGCAGCTCGCCGTCCTCGCCGCGCAGCCCGGCGACGACGCCGGCGAGGATCAGGACGAGACCGTGACCGCCGGCGTCGACGACGCCCGATTCGCGCAGCACCTCGAGCTGCTCGGGCGTCCGCGCCACCGCCCGCTCGCCGTCCTCGATCGCCCGCTCCAGCACCCCGGCCAGGATCGCGTCCTGTTCGGCTTCGCCGACGTCGTGGCCGAGCCGCTGCTTGTCGGCCTCGAGGTGGGCGAGCTGGCGGGCGAGGGAGTGGGCCATCTCGCGGAAGACGGTCAGCATCGTCCCCTCGGCCGGCTCCCGCACCGAGTCGTAGGCGGCGTCGGCGGCGCTGGCGAAGGCGGCGGCGACGAGCACCGGGTCGACCAGCTCGCCGGGGCGGCTGGCCAGCTCCTCGGCGGCGCCGCGCACGATCTGGCTGAGGATCACGCCCGAGTTGCCGCGCGCCCCCATCAGCGCCGCCCGCGCCAGGGCCTGGACCAGCTCGGTGCGACCGACCTCGTCGACCGGCTGGCCGTCGAGGCGGTCGAGTTCCTCCATCACCGCGCGCAGCGTCATCGCCATGTTGTCGCCGGTGTCGCCGTCGGCGACCGGGAAGACGTTGAGGTCGTTGACCTCCTGGCGTCGCGCCTCCAGCGAGGCGTGCGCAGAGCTAATGACCCGGCGGAAACGGGCAATCGACGGATCGGACATCTGCTGGGAATCTATCCGCCCCGGCAGGCGGCAAGCGGCCGCACCGCGGATCGCCGGCGAACGGGCACGTTTGGAGGAGACGGCCAGCCGTGCCCGTTGCTAGCGTGGCCCGCCGATGCGCTCCTACGCCACCTGGATCACCGGCCACCGCAAGACGGTGGTCGTCGCCTGGATCGTCGCCCTGATCGCGATCGGCCTCGCGGCGAAATCCGTCGGCGCCAGCTTCGCTGAAGAATTCAAGCTGCCGGCCTCCGACTCGGCGGAAGCCTTCGAACTGCTCGAAGACAGGTTCCCGGCGCAGTCGGGGACGACGATCCAGATCGTCTTCGAGGCCGAAGACGGGGTCGAATCTCCGGCCGTGAAGCGGGAAATGGAAGAGGTCTTCGCCGAAATCGAAAAATTCCCGCACGTCAGCGAAGTCGCCAGCCCCTACGGGGAAGGCGGCGCGGCGGCGATCAGCGACAACGGCAAGATCGCTTACGGGACGGTCCAGTTCGACGTCTTCGACAACAAGCTGGACAAGGAAAAGACGCGCGAAATCATCGCCATCGCCCAGGCCCCGGCCGGCAACGGCCTCGACGTCCAGCTCGGCGGCACCCCGGTCGCGGAAGCGATCCAGGAAGAAGGCGATTCCTCCTTCGGGATCGGCCTGCTGGCGGCAATGGTCGTGCTGCTGCTGACCTTCGGCTCGTTCGTCGCGATGGGGCTGCCGATCCTCACCGCGCTGTTCGCGCTCGGCGTCGGCATCAGCCTGGTGACGCTCGGCACCCACGTCTTCGATACCGCCAACTTCGCCCCCGTGCTGGCGGCGATGATCGGCCTCGGCGTCGGCGTCGACTACGCGCTCTTCATCCTCACCCGCTTCCGCAACGGGCTCGACGAAGGCCTGGAGAAGCAGGCCGCGGCCGTGAAAGCGGTCAACACGGCCGGCCGCGCCGTGCTCTTCGCCGGCCTGACGGTGATCATCTCGCTGCTGGGCATGTTCCTGCTCGGCCTCAGCTTCCTCTACGGAGTGGCGATGGCGGCGGCGCTGGCGGTCCTCTTCACGATGATCGCGGCGCTCACCCTGCTGCCGGCGCTGCTGACGATCGCCGGCGACTGGGTCAACCGCGTGCGCATCCCCGGCCTCGGCCGCGGCTCCAGGAGCATCGACGAAAACAGCTGGTGGTTCCGCTGGAGCCGGCGGATCCAGCGCCGGCCGGTGGTCGCCGCGGTGCTCTCCGGCGGCTTCCTGCTGATCCTCTGCATCCCCACCCTCTCGCTGCGGCTCGGCACCAACGACGCCGGCACCGAACCGACCAACAAGACCACCCGCCAGGCGTATGACCTGCTCGCGGAAGGCTTCGGGCCCGGCTTCAACGCCCCCTTCGTGATGGTCGGCTCGCTGCCGGGCAAGGGCGAAGACCAGGCGCTGGTGCAGCTGAGCAAGGAGCTGGAAGGCGAAGAAGGGGTCGCCGCGGTGACGCCGATCAACCTCAACCCGGCCGAAAACACCGGCGTCTTCCAGGTCTACCCGACGACCTCGCCGCAGTCGGCGGAAACGACCGCACTGCTCGACCACATCCGCGGCAAGGTGATCCCGCCGATCGAGTCGAAGACCGGCGCCCAGCTCCACGTCGGCGGCGTCAACGCGATCTTCGAGGACTTCGGCGAAGCAATCTCCGAAAAGCTGCCGCTGTTCATCGGCGTCGTCGTCCTGCTCTCGGCCCTGCTGCTGATGACGGTCTTCCGCTCGGTGCTGGTGCCGCTGAAGGCGATCGTGATGAACCTGCTCTCGATCGGCGCCGCCTTCGGCATCGTCGTCGCCGTCTTCCAGTGGGGCTGGGGCGCGAGCGCGATCGGGGTCGACAACACCGGCCCGATCGTCTCCTTCTTCCCGATCTTCCTCTTCGCGATCGTCTTCGGGCTCTCGATGGACTACGAGGTCTTCCTGATGTCGCGCATCCACGAGGAGTGGGAGCACACGCACGACGAGACCCGGGCGGTGACCCGCGGCCTCGCCCTGACCGGCCGGGTGATCACCGCGGCGGCGGTGATCATGGTCACGGTCTTCGCCTCCTTCATGCTCGGCGACGAACGGGTGATCAAACTCTTCGGCCTCGGCCTCTCCTCCGCGGTCCTGATCGACGCCGTCGTCATCCGCACCGTCCTGGTGCCGTCGATCATGCAGCTGTTCGGCCGGGCCGCCTGGTGGTTCCCCGACTGGCTCGCCCGGATCCTCCCCCGCCTCCACGTCGAGCCGGGAGATGGCGACCTCGCCGACCAGCTCCACCCGGCGATCGCCAACGAGCCCGAGCCGCTCCCCGAGACCGAGTAACCCGACGAGAGCAGCCGGAAACGCATTTGTGCCCGGATAGCGGGTGGAAGTGCGTTCTCAGCGGCGATCCAGATTCCGACGGAGGCTGGCTGAGGTCAGCCTGGCGCCGCGTCAGATGAGTTCAGATGGCCTTCGTGACCTTGTTGGCCTTGAGGCAGCGAGTGCAGACGTAGGCGCGGAGGGGGCGGCCGTTCTCCTGGATCCGGACCTTCTGCAGGTTCGGGTCGAAGCGCCGCTTGGTCGCGACCATCGAGTGGCTCCGGGACTGGCCGAACGCCGGTCCCTTGCCGCAGCTGTGGCATACCTTGGCCATCGGGTCGTGGATGGTAGAGGATCGGGCGGCTCGGGCGAGCTCAGCCGAGCTCGCGCTTGAGCAGCGTCATCCGGGCGACGGTCAGCGCGGCGTTGCGGCCCTGGTCGCGTTTGTCGCCCCCGGCCCGGGCCAGCGCCTGCTCCATGTTGTCGCAGGTGATGACGCCGAAGGCGCAGGGCACGCCGGTCGCCAGCTGCACGTCCTGGATCCCGCGCGCCGACTCGGCGCA
>Ga0315540_10001632_pt1 | contig 12793 bp, 11 predicted proteins | sample SalMarSW160110MG_FD_203677 | JGI IMG/M metagenome (GOLD analysis project Ga0315540, IMG submission 203677) | Salt marsh sediment microbial communities from the Plum Island Ecosystem LTER, Massachusetts, United States - Salt Marsh Sediment SW1601-10 ... | reverse complement strand
CTCTGGCCGTGAGCGAAGCGAGCTTGCCCTTGACTGCCGACTGCCGGCCGCCTACGCACTCCAGCTGAGCCAGCACACTCTCCGTTCAGACAGCCCGGCCACCCGCGGGACCTCGATCCCGACCCCGCCACCCGCCACCCGCCGCCTGCTGCCTGCGGCCCGCTGCCCGACCCCCCGGATTCGGCCCCAGGTCCCTTGCAGGTCGGCCCAGCTGCTCCGCTCCTTAGCGTTCGGGACCGGGATCAGGCTGCGGGCTGCGGGCCGCAGGGAGTCGGGATCGGGAGGGCGCAGCCGTGGCGGTCGGGAGCCCGATCCCGTTCCGGCCGCCTGCCGCCTGCCGCCCGCCCCCCGATTCGGTCGGCCCATGCCTATGGCTCACAGCCGGCAGCACGCATTCGCAGGCCCGCCCCTGGAGCGCTCCTGAGTTGCGGGCGAAGCCAGGGCTGCAGGGCATCAGTCGAGACGTCGCGCCGTCAACGCAGGCGGACAACGGTCGCACCCCAGCCGCCTCGCGCGGGCGGGGCGTCGTGGTACTCGACCACCGACGGATGCGTCGCGCACACCGAGCGGACCCGCTCGCGCTGGACGCCGATCCCGCGCCCGTGGATCAGACGCACCTCCTCGAAGCCGTGCGCGACCGCTTCGTCGAGGTAGGCGCGGACCACGTCGGGAATCTCTCTCGGGGCGAAGGGGTGGAGATCGAGGCTGTCCTCGACCGGAACGACGACGGGCTCGCCGGGGGGAGGTTCGTCCGAGGAGTCACTGTCGTCGTCGGTGGACTCCGGAGAAACGTCGGAGGGGGCCCTCCCGGAGGCCAGCAGCCCGGCGGTCGTCACCACAACGAAGAGCACGAAGACGCCGTAGCCGAGCCAGGCCTTGGGTCCGATGACACGGGACAGGGGCCAAGTCGCGAGCCCGGCGGCGGCAATCACCCCGAGCTTGGTCAGCACCCAGGCCCGGCGCAGGCGACGGTCGGCAAGGAGTTCGCGCAGCACGCCCGGATTGTAGCTCGTCAGCTGACGGACGGCGTGGGTTCCACCTGTGAGGTCGCGGCACCCACTGTGTATGCAAGGCCGTCGATCGCACGCTCCATCGCGTCGACCGTCGTCCGGGCCGGTGCGTAGACCGCCCACAGCCTCCCCGCCGCGTGGTCCGGCCCGGCGTCGCTGGCCCCTTTGACCCGCTTCAGGTTGGTGGTGATCGTGGCGGAGCACCCGTCGCAGTGCACTCCGTCCACGGTGAAGGTGGCCCGCATCCGCTCGGGGGACGGTGAGGCCGCCAGCACGAAGGCGAGTCCGATCACCGTGACAATCAGAGCGGTCAGGAGCGCGCGGCGGGGCATCTCACAGTCTATCCGGTGTGCTGTGAATCGCCAAACTCGGCAAACACGATGCCGTGTCACCGATGTCCTCCGCGAGCCGGTAGTAGATCATCATGCCGTCGCGGCGCGAGGCGACCAGGCCGCCCCCGCGCAGCCGGCTGAGGTGTTGGGAGACCGCCGCCGGGGTCATGTCGAGCACCGTTGCCAGGTCGCAGACGCACAGCTCGCCGGCCGAGCGGAGCAGCGCGAGGATCTTGAGCCGCGACTCCCCGGCGAGCAGGGCGTGGTGATCGGCGAGACGCCGCAGGGACGTTCCAGCCGCGGCGAGGGCGCGGCGGAGACCCGCCAACTCGCTCGGGCTGCGGTCGGGAGCGACGCAGTCGAGCGGGTCCTTCGATCGGCGGAGGGGACCGAGAACATCGAGGCGGTCGCGGGCACGCACTACCATATCTATATTTTAGACAATACTAAAATCGTTGTCAAGCGTGGAACGCCCTCGTCCGCCGCGAGGTTGTTCAAGGCGGATGAACGCACCGGCCCAGTCCACCGCAACCCTCGAGGTCTTCACCGACGGCTCCTGCGAGTTGTGCCGCCGCTCGCGCAAGTGGGTCGAAGGCCGCGATCGCCATCACCGGCTCCGCTTCGTCGACCTCCGGACGGCCGAAACGGAGGTGCTTCCAGCCTCGCGCGACGCCCTCGCCTCCGAGATCTGGGCCCGAGAGCCGGACGGCACCCTGCTGTCGGGCTACTCAGCCTGGCGCCGAGTGCTGGCGACGCTGCCCGGGTGGCGAGTCGTCGCGGCGCTGGGCGCACTGCCACCCCTGTCCTGGCTGGGCCCCCCGGCGTACCGCTTCATCGCCCGACACCGCAATCGTCTGCCACTCGCCCGCCACTGCGACGTGGGCACCTGCGGGCCGTCGTCGTCACGCTGACGGGGCGCCTCCTCCGCAGCCGGATCCGGACCACGGCCTAACCGCGCCAGTCGTCGACCGGCACCGGCTCTCCCACGCTGCCGTCGGCCGCGATGGGAGCGACCACGATGTCCAGGTCGATCTCCACCGGGGTGTACCGGGGCACGACCATGAACAGCCACGCGCCATCTCCGGACGGTGCAGCCTGGGTCGCTTCGCGACGGAACGGACCCGGCAGGCGCACCGGGCGCACCGTACCGCCGGAGAGCACCAGCTGGCGGTCGCCCCGGCAGAAGAAGAGCTCATTCTGGGGGCCGACCCGGGGACACCACTCGTCTGCCGGTGTGTTGATGCGGGGGTCGAGCGGCTGGGGCACCTCCGCCCGGGTCGGGTCCCACAGGTAGAGATCCGAACCCGTTGCTCCGCCCCTGGTCGAGGCGAATGCGATCTTGCTCTTCGAACCCGCCAGGTAGACCCCGTCCGCGGAGTCGCCGCCGCTGAGAGGCGCCACGGCTTCGACAGCGTCCCACGGTTGACGGCGGTCCGCACGACTCACGGCCCCCACCCAGGGCTTCTCGTCCGGGGGTTCGACGGTCACCAGACACCGGCTCTCATCGTCGGCGACCCAGGTCACCCGAACCGAGGCCGCGGCGTCGACTCCGGGCAGGACCACGAGCTGGGGCGCCGACCAGCCGTCGGCGCCCCGCTCGGTGCGATAGCTGCGGGTCACGGCACGACCACCCTCGGCCGGCTCGACGAGTCCCTCGCGCCGGGCGCCCAACCAGGCTCCTTTGGGTTGCTCAGGTAGGCGAAGGTGCGCGCTGAAGTACAGCACCCGGCCGTCACCGACGGGCACCGGCGAATCCTCGATTCCGGAGCTGTTAATCCGCGTTGGGTCTTCGACAGGAGCCGCGGTCGGCTCGCCCTTTTCGAGCCCCGGCAGGTTCCACCGCCGGTAGGTGGCGAAGTCCATGAAGTACGCCGCCTGGAGGAAGATCCGCGCTGCTCCCGCCATGCGGGTTGTGCCCGGAACCGGCACGGCCACGACCTCGGACCCGGGATTGAGGTCAGACAGGCGTCCGGAGTGTCCGCCGAGCAGCACGACCGTGTCGCCATCGAGCGTGACTTCGGCGATCGTCCCCTTCTCGACCACCGGGGTCGGTCGGCCCTCGGCCTGGCGGGCGGCTGCCAAAGCGCGCGGAATGCCGACCTGGAGGGTGACCGTCCAGGCACCTCCAGCCGCGCTCGGCTCGGTGACCTCAAGCAGGTTGCCGAACAGCGTGACATCGGGCTGGGGCGTCGGCCGCTCTGGGTTGATGAGATCGCAGCCGGCCAGCGCGATCGCGAGCAGGATCAACGGGACCAGGGCACGACGCATGGTGACACCTCCGTGGGCACGCATTATCTACCACACCCGGCGTGCGGACCGAGCGGGCGCGGCCTGCGTTCGCGATTCACCTCTGCGGGCCGACACGCGGCCCGCGACGAGGCGACTTGCCAGCGACGCGGTCTGATGGTCAGAGCAGCATCCCCGCGATGGTGGCGCTGAGACCCGAAACGATGGCTCCGCCGAACATGGCGCGCAACCCGACCCGAGCCAGGTCGCTCTTGCGCAGGGGTGCGACCGCCGAGATGCCGCCGATCTGGATGCCGATCGACGAGAAGTTGGCGAATCCGCACAGAGCGTAGGTCGAGATCACGATCGCCCGCTGGCTCAGCACACCGTCCTTGGCGTAGGCCCCGAGCTGGCCGTAGGCGACGAACTCGTTCAGCGACAGCTTGATGCCGAGGAGGTTTCCGACCTTGGCGGCGTCCGCCCACGGCACGCCCATGAGCCAAGCCAGGGGGCGCAGCAGACTGCCGAACAGCGTCTGCAGCGAGCCGGGGAAGATCCCCACGTACTCACCCACCGCCGGCGACATCCCACCCGAGCCGTACTGGACGTATGCGCCGTGCAGAAGGGAACCGTCGATGAGGCTGTCGACCCAGTTCAGGAGCACATCGACCACCGCGATCAGGGCGATGAAGCCGATCAGCATCGCGCCGACGTTCAGTGCCAGCTTGAGGCCGTCGGAGATGCCGTTGGAGGCCGCCTCGATGGCATTCCCACCGGCGTCGATCTCCGGCATCGAGGCGTCCCCGGCAGTCTGCGAGTGCTCGAGCTCGGGGTACATGATCTTGCCCATCGCCAGGCACGCCGGCGCCGCCATCACGCTCGCCGCGATCAGGTGGGTGGCCGGAATGCCCATCGCGATGTAGCCCGCGAGCACGCCGCCGGCGATGGTCCCGAAGCCACCGATCATGACCGTGAGGAGCTCGGAACGGGTCATCTCGTCGAGGAACGGCTTGATCAGCAGCGGCGCCTCCGTCTGGCCGACGAAGATATTGGCGCTGCATGAAAGCGTCTCGGCGCCGCTGGTGCCGATCGTCCAGCGCATGAACCGCGAGATCGCCTCGATGACCTTCTGCATCAGGCCGAGGTAGTAGAGCACCCCCATGAAACCGCCAAAGAAGATGATCGTCGGCAGCACCTTGAAGGCGAAAAGGAAGCCGAAGCCCGGCCAGACTGAGCCGGGCCCCGGAAAGAAGTACTGCGGGTCGGCGAGGTTGCCGAACAGGAAGCGGGCACCGTAGTCGGACAGGTTGAGGAAGGCGGCGACCTTGGCGCTGAAGGACGCGAACACCACCTGCCCGGTGAGCCCGCGCGTGGCCAGGAATGCGATCCCCAGGGCCAGCAACATCACGGTCAGGATCGACCCCAACGCCGGGACCAGACGGAAGCGCGCGTTGACCGCGAGCACGACGGCGCCGAGCCCGAGGACCGCGGGCAGCGCGCCCGGTGCGAGGCGCCCCATCAGCCCCGCGACGACGGCCGCAGCGAGCACCACCCCGGCTACGCTCGCGATCCCGCCGGCGAGCGGTTGCCGCCCAGCGACCAGGAGATAGACGGCGACCAGCCCGGCGAGCACCGCCATGCCGACGAAGCTCCACTCGTTCTGCTTGAGCACGATCACTGCGAACAGGAACTGCAGGCCGATGCCCCACGCCACCGGCCGTACGCGCACCGCTCGGCGGTGGTAGGACATCGCCCACGCGATCGCGAGCAGGACGAGTAGACCGAGGACGCTGATCCACCTCATGGCGCCACCCCCGGGAGGCCTGACGAGTCTACTTGTGGTGCCGCATCCGCGCCAGGACCGCGTTGTCCGGGTTGAGCTCGAGCTTCCTCGGCCGCGCCGACAGCGGGACCTGGAAGGTCTCCTCGCCCTGCCGCACCGGGAGCAGGACCTCCCCGGTCTTGCCGCCGCCGAAGTCGACGCGCATCGGCACCGGCATCACGAAGCCCTCCGGGACGTCACTCTGGGCGACCGTGACCTCCGCCACCCAGCGCCCGTCGGCATTCGGCCGTGACGGGACGCGTGTGCTCCAGGTGTAGGTCGGAACCCAGGTCCCGTAGACCCACTGGTCGAAGAACCACCCCCAGTCGCCCCCGGCCGGTGCATTCCGGGCGACGACCGCCTGGAAGTCGCGAGTGCTGGCGGCGCGGCCCGCGTACGAGTCGACGAAGTCCTTGAGGATCGCGCGGAACGTGTCGTCGCTGCCGGTCCGCTCACGCAGCATCGTGCGCAGCATGTGGATCACCAGCGCACCGCGGTCGTAGATCTGAATGAAGTAGCCGTACGGAACCTGCGCGGAACTCGCCCTGTACCCCGCCGCGATCGGTCCCAGCAGGATGCGGCGGTTGGAGCGGAACACGCTCGCCGACCAGGGACGAAGGAACTTGCTCAGGACCGCGCCAACGCCACCGATCTGCTCGGAGACATAGGTGTCCACGATCTCCTGATAGTAGTGGTCCTTGGGCAGCGACGCGTCGACGAAAAGCATCGCACTGTACTCGGCGAGGGCCTCGCTGAGCCACTGATCGCGATAGCTGCGCCAGCCGACCATGTGGCCCCAGAACTGGTGCGCGACCTCATGGGAGCGGAACAGCTCGGAGGCGCCCGGGCTCTCGCTGTCGAAGGTGAAGCTCGAGAGGTGGAGGAAGCCGTCGAAGGCCTGCCCGTGGGACCCTGAGATGCGGCTGGCGACCAGGCGGTCGCACGGAACCTTGGTGTCGACCAGCCAGCTGAAGAAGCGCAGGCTGTTGGCGACGTCGGCCGCGACGTTGCGGACCATGTTGCCGGTGGTGACCCCGGACTCGCGACCGAAGACGCAGACCTCGGGGATGCCGTCGACGGTCACGCACTCCTCTTTGTACCGCGCTCCGAAGGCGAAGCCGGCCATCTTCACCGGGCGTTCGGTCTGCCAGACCTCGACCGAGCCGTTGGGGGTGGGCCGGCTCTCGATCCTGCGCCCGACGGCACGGACCTCCACCTTGGCCGGCAGGGTGAAGGCCATGCGGACGTTGTGGAGGTCGTTGAGGGCGCCGGGCACGACCGGGTACCAGTCTCCGCCGGTGGCGAAGTTATAGATCTTCCTCGTGTACTCGACCACCAGCTCGACCGGCTCATCTGCGGCGAGCGGAGCGGGCAGCCCCACCACCAGCGAGCGGTCCGAGAGGTCATGATCGACGGTGGCGAAGCGGCGGCCGACCTCGCTGCGAACGAACGGCAGCGGCGCGCCGTCGGACGCGGTCACGCCCACGACCCGCGCGGCGCGGGCGAGGTTGAGCTGAACTGCATGGGGACCAGAGATCGAGGGTCGCAGCCGGACCGTTGCCCGAAAGCGGGCGAGATCGCCCTCGACCGCTCCGGTCGAGGTCCACTCGCGGGCGTCGTGCTCGCTGAGGTCGACGTCCACGTCGATCTGCTCGAGATCGAGCCGATCAGGTTCCGGCGGCGGCGGGGAGTCCGGGCCCGGCAGACGGACCCAGTCCTCGACCCAGTTCTCATGGGTGTACAGCTTCGACAAGCTGACCGGCTCCATCCTCCACGGGTCGAACTCGAAGGCGAGCCAACCGTCCGCTTCGGTCTCGACCTCCACCCACAGGTAGTCGTCACCCGGGCTCGCGAGGCCAGCGACGACTCGCGCATCGATGTCTGCGCTTCCGTCACGAAGCCACGCCTCGAGGCGATCCTCGGCGAGCTTGCTCTTCGCGACCCTGTCCGAAGCGACCGCCAGGGCCTCGAGCTCGGGCCAGCGGCGGCTCGAGCGGACGACCATCCGCGTGAACGGCGCCTCGAAGACAGGGCCCTGCACGCGACCCGAAAAGCGCATGAGCTGAGCCCGTTCAAAGCGATCCGCAACCTTCATTCGAAACACGCCGTGGCCCTCGAACACAAACCCTGGCACGATCCCGTCGGGCCCGGTCTCGGCCGCCCGTAGCTCGCCGTCGGCGAGGTCGAAGGAGGCGATCCCCACAGCTTCGAAGCGGAACCCCGCCTGTGCAACCCGCGTCGGCTGCACTGCAAAGCCGTAGCCGCCGAGGCGCTCGGCCGCCGCCGCGACGTCCTCGGCGGCTGCGGGCACCGCAGAGGTTCCCAAAATCACGACGAGCGTGATCAACACCCAACCACGAGTTGAGATCAAAGCACACCTCCCTCGCGTGTTCTGGTCCATTCTTAGCACAATCCGGCGCTGCGAGAAAGTCATGCGGCTCACATGCCCGGTATGATGACTCCATGCAGATGACGCGGGAGGAGTTCGAGGCGGCGGTCTCCGAAGCGCTCGACCGAATGCCGGTCGAGCTCGCCGAGCTGATGGACAACCTCGTCGTCCAGGTCCACGAGATCCCCGCACGCCAGACCCTCCTCGACCTCGAGCTCGATCCCCGCCGCCAGACGCTGTTCGGCCTCTACACCGGTGTCCCGCTCGACGCGCGCGGCGGCGGGTACGGCAACGTTCTGCCCGATGTGGTCGAGCTTTACCGGCGCCCCCTCATGGCAGCCTGCGACACGCGGACCGAGCTCGTCCGCCAGATCCAGCTCACCCTGCTCCACGAGATCGGCCACCACTTCGGCTTCTCCGATGCGGAGATGGACGCCTGGGACGACGAGTTCGCCGGTCTCGACGACGCCGAATGAGCCGGTCAACCGCCTCCCGACCAGAGATCCGGTTCGGACTCCTCGCCGCCGCCCTTGCCGCTGGCCTGCTCGCCCTGTGGCTGAGCTGGCCGACCGCCGACTGGTCGCACGACGCGGTCGCCTACGCCGCCCTCGTCCACCGTGCGCTGTACACCGGAGCGACCCACGTCCTCTGGCACCAGTACCACATGCTCTACATGCCGCTCGGCTGGCTGGTCGGGCGCACCCTGCTCGCAGCGGGCATCGTCGTGGACGTGCTCGGCCTCCTCCAGGCGATCAACGCCCTACTCTCGGCCACTGCGGTCCTGGTGTTCGCGCACCTCGCACGGCGGCTGACCGGGCGGGCCGGCCTCGCGCTCGCTGTCACGGCAGTGCTCGGCCTGTCGCACTCCACCTGGTACTACGCGACCGACCCGGAGGTCTACCCGGCCTCGATCCTGTGTCTGCTCGTCACCCTCGCAGCCGCGCTGCGGCTGCTCGACCGCGGCGGTAGTCTGGCAGCGGTCGCCACCGGGCTCGCCGCTGGGCTCGCCTTCGGCTTCCATGCCGCCGCCGGCCTCGCGCTGCCCGTGGTGGTCGCCGTGACGTTGATTCTCGCCCCGGGCTCTCGCCGCCGGCGTGTCGCCCTCGGCGTCGCCGTCCTTGCCGGCTTTGCGGTCACCGGCGTGGCGCCGTACGCCCTCTACTACCGCGTCGGCGCGGGAGTCTCGGCCACCGCCGGCTTCGTCGACCTTGCCCGCAACGTGGCCGAAACTCGGACCTTCGGCTCGGGTCCCTGGCTCCTCGGGCGTGGCTTCCGCCCGGACCTCGAGCTCAAAGGCATCCTGGCGGGGATTGTGGCCGCGGCGCGCTCACCGTCGACCACGCTCGCACCGGCTGTCTGGATCGCCAGGGCAGGGCTGGTGGCCCTCGCCCTACTGGTCGCCTCACGGCTGCCCGCCCTGTGGCACCGGCAGCGCGGCGTCGCCGTCCTCCTCATTGGCTGGCTAGTCGGTTTCGTGGCGCTCTTCTCGGCCTACAACATCGGGTCGCTCAAGTTCGTCTCCTTCCCGCTCGTGCCGAGCCTGCTGTTGGTCGGCATGGCCGCCGCTACGCTGTCGCGGCGAGCCTCTGGTCTCGCGGCGGCGGCCATCGCCGCGCTCGCCCTGGTGCTCGGCGGGGTCAATCTCATCGGCACCGTGATCCCGGCTTCTCGGCCGGAGAACAACCCCCTCCTCGCCCGCGCCGAGCTGATCAGGAACCGGACAGCGCCCGGTGACCTGGTGGTGCTGCTCGGGGTCGGACCGGACGCCGTGCTGCGGATCTACGTGCCGTACTTCGCCCAGCGCGAGGCGCTCCTGCTCGACCTCGCGTTCGCACCCGGACGTCGTGGTCCGGACGCCGCGGCGGCCCTGGTCTCGGCCGAGATCCGCTCCCGCCTGGCCGCCGGGCACCGCGTCCTGGCGCTCGCCGAGCTCTTCGACGACCCTGAGCTGGTCGCCGCATTCGAGCGCCACGAGAAGTTGGCGCCGGGCACCCTGGACTGCATCCTGGCACCGTTCCGGGCAACACCCGTGGTGTGGCACGGACCCGAGGTGGTCCTGTACGAGCTCCACGAGCCGCACTGAGCTCTCGATGGTCAGTCAGCGGCGCGAGGGATTGCACGCTTCGGTACTGGTGATTGGGGTGAGCCCGGGTTAAGGGATCCACCGTTCTGTCCGAGAGCTTGGCCAAAGGGACTCGCGCAGCGAGTCCAAAGCAGCGCGTACCGCAGAGCCCCCCGCCCGCTCTCCCGACACGCGCGCCTTCGAAGGGGCTCTGCGCTACGCGGTGCTAGTGCTGGCCACGGTAGGGCCGGCCGAGCGCGGCGGGCCCGCCGAGGCGGTCGCGCGGCACCAGCGCGAGCACGGCAAGGGTCAGCAGGTAGGGCAGCGCCAGCAGCACGTGGTACGGCACCCGCTCGAGGCCGAGCGCCTGGAGGTGGAACTGCAGCCCGGTCGCGGCGCCGAGCAGCAAGGTACCGAGGGCGACCGCCCACGGACGCCAGCGGCCGAGCAGGACCAGGGCGAGGGCGAGAAAGCCGCGCCCTGCGGTCATTCCCTCGACGAACGCCCCGGCCCCGCGCAACACGAGCGCGGCCCCGGCGACCCCGATCAGAGCGCCGGCGCCGACCAGCACCGCGAAGCGCACCACCGGGGGGCTGCCGCCGGCCGCCGCCACAGCCTCGGGGTTCTCGCCGCAGGCACGCACAACGAGCCCGATCCGGGTGCGGGCGAGCAGCACCCCGACCGCCGCCAGGGCAACCAGTGCCCCGAGCTCGAGCAGTCCCCAGGGCAGGGTCGGGACCAGGGTCGATGCCAGGCCGTGGGCCTGCAGGGTGCGGAACACGATTCCCGTAACGCCAAGCCCGGCGAGCACCATGCCGGTTCCCGCAACCACCTGGTCCGCACCGAGCACCACCGCCGCCGCAAAGGCAGCGTTGGCCGCAACGCCGGCAAGGGCCGCGGCGGCGATCGCCCACCACGGACCGACCACCGGCGAGGCCACCGCCGCCGCCAGACACGCGATGAGCATCACGCCCTCGAGGCCGATGTTGAGCACCCCGGCGCGCTCCCCGACAAGCTCCGCCACCGCCGCCCACAGCAGCGGCGCGGCCAGCGTGAGCACTTCAGCGACGCTCACGACCGACCCCCACCGCGAGCACCACCACCACCAGCCCCTGGACCAGGAGGACCGCCACCGCGGGGACGCCGGCGGCCCGCTGCATGCCGCCCGAGCCCGCCGCCATCGCCCCGAACAAGGCGGCCGCTGCCGTGGTGCCGCCGGGCGCGAGGCCGCCGAGCAGCGCGACCGCGATGCCCGAGTAGCCGTAACCGGGGCTGAAGCGCTCGAACAGCCGGTGGGTGATGCCGAGCAGTTCGACCGCCCCGCCGAGACCGGCGAGCATGCCCGACAGCACCAGGACTCCAGCCTGCATCCGCGCGACGCGGACCCCGGCGACACGGGCCGCCGCCGGCGCATCACCGACCGCGCGCAGCTCGAGGCCCCACGGCGTACGTCGCAGCGCGAGGGCGAGCAGTCCCGCCGCCGCGAGCGCGAGGCCGAGGCCGAGGTGGAGGCGACCGGGCGGCAAGGGCCGGGCGAGCCACGCGGCCGACGGCACCGGATCGCTCTGCGGGTAGCTGCCGGCCGCCTCCTGGAGCGGTCCATGGACGGCCCAACCGAGCCCGGCCTGGGCGACCAGGTTGAGCAGAATCGTCGACAACACCTCGCTGACCCCGGAGAGGGCGCGCAACACGGCGGCGATCCCCGCCCACGCAGCGCCGGCGAGGCCTCCCGCGAGCAGCGCCGCCGGAGCGCTCCACACCCCGGGCGGCAGTGCGAGAGCGGTCCACGTCGCGGCCATCGCGCCGACCACAAGCTGTCCTTCGGCGCCGATGTTCCACACCCCGGCCCGAAACGCCACCGCCACCGCCAGACCGCACCACAGCAGGGGGACGATCCGCGCCGCCGTCTCCTGCAGCGCGAGGCCCGAGCCGAAGGCACCGTCCCACGCGGCGAGCCCGGCCTCGACCGGATTGCCCCCGACCGCGAGCACGACCGCCACCGACGCACCGACAATCACCGCCACGGCGAGCAGCCACCGCGTCACGCCGCCTCCCCGCCGAGCCACCTGCCGAGAACCTCTCTCGGTGTCGAGCGATCGCCTTCACCAACCACACGCCCACGCGACATCACGAGCACGCGGCCGCCGAGTGCGGTCGCCTCGCCGAGGTCGGAGGTCACGACCAGAACCGCCGCCCCGGCCGCGGCGGCCGAGAGCAGGTGGTGATGGACCTGGAGCTGGGCCGCAATGTCGAGCCCCCGGGTGGGATGGATCGCGACCACGACCCGAGGTTCGCCGGCCAGTGCCCGGGCGACCGCCACCTTCTGCTGGTTGCCCCCGGAGAGCTCGCCCATCCTCTGATCCGGATGCCCGGCGACGGCGAAGCGCTCGATCAGCTCCACCGCCGACGCCGTGACCCGTCCGGGGTCGAGCCAACGGCCTCCCGCGGGCGGTTGCCGGTGACGGCCGAGGAGCAGGTTCTCGGCCACCGACAGCGAGGGAACGACGGCTTCGCGGGTGCGGTCGGCCGGTATCACCACGACCCCAACCTCACGCATCATGGAGGGCTCCGGATGGGCCACGACCCGACCGCGCACCTCCACCCTGCCCGGTCCGCGGCTGAGACCGGCGAGCCGTTCCGCGGCGGCCACCTGGCCGTTGCCGTCGACCCCGGCCAGCACGGCGATCTCGCCGGCGTAGAGCTCGAGGTCGAGGGGCGCCAGTCGCGGCGGTACCGCAACCCCGACCAGCCGCGCCGCGAGCGCGCCACGCGCCATCGTCGGTCGCGGCGGCGGCTCGGGTAGGCGCCCGGTCATCGCCTCAGCCATGAGCGACGTCGGGGTGTCGCCCGCAAGCCGCGTCACCACCCGACCGTGACGCAGCACGACCACCTGGTCGGCGAGGCGGCGGACCTCGTCCAGGCGGTGGGTGATGAAGACCACGCCGGTCCCTC
>Ga0315540_10001628_pt1 | contig 12801 bp, 7 predicted proteins | sample SalMarSW160110MG_FD_203677 | JGI IMG/M metagenome (GOLD analysis project Ga0315540, IMG submission 203677) | Salt marsh sediment microbial communities from the Plum Island Ecosystem LTER, Massachusetts, United States - Salt Marsh Sediment SW1601-10 ... | reverse complement strand
AGCGTGCGCCCTGATGGCGTCGGAAGACAGCGCCGGCATGTAGTCCGCGCGCCAGTAGTGCTGCAGGCCGGCCGGCCCGAGCGGATCGAACATCGATTGCAGTGCCGGGAACGGCATCTCGTGCACGGCGTGGACCAGCGGCTCGGCCTCACCGAGCAGCGGCGCGACGAGCCGGTCGAAGGCGTCCCTGGGGCCGTTGAAGCACCATACGGCGCCGGAGGCGTTGCGGCCGTGCAGCTCCTCGGGGAACGCCGGCACGGGCGGCACGCAGGCGAACGCGAAGAAGCCCCCGAGCTCGACCGGCGCCTCGCTCAGCAGGCGCTGAAAGCCAGAGAGCGCGGCTTCCGCCAGCTCCATCGGCCAGAACGTCGACCCGCCGACCACCGTGGTCACGGGGTGCGCCCGGAACAGGAAGGAGGTGACGACCCCGAAGTTGCCGCCACCCCCGCGGAGGGCCCAGAAGAGGTCTGCATTGGCGTCGGCAGACGCCGTCACCACGCGGCCGTCGGCGAGCACCAGCTCGGCTTCCAGCAGGTTGTCGATGGTCAGCCCGAACGCCCGCGTGAGGTAGCCGGTGCCGCCCCCGAGCGTCAGGCCGCCGACCCCGGTGGTGGAGAACACGCCGTTGGGTACCGCCAGCCCGAAGGCGTGGGTGGCGTGGTCCACCTCGCCCCAGACGCAGCCGCCACCCACCCTCACGGTGGCGCTGCGCGGGTCCACGTGGACCCCGCGGATGCGGCCGAGGTCCACCACCAGGCCGCCGTCGACGGTCCCGAGCCCGGCGACGTTGTGGCCGCCGCCGCGCACCGCCAGCGCGATGCCCTCCTCCCGGGCGCAGTCGACGCAGGCGATGACGTCGGCGACGTCCGCCACCCGCGCGATCGCGCTCGGCCGCTTGTCGATCATGCCGTTGTAGACGTGGCGGGCGGGGTCGTAGCCGGGGTCGGTCGGCAGGAGCAGCTCGCCGCGCAGCCTGGCTCGAAGCTCCTCGGCGTAGCCGGGGGAGGCCACCGCCACGTGCCCGGTCGTCTCGATGGTGTGCCTGTCAGGGTCTCTCACTCTCGCCTCCATCTCGTTCACGGGTCGACCGACGACGGTCTCGCAGGCGCCGCCGATCGCTAGGGGGTGCGTCCGTCGAGCACGGCTCGCTCCGCTGCGCTCTCGCCACTCCGGGCGCCGCTTCGCCGGCGCGGCCGGCGTGCCAGCAGGGCCCGCAAGGCGATCGTGGGCCGGAGCAGGCTGCCGGGCGGGGCCAGCATGCCGAAGCTGTCGGCGAACGCCTTCCCCACCACGGGGCTGCGGTGGGCGGCGCGGATCACACGAGCGGTGTAGGCCGTCACGATGCGCCAGGGAAGTGGGCGCGCGCCCTCGATAGCAGGCTGCAGCAGGTCGGTGCCGGTCACGAAGGTCCAGGCGGCGTCGACCACGGGGCGGCTGGCGCGGAAGAACGCCCGGCCGGCGCCGCCAGGGCCGTGCCTCGCGAGAACACGGGCGAGGGTCTCGGCCTGCAGCGCGGCCACGCTGATGCCGCGACCGTAGATCGGGTTGGTGGAGCACAGCGCGTCGCCGATCACGATCAGCCGCTCGGGCAGGCGCGGCAGCCGCTCGAAGCGGCGACGGACGTTGGCCGGGTAGGCCCCGGTGACGGCGTCGCCGAGCGGCTCGGCAGATGCCACCAGGTCGTAGAGGTCAGGCGCCCACAGCGACCTGGCGTAGGCGCGGAAGCCGTCCACCTCGCTCGGCGCCCCCTCGCCTGCCAGGCCGCCCAGCGTGACCAGCCAGCGCCCGTTCTCAACAGCGACCGACGACCCCGACCTGGGCACTCCCGGGAGGGGCGCGACGATCGCGCCCAGGCTCCCGCCGGGGCCCGGGCCGTCCCGGCGGAACAGCCGGGTCGTGTAGCGGACGTCGACGCGCATGCGCTCCTCGGGCGGGGCCGGGTATCCGATCTCCTCGAGCCACCGCGCCACCCGGGAACCGCGGCCCGTGGCATCCACCACCAGGTCGGCCGCCACCGTCTCTGGGCGGCCACCGGCCTCGGCGGGCGCCAGCCGCACGCCCTGCACCTCCTTCCCGCTGGCGCCGGGCACCAGCCCTTCCACGCGGCGGCCGCCGCGGACGCTGACGTTGGCGAGCGCGAGGACCCGGCCGCGCACCACCCGCTCGATCAGCGGCCGGGTGGCGCCCACGAACAGCCACGACCTGCCCAGCAGGTCGAGCCTCACCCGCCCCCCACCGACGTTCATGCGATGCTGCGCGCCGTCGTCGAGCAGCTGAGCCCCCGCCGCCTGGAGGTCGGCGATGGTACCGGGGAGCAGCCGTTCGATGGCGGCGAGGCCCCCCGGCAGCAGCACGTGCAGGTGAGGTGCCTGCGGGACGCCCCTGCGTTGGGCGCCATTGGGCGGGTCGCCTGAGCGGACGCCACCCTCGCCGGGCAACGGGTCGCGCTCGATGACGGTGACGTGCCTGCTCACTGGAGCCAGAGCCGCCGCCGTCAGCAGGCCCGCCAGGCTGGCGCCCAGCACCACCGCCTTCTCGAGCAGGGGCCCGGCCCCTCGGTGCCGGCTTGCCGGTGTGCTCATGCCCAGACCTCTCCTCTCCCCCCTTGGAGGCGGAGCCGGTCGCCGGCAGGGCGGAGACGGAGGCGTGAGCGCTCGCCTCGCACGTGGCCGTATCGAGCCGACCCCGCGGCACGCCGGGGAGCGTACGTGCACGTCGGAGTACCGTGCCAGGCTGTACCAGGCGCCGCATCGTTGCATCGGAGGAAACCCTGAGTGGGGACCCTCGACGACGGCTTCGCTGGGGGCTCATGTGGGCTCGGGGGCGCTCACGTCGGCTCGGGGGCGCTCCAGGCGTGTTGAAGCGTGCTCAGGTGTGCTCAGGCATCCAGCGGGTCGTCCACCGAGCCGTCCGGATGAAGGTGCCTGACGGCGTAGGCGGCGGCCTCGGCACGGCTGCGCAGGTCGAGCTTGGAGAGCACGCTGCTGACGTGGTGTTCGACGGTCTTGAGCGAGAGATGCAAGCGGCCGGCGATCGCTCGGTTCGAGAGGCCCGCCTCGAGCAGCTCGAGCACCTGGCGTTCGCGCCTGGTGAGCAGGCCGGTGCCCCTGGGGCCGCGCCGCGCCGCCTTGACGCCGAGCTCGCGCAGCAGCGCGGCGGCGAGGTCCGCGTGGCGGCCGGCGCCCAGCTCCTCGAAGGCCGCCAGCGCTGCGCGGGCGCCGGCCACCGCCGCCTCCGGCGACGCGCCCGTCCGCGCCCGGGCCAGGAGCAACTGGCAGCGTGCGACGCCGAGCGGCATGGACAGCTGCCGGTAGTGGGCCAGCGCCAGCTCGAGCGGCTCGACCGCCTCGCCGCCCGCGCCCGCCGCCAGCAGGGCACCCGCGCGCGCCACCGCGCCGTCGGCGACCACCTGCAGGAAGCCGGTGTCACGGCCCAGCCGCTCCAGGGCGTCCGCCGAGGCCGCGGCGTCCGCCACCCGCCCGGCCTCCACGGCCGCCTCGCCCTGCAGCGCCAGCAGCCCGGCCCGTTCCAGGCAGCCGGCCGCGCCCGCAGCCAGCGGCCTCACCGGGTCTTCAAACCCGCGATCGAGCTGCCGCAGCCGCGCCGACAGAAGCTCCATGGCCGCCAGCGGCTGCCCGCCGGCGATCAGCAGCGCGGCCTGCACGCGGGCCGCGGACGCGTGAGCGTCGAGGCCCCGCACCAGCTCCGCGGCCTCCTCTTGCCTGCCCTGCGCCAGCCGCAGCTCCGCCAGCCCTGCCAGGGCCTCGCCGGACACCGCCGGCTCCGCCTCGCGGCCGATATGGAGGGCGGCCGTGAAATGCTCTTCGGCTCCCGCCCAGTCGCCGGTATGGAACAGCAGCTGCGCGTGCTGCGTGCGGCACACGGTCGAGACGTGGGGGCAGCCGTAGCGCTCGGTGAAGCCTTGCGCCGCGCGGACCCACTCCATGGCACGGGCGAACTCCGCCACGCGGCCGCAGGCGATCAGCGTGTTGCAGCTCGTCACGACCACCGTCTTGAGCTGCCTGCCCTCGCCCGCGAGGGCCGCCGCCATGCTCTCGTCGAGCAGCGCGGTGCCTTCCTCGATGAGGCCTCGCTGGACCATGCACGCCCCCAGCTGGCTGCGAGCGCACAGCTCCAGGTCGGCATCTCCAACCTCTTCCGCGATCGCGATCGCCTCATGTGCGGCCCGCTCCGCCTCGTCGGCGTCCTCGGGGTTGCCCGCAGCCATCAGCGTGACCCAGCCGCGAAGCTCGTCCAGACCGTGCTTGTCGACCAGGCGTGCGGCCCGCTGGAGCCAGCCGCGCGCCACCACCCGCCGCCCCAGGCTGTTGAAGCACATCGAGAACAGCTCCAGCGCGCAGTGGCACGCGGACAGTGGATCCCGCAGGCGAATGTAGCCGGCGTAGGAGCGTTGCAGGTGGTCGATGGCTCCGAGGGTGTCGCCCAGCCACCAGGCAGCCTCTCCCGACCCGGCATGCGCCTCTGGCGTCGGGTCGACATCGAGGGCCTTCGCGAATGCCTGGCGCGCCTCGGACCATCGCCCTGTGGCCAGCGCCTGCCGGCCCGTGGCGAGCCAGCTGGAGCCTTGTGGGTCCACCTGGCCAAGGGTAGCGCACGCGCGGCGGGCACCCCCGCCTCGTCGACACCCGGCGCGGCACGACAGTCCAGGTCGGCTCACTTCCCGGCGGCGCGCCCGAAGTGCTACCCTCTGGCTCGGAGCGGCACCCGTGCCTCGGACCGGGCCGCACCCCGGTCTCAGCGCCTGGAACGCGGCACGCTGGCGGATGCGGGAGTAGCTCAGGTGGTAGAGCGACAGCCTTCCAAGCTGTATGTCGCGGGTTCGAATCCCGTCTCCCGCTCCAACCCCCTCCGGCGGCACAGGGCGTGCACCAGTAGCTCAGTGGATAGAGCAGCCGCCTTCTAAGCGGTAGGTCGAGGGTTCGAGTCCTTCCTGGTGCACCATCGTCATAGACGGCGCTCGCGGACGGCGACCATCACGTTCTCGGCCGGCGCCGGCCCCTGAGGTGGGTCGGCGCCGCGCCGGTCCGTCCTGGAGTGGCGGCCTACTCGACCGCACGACCACGCGCCCCCTGTGTCGTCGGCTGCCCAGCACCGGCGCCCACGCTCAGTTCGATCGACTGGTTGCCAGCTCCCCCATGCCCCTGCGCCAGAAGCTCCGTGAGCGGAGCGGGGCGCGAGAGCGTCACGCCAACCAGCAGCAACGTGACCCCTACGGCCGCGACGGCTTCCCATCGCACCTTTGCGGCGCGGCGCACCCGGTCCCGCAGGTAGCACAGGATGGGCTTGCGGTTGAGCACCACGTGCACGATCAGCAAGGGCAACCACAGGAGTCCGAAGACGTCATGCAGGGCCACCCAGTCTTGTCGAGCCACCCCCAGCGGCGCCCACCCCGATACCGCAGCGAGCCGACCCGACGGCGCGAACAGCAGCAGGAGGCCGGAGCCGAGAACGATCACACCCGATGTGACCAGCGTCAAGGATACGAACGCGCGGACGCGGAATCGCTCGGCTCTGGCTCTCCGAGATACGGTCGAACACGTGGTTGTCATGGTCGCCTCCTTCGTTCCTGCGACGAGTCTCGCACGGCATTCGAGGAAGCCGGGAGTAGGTACTGTGAAGGTTCCGGGAGGGCCACGTTGGGCGTGGCGACGCGCACGCGGCTTCGCCTGCCGCAGGTGTCTCCGGCCCCTCGCGCGCGCTGCAGCCCCGCGGCGCCGAAGCTCGCACGGCAGGCACGGCGCTCCGCGCCGGGCCGTAGGATGCCCCATGGACAGCTCCGCATCAGCGACCCACCAGCGGTGTCCCATCTGCGGGCGCTCCCTTCCCGCCAGCGAGCTCGTGCCGGGAGCGATCGTGCGCCGCGGCGTGCGCGACACGATCCGCCACGACCACCCGGAGTGGTCCGACAGTGACCAGATCTGCCGCCAGGACCTCGACCGGTACCGCGCCGAGTACGTGCGCTCGATGCTCGAGACCGACCGCGGCGAGCTCGACCGGCTCGAGAGCCAGGTCGTGCAGGCCGTCACCAACGAGGACCTGGTGAGCGAGAACGTCAACGAGAGCTTCGAGCAGAAACGCGGCATCGGTGAGCACATCTCCGATGCCATGGCGGACTTCGGGGGATCCTGGACGTTCATCCTGGGCTTCCTGGCGGTTCTGCTGGTGTGGATCGCCATCAACGCCGGCCTGCTGCTGCGGCGCCCGTTCGACCCCTACCCGTTCATCCTGCTCAACCTCATGCTGTCCTGCCTTGCCGCGCTCCAGGCGCCGGTGATCCTGATGAGCCAGAACCGGCAGGAGGCGAAGGACCGGATGCGCGCGGAGTACGACTTCCGCACCAACCTCAAGGCCGAGCTCGAGGTGCGGCTGCTGCACGAGAAGCTCGATCACCTGCTGCAGCACGACTGGCAGCGGCTGCTGGAGATCCAGCAGCTACAGCTCGAGATGATGGGCGAGCTCACCAAGGAGGCGACGTCGCCCGGAGGCGGAGGCGCCGAGCCGAGCTGACCTGCGCGCCCCGTTCCTGGTAGGATGGCGTTCACGAACCACAACCTGGGGACACGGGAGGAACATCGTGGTGAAGCCGGCCCTGATGGCTGTCGACGACGACCCGCAGGTGCTGCGGGCCATCACCAGCGATCTGAAGCGCAGGTATGGAGATCGATACCGCGTCCTTGCCGCCGAGTCGGGCGCCGCGGGCCTGGAGCTCGCGCGGAAGCTGCGCCTGCGCAACGACGAAGTGGCACTGTTCCTGTCCGACCAGCGCATGCCGCAGATGAGCGGCACGGAGTTCCTGGCGCAGGCCGGCGCGTTCTTCTCGAGGGCCAAGCGCATCCTGCTGACGGCCTACGCCGATACCAACGCCGCCATCGAGGCGATCAACCAGGCCGAGGTGCACTACTACCTGTTGAAGCCGTGGCACCCGGCCGAGGAGAAGCTCTTCCCGGTGCTGGACGACTTCCTGGATGATTGGCAGGCGCACTACCGGCCGGCGTTCGACGGGCTGCGCCTGCTCGCCTATCGCTGGACCCGCGACGGGCACGCGTTGAGGAACTTCCTTGCGCGGAACCAGGTGCCCTACCGCTTCCTGGACGTCGAGAGCGTACCGGAGGCCAGGCGTGTGCTCGCCGACGCCGGGCTGTCGGACGCGCAGCTCCCGGCGGTGGTGTTCCCGGACGGCACGGTGCTTGCCCACGCCGACCAGTCTCAGGTCGCCGAGCGCCTCGGGCTCAAGACGCACGCCGACGCGGCGTTCTACGACCTCGCTATCATCGGCGCCGGCCCCGCCGGCCTCGCTGCCGCCGTCTACGGCGCCAGCGAGGGCCTGCGGACGCTGTTGGTCGAGCGGGACGCCCCCGGCGGCCAGGCCGGCGAGAGCTCCCGCATCGAGAACTACCTGGGCTTCCCCGCGGGCATCGCCGGAAGCGAGCTGTCGCGGCGCGCGACGACGCAGGCACGACGCTTCGGCGTCGACATCCTGTGCCCTCAGGAGGCCGTGGCGGTCCACGTCGACGGCCCGAGCCGGCGGATCGTCTTCGCCGACGGCAGCCAGGTCCTCTGCCACGTGCTGCTGATGGCCAGCGGCGTGTCGTACCGTCGGCTGGAGGCGCCCGGGCTGCAAGAGCTCACCGGCACCGGTGTCTACTACGGGGCGGCCGCGACCGAGGCCCCCACCGTCGAGGGACGGGACGCCTACGTGGTGGGGGGAGGCAACTCGGCCGGTCAGGCAGCCATGTACTTCTCCCGATTCGCGCGCAGCGTCACCATCCTGATCCGCGGAGAGAGCCTGGCGTCCTCGATGTCGAAGTACCTCATCGACCAGATCGGCGGCACGCCCAACATCACGGTGCGCAACCAGTCCCAGGTGGTGGAGGCGAGGGGCGAGCGGAACCTCGAGCAGCTCGTGATCCGGCACGACCCCACCGACACCACCGAGGTGGTCGACGCGGCCGGCCTGTTCATCTTCATCGGCGCGCTGCCTCACACCGAATGGCTCGATGGCTTGGTGCGGCGCGACGCCAAGGGCTTCGTGCTGACCGGTGCCGACCTGATCGCGGAGGACGGGCAGCTGCGGAACTGGCCCTTGGAGCGCGACCCCTACCCCTTCGAGACCAGCGTGCCCGGGATCTTCGCAGCCGGTGACGTGCGCAGCGGCTCGATCAAGCGGGTGGCTTCCGGCGTGGGCGAGGGCTCCGTGTCGGTGTCCTCGATCCACCGCTACCTGGCCGACCTGTGATCGACCCGCAGGAGCTTCGGAAGGTCACCGCCTTCGCCGATCTGGCGGACGACGAGCTCCAGTGGCTCGCCGAACGCTGCGAGGTCCGGAGCTACGAGCCGGGCGGGGTGGTGCGGGCCGAGGGCGACCCGATCGGCAGCATGTACGCCATCCTCGAAGGCGAGCTGCAGTTCCGCCGGGAGAAGGGAACGCCCGACGACCGCATCATGATCCGCCGGGCCGGCGACATCACCGGGATGCTGCCGCTGTCGCGCATGACGCATACGCCCGTGACGATGCGGGCCCTGACTCGCCTCCGCACCGCCGATTTCCCGGCCACGCTCTTCCCCGCCATGCTCGAACGCATCCCGGAGTTGCAGCTGCGCCTGGCCTCCATCATGGTCGACCGCTCGCGGGAGTTCACGCGGCACGACGCGCAACGCGAGAAGCTCATCAGCCTCGGCAAGCTGTCGGCCGGGCTGGCGCACGAGCTCAACAACCCGGCCGCGGCCATCCAGCAGCGAGCCGCGACGCTGGCGCGGCGGCTCGACGACCTCAGCGCCATGGCGCTGCGGGGGCTCGAGCCGGGTACCGCTGAGGCCCTCAGGGACCGCGTTCGTGTCATCGTCGCCGACCCCTCGGACGGTGGGGCGCCTCCCATCGTGGACGCGCTCGAGCGCAGCGACGCCGAAGAAGCCCTCACGAGCTGGCTCGCGACCCGCGAGCTGGCGAACCCCCGGGGGGCGGCCGAATCGCTCGTCGCCGCCGGGCTGTCGACGGCGGACCTGGAGGAGCTGACCGACGGCGTACCCGAGGACGCGGTCGGCGCAAGCCTGGAGTGGCTGACGGCGGACCTTGCGCTCCGGCGTCTGGTGGCCGACATCGCCGACGCCACGGGCAGGATCGTGGAGCTCATCGCCGCGGTCAAGTCCTACTCCCACATGGACCAGGCCCCGCGCAGTCAGGAGGTCGACCTGCACCAGGGGATCCGCTCGACCCTCACCATGCTCGGCCACAAGCTCCGCAGCAAGAACGCCGTGCTGCGAATCGACCTCGCTGCCGACACGCCGCGCGTGACCGGCAATCCGGCCGAGCTCAACCAGGTGTGGACGAACCTCCTGGACAACGCCATCGACGCCATCGACGAGGGCGGCGAGATCACCGTGAGCACCGCGGAGACGGCGGGACGTGCCGTGATCGTCATCCTCGACGACGGGCCCGGCATCCCCGACGAGATCCAGGCGCGCATCTTCGAGCCCTTCTACACCACGAAGGGCGTCGGCGAAGGCACGGGCCTGGGGCTCGATGTGGTGCGCCGCATCGTGGAGCGGCACAAGGGCGACGTCTCGGTAACCTCCGTGCCGGGACGCACCCGCTTCGAGATCCGGTTCCCACCCCCGGAGGCCGCCGCGGGAACCGAGTAGGACGGACGGCGCGCCTGCCGCCTGCTACCATGACCGCCAACGCAGAACGTTGCAGCGCACGGAGGAACATCTTGGTCGAGCCGACCCTGATCGCAGTCGACGACGAGCCGGTGGCCCTCGTCCCGTTCCCAGGCCAGGCCGCGGCGCGATGAGTACCGGCCAAGACCTACGCCGCGTGGAGATCTTCGCCGATCTCGAGGACGACGCGATCGGCTGGCTCGTCGAGCATGCCCGAATCCTGGACCTCGAGCCCGGGGAGATCCTGTTCCGCGAAGGCGGTCCCCCGACGGACATGGTTGCGGTGATCGAGGGCGAGATCCGTGCCCGTCGCGAGGAGGGATCGCCCGACGACCGCGTCGTCGTCAGGAAGGCGGGCAAGATCACCGGCATGCTTCCCAACTCGCGGCTGGCGGTGTCGCCCATGACGGGCCGCGCCACCGTCGCCACGCGCGTGGCCGCCTTCTCGACGGACCTGTTCCCCGAGATGCTTCGGCGCATCCCCGTCCTGCAGGCGCGCTTGGCCGGGGTGATGGTCGACAGGTCGCGGGAGTACACGCGCCACGACGATCAGCGCGAGAAGCTCATGAGCCTCGGCAAGCTCTCGGCGGGACTCGCGCACGAGCTCAACAACCCCGCGGGCGCCATCCAGCGCCGCTCCGACGAGCTGGCGCGCCGGCTTCAGGCGCTCAGCGACGTCGCGCGCGCGCTCCTCGAGCGCCAGGTGGAGCCCGAGCGTCTCGTTCCGTTGTTTACGCTGGCGCCCTCCGGTGGCGACGCAGACGCCGGCGACCTCGATGCCTTGGACCGCAGCGAGGCGGAGGACGCCCTCGCCGCCTGGCTCGAGCAGCGGTCGGTCCCCGATGCCTGGCTGGCCGCGGAGACGCTCGTGTCGGCCGGGGTGACGGTGCCGCGTCTCGACGAGGCGACCCGAGCGCTGCCGGAAGCGGTGGTGCCGGCGGCGCTCAGGTGGCTCGAGGCCGATCTGGCATCGCGGCGCCTGTTGCACGAGGTCGCCGACGCCACCCGTCGGATCACCGAGCTGATCGCGTCGGTCAAGGCCTACTCGAACATGGACCGGGCGTCGACGAAGCGCGAGATCGATGTCCACGAAGGGCTCCGCTCCACGCTCGCCATGTTGGCGCACGAGCTGCGCAGCAAGGAGATCGCGGTGCGGACCGAGCTCGATCCGTCGCTTCCCACCGTGCTGGGCAATCCCGGCGAGCTCAACCAGGTGTGGATGAACCTCATCGACAACGCCGTCGACGTCCTCCCGACGGGCGGGGAGATCATCGTACGTACGTCCCGCGCGGCCGGCGACGTCATCGTCCAGGTCGTCGACGACGGTCCCGGCGTGCCACCCGAGGTCCAGAGGCACATGTTCGAGCCGTTCTTCACCACCAAGGACGTGGGGGAAGGCACCGGTCTGGGCCTGGACATCGTGCGTCGCATCGTGCAGGACCATCACGGGGCCGTCCACGTCGAGTCGGCTCCGGGCCGCACCTGCGTCGAGGTGCGGCTGCCGGCGTCTCCCGCGGGCGGCGACGTGCAGGCCGCCTGAGACAACGGGCTCCCTCGACGAGGGCGATCGACGCGCGATGCACGCCATCCGTGCGCTACCAGGCTCGCTGCCGCGCCTCATGAAGCTGGAGAGGGCAGCCGGGCTACCGCCCCCGGCTCCACGATGGACGACCCGGCGAACGACGACAGCCCTCAGAGCAAGGACCGGTCCGAGGCTGGCGACGAAGTGCCGGCCTCGCTACGGCAGCCGCCAGATATCGAGCACGCCGCTAGAGCTGTGGTCGTTGGCGTTACCCTCAGGCAGCGCGATGCGACCGTCGACGACGATGGGGCTGTTCCAGTGGCCGGCGCCCGTTGGTAGCGAGGCGAGAACCGCGCCGGTGGTGGGAGCGTACACGTTCAGACCGCCTCCGGGATCGTAGACGTAGAGCAGGCCACCAGCCAGGACCGGGCTGGTGCCAGCCGTGCCGTTCGACCATTGCGCGTGCAGGCGGTGATCGCTTTGGAAGGTCCAGGCGGCGGTGCCGCCGCCGTCAGCCGCAAACACCCAGGTCTGGCCGCCGTCGTGCCACACCGCCGGCGCGGTGAACAGGTGCTGCTGCCCGGGCGTGTCCACCGTCTGCACCTCTCCGCCCTGGTGGGCGGAGGTTCCCTTCATGGTGCTCCAGTCGATGACACGGATGACGTTGTCCTTGCCGCCCTGCGCGATGTAGCCATCTCCCAGCAGGGCCGGCGCCGTGGACCCCAGGTCGAGGTCGTTGGCGTTGAGGTCGGCGGTGTTGGACGGGGTGTAGTTGCCCAGCATGGACGTGGCGCCGGCCGATAGCTCGATCACCGCGTCGCCCCAGTTGGTCTGGCCGTCCCACAGGCCGTTGCCGGTGGCGACGAAGAGGTCGCCGGTATTCGGGTCGACCACCGCGCCGGCACGCGCCCAGATGGCCGCATCGCTCTGCGGGCAGTCGCTGCCGGGGTCGAGTAGACCGCTCTTGTTGCTGCAGAGCGCGTTCCATACGTGCAGCAGAGCCCCGCTGCCGGCGTCGAGGACGGCTACGTGCCCCTGGTAGGGCGGCTGGTCCCCGATGTAGCCGCCGGTGGTAACCAGCACGTGTCCTTGCGAGAAGTTCAGCGCCGCCGCGATCTTCTCACGCGTGGGGAGCCGGGTCACGCTGGCCGTCCAGAGGACGTGCCCGTCCGACACGGCCAGCTTGCGCACCTTCCCTCCCGGCGAGGCGGCATAGATCGCGTCACGCGAGGGATCGGCGACGGGCGTGGCGGTGGTGATCCGATAGCTTCCCGCCCAGCCCGAGTAGCCGGCGGGCGTGAAGGTCCACAGGATGCTGCCGTCGTTGGCGTCGAGCGCAAGCGTCTTGCCGTACGTGGTGGTGACGAAGAACACGTCGTGGCTCGCGCCCTCGACCGTGACGTCGCGCAGGTAGATAGGCGAGGCATCGACGGTGCCCGGTAGGGACACCTGCTGCCGGTGCTGCGCCAGCGTGTTCACGTTGTCGGCAGTGATGCCGCTCGGCGCGACGGAGACGCCGGACCGTGCAGCGTCGGCCGCGAAGCGTGTCCAGTCGTGGTCGCCCGCAGCCGGCACCTTGGGCGCAGCCCCCGGCGACTGCG
>Ga0315540_10001627_pt1 | contig 12806 bp, 9 predicted proteins | sample SalMarSW160110MG_FD_203677 | JGI IMG/M metagenome (GOLD analysis project Ga0315540, IMG submission 203677) | Salt marsh sediment microbial communities from the Plum Island Ecosystem LTER, Massachusetts, United States - Salt Marsh Sediment SW1601-10 ... | reverse complement strand
TCGTCAATAGTTACTCCGACAGTCATCTTGGTTTACGGCTTAGGCGGAGGAACCGGAAGCGGTGTCTTTTTTGATTTTGCAAGGCACTTACGAAAAGTCCTGGGTTCGGGTGTACCCATCATAGCTTTTGTTGTTACACCGTGCGGTGGAGATGACCCTCCAGCTAAAGGTTGTTCTGCATTTGTTGCGATGAACGAACTTCAACTGCTATTGAACAAAGACTACAACGAATTTGTAGTCAAAGAATATGGTGAATGCTACCGTAACCCACTAAACGCTGTAATTTACTTGCCACTATTACCCGCCTACTCAAAAGTAGGGAACATAGTCAATGCTAGAAAAGAAATGGATGATATGGTCGTAGATATGCTCTATGTCTTAATGGACTTCGATTTAGCTGACCTAATGGGAGGCATAGGAACAGAAGTCGGCTTGACTACTAATGCTGCACATACATTGGGAATGGTAAAAATCGTCTATCCAGTTGAAGAATACATTGCAGCCTACAAGCTAAACTTTGAAGGGCTCCAACTACTCCAAGATCTTAGAAAAGAAAAAATTGATATCCTCAATGAAATAGGAAAAATAATAGAGGTAGACTATGATGTCACAAGAGAACTTTTCAAAAACTATTTGATTAAAACCGGAACATATAATGAAGACCAGTTCGAAGAAAAACTAAAAACAACCATCAACAGCAATCCCCGTCTAGAAGACGACTTATCATTACATGTAAAAGGAGTAGAAATTCAGCTCAAAAATTGGATCGAAGAAATCTCAAAGTTCCTATCAACTGTTAAATTCATGAGAAGGACAGGTCCAATCGAAGATGCAATAATTAACCTAACCCTGCGAAAAGATGGATCAAGAAAAACTGACAACATTGAAGCATTGCTTACAAATTTAACTAAAACACATCTAGATTTCTCCCAACATAAAGCTGTAATTGTGGAACGCCTCAACCAGTTAATTCCCAGTTCACAAGTATTTACAATCCGTCAAAAGAAACTCTTAGAAGATCTCGTCAACTTGGCTGAAATCGCTGAAAAATCCCTAAGCTTGATGAAGTTCTATGATGAAACAAGATATCTAACCGACGCCTTGGTGAGATATTATGAAGTTCTTCCTGAAAGCAAAAATGAACTAGAAGACTTGAAAAATATTCAATCTGAACTCTCCACGATCTACCTTATCATACAACTAATGCTTAGAACACCATTTGACGAAGCAAGAATGATTGACGAGCATTTAGCCTACGTACATGAAATTCTTACTAAGCGAATGCAAAAAAGAGGCGACTTTGACAACGAAGTCATTAGAGTTCAAGAAGCGAAAAAACGAAAAGAATTCGATAAATCAAAAATGGAACGTCAGCTCCGGAAAACTTTTAGCTCAAAACGTTATGCTCGAGAACAACTACTTCAACTTGACAGAGACCTTAAGAGATTAGAACAAGAAGAAGCCTTTGCCATAGACAACTTGGACACAGTTGACGGCACCATAAAATTGTATGAAAAACTGGCAAAGCGCTTTGAAATAGTCTCTGAATATCGCAAAAGACTAAACAAGATTGTCGACATAAACAAGGAATACGCTCAAAAAATTGCTGAAATAACCGCGCCCAAGAAATATTTTGAGAAATCAGCCGATTTAACAGTAAGAGAGCAACAAAAGATTATTTTCAAAATCTTAAAAGAACAGGAAGAGACTCTCACAAAAGAAGTAATAGTTAGAGACATACTAGACAAAGACCATTACAAAGACTACATGAAGAGTATAGTTCGAGTTTTCAAAACTCCTAGCGTTATGGGCTATAAACCGACCTACAAAACAGACTACCTATGGGTTACTGTACAATCACCATCTAATCTATGGGCAGATGATATGTCTCAAGAAATCTACACGGCATTAGCAGGATATGTAACCAGCGAAGTCTCAAGAACAATTACCGTTCGCGTTCTAGAATCTCGCGACCCTTGGACAACACGCGTTCTAGTTGTTGGCGGAAGAGGCAAACCTGAAGATATGGAAGCATATGACGAAATGAAGTTGCTCTTTACTAAATCAAACGAATTTGAAAGACACTTATCACGCTCATATTTACTGGAACATTCGGTTGCAGCTGGGCAAATCATCAATACACTAAACGGCAATTCTGCCAAAAACAACAATAGCACTGGCAATCAGAGCAAAAAGTAAGAGAAAGGAGCAACTCCTCCTCTCTTAATTTAGGAATAGGGCGAATTCAACATGATTGCCAAAATAAAGTTAACGCGGCATTGCTACATTAATGACCCTTCAAAGCTGAATATCGACAGATGTACCTCTTTAGAATTAGAGAAAAAAATAATTAGAAAGTGGGTTTGAGTACTTGGGTGAGCCTTCCTACATAATGTTAGGTATTAAATCCTTCTTTAGAAGAAGAAAAAAGAAAAGGAAGGCTGAAGAAGAAGCAAAAATTGAACCTGAAAAGGAAATAAACACCTCTAATTCTGAATTACCAAATGATATAGTAAATGTTGAACCAACAACACCAGAAGTTGATATTGCCACTCAGACGGTCCCTTCAATCGAAAAAGAAAGCACTGTACCCAATGTCGAACCTCTATCTTCAAGTGAAGCTAATCCAGAAACTGAACCTTCGACCACAAATAATCAGCCCTCTACCCCTTCAAGTGAACACCCTCCAAATCAAGTTGAACCAGTCCAACAAACAGAATCTTCCCAACCGGCAAAGGATACACTAGTCACTGAAAGTGAGTCTTTTGAATCTCCGATTCAAACTAATGCTCAAATACCAATTACTCAAACTTCAGAGCCCAAGAAAACTAGGAAACTTTCCATTAAATCTCTCCAAATAAGATCATGGATAAACAAGAGAAAAGAGAAAAACAAAGAAAAAATTGAACAAGACCGTAACAAAGAATCTTCTTTACTCAAATATCTCACTTTCATAATAACTGCCATTGCCATGGCATTGGCTATGTCTTTTTTGCCGCTTTTTCCTCAACCTTTGCCCTTACTGCTTGCAATACTAGTTGCATTTGTAACCTTCAGAAGCCCAAGGTTTGGTATGCCCATAGGCGGAGGACTAATTGGTTTAGGTTTAATTTTTCATTTATCAGAACTCTACTTTTTCTCATTCCTGGGCGAAATGCAAATTCGAGTAGCAGTTGTTGTCGTTTGGATGACTCTGTTTATCATTTTGCCCATTATTTTCAATCGCTACAAGAGTGCTCTTGCCATAGATTTGGGCTTATTGGCCTTCACTATGCTCTTTTCAAACTCAACATATTTCTTAGCTATTCCCTTAATTCTAGTTTCAGCAGTCTTTTTCAAAAGACATGCAAGTCTTTCAATGATATATTACGTTTTACTCTCAGTCCCACTTCAAATAGTTCAGTATTTTGAATACACTGTATCAATTATTGCTCGTCCTGACTGGTGGCTTGAACCAGGTTCCAGCCCTCCGATTTTTGTGTCTTTGAGCTCCATATTTACAGATCTTAATTCGGCCATGAGCCAGTTCCGCTTATATGATACTTCTAAAGTCATTTACGACATTGCTGGTCAGATGACTTGGGAACCCAATTTTCTTGGACGCACTCTTGCTGATGCGCTCAGACAATATCTTGATTCTATTCCTGGCATACTTCTTTTTGTGGTTATAGTTGCAGGACTTGCAGGAGTAATCATTTTCTTCTCAAAAGCTCTAACCAGTAAAGGCGCTTTAATCAGTCTAGGCGATAAGCTATTTCTTTGCATTACAGCTACTATTACTTGTGCGCTCTTCTTTATTTTCTTGAGTGTTCTTCAATTACCTTTAGCTTTTACTGCTGATGTTACCCCTTCAACGTTCATCTTAGCTCCCTTAGCAACTCTTCTGCTGACATTGCCTGTAATATTTGTTGATTTTACCCCCAAACAAACTGCAACAACACTTGAAGTGAAAGAAAAAGCCCAGAATCTCCTTGATAGACTTGGTATTTTCAACGAGCACATAAGCAAAGTCAAAGACAGTATTCCAGTTAATGTGAGTACTCCTGAAGGAAAAATGCTAGTTCTAAGAGACTTAGTTAAAGATATAGTGGAGAAGTGTGAAAAACACTTTTACGAAGTGAACGAAGTTAATGAGAAATTCGTTGAGCTTGATAAGTTAAACAAAGACGTTGACGAGCTAGAGATTAAACTCAACAAAATATTGCTTGAATATCAAATCTTGGTCACCGGAGAATTTTCTAACTGGATAGGTAAATTCAACGAATGTGGCTTGACTGTTAACGCTACAGCAAATGTTTCTTTCCAACAGGAAATAACTCTCGATGAAAGAATAAAGAGCATAGAGAGTGTTTTAGCTCAGACAAAATCAGTAGCCAAGCAAGTAATAGATTCTGTTCAACCAATTTATGACACTATTCGTGAATTATTCGATCCATCTCTGCCCGAAAATAGCAAAACCATACAGTTTGCCAAAGAACGTTTAGAGAATAATGGAGCCCCGTGGGTTGCCGTTGAAGCCCTCTATAACTCCATTCACAACTGGAACAGACAGTATAGCGCTGAGGTATCTTCATCAATAAGGGATTTGCAAAAATCATTAGGCCCAATAGCAAGTCTGGAAGATGAGAATCATGCATTGTCAGAAGTCTTTGGTGACAACTTGCCTAAAATCCTTGATTATGCAAAAGAAGCTGAAGCAATAAAAAACTCTTTGGAATACAAAGATGAAAGATCGCTGTTTATCTTAAAAGTTGTCTCTTTAAAAAATAGCGCCCAGTCAATACTTTGTATGTCTCAAGACGTTCTTTCTTTACTTTATGACAAACTTGTTTCTGAAGAAAATGTAATTGAGCATTCATTACCCGTTAAAGATTACCCTTGGAGCAAGAACAATTCGCTTAATATCCGTCTCAAAAAAGCAAATGAAGCTTTTTCAGCCAAGAAAACAAAGTTCACCCAACTCCTAGCAAACTTGCCTACCTACCTTTTGTGTATCGATGAAACTTTTGAAACATTATCTATCTACAGAGAAGAGAAAGATTTTATTCTAAGCCAATTTGACCAACTGAAAAAGTCATAACTTTTCTGTCTACTTATATCACTTGTTGAATCTAAAAAGCGAATAATAGCGTACTATTCTAAACCTCCTGATTGGGCAAAACGATACCCCTTCAGATATGATTGTTCTAAATGCGTTGCTGCTTTCCCAGAGTTTATTCTATTTGTCGCACTTTGCGTTTGGCTATAACTGAAAAGCCTTTGTAGAATTCCTTGCTTATCCAACTGTACCATTTACCGGAAAAAGTCCAATCTAACAGGCTATTCAACCAGTAAAAGTCGTGTTCTGCACATTGAATCAAAAGCTGCTTATGCAAAGGGCTAAGTTTTGTTTCAGTAAACCAATCACGATTCTTTAGTTTTCCTAATGGAACAAAAAACAAAGGCACAATCAAACTGCGCATACTTTTTAAATCATCAACCAAATCCATCGTTTTTAGAACATCTTCTTCACGCTCATCCGGCAATCCTAAAATCAATGTACACGCCGGAACCATTCTATTATCATGCATCAAACCCATGCCTTCGCAAACCACATCATGCCATTCTTCAGCCCTAAACGGAAGCGCTTTTGCAGGCATAATCTTTTTTGCTACCTCAGGAGACCCAGTCTCAATGCCTATTTCGGCTCCCCACCACATCTGTTTTTGAAGAATAATCTCTGAAAGCTGTGAAAAAAGCTTGGGGTTTGAAGCCACTGCCGCCAACGAGCAATGGCTCCAACTTAAACCATTGCATTTTTTCATAACTAGTTCATGTAATTGTAAAAGTTTCTCACCGTTTGGTACAGTGTCTCTTGACCCATAAAGCATTACATCTTCAGAATGTAGACAAATAGCAGAACTTTTGCCTGAAGTCAAATTAACGTTTAATTCACGTTCAATCTTATCAATAGGATACCACCTTAGGGGTCTTTGAGTAACATTGCAAAATTGACAACCTCGGCAGCAACCTCTACCGATTTCAACTAAACCGTTAATTGAAGGTTGAACGATATCCGGAATTTCCTCCAATTTGGGAGTTTCTCCGACAGCAACTTCATAGTGGCTAGGGATATCTTCTCCTTTAATTGCCGCACTGAACAGTTTTCCCACAACATTCTCAGCCTCTCCTTCTACTATACAGTCAATATGTAGATCTTTAACGGATTTTTCTCTGAAACGAAACTGCCACGCTCCAGGACCTCCAACAATGATTTTTAACCCACTTCTCTCGGCTTCTCTTACCTCAGGAGATCTTAAGAGTTCCTGAAAATATTTTGCTAGATAAGGTTCTTTTTTAAATATAGATGCAAGAGTTGTTGATGCTGGACCCAAACCAAAAGGATCCATTACGTAAACACCAAGGGCCTTCGCCTTTTTTAGTGGGTCCTTTAAATGGCTTGGACTAACTGTGTCGACTTTAAAGCCTTCTTTTATGAGTTGGGCTTCTGTTTTTCTTAGACCGTAAGGTGCTGTCCAAGGGTGATCTCCTCGTGTGGGCAGAGGTGGAAAAAAAAGATAGCTGTAGAGCCATTCGGGGACAAAGTTTGGAGGGGCACATGTACCAAAACCCAAAAATTCGTTTTTATGATAATTGCTCATTAGCGTTCTGTCAGCTGTTAAAAGTATCTCTGCCATTTTCCCAATCCGCCTGCTCTTCCTTTTTGAGTTGGTTTTAGCAGAGATTATTGACTGATTAGGAGATATAACTTTATCGACATTGTTCTGGCTATTATTCTCAAAAAATGGCTGTTGCTCTAGTCCTACTAAGGTGAGAGATAAATTCTGCCTTTCATGAAGATTTGTTTGACTATTTGTTATTTTTTGGCTAATCTGCCATTTTTTGATTTCCTCGGCGCTTCTTTAACAGTTTGTTGGAGCTTTTGCCTCGCTACACTATATATTCAGGATTTTTAAGGCCTATATCTTTGAAAAACTTGTCAATAGCTATAGCCTTTACATAATATTCTTCTTCAGGACAATCATAAGTGAAACCATAAAAGTTGCCCTCATCATCAAATTTCGACTTGACATTAGCAACTCGGAATCTTTTTTCCAACTGTTTCTTTAATACTTTGATAATTTCTTCTTCTTCACCTTTCAACTTTGGCTCCTTCTCCAATGTTAGTTATAATTTCAGTTAATATAAAATTTTTGAAATAATTAGGTTATATACTGACTAACTAGTTTTTTACTAAATACAACCTTTAAAAACATCTGAGGTTTCACTGACCCTCTCTCTCCAAAAGGAAATTCTTTATATCGATTTCACCTCACATTTGAACGATATGAGTTGTAATCTTTATTTTAAATTCAATTATTTTAAATATAATTTGCCTCAATTACCAACTTGAGTAATAAAGTTATGCGCATGTCCACCAAAAAAGTTCTAGCTAATGAACACATGTGGCTCAAAATAGAAAGAGGAATCTAAATGGTTGCAGTAATTAAAAAATATAATTCAGTTGAAGAAATTGCAGAATCTCTCGATGAAAAAATTTCCCAAACAAAAAGCAATTTGGGTGAATTACTTCGTAAATTGGATGAGATACGAAAGTTGGCTGAAACATCACAGAAAATACGTGAAATTGTAATGAAGTCTTCAGGAAAGAAAAATGAAGCTAACGAAAGCTTGGGCGAAATTGAAGTTGGCAACATAAAAATAGTTTTAGATGCCAACCCATCTCAACAAATGACAGTAATTGAAAATGCCGTTAAAAGCCATCAGGAAAGCTTACTCGTTCTGCAACAAGCCCGACAAGGTCTAAGGTCTCTTGAACAACTGGGCAGCACAGAAGGTTTAGAATTCATAGTATTGGAAAAACAATTGATTCCTGAATTAGTTATGTTAAAAACTTCCTAAAAACAAAGTAACCTATTTTGACGAATGTGTCTGATATTACTTTTTTCCTCCACATTTTATCCTGAAAAAACCAATATCGTTGCAGTTCTTGGTAAATACTTAAAATTAGAAATAAGTCACTTTGGCTAAAATTGAGTGCCTAAAAGAATCCAAATAAAAATATTGCCGATTAGTTTATCAATTAGAAACTAGCACTTGATTCTTGAATTTCATATTCTTTAATCTCCTTCGTTTCAGTGTTAACCAATACTTTGGCTATTTTATTTTGAAGACTTAACTCGACTGAAAATAAGTCTCCTTCACCTGAGACTTTTACTGGCGTCACTTCTTCTCTAAGACCCAAACGCTTCAATGAGTCCAAAGCTAAATCCATTGCATCCTCAGCTTTAGACCTTGATTTAGTTTTAAAATTTTTAGAAAAACTTGTTTTTCGTTGTATACTATTTTTTTCATCTTCGTTCAAGGGCTTAATTAAATCGGATGAATTGATAATTGGTTTTGAAATTTCGTTTTCACTCTCTTGAGAAATGACGCTCTTAACTTTCTTAACATCATTTGGAAATGGGGCTTGTTGACTGTCTGTTTTGTGGTTAGTTTTGATAAAATCAACAACAGAAATCTGACCATTTACACCATCAACTAACATTGTGAGCGCTCTTGACGTTTTTGAGTTTTGAAACGTAAGTTCATAAACCGGGTTGTAAATAATTAGGCGATCGTTAATTTCAAATATTTCTCTAATAATCCACTCTGCATTTGTAGGTCTTCTTACCAACTTTGATCTAAGAAATACTATTTCGTCTTCCAGAGAGAAATTTATCTTCTTATAATCGAACTTATCACCTTCAAGATTATCATTTGTGTTTTCAAAAGGTGCAAGATGAAATTTATCAGGTGAAATTTCTCTCATAACTCTATCTAATAAGAAGTATGTTTCATTTTCATAATGAGCGTGCTCTTCACCAGTGATTCTGAAAATTCTGGGATTTTTATCGAAATTTGTTGACATTGCTCTCATCTTTTCTCCACCAACAAAAATACTCTGTACTTCATTATCGGTCTTAAGTTCAAGTACGTGTTTTTTACAATAATCAATTGAGTATTTTCCACCGATAACGACTAGTGGCTCGTAATATTTAGAAAAACTAATTAGTGAAATTTCTTTTACTCGAGGTTTAAGGAAAAATATTTTTTTAAAGAAGTCTGTTTTTTTATTTTCACCGAGCAACTTTGCTGCGTCTTTATCTAAGCGACTCTTAAGTATGATGGTCTTTTGATCAACAACCTTTTGTGGCACTGTCTCGGTGTTTTCCATCTACTTTTCACTCGATATCAATATTTCTTCCATTTTATTAGTTCTTGTGAATTTGAACTATTAATTTTAAGATAGAATGATTGATGAAACAATTTTATCGTGCACTTGAATTAAAAATTAAGAAAATTTGGTTAGTGAAAGAAAAAGAGCTGTTTTTGAGCAGCTGCTTTATCTTCTTAAATTTCTAAAGGAGTTTTCTTTTCTTCAGAACTCTTGCTGCTGCTATTTTTAGTTCCGTTTCCATGTGGGAATGTTGGCAGCGTGTATACTTCTGTGACTCCTGTTAGGTTTTTCATTTTTTTCTGGACAAAATCTACCGCTTGATTGCTTTCTTGTGCATCGATCCATACACCGACGTCCCAAGAGCCAAAGATGTTCATGCTATACAGTAGATCAACTCCGGAAACTGGTTTCTCATCCATATTCCTAATTGCTCCAAGAGATTCTGCTAATTTTGTTGGGTTTAGTTTCAGCAAGACTAAATATTCAGGCGTTTTTTATTACCTCCTTTTTATTTGAAGTTATTAATATTGTCGTATTACTTAACTCTTACTACTCAATAATAATTATTGAGGGTAAATTCAAAAGAATCATTAATCATGAATTAAATCAAGTCACCTGTACTTAAGTCCAGTTTAACTCCGAACTTAATATTTGAAAAAAATGATTCATAATTTCAAACAATTCTCTATTGTCTTTCGTAAAATTATTTAAAATTAATTAATGAAAAATAATTTCTAAATATACCACTTTTTAATTTCCTTCAAACTTTCTTTTGAATTATCGAACTCAGACATTAAACACTCTATCGACTTAGGGCATTCAACACATTCTTCCGGTATCGTTTCACCCTTAGTTCTCTGATTTAAATAGCCAAAATAGTATGAACATTTATCGATAGAAGCTGGATTAGCTTTTTCTTTTTCCTCTTCAACTATCACAGATTTTGGATTTTGAATCTTAGTAGGTTTGGTTAGCTCTGTAAGTTCGGTAAAGGCTTCTTTATCGACTTGTTCGTTAATAAGAAGATTTTCCAGTTCACTATTTTTTGCTTCGCTCAATGTAGTCTCGATTGATTCTTCTACTTCAGTGATGGATTGTTTGTTGGTTTGTTCGTTAACAATTGGTTTTTCGGGTTCGTTTTTGTTTTCACTCAAAGCTGGTTCCGTTAATTCAGCATCTTCATTAGCTGAACGCCACCCCAAAGCCTTGGCTAGACTAATAATTCTGTTTGCTTCAGTCAGAATAGGATCGGTTGGCTCTGTAACTTCGGTAGCGACTTGTATGTTGACTTGTTCGTTAGCAAATGGTTTTTCGGGTTCGTTTTTGCTTGCTCCGCTTAAATCAGCTTTGAAGGGATCTTTAACTTCAGTAATGGATTCTTTGTTGATTTGTTCGCTAACGATAGGCTTTTCATGTTCCTTTCTGTTTGCTTCATGTAAATTAGGTTCCTCTAGATCAGTACCTTCAACAGTTACTTCTTCATTAGTTTGCTTTATTACATTTGACTTTTCAATTTTCTTTGTGGAAAGATCATCTTCTAAGGAAGGCTGAAACAAAATACCCTCTTCAGTAGTTTGGTCAATTAAAGTCTGGCACGATGGGCAAACGTAATACTGGATAATTTTGGGTTTAGAAAAAACCTTATTACAATTAGGATTGGAGCAATTATATTGACCGTGTTCACTGTATTTATTACCCAAACGGTGTCACTTTCAACTTATCCAGTTAAAAGAAGATTGACAAGTGTATATAGGATTTATTAATTACTAGTCAAGAAACTTGAACTGGAAATATACTGCTCTAATAGAGTGGCTTGTGATTTCCTTTTCTAACATGTTTTTTTTCTTTCTTTCTGAGAACTTCTTTAGAAACTTCTCGGTTTTCGAAATATTCAATTGTTAAATAAAGTCCATTTTTCCCAGAATTAAGAAAATGAGTCTGATATTTTCTCAACACGTTCATCTTCTTAAAAGCAAATAATATTAGGAATATTATTCAAGATTTATGAAGTAAAAATTAGTGCCAGAAATCTGAATTTGAAATCAAATTAATTGTAATTTGTAAAACTCGTTACACTGACAATAAACTTTGCCAATTTAACAACTAACGAAAACTCGTTTTCTGTACTTATTGAAAAAAAATAAAAGTTCTATGCTTAATAGCGCTCAGAAGAGCTTGAATTTATTTAATATATCGAGTTTGGAAACAACATCTATTATTACAGCTTTTTTCTTTATTCTTATGTCACTTGAAACTGTTAACACTTGTTCATGTGGATGTGATATAGCTAAAACTACAGTAATTAAAGGACAAATCATTATTTCGTGCGCTAAATGCTCAAAAATTCGATATAAATCATGGTTCTAAAGCCAACAAAGCAAGGCAAGACAGAAACCAGTAAACTCTGGCAGCAAATCTGTAGGAGTGCTGGCTGTTTAACAAATCAGGTGTTTAAGCAAAGCTTAGAGATATCGGAAAAAATGAAGTTTCTAAAAAAACACTGACAAAATACATCGAAAAAAATAGATCTGCCTAAAACTTTTCAATGATAGCGTTTCTAAAGATTTTGCCATGGAATTTAGAACTGTTTTTGATATATGTCGTTGAGAGAAATAATAGTTATAGCTACATTTTTGATTAAAATGTTTAATAGGATGCTGAAACTGGTTTGAGAAAGCATCAATAGCATTTGAGGTGAAAAAGCAAGCAATGAGTAAAATATATACATATTTTGGGTTTAAGAACGGAAATTTGGTTTCAGTCGTACAAAGTGTTAATAAGGACACAAAAGAAGCTTTAGATTGTTCGTACTTTATTGCTGAACCTCAACAAGTTGAAGAACAAATATCGAAATGGAAAAAAGACAAGTCAGAACAAGAAAAGAATAGTCGATAACTGATTTTTACCTTAAACCTGCTTTTGAATAGCTGCAATCGTGTTCCAGTGACAGGTAATTAGCTAGAAAATATATTTTGCCAAATCCTTTTTTAGCTTGACTTTATTTTCACTGGATATTCGAGCAATAGGGATCGACGGATTCTATTAGTCTTAAGATCATTTTTTGCTTCTCAGGATCACTTTCGATTATTATTGAATCATCTTCTATTATATTATTAACTATCACAGCTAACTTTTCCCAAGTTTCTTTTTCTTTTCCTGACGAAGGCAAATTTAATTTCTTTAACAATTTAGTGATCTCTCGGTTGTTGATTAATTCTTTGATTCCTGAATAATCAAGTTCTACTGCATATCTCAACTCGTACCATGTGTAGGGTTTCTTTAATCTATAATTAATTAATACAGTATCAAATTTAGCATCTCTTACCAACGAACGGCACCCTAAGTTAATAGAAAAATCATAGAAAGAAGTTTAATTATTTATGCATTTGGAGATGAGCATTTCCATTTCAAAATTGTAATTGACGGAATTATGAATCATTCATTCCACAGTGTAGAAAATTTGCAGCGAAAATTAGATTTGTTATCAACTTTATCCACTATTTTATTTGTTTATTCTATGTTACTGATAGGTCTTTGGCTTCTCTCCAAATGAATTCAAAGTGTTCTTTGCATAAACCAACTAGAT
>Ga0315540_10001626_pt1 | contig 12806 bp, 11 predicted proteins | sample SalMarSW160110MG_FD_203677 | JGI IMG/M metagenome (GOLD analysis project Ga0315540, IMG submission 203677) | Salt marsh sediment microbial communities from the Plum Island Ecosystem LTER, Massachusetts, United States - Salt Marsh Sediment SW1601-10 ... | reverse complement strand
GCGTCGTCTTCCCGGCCCCGTTAGGCCCGATCACAGCCACGAGTTCTCCTGGGTTGGCGCTGAAATCGATCCCTTTCAGAGCCTCGCGCTCCCGATACCTCTTGACCAGCCCCCGCGCTTCCACATCCGGAAAGCTACTTCGCGAGTGGAACAGGATTGTTAGTCCCGGCTTGAGAGGAGGTGAGGGGGTCTCCTGGGTGTGCCTCGCGAAGCGGCGCCCCGGCGGGCTATCCAGGGCCCGCGAAGCGGGCACCATCATCACGAGCGAGCAAAGCGAGCGAAGTTAGGCACAACCAGGAGACCCCCTCACCTCCGTAAACTCGACCCACAATGCAGTTTCCGAGCACCCGCATGCGCCGCCTGCGCCGCACCGAGGCCCTGCGCGGCCTGGTCCGCGAGACCGAGCTGTCGCCGGCCCACCTGATCCAGCCCACCTTCGTCGTCGCCGGCGAGGGCGTGCGCGAGGAGGTCGAGTCGATGCCCGGCATCGAGCGCTTCTCGATCTCCGAGCTGGTCGCCGAGGCGACCGAGATCGCCGCCGCCGGGATCGGCGCGATCCTGCTCTTCGGCGTCCCGGCGAGCAAGGACGAGACCGGCTCCGGCGCCTACGACGACGAGGGCGTCGTGCAGATGGCGGTGCGGGCGCTGAAGGAGGCTCACCCGGAGCTGACGGTGATCACCGATGTCTGCCTTTGCGAGTACACCTCGCACGGCCACTGCGGCTTCGTCCGCGACGGCGAGGTCGACAACGACCTGACGGTCGAGCTGCTGGCGAAAACCGCGATCTCCCACGCCGAGGCCGGCGCCGACGCGGTCGCGCCGAGCGACATGATGGACGGGCGCGTCGGCTCGATCCGCCACCAGCTCGACGAGGAGGGCCACGCGGGCACGCCGATCGTCGCCTACAGCGCCAAGTACGCCTCCGCCTTCTACGGGCCGTTCCGCGACGCCGCCGAGTCGACGCCGGAATTCGGCGACCGGCACGGCTACCAGCTCGACCCGGCCAACGCCGCGGAAGCGGTGCGCGAGGCGCAGCTCGACCTCGACGAGGGCGCGGACATGCTGATGGTCAAGCCGGCGATCCCCTACCTCGACGTCGTCCGGCGGGTGAAGGAGGAGACCGGCGCCCCGCTGGCCGCCTACCATGTCTCGGGCGAGTACTCGATGCTGAAGGCGGCCGCCGCCAACGGCTGGATCGACGAGCGCCCCGCGGTGCTCGAGACGCTTACCTCGATCCGCCGCGCCGGCGCCGACGCGATCGTCACCTACTACGCGAAGGAGGCCGCTGGATGGCTCCGCTAAAGACTCCGCAGTCGAAGGCGCGCAGCCGCAAGGACGGCAGCGCGATCCCGCTCGACGACGCCGACAAGCGGCTGATGAACCTGCTGCAGTCGAGCTTCCCGCTCGACCCCGAGCCCTTCGCCCCGATCGCAGCCGCGGCGGAGCTTGAGCTCGACGACGTGCTCGCCCGCACGCGGCGCCTGCTCGAGGGCCGGATCATCCGCGAGATCACGCCGATCTTCGACACCCGGGCGCTCGGCTACGACTCGATGCTGGTCGCGGCGAAAGTCGACGCCGAGAACCCGCAGCGCGCCGCCGCCGCGGTCAATGCGCATCCCGGCGTCTCGCACAACTACCTGCGCACGCACGACTTCAACCTCTGGTTCACGATCGCCGTGCCGCCCGACTCCGAGCTCGGCATGGAGGGCACTCTGGCGGCGCTGATGCGCGAGACCGGCGCCGAGTCGATGCGCCAGCTCCCCACCCTGACGCTGTTCAAGATCAACATGAACCTGGAGATGGAGAGGGGCACCGAGGCGCTCGCCGCCGCGGTCGATGCGTCGCCGCCGCGCGAGCTCGAGCGCCAGCCCTACGACGAGCGGGACATCGCGACGATCCGCGCGCTGCAGGGGCCGATGGAAGCGATCGAGCGCCCCTACGACGCGGCCGCGGCCGAGCTCGGGCTCTCCACCGAGCAGCTGCTGGAGCGGCTGGGCGGGATGGTCGAGCGCAAGCTGCTGCGCCGCGTCGCCGCGATCCTCTTCCACCGCCGCGCCGGCTTCTCGGCCAACGGCATGGGGGTCTGGAAGGTGCCGGAGGGGGAGATCCTCGAGACCGGTCGCCGGATGGCCTCCTTCCGCGGCATCTCCCACTGCTACCAGCGGCCGACCTACGCAGACTGGCCCTACAGCGTCTTCACGATGGCTCACGGTCGCTCGAAGGAGGAGTGCGACGCGATCCTCGACTCGATCGCGGCCGAGTGCGGGATGGGGCCGGACGACCGCGCCACGCTCTACTCCTCCACCGAGTACAAGAAGATTCGCCTCCATTACTTCACCAGTGATTATCTGGCCTGGGAAGAAGCGCATAGGTAGCCCTCGCGGAGCGAACGTCGAAATCTGATGATTCGTGAGCGGAGCGAGGGCGGGGGATGACGCCGACCCCCGGCATGCCCGGACGCGAAGCGGAGGACATGCCGGTTTTATGGGGATGAACTCGCGTAGCGCGGAACTCTACGAGCGCGCCCGCCGCGTCCTGCCCGGCGGCGTCAACAGTCCCGTGCGGGCGATGCGGCAGATCGACCGCGAGCCGATCTTCGTCGAGCGCGGCGAGGGCTGCGAGCTGGTCGACGTCGACGGCAACCGCTACGTCGACTGGGTCTGCTCCTGGGGGCCGCTGATCCTCGGCCACGCCGACCCGCAGGTCGTCGCCGCGGTGGGCGATGCGGCCGCGCGCGGGACGAGCTACGGCGCCGCGACCGAGGCGGAGGTCGAGCTGGCCGAGCAGGTCGCAGCCCGCGTGCCCTCGGTCGAGATGCTGCGGATGACCAGCTCGGGCACGGAGGCTGCGATGAGCGCCGTGCGGCTCGCCCGCGCGGTCACCGGCCGCGAGGTCGTGGTCAAGTTCGCCGGCGCCTACCACGGCCACTCCGACGGGCTGCTGGCCGAGGCCGGCTCGGGGCTGGCGACGCTGGCGATTCCGGCCAGCCCCGGGGTGCCCGCGGCGCAGACCGCCGGCACGGTCGTCGTCCCGTGGAACGACCGCGACGCGGTTGCCCGGGCACTCGCCGACCATCCGGTGGCCGCGCTCGTCGCGGAGCCGTTGCCGGCCAACATGGGGGTGGTGCCCGCCGAGCCGGGCTTGCTCGAGTTCCTGCGCGAGGCGACGCGCGACGCCGGCGCGCTGCTGGTCTTCGACGAGGTGATCAGCGGCTTCCGCGTCGCCCGCGGGGGCGCCCAGCAGCTCTACGGCATCGAGCCCGACCTGACCGTGATCGGCAAGGTGCTCGGTGGGGGACTGCCGGCGGCGGCCTTCGGTGGCCCCGCGGCGACGATGGAGCGGATCGCCCCGGCGGGCGACGTCTACCAGGCGGGAACCCTGTCGGGCAACCCGCTGGCCGTGGCGGCGGGGCTGGCGACGCTGCGCCGCCTCGACGAAGAGGCCTACGCGCGGCTGGCCGCCTCGACCGAGCGGCTCGCCGCGGGCCTGCGCGGGCTCGCCGGCGGCCGGCCGCTGCAGGTGGCGGCGGCGCCGGGCCTGCTGACGCTCTTCTTCAGCGCCGGCCCGGTCACCGACTTCGCCGCTGCCACGGCCTGCGACCTCGAGGCGCACGCGCGCTTCTGCCGCGCGATGCTCGAGCGCGGCGTCTACCCGCCGCCCTCGCAGTTCGAGGCCTGGTTCGTCTCGCTCGCCCACGACGAGGAGGCGATCGAGCGGACGCTCGAAGCTGCCGCGGAAGCTCTCGAGGAGGCGCTGGAATGACCGGACCGTTGCAGCGACTTGCGGAGCAGCTACGCGGGGAGGCCACCCCGATTTCCCCGCACGTGGTCGATCCGCCAGGGCCGGCGGCCGATCTTCCAGCCGACTACGACTACGTGTTCGAGGCAGTCCGCGAGGGCCACCTCCTCCACTACGGCGATTCGCGCCTGCTCAGTGGTCACGACGAGGACCTGGCCCTGCTCGCGGGCGACTACCTCTACGCCCTCGGTATAGAGCGCCTCGCCCAAATGGGCGACACCGACGCCGTCCTCGTCCTAGCCGACCTGATCAGCTCCTCCGCCCAGCTCCACACCGAAGCTCGGGCCCCCGAGCTGCAAGACCGCTGGCGCGCGGCTGAACAGGCGATCCGTAAGCGGGGGTCCCGGTAGGGGCGGAACGTCTTGTACTTTTTCGTCGAATGGCCGGGGCGACAGCTCAACCCCGGATCTTCGAAAAAGTTAAGTGGAGCCCCTACCGGGACCCCCGCCTCGCTTACCTCACTTTGCAGTCCCGCACCAGCGTCGTCGCCACCCGCTTGCCGCCGGCGAAGCCGAAGTTCGCCCGAGCGAACGGGTAGACGGCGCCGGGGAATCCCGCCGGCGCGGCGCAGCCGGCGCTGATGAAGCTGTGCTGCCGGCCGCGGTAGGAGTAGATTCGCCGCAGCTTCATGTCGAAGTGCGTCACGTATGCCCACTGGCGCGCCGGCTTCGGCAGGGAGGTTTTGATCAGCGTGCCGAAGGTCCCCTTCTTCGGGACGATCTTGAAGGTGAGGACGAAGGCCGACGGCGGCTTGCTGCCGTAGACCTGGGCGAGCAGGCGACGGTGGCCGCCGGCGCGCGTCGCGTGGAAGACGAGCATCGGCCCCTTGAAGGTGAAGGGCGACTGGTTGGCGAGGGCGACCCGCACCTGGACGTGCCCGCTGCCGACGATCGCGCCGCCGCAGATTCGCCTCGCGGCGGCGATCGTCGAGGGCTGGATCCGCCGCACCTGGCAGGTCGGCAACCCGCGGTCGAAGATCTTGCCGTCCTTGTTGATCGCGATCGCGATCTGGCGCAGCTGCGGCGGCGGGTCGGAGCCGTCGGTCGTGGCGAAGCTGCTGTCGACTGTGACCGAGACCGGCGCCGTCCCGGTGCGGGGGAGGGCGTGGGGCTTGATCCCGCCGTCGAAGCTGACGACCAGGTTGCCGTCGATTTCCTTCTCGGCCTGGGCCGCGCCCGCCGCGCTGAGCGCGGCCAAGACAGCCATCAAGGCGAGTGCCGCCAGGCGCAACTCAGATGAACCTTGACTGATCGAGCTTGCACGCTTTGAAGCCGAAGCTGATCACGGTGTTCTTGGCTTGGTTGGTGTTGTGGGTGAGCTGGCTTGCGAGCCGGTAGGCACGGTTCTTGCTGTTCGCCTTCAGCGCCTTGCCGATGCTGTGCAGCAGCGCATGCTCCTTGACCAGGTACTTGAGCCACTTGGTCAATCTCGGTTGGTCAGGAGCGGGCCGTGGAACTGCCGCGAGCCTCTTGACGGTTCTGCCGAAAACCGAGGAAGCCTTGATGAAGCGCCGGCCCGCCGGAACAAGTTGGTGCCGCTTGACCACCTGCTGTTTGACGCCCTTGAGGATCTTCGAATTCGACTTCGTGTTGGCGGCGCAGATCGGTTCGACCTTGGCGATGTATTCGTCCCGGGATAGTTCCGTTTCGCCTTCTGCGGCCAGAGCGACAGGTACCGCAGCCAGCAGCGCCATTGCGATGGCGAGGCCGAGCAACGGCAGCGACGCCTTCTTCACTGAGCTTCCCACTTGATTCGACCCTCCTGTTCGCTCTGGTCGGCCCGGCGACGGCGCAGGGCCCCCAGCCGATCCCCTGTTCTCAACCCTGGTATCGAAAATACACGAGTTCCCAGGCCTGTACGCGTATTAACCCGCGCGGGAGCCGTGAAGATCGATCTGCGGCAGGATCTTCTCCAGCGGCCGCGGCAGCCACCAGACCCGATCGCCCAGCAGCAGCATCAGCGCCGGCAGCAGGACGATGCGCACGACGGTCGCGTCGAGTAGGACGGCGACCGCGAGACCGGTGCCGAGCTGGCTGACCGTCGCGATGTCGGCCCCGGCGAAGGCGACGAAGACGGCCAGCATGATCGCCGCCGCGCCGGTGATCACGCGCGCGGTCTTCTCCAGCCCGAAGGCGATCGCCTCCTCGTTGGAGGCGTTGTTCTCGTGGTGCTCACGCATCCGCATCAGCAGGAAGACGGCGTAATCGATCGAGAGGCCGAAGACGATCCCGAAGATGCCCACCGCGCCGATCGCGTCGACGTAGGTGTGGCCGCCCAGCGGCCAGCCCTCGGGCACGTTGAAGAGCAGGGTGAGCACGCCGAAGGCGACCGCGACCGTGACCAGGTTCAGCGTCACCGCGATCGCCGCGAGCAGGATCGCCCGCAGGATCACGACCATGATCAGGAAGGTCGCGAGGGTGATCACCGCGACGAGCAGCGGGACCCTTTCGGAGATCACGCTGGTGAAGTCGATCACTTCGGCAGCCGCGCCGGCGACGCCGGTCGCCGCGCCCGTCGTCGCGGCAAGTCCGCCCGCGTCGTCCTTCAGCCGCCCGTACAGCGCGGTCGAGCCGGGCGTGTTGAAGGTGTAGCGGGGGATCACGATCATCTGCGCCGCCTGGCCGTTTTCGAGGTCGACGACGCCGCCGACGCGCTTGCGTTCTGCCGGCGGGGCGCCATCGAGGCTGGAGAGGACGAAGTAGCCGGAGTCGAAGATCCCGGGGGAATTTCGTCGCAGGCGGTCGACCTTGCGGTTGACCTTCTTCGCGCTGACCGAGACTTCGACATGCCCCCTGTGCAGGTTGGCCTGCAGGGGGTGGGAGCGCTGGAAGCCTTCGGAGAGCTTTTCTTCCAGCGTGTCGGCGCCGCCACGCAGCTGGCCGAGGCCGCCGACGAGCTGCGAAGCGCCGCCTTCGAGCTTGCCCAGCGCGCCGGGGAGCCGGCCGGTCGCGTCGGCCAGCTTCTGCGCCCCCTTGTGCAGCTTGTCGGTGCCGCCGACGAGCCTCTTCTGCCCGTCGTGCAGCCGTTCCGCTTCACCGTTCAGCCGCTGCGCTTCGTTGCGGGCGACCGCCATCGCTTCGACCAGGCGTTCGGCTTCGCGCAGCTGCGGCTGCAGGCTGGGGTCGGCGGCGGCCTTCTTCTTCAGCTCGGCCCGCAGCGACCGCGCCGTTTCCAGGCCACGGTCCTTGACCGTGTTGAACACGCTTTCAGAGCCGCTTTGCACCGAGTAGGCGCCCACCTCGGCGGTCCGCTGCCCTTCGGCAAGCTTGCCCGACCCTTCGGCCAGCCGGTCCAGCGCTCCCGCCGCCTGGCCGACGCCGGAGGCGAGCTTCGAAATCCCGCCTTCGAGCTGTTCGGCGCCGTCGCCCGCCTGACCGGTTCCGCTGGCGAGCAGCCCGGCCCCGTAGCTCGCCTTGGAGATCCCCGAGCGCAGCTTGCGCACGCCATTGGCGGCGACGCCGAGCTTCCTACCCAGCGTCGTCAGCTGTTCGGGGTCGGCTTCGCCGCGGCCGGCGAGCAGGTCGTTGCCGGTTCTCTGCAGCGGCTTCACCTGCTTGCGGATCTGCGCCGGGCCGATCACCGCCTGCACGCCCGGGTCGGCGGCGATCCGGTGCTGCCAGCGGGTCAGCGCCGCGAGGCTCTGCCGTTCGGTGATCGGGCCCTTGTCGGAGACGGCGACGAGGACGAAGGGCGCTTCCCAGCCGGGGCCGATCGCGCCGGCGATCAGCTCGGCTTCCTTGCGCGCCTGGTTGGAGGTCGGCAGCTGCTGGGCGCTGGGCGGCCCCGTCTTCAGCGCCAGCACCGGCGCCGCCAGCAGCAGGACGACGACGCCGATCAGGATCGCCGCGAGCAGCGGCCGGCTGAGCGCCCCGCGGACCAGCGCCATCACGCCCTCGCCGCCGCCGTTGCCGCCGATCCGCCAGCGGTTGACGTTGTGGCCGGTGAGAACGAGCAGCGCCGGGCCGATCAGGGCGGCGACGAGGACGCTGATCGCGGTGACGACGATCGCCGTGCCCGCCAGCGAGAGCAGCAGGTTGCCCGGCATCACGAACAGCGTCACCAGCATCGCCAGGAAGAGGGTCGAGCCGGCGAACGCGGTCGTGCGCCCGGCGGTGCGGCGGGTCATCCGCGCCGCCTCCGCAGGACTGGAGCCGGCGTCGAGCTCCTCGCGGAAGCGCGAGACCATCAGCAGGGCGTAGTCCACTCCCAACGCCAGGCCCATCATCGAGCAGACGGTGAGCGCGAACCCGTCGATCGCGATCCAGTGGGCGGCGATCGCCAGCACGCCCCGCGACGTGATCACCGCGATTCCCCCGAAGGCGAGCGGGATCGCCGCCGCGATCGGCGAGCGGAAGACCAGCAGCAGAACCAGCAGCAGGAAGGGGATCGCGATCAGCTCGGCCCTGTCGGTCGAGTGCACGGCCTCGTCGATCAGCGCCCGCGAGAGGCTCGCGTAGCCCGTCTCCGCGGCGCTCACCGGCGGCGTGATCTGCTCATCCAGCGTACGGTCGAGATAGGGGACCGTCGTCCTCACCGCTTCGTCGGCGCCGGCATGGAAGTCGACCAGGATCAGCGCCTTGCGCGGGCTCGGCCGCAGATTGCCGACGCTGCCCTTGTCCCAGGGCGAGACCGTGGTCACCTTCGAATCGCCGCGCAGCTTGCGGATCAGCGCCGGCCCCTGGCGGTTCAGCTCGCGCGCCGGCCCCTGGAGGAGGATCGCGAACGGCGCGCTGTCGCCGAAGTAGCGGTGGACGAGATCGCCGGCCTTCCCCGACTCGGTGCCGGGGACGTTGAGCGAGGTCGGTCGCAGCTGATCCTCGACTCCCCGCCCGACGATGCCGAGCGCGACGATCGCCACGATCGCGGCCGCGAGCACGGTCTTAGGGTGCCGCAATGAGAGCGGCCACCGCCTCTCCTCCCCTCGGCGAGCAAACACGCAAAGTGCTTATACCAGCCCGCCTGCGCCCGCCGGCGGGGGTTAACTCCTTGTACACAAATCGCCCCCCGGCTCGACCTCTCGACTTCCGTCTCGCCGCCGAGCCAATAAACTGCTCGGCCGCAGTTGGCTGACCAGGCAGACAAGCGAAACGGGACCGAGGGCGCGAGCCCGGCGGAGCGGCTCCAGCCCGACCCGCCCGGCTACTTCGAGGGCGAGTCGATGACCCGCCGCCGCGCCTTCACGGTCGCGGCGCAGGGGCTCGGCGGGATCGCCGGCGCGGCGATCGTCCTGCCCGCCGTCGGCTTCGCCGTGGCGCCGATCTTCCACCGCGGCAAAGAACGCTGGGAGGCGGTCGGCCCGGTCGGCGACTTCGTCGAGGACACCTACCGCCAGGTCGTCTTCACCGAAACCGTCGGCATCGGCGACGCCGGCAAGGTCACCGCCTACGTGCGCAAGAGCTCCAAGCAGCTCGGCGAAAAGCCGGGCGAGATCGTCGCCGTCTCCAACCGCTGCGCCCACCTCGGCTGCCCGGTGCGCTTCGTCGAGGCGGCGGGGAACTTCATCTGCCCCTGTCACGGCGGCGTCTACGACTTCCAGGGCAAGCGGATCGGCGGCCCGCCGGTGCGCCCGCTCGACCAGTTCCAGGCGCGCGTCCGCAACGGCCAGGTCGAGCTCGGCCCGCGCTACAGCGTCACCTCGCAGCTCGAACCGGTGCGCGCCCGCGACCCCGGCGAGTTCACCGGCGGCGTCTGGGAATATCTCTACCCGCCCCGTCCGTCCACCTTCCCACCGCCGAGCGGGGGCTGAGGTCTAGCCGACGATGAAACTCGACTCGCTCATACCGGCGCCGCTGCGCAAACCGGCCAAGCCCGGCGAGGGCAACGGAGCCACGAGCCCGGCTCCGGCCGACCTGAAGACCGCCCCGCCGGAGCGGCCCTCCGACGCCGCGCGCCTCGGCGAGCGGGCGAAAGAAGCCCCCTCCGACGTCCTCGCCTGGGTCGACCAGCGCACCGCGGCCAGCGGCTTCCTCACCGGCATGCTCTTCCGCAAGGTGCCGAAGGGCACCAACTGGTTCTACACGCTCGGCTCGGCGACGCTCTTCGCCTTCATCGTGCAGGCGACCACCGGCGTCTTCCTGGCGATGTTCTACACGCCGTCGACCACCCAGGCCTACGCCTCGATCTCCCACATCAACAACGACGTCTTCCTCGGCCAGTTCGTGCACGGCATGCACAAGTGGGGCTCGAGCGTGATGGTGATCCTGATCTTCCTGCACATGGGGCGGACCTTCTTCTTCGGCGCCTACAAGTACCCGCGCGAGCTCAACTGGGTGATCGGCGTCGTGCTGTTGATCCTGACGATGACGATGGCCTTCACCGGTTACCTGCTGCCCTTCGACCAGCGTTCCTTCTGGGCCTCGGTCGTCGGCATCAACATCAACGGCACCGGCCCGGTCGTCGGCCCCTACCTGAGCGACTTCCTGCGCGCCGGGCCGGAGCTCGGCGCGACGACGCTGTCGCGCTTCTACGCGATCCACATGCTGCTCGTGCCCGGGGCGATCATCGCCCTGATCGGCGCCCACATGTACCTGGTCGTCAAGCTCGGCACCACGGCACCGCCCTGGGTGCACGCGAAGAAGCCGAAGAACGCCGAGCCGCTTGCGCCGCTCGAAGCGGGCGTCGAGGGCAACGGCAACGGCGCGGGGCCGAGGTCATGAAGGCTTTCGACAAACAGGCGTACCTCGAGGAGTACGAGCTGCTGAAGAAGAAGGGCAAGCCCTTCTTCCCCTACGCGGTGCTCAAGGACTCGGCGATGGCGCTGCTCGTCGTCGGCGTGATCGTTGCGATGTCGATCATCTTCGGCGCCGAGCAGGGGCCGAAGGCCGATCCGACGACGACCACCTACGTGCCTCGTCCCGAGTGGTACTTCTTCTTCCTCTTCGAGCTCCTGCGCGTGCTCAAACCGCCGGAGCTGGTCCCGATCGCGACGATCGGCATTCCGACGATCTGCATGGTTCTGCTGCTCCTGCTGCCGTTCTACGACCGTGGCCCGGAGCGCAACCCGGCGCGCCGTCCGATCGCGACGACCGCCGGCATCCTCACCATCGTCGCGATGTCGTATCTGACCTACGCGGGCGCGGTCGCCGGCTCGCCGACGCAGATCGACATGAAGGTCGCGCCGCAGTACGAGGCCGGCAAGGAGGTGGTCGCCGGCTCGGGCTGCCTGGCCTGCCACAAGCTGGGCGAGAACGGCAACAACGGGCCGGGCCCGGAGCTGACGCACATCGCCCAGCGGATCCCGCGGGCGGCGATCGTCCGCTCGGTCAAGATCGGACCGGGGATCATGCCGTCGTTCCGCAACCTGCCGCCGAAAAAGCTCAACGAGCTGGCAGACTTCCTCTCCTCGCTCGACTAAGTTGCCAGACTGGGTCCGATGGCGGACACGGCGCAGCCGCAGCGGGGAACCGCTGATTTTTCCCAGCAGGTCCAAGGCATGTTCGACCGGGTGGCGGGTCGGTACGACCTGCTGAACTCGCTGATGAGCGCCGGTCTTCATCATCGCTGGCGAGAGCGAGCGGCCGATATCGTCGCGCCGGGGTCGGGGGCTTCGATCCTGGATGTCTGCTGCGGAACCGGCGACCTGGCTTTCGAGCTGGCCGGCCGGATGTCACCCGACGGCCACGTGATCGGCTGCGACTTCTCTGAGCCAATGTTGGATCTGGCCCGTGAGAAGGCGAAGCGACAAGGGCTCGATGGGGTCCGCTTTGAGTGGGCCGACGCGCTGAGCCTGCCCTACGACGCCGGCCGCTTCGACACGGTGACGGTCGGTTTCGGCCTTCGAAACTTCGCCGACTGGGACAAGGGCCTCCGCGAGATGGCTCGCGTCCTCAAGCCGAACGGCCAACTCGTGATCCTCGAGTTCACCATGCCGACCCGGCCGCCCTTCTCGACTTTCTACTCGCTCTGGTTCGATCGGCTTGCTCCGGTTCTCGGCAAGCTGTCGGACAATCCGGAGGCTTACGCTTACCTGACCGAGTCGCTGAAGACGTTTCCCGGTCCGCACGGGCTAGCGGAAAGGATGGACGCCGCCGGTTTTCAGCGGATCCACTACAGGATCCTGGCCGGGGGAATTGTGGCCATCCACAGCGGCGTCGCAGGGGAGTAGTGACCCGCCACTCGGCCGTGCCGCCGCCGGTCACGGCGGTGCTCGACGCCTCCAGTCGCTGGCTGCCCGCGCGCCTCGGAGAGGTGGAGGAGATGCTGCGCGAGCAGGGCGGCGGCCACGGCGAGGCGCTGGCAGCGGACGCGGCGATGACGCTCGAGGCCGGCGGCAAGCGCCTGCGGCCGATGCTGGTGCTGCTCTGCGCCGGCGAAGGCGCGGATGACCGGGCGGTGCGGGCGGCGGCCGCGATCGAGCTGATCCACATGGCGACCCTGGTCCACGATGACGTGCTCGACGCCGCGCCGCTGCGCCGCGGCCGTCCGACTGTCGCGGCGACCGCTGGACGCGAGCGGGCGACCGCGGCCGGCGACCTGCTCTTTTCGCGCGCCTTCGCCCTGCTCGCCGCGGCCGGCGACCTACGCTCGATCGAGCTGCTCTCGGCCGCCTCGGTCGCCCTCGCACGGGGCGAGCTGGCGCAGCGACAGGACGCCTACGACGGCTCGATCGGCGAGCAGCGCTACCTGGAGCGCTGCCGGCTTAAGACCGCTGCGCTGTTCGAGTGCGCTTGCCTGCTCGGTCAGGACGACGAGTCGTTGGGCGCCTTCGGCGCCTCGATCGGGCTCGCCTTCCAGCTGCTCGACGACGTGCTCGACGTCTCCGGGCCCGCCGAGCGCACCGGCAAGGCGCGTGGCACCGACCTGCTCGACGGCACGGTCACCCTGCCGCTGATCCTCGCCGCCGAGCGCGACCCGCGGCTCCGCGAGACGGATCTGCGCTCGCTGGACCCCGCCGCCGCCGAGTCGCTCTGCGAGCGGATCGAGGCGACCGGGGCGCTGCGCCAGGTCCGCTCGCGGGCGCTGGAGATGGTCGCGGAAGGCAAGCGCCGGCTCGTCGGGCTCGACGCTGA
>Ga0315540_10001624_pt1 | contig 12807 bp, 8 predicted proteins | sample SalMarSW160110MG_FD_203677 | JGI IMG/M metagenome (GOLD analysis project Ga0315540, IMG submission 203677) | Salt marsh sediment microbial communities from the Plum Island Ecosystem LTER, Massachusetts, United States - Salt Marsh Sediment SW1601-10 ... | reverse complement strand
TTGGTTGTAGCAGGGCCCTCAACCCGAATGGATAAAAAAAAGATCAATACCGTGAAAGATAAAGTCATTGAAGCCACTACAAAAATATCACAGGAACTGGGCTACCAATATGAGAGAAAATTGGGATTAAAGCCATTTTGATATCCAATTCCGATCAATCAAATTGTCCCCATGCGAACACGTTTTGAACGTTACCAATCATTTTTAGAAGCTCAGACAGATCCATTTTCTGTTGCTAATTTGTACAAGTATCATCCTTATACGTGAAAATCAGAATACGGAGGTAAAGGCTTATGAAGCAAAGTGATCCAAGCATCAAACTCGCTGTATGTGAGATGTGCCATGCTAGGTGTCAGGTATTAGTTCATAGTGAAAACGGCCGTTTGACAAAGATGGAAGAGGCCCCAGCCGACCCCCACAGGGCATCCATATTTCCCCCCACCAAGGGGTGCCTGCGGAGCTTCCTGACCATAAAGGACTGGCTTTATCACCCGGACCATCTCTGTTTTCCCCTTAAACGCGCTGGAGAAAGAGGGGAAGGAAAATGGAAGAAGATAGGCTGGGACCAGGCATTCGATGAGATTTCGGATAAACTTATAAAAATAATAGATACTTATGGGCCTGAGGCCGTTGCCGGAACGCGTGGCACCCAGAGAACCAATGAGGAGTTTATAGCCAGGTTTTTTAACGTCATGGGGTCTCCCAATTACGGCGGTCAGAGCAATATCTGTTACAGCCCCTGCTGTGTAACGGCAAAGGCAATGTGTGGATGGACCCCCCGTCATAGATCCACTGTGTTTCCGGAATGGACTGTTGACGATGATAAAGGATGCATATTAGTACTAGGAATCAATCCGTCTAATTCGGTGATGCGATTGTGGAAGATGATGCGGGAGGGAAAAAGGATGGGGGTCAAGATCATCGTCGCCGATCCGCGACGGACGGAGACCGCTGAGATCGCTGATCAATATCTGCAATTGAGGCCTGGTTCGGACACGGCGCTCCTCATGGCAATGATCAATGTGGTGATTGAGGAAGAGCTCTATGATAAAGAATTCGTGGAAAAATATTGCTATGGATTCGATGAGCTTGTGGAGCGGGCGAAAGAGTACACACCTGAAAATGTAGAGGAAACCACGTGGTTGAAAGCGGAGGAAATACGGCGGGCCGCCAGGACATACGCGACAACAAAACCCGGTTTTGCCTTAAATGGTATGGGCCAGGAGCAGTTGCAAAATTGTATCGAGGCGATTCATGCGAAAACGATCCTCATCGCAATAACCGGCAATATCGATATCACGGGCGGAAACATGATCGGGGGCCCGCCCGAGATAATCGATTGTGCCGAGATGTCCGCTACGGATATCATTACGCCGGAGCAGAAGGCAAAGCAGCTCGGTGCCGACAGATTCAAACTCCTCGCGTGGCCGGGTTGGGACGCAATGGAACCGCACACCAAGAGGGTGTGGGGCAAGGCGTGCGGGCAGCCGGGATGTGATGTGGTAGCCCATCTACCGACGATGCTGCGGACGATGATCACGGGGAAACCCTATCCCGTCAAGGCCTGCCTGACGATAGCGAGTAACCCGATGGTTACACAGCCGAACACCAAACTGGTCTACAAGGCGCTTAAATCATTAGACCTCTATGTGGTTCAGGACTACTGGTTGACGCCTTCCGCGGAGATAGCAGACTACGTCTTGCCCACGGCATCCTGGATAGAGAGACCCTTCCTTTACAGCCAGGGCGGAGGCATTGACGCACCCATACGGGCCGGGGAGCAGGCCCTTCCTGCCGCGATAGAAGGGGAATTCGACCGTAAGAATGATTTCGAAATATTCAGAGAGATATCCGTCAGGCTGGGCTTCGAGGAGCACTGGCCGTGGAAAACCCTTGAAGAAAGCTATGACTACCGGCTTACACCCATGGGAATGACTTTTAAAGAGTTCATAGCCAAAGGCGGTAATTATAACCCCGAAGTAGCGGAGAAGAAACATGAGACCATGGGCTTTGGGACACCCACCGGGAAACTGGAGCTTTCTTCTACTATTTTTGCCGATCTGGGGTATGACCCCTTGCCCCGTTATGAAGAATCACATGCGAATTTTATCAGCACACCTGAGCTCGCCAAAGAATACCCGCTCATGTTGTTAACGGGAGGAAGATTCCAGTGGATGTTTCATTCGGAGCATCGGCAGGTACACCCGATCCGCAAACATCATCCCCATCCGCTCGTGCAGGTTCACCCTGAAACGGCGAGAAAACTGGGGATTGATGACGGAGACTGGGTATGGATCCAGTCAAAAAACGGCCGTGTAAAGATGAAATGCACCTACTTCGATGGGATGGACCCGCGGGTTGTCCACGCGGAGCATGGCTGGTGGTTCCCGGAACTACCTGGGGAAGAGCCGTGGCTGCATGGAGTTTGGGAATCAAACATCAATGTGCTCCTTGATGATGATCCGGAAGTCTGTAACAAATATAGCGGTGGATGGCCGTTAAAGACCGGACTCTGTAAAATCTATAAAGCAATTGTCTATTGAGAGACAGGATAGATGCTTCCGTCGACCGGTTATTCGACGTTTGATTCACAACAGTGTTTCGTCGGTATTGATATCGGGTTCACCAGCCTGAATTGTGTTGTTATTGATGAAAGAAAGCGGATTCTCCATGAGTATCCCTATACACGACATTTCGGCAATATAGAAGTCCTCCACTCTTCACTCATTGAAGGGCTCTCCGGGATAATCGGCAAGGGGAAAATTACGGCTGTGGCCTACACGGGGAGCCGGGGAGAAACGTCAGCTATCCGGTCAGGATCGCTCTACGGGCGCGGCATACCGGTCCAGTCCCTGGGCGCCGCCCATGTGGAGCCGAAAGTAAAGACAATCATCAGCATGGGCGGACGTGAATCCCTCATTATTCATGCCGGATCCCGGAGGGAATCAGATAGCCTCAATATCGATTGGTGGAAACCTGATCATTTGAATGATACCGGCCTCTGTGCGAGGGCGTCGGGCTCATTTATAGATCAACAGGCTGAGGGTTTCTGCGGAGCAGACCTCACCAGGAGAGAAATTACTTCTCAGTGGGAGATAGAGAAGGCCCTTTCAGAATTCATCACCCTTGGAGAAAAGAGTAAAAACCCCGCAAAACTATCCTGCCGGTGTGCCGTATTTACGAAGTCCGATATCACACACCTTCGGAACTCCGGTGTGAAAACGGAGGACATAATCTATGGTCTTCACCTGGGGATCGTAAGGAGATTTATCAGTCCCCTGATAGAAAATGGTGCGATTGAAGGTCCGGTCCTCTTTATTGGCGGGCAATCCCTGAACAGTCTCCTTGTAAAGGCCTTCAGACAATATATCCCGGATCTGATCGTTCCTGATTTCTCCACTTCATTGGGTGCGTTGGGCGCTGCGCTCCTCTCTCGGGAAGCCTGCCTGAGGGGAGATACGAGGCTGCCCAGGCAGAGACTATTTAGGGATCCCGGAAAAGAATCCAAGGTCGCAGGTCCTCGCTTGGCTTTGAAAAAAACCAAGTTTCCGGAACCCTGTGAATTTATTGTGTCCCCATACGGCAAGGGGAAAAAGACCTATATGGGCATTGATATCGGTTCGACAACCACCAAGCATGTCCTGATAGACGATCAAAAAAAAATTGTTCACAAACTCTATCTCCCAACAAGGGGAAACCCCATAAAGATGGTTTGCCGTTTATTTGAGGGGGTACGTAAGGATCTGGGACCTCATGTGGAAATTGCGGGTATTGCCACAACGGGATCCGGACGTGAGATTATAGGTTCATTTGTTAATGCCCATCGAGTGGTGGACGAAATAACGGCACACGCGACGGGTGCCGCGGCGATAGACCCGCGTGTTGATACTATCTTTGAGATCGGCGGGCAGGACTCAAAATTTATACGTCTGGCAAACGGGCACCCCGTTGATTTTACCATGAACAAACTGTGTGCCGCCGGTACCGGTAGTTTCCTGGAGGAATTTGCCGACAAATACGGCATCAATATCGTCCAGGAGTTCGAAGAGATTGCGCTTTCTTCAAACATCCCCGTCTCCTTGAAAGATCAATGCTCGGTAATCATTGAAACAGATCTTATGTCACATTATCATAACGGCGCCGCCTTGAACGATCTCATTGCCGGACTATGCTATGCCGTTGTACGTAATTATTTAAACCGTGTCGTAGAGAAGAGAGCACTCGGAAAGAGAATCATGCTGTTAGGGGGGGCTTCCCTGAACAGGGGCATGGTGGCGGCATTTGAAAATATTCTCAACCAAGCCATCATCGTACCGCCCCACCGTGAAGTGCTGGGAGCATTCGGTTCCGCCATAAGTGTCTATGAAGAGTTGCACCGAAAGAAAAAAATAAAAAGTGCCTTCGGAGGCCTGGACAGTATCACTTATAAAGGAGTGAAGTACGAAGAGAAAACCTGTCATGCGGATCCTGACTGCGATAACGAATGCGAGTTAAAGATATATCATTTTAATGGTCGTCTGAGTGTGTGGGGAAGCGAGTGTGGTCGGTTCGAAACAACACACTATCATACGCCGGAAGAGAACGGCGTCGATTTCCTCCGGGAAACATTGTCAAGATACAGAAAGGGGGTGGTTACGGAACTCAGTGGGAGCCCTTTGATGGAGATCGAGGGTCGACCCACGGTGGGAATGCAGAGCGCCTTATATGGACATCAAACCTGTATTTTCTGGGCGTATTTTTTCGATTGTCTCGGATTGAGACTCGTCATGACCCCGCCCACCGACGGCAGAGTGAATCACCATGTGGACCCTGATGAGGCAACGGGGGCGTATGAATGCATTCCGCTAAAGATATCTCTATCCCATGTAAAGAAGATCATCGGAAAAACGAGGTATATTTTTCTACCGAGTCTTATAACTATGCCCACCACCGGAAGGCGTGAGTCAGGTTCCTGCTGCTATCTTATTCAGGGCAGTCCCTATCTGACAAAAATGGTATTCGGCATGGAAGGGGAATCAATCCTCAGCCCTGTGGTACATTTTAAATCCGGCGCGAACACCCTTGCCTCAGAACTTTTTCAGCAGATGGGCGCTGAGTTGAGGGTTGATAAAGGTATGGTCAAAGCCGCCGTATACCATGCACTCAAGAGGCAGGACGGGTATAGAAAGGAGCTCCACGAAAAAGGTCACAAGATTATTTCAGGACATTCTGAAGGTGAACCATTGGTGATTGTTACGGGACGACCCTATACACTCCATGATGATCGATTGAATCTCAACCTGTGGGCAAACCTTGCACGGATTGGTGCTAAAGCGATTCCCATGGATTACATCGATCTTTCGGTCATAGACCTGCCGAGTGTACCATCAGTGTTCGGGAGTGCGGGGACTGAAATTTTGCAAATTGCAGGATTTGTAGCGTCACAGTCTAATATCTTCGGTATTCATTTGACTAATCTGAATTGTGATACCGACGGACTCCTTGAGCGGTATTACCGGCTCATAATGGGCGATAAGGCAAGCCTCATTCTCGAGTTTGACGAACAGCATGCGAATACCGGCGTCATCACGAGATTGGAGGCTTTTAAGAATATTATCATGAAACAATGAGGATGCCCGCCCATGAGTAAACGGGCCGTCGCCATTATTGTTGCCGGATTTTTCACGGGATTTGTGGCTTTCGCTATCAGGAATGCCTATGGGCTCCTCCTACCTCTGATGATTCCATCCCTCGGCATTTCAATGACCGGGGCGGGAATTATTTATTCATCCTATTTTATCGCCTATACCGTCTTTGCTCCCTTGCTCGGCCTGCTTGCCGACAGATCCGATACACGGGTGCTTCTCACTCTTTTCGTCGTAATCCTGGGGACGGGTAGCGCGCTCATGTCATTTTCTACCACGATTATCCATGCAAGCCTTTTCTTCGCGCTGGCAGGGGTCGGTCACTCGACCTGCTGGGTCCCGGTAGTGGCGGTCGTTCAGAGATGGGTCAGTGAGGGACGAAGGGATAGCACTGGCGATTGTGGACCTGGGCAGCGCCACAGGTATTGCCGTGATAAGCGCTCTCATGTCCCTGTTGGCATTACGGCCCATCAGGTATGTCCACATCTCCAATGGGGGCAGGAGTCAATCATGAAGGTATTCATCACCGGAGGCACAGGATTTGTCGGCAATCACGTGGTCTCGCCCCCCTTTGACCGGGGTCATCAGGTAAAGACTCTGGTAAGACCCGAATCGGAGCATAAGCTGAAACGATCGGGTTAGGTAGAGAGATAGTACATGGTACGCAGTAGAATAGCTAATTCGAAGGAATAAACCACTGGCATGCCAGTGGTTTATTCCTTCGAATTAGAACCTCGCGATTCGGTTACTGGGTATTGTGAGTTTAGGAATGTGGCGTGCCGGATTAGAAAGGTTCGACTTTGCGTTTTAAGAAAAGTTGCTTTGAGATACTTAGACGGAGGTACCATGAAATTCAAGATCGGAGTTGATGTAGGCGGAACCTTCACTGACTTTTTATTGATGGACGAAGAAGGGAACTCCAAGATATTTAAGGTGCTATCAACACCTGAAGATCCCTCACTTGCCGTAATGAGCGGTTTTCTTGAGATGGCAAAGGCAGAGGAGCTGGAATTGTCTGTTCTTTTGCAGAACGTGGAGATCATCGTACACGGGACCACTGTGACCACCAATGCCGTTTTGACAGGCAATGTCTCAAAGACCGGACTTTTGACTACCAAAGGTTTCAGGGATGCACTCCAAATGAGAAGAGGAATAAGAGAGGAACTTTACAACAATAAGTACCTTGCCCCTGCGCCCCTCGTCCCAAGGTACCTGAGGATGCCGGTTGATGAGAGAGTGGATTTTGCGGGCAACACTATAAGGGACATTCGTCTCTCCGATGTGAAAAGCGGGATTGAACGGTTCAAGGATCACGAGGTTGAGGCAGTAGCCGTATGCTTTATGCACTCCTATGCCAACAGCAAGAACGAGCTTTTGGCAGAAAAAAAGGTTCGTGAACTAATGCCGGAATCATACCTCTCGGTCTCTTCAGAGATTTTGCCTCAAATAAGATTTTATGATCGGGTTAGCACGACTGTTCTTAATTCTGCTGTGGGCCCTATTCTTAGGAAGTATCTCTTAAGACTTACGGCAAGGCTAGAAGATGACGGATTTAAAGGGATTCTCCTCATAATGCAGTCTAATGGAGGTGTTTCACCGCCTGAAGCGGTCACGGAGCTGGCGGCCAGCACTCTGCTTTCGGGTCCAGCGGCGGCCCCCATTGCTGGAATAGCCTATACTAGCCTTCATGAGAATGACAGTTTTATCACCATAGATATGGGAGGTACAAGTTTTGATGCCGCCCTTATAAAAGATGCAACTCCCATAGTGACAACTGATGGCAAGGTGAATCGACATGCATTGGCCCTACCAATGATGCAGATCAACACTATTGGAGCGGGTGGCGGAAGTATTGCGTGGATCGACGAAGGAGGCCTTCTCAAGATGGGGCCCAAAAGCGCAGGAGCCTGGCCCGGGCCTGCCTGTTATGGGCTTGGAGGCACCGAGCCCACCTGCAGCGATGCCAATCTGATACTCGGGTACTTGAATGCCGACTACTTTGCCGGGGGAAAAATGAAACTTGATTATGCTGGTGCCGAGAAGGCTATAGAAAAAAATGTGGCACGCCCGCTAAATTTAAGCACGGTAGAGGCAGCCCATGGCATGTTTCATATAATGAACGTCAATATGGCATCTGCCATAAGGGAGATCTCCGTTCAAAGGGGCTATGATCCAAGGGAATTTCTCATTGTCTGTGCCGGAGGTGCAGGCCCAATCCATGCGGCCATGATCGCAAAAGAGCTGGAGATACCAAAGATACTGATACCGAAAGAGTCATCAATATTTTGTGCGGCCGGTATGCTCCTTTCAGACTTGAAGCACGACTTTGTGAGAACCTATCATTCCTTATTTTCAAAAGACTCAATAGATGTGTCACGGTTTCTTTCCCTAGTTCAGGAGCTTGAAGATGAGGGTGAGAAAGTTCTTGTAGAGGAGAAAATCCCTCCAGAAAGGAGGGCTTATCTCTTTTCTTTAGACCTGAGGTACGTGGGACAATATCACGAGGTGAATGTGGAAGTGAGTAAAGAAACGATAGAGGCATTCGACGAAGCAGCAGTTAAGGAAACCTTCCATACGGCACATGACAGGCTCTACGGGTACTCTTTAAAGAAAGAAGGGACCGATGTGGAATTGGTCAACTTGAGAATGACCGCTATTGGAACCACAGAGAAGCCCACTTTCAGGGAGGAAGATTATATAGGTCAAGATCCCAGCGCATGTCTTAAAGGGAAGAGGAATGTCTTTATACCCTCCGAGATGGACTTTTTATCCGTACAGGTATACGACGGGAACCGTCTGGGTTATGGAAACCGGCTTAGGGGCCCGGCAATCATAGAGCAGGTAAATACCACTATTTTTATCCCTCCGGAGTATGAAATCGAATGTGATCAGTACGGAAGTTACCTGTTAACCCTGCTATGAAATTTCTAGGAGGAGATAAATGAGCAAAAAAATAGATCAAATTTTGGCTTCGGTGCTTCAAAGAAGGTTCAAGTCTATAACCGAAGAAATGGGGTTGACCCTTTTAAGGACTACCCGTTCTCCCATTTTGAATGAGGCCAGGGACTTTGTGACGGGGCTTTATGATCGGACAGGGAGGATGCTGGAACAGACCGAATATATCCCTTCATTGGCCTTTGCCATCCCGCGTGCTTGTGAATACATAGTAGACTATTTTGGCAGTGATATACATCCGGGGGATGTTATACTCCATAACGACGTGTTCACGGGCGGAAATCAGAATGCAGATGTGGCGGTTTTTAAGCCTATATTCCATGGAGAAGAACTTGTGGCCTGGTCTGTATGCAAAGGCCACCAGGCGGACATAGGTGGAGCCGTTGCAGGTGGGTACAATCCTGAGGCAAGGGAAGTATGGCAGGAAGCATTACGAATAACGCCCGTGAAGATATATGAGGGGGGTAAATTCAAAAAGGATGTGTGGGATCTGATATTTGCCAACATTAGATACGATATTGTTAAAGAAGACATTAGAGCGGAAATCGGTGGAACCGTTGTAGGAGAAAGAGGGATTAAAGCATTGGTGGAAAGATATGGCATCCGGAAGTTTAACGATCATGTGGAATATTTATTCGATATGGCGGAGAAGATGGTCAGGAACGAGATCAAGCAAATTCCAGACGATACTTACCATGGAGAGAGCTATGTGTTTTACGATGGGTTCAACGAAGGCTCCAAGATGAAGATCAATCTGGATGTAATGGTTAGCGGCGATGAGATAACTTTTGACTACACTGGTTCTGACCCTCAGACGGAGGGATTTGTCAATGCCCCTTACTCGGCGACGGTCTCCGCCGTTCTTTTGACCTTTCTGATGCTCATAAATCCGGATATCCCTCACAATGATGGTATTCTTAGACCCATTCATATTGTCAATCCGGAGGGTTCATTCCTAAATGCAGGTTTTCCTGCCGCCACGACCTTTGGAAATACCATCATTGGTCCCAACTCTGATGCAATATTCAGGGCCTTTTCAAAAGCCCTGCCAAAGATGGTGACTGGAGGATGGAACCGAGCCTTGAATTTTAGCCTTACGGGTAAGGATCCAAGGAAAAACCGGCCCTATGTAGACATTCTGTTCCTTGCATTAAAGGGTGGCTCAGGGGGGACTTGGATGGCTGATGGCTATGATCACATTGGTATAATCAACTGCGCAGGAGGCATATTGGCGCAGGACTACGAGATGTTTGAGATTCATGATCCGCATTTTCTTATCAAGCATGAGTACCTCACCGATTCGGCAGGTGCTGGCAGATGGCGTGGTGGACTGGGCATCGAAACGGAGTTTGTCATTTACGGTCAAGATGTGACCGGAATCTCGTTCGGAGATGGTATCGAAGAAGAGTCAAGAGCCTTTGGCTTCTTTGGCGGCAAAGATGGAATCGTCAATGAAGTTAAACTCGTATATCCAGATGGAACCGAAAGGATTGCGAAATCCAAGGAAATCATTAGGAATATCCCGACGGACACCATTTTTAAACAAAAAGCGGGCGGTGGTGGAGGTTATGGCAATCCGCATCAGAGACCGTTAGAAAGGGTGCTTGATGATGTGAGGAATGAAATGGTTTCCATTGAAAGAGCAAGAGAAGATTATGGTGTTGTGATTGACGGAGCGACTCTTACGGTGGATGAAAATGCTACCGGAAAGCTAAGAGGAGAAGAGAAATGAGTCGGCCCTATATTGAACACATCGGCATCATTGTTGACAATCTGGATCGATCAATAGCGTTGTTTGAGAGCCTGTTTGACATAAAACCCTCCGGCATAAAAGATATGCCTGATGTGGGACTGAAGGTTGCCCGGTTAAGTGCAGAGAATATAGACATTGAATTGATCGAATATACAAGTGAGGCTGCTTTTGGCAAATTAGTGATGGGGGCTGAAAGGGGCCTCAATCATATTTCAGTAAAAGTCGAAAATATTGAGTCCATGGTAAGGGACGCTGAACAGAGAGGTATCAAGGCCCTAGAGGGTTTTCCGAGGCCGGGAAGCCATGGCTTGGTGGCCTTTTTTGAGCCGGCGACAACGGAAGGTATCTTATTAGAGGTATGTGAGCGTTAGATATCAGGGAGGCATAAATGACATTCTGCCACGAAAAGAAACTCTGGAATGAAAAAATAGAAACCATGTCAAGAGATGAAATGAGGTCCTTACAACTCGTAAAACTCAAGAAACAGGTTTTATATAATTATGAAAATTCGCCTTTCTACAGGAACAAGTTTGAGGAGATAGGGGCGAAACCAGAAGACATCAAAAACTTTGATGATTTCGCACGGATTCCATTGATGACAAAAGATGAGCACAGAAGAATCCAGCAGGAATCTTTAGAAAAATATGGCAACCCCTATGCCCTCATGGCTTGCGCACCCCGCGAAAAAATTGTCCGCATTAATTCCACCTCCGGTACTACCGGAGTCCCCACCCTTTATACTCTGACTCAGCACGACGTGGATGTGGTCAATGAAATGCATGCCAGGAAATACTGGAGGGCGGGAATCAGACCCGGACATGTGATGATCCAGGCTTTGTCTTTGAGTATGTTTACAGGGGGTCTACCCCTCTCGCAAGGTATACAGTATATGGGAGCCTGCGTGGTCCCGGTGGGCATTGAAGGGGGAACTAAAAGAGTCTTGGAGTTCATCCGATTGACCTCACCTGTGGCCATCATTACCACGCCATCCTTTGGACAGTATCTAATAGAAAAATGCCCTGAACTTACAGGGAAGACAGCGGAGACTCTAGGCTTAAGATGGTTTTTCTGTGCCGGTGAACCGGGCGGTGGAAATCCGGAGGTTCGCAAAATACTCGCGGAAGGGCTTGGTGCCAAGGTTTTTGATCACACGGGAGGCGGCCACGCTTTTCACGGCATATCCTGTGACGAACCCCCAGATCACTTCAGCGGTATGCATTTTGTCTCGGAAGATCATTGTCTTTTGGAGCTGATTGACCCCAAAACGAAAAAGAGCATTGAGGTAGAAGATGGCGCCGTAGGAGAGATGGTGTTCACTTTTCTTGAGTGGGAAGGGGGGCCTTTTATGCGCTATGCGCTGGGGGACTTACTGAAAATATCTACTGAACCATGTGAATGTGGAATGCCGGGGATCAGATTCAAAATTGTGGGCAGGGCCGACGATATGCTCATTGTCAAAGGGGTCAATGTCTACCCTGAAGCCATCAAGACCTCTATTTTGAACTTTCGCCCGCATGTGACCGGCATGTTTCGCATCTTACTGAAGCAGCCCGGACCCGTTGTTAAGCCTCCTCTCAGGATCATGCTGGAATATGGTACCACTGTTGTAGAAAAGGACCTTCCTTCCCTGGAGAAAAAAATGATATCTCAGTTCAAAGAGAAATTGAGAATTGCGCCGCAATTTGACTGGGTACCTCCAGAGACTATTCCCCGGGAGTTAAAAAAGACAAAGTTCATTGAGGTTGAAAGTAACAAAAGATAAGTCAGCGAGGAGAAGGAAGTTGCAAGATAGGTATACCCTGAAAGGGAAGAGAATTCTTATTGTCGATGACGAACCTGATATCTTAAGAAGTCTTGAAGAGACATTGGATATGTGTTCGGTCGACAAAGCAAATGATTTTGAGAAGGCCAAAAACCTGCTTGAGACAAACACCTATGATGCTGCCATTCTCGATATTATGGGGGTAAGGGGATATGAAATACTGGAAATCACGACGAAGGAGAATGTTCCGACCTTGATGCTGACAGCCCATGCTTTCAGCCCCGATAGTTTTATGAAATCCATTAAAGGGCGCGCTCATGCTTATATACCCAAAGACAAGATGTCGGATATTGGAACCTTTCTTGAAATGTGAGTATCCCGGGTGCGGAAGAAAAAAAGATAGGCCTGAACGTTTACCGGAAGAAGTGAATAGCCATGACCACCTAATGCGACTTGCCGTGTGGAACTCAGAACCCACTCTGCATGATAACCTCGCCGCAGCATTTCCACATCATGCAACTTCTGCTTCAGCATGAAGCTTAAGTCCCAGCGCGCGCACCACCTTCATTACTGTGGCGAACTCCGGGTTACCTTCCGGCGAAAGCGCTTTATAAAGGCTTTCGCGCCCCAGACCCGTGTCACGAGCAATCTGGGACATGCCACGAGCGCGGGTAATATTTCCCAAGGCTTTCACCACTACGGTTGGATTGCCA
>Ga0315540_10001623_pt1 | contig 12809 bp, 12 predicted proteins | sample SalMarSW160110MG_FD_203677 | JGI IMG/M metagenome (GOLD analysis project Ga0315540, IMG submission 203677) | Salt marsh sediment microbial communities from the Plum Island Ecosystem LTER, Massachusetts, United States - Salt Marsh Sediment SW1601-10 ... | reverse complement strand
CGAGGCCGACCTGGGCCGAGGAAGATCCGATGGACTGGTGGTCGGGGACCAAGGACGTGCTCCACAGGCTCCTCGACGGTCGTGATGCGCGCTCCGTCAGAGCGGTCGGCGTCGCGGGGATGGTGCCGGCCATCGTTGGGCTCGACGAGCACGGCCGACCCGTCCGGCCGTCGATCCAGCAGAACGACGCCAGGGCCACGGAGGAGATCGACTGGTTCGCGAGTCGGTTCGACGAGGACGAGCTCTTCGCGCGGACCGGGGCCACCTGGAACCAGCAGCTGGTCGCTCCGAAGCTCCGTTGGCTTCGGCGACACGAGAGCGCGGAGTGGGGGCGCGCCGTCCGCGTGACGGGCTCCTACGAGTTCGTCACGGGCCTCCTCGGCGCCGAACCCTACACCGAGAGCAACTGGGCGCTGGAATCGGGCATGTGGGACGTCGAGGCCGGACGCTGGCTGGAACCCGTCTTGGAGCTGACCGGTGCCGACGAGGCCCTGTTCGGTCCCGTCCGGAGACCCTTCGACGTGGTGGGAGCGGTCAGCCCGGCCGCCAGCGCGGAGACCGGTCTGGCCGTAGGGACGCCGTTGATCGCGGGCAGCGCCGATCACATCGCTGCGGTCCTGGCGGCGGGGCTCGAGGATCCGGGCGACGTCGTCATGAAGCTCGGCGGAGCCGGCGACTTCCTGTACGTCACGGACGCATTCAAACCCGTGCGCGAGTTGTTCATCGACTTCCACGACGTCCCGGACAGGTACGTGCTGAACGGCTGCATGGCCTCGTCGGGCTCCCTCGTGAAGTGGTTCAAGACGGGCTTCGCGGGGGATGCCAGCTACGCGGACCTGGATGCCATGGCCGAGGAGGTCGGGGCGGGTGCCGACGGGCTCGTGCTGTTGCCGTACTTCCTGGGGGAGAAGACGCCGATCCACGACCCGCGGGCGCGAGGAACGCTCGTCGGCCTGACGTTGTCGCATCACAAGGCACATGTCCACCGCGCGATCCTGGAGGGCGTTGCGTACGCCTTCCGGCACCACCTCGAAACCCTCCGGACGGCAGGCTACGCGGCACGCCAGATCTTCGTCATGGACGGCGGCGCGCGAAGTGGCCTGTGGCGGCAGATCCTGGCGTCCACGCTCGACCATCCGGTCGTGCACCTGCGGAGCGGAGCGAGTGGAAGCGCGATGGGCGTTGCGCTCGTTGCGGGCGTCAGCGCCGGCGCATGGACCTGGCGGGACATCCCGTCGTTCGTGCAGGTGGAAGGGACCACCGACCCCGATGCGTCCGCGTCCCGTCGATACGCCCGTCTCTACGCCGTCTACCGCGAGCTGTACCACCGCTTGAAGGACCTCTATCCGGAACTGCTGGAGGCAGCCCATGAGTGACGCTTCGGTCGCATTCATCACAGGCGGAGCTTCGGGGATCGGCCGCTCCATCGTGCGTCGCCTCCATGCCGACGGCTTCAAGGTGTGGGTGGGTGATATCGACGAGTCCAGGGCCGAGTCCACCCGCGCGGAGCTCCGTGACGCGGCGCGCGCGCGAGCCATCGGCCTGGACGTCACCGACCGCCGGTCCCTCGCGGAGGCCGCCGGTGCAGTCTTCGCTGAGGACGGACGCGTGGACGTGCTGGTGGCCAACGCGGGCGTCTCTAGCATGGCACCCTTCCTGGACCTGACCGAGGAGGAGTGGGATCTCAACTTCGCCGTGAACGCCAAGGGGAGCTTCCTGACGATCCAGACGTTCGCGCGGCGGATGGTCGCACAACCCGTCGCCGCGGGGAAGGAGGTCAGGGGGAAGATCATCGCGACGGCGTCCATGGCGGCACGCCAGGCCGCACCGCTACTCGCGCACTATTCCGCGTCCAAGTTCGCCGTCATCGGCCTCATCCAGGCGGCCGCCAAGGAGCTGGCCGAGCGTCGGCTGACCGTGAACGGCGTCAACCCGGGCTTCGTGAAGACGTCCATGCAGGAGCGCGAGGTCGAGTGGGAAGCCACGCTGAGGGGGATCGACGCCGATCGAGTCCTGGCGGACTACGTCGGGCAGACTCCCCTGGCGCGTATCCAGAGGCCCGAAGACGTGGCGGGCGTGATTTCGTTCCTCGCCGGACCGGATGCCGACTTCCTCACCGGCGAGGTCGTCGAGGTCAACGGTGGCGCCTGGATCTTCTGAACGCGGCTGCCCATCTCACGTCATTCCGGCAGCCAGAACGGAGGGTGACGAAGCAGGAGTTCGGTCGAACGCTCCTCGAGGCATCACCCCGAGATAGGAGGAGGTTGAATGAGGCACCTGAGGCACTTCGTTCCGGTCCTCGTACTGCTGGCCGTGTTGGGCACGGCCGCGGCACAAGGGCAGAGCCAGTACGCCGGCGCGACCCTGAACGTGAGCGTCGAGTCGGACCAGTACTCCGCCGCGATGCAGGCGCTCGCCCCCGACTTCACGAAGGAGACGGGCATCAAGCTGAACGTGTCCATCCTGGGCTACAGCGAGATCTACCAGCGGGCGATCGCCGACTTCGTCGGCCACACGGACCAGGCCGACCTCTACACCACGGACATCGTTTGGAGTTGCGAGTTCGCGCAGAACCACTACACCGAGGACCTCACGTCCTTGATCAAGCGGGACGCGGCCGAGCTGAAGACGGACGACATCCTGCCGGTGATGTGGACCCTTGGCAGCTGCGACAACGAGCAGATCGCGTTCCCCCTTGTCGGCTACGCCGGCGTCCTGGCCTACAACAAGGCGGCGTTCGACGCCGCGGGTCTCCAACCCCCGACGACCGTGAAGCAGCTCGTTTCCGACGCCGCCGCGTTCACGAAGAACGGCAAGTACGGCATCGTCATGAACGGCGCCCGGGGCTCTCCCTCGGCGCAGGACTACATGTTCTACATGCTGATGACGGGAGGCAGCCTGCTGGACGCCAACGGGAAGCCGCAGCTGAACAGCGCGGCGAACGTGGCGGCCCTGAAGCTGTACGCGAGCCTGTTCCAGTACGCCCCTCCGGGAGCCGTGAGCTACAGCTGGGGCGACAGGGTGACGTCGTTCGGCAACGGCAACGCGATGATGATGATGGACTTCTCGGCGGGGCTGGATTACCTCAAGCCCGGGAAGTTCCCGGTTTCCGGGAAGGCGGCCATCACCACGCCGCCGGTCACGGAGGGCATGAAGCCGGTCTACCCGTTCGGTGGTTGGGGGATCGCCATCAACGCCGACTCGCGGCAGAAGGGTGCCGCCTGGGACTACATCAAGTGGCTCTCGCGCCCGGACATCCGGAAGCGGTTCGTCGAGCTGGGCGGACAACCGATCCGGACCAGCACGCTGACGGACCCCGCGATGGTCAAGGCCTATCCGTACTTCCCGGTCCTGTTGAAGGCCTTCCAGAACGGTAACGGCGACTTCCGGCCGAGGATCCCGGAGTACCCGCAGATCGAGAATGCGGTGGGGTTGGCCGTGAACCTCGTGATCAACAACCAGGAGACGGCACAAGCCGCGCTCGACGCCGCGCAGACCAGCGTCGAGCCGCTGTTCAAGTAGCCAACGTGTAGCGATCTGCCTGCGGCCGGACCGGTCCGGCCGCAGGCAGGACCCCTTCCGCGGAGCCCGGAGCTGCGAATGAAGAAGACCAACCTGACGGTTGAGGAACAGGCGTCGAGGCGCGGGCGTCGCGGGAGGCCTCTCAGATTCATCCGGTCCCTGGGCGCGCTCGCCTGGGTCGCGCCGGCGTTGGTGTTCGTTCTGGTGTTCGCCTTCTATCCCGTCCTCTACTCGTTCTTCATCTCGTTCTTCAAGTACCGCCTGACGGACCCATCCCATCAACGCACGTTCGTCGGTCTCGGTAACTACATCCAGGCGTTCACGGATCCGACCTTCGTGGTCGCGGTCCGGAACACGCTGGTCTTCGTCGTCGGCGCGGTGGGGGTGGAGACGCTCCTGGGCCTCGGGATCGCCGTCCTGCTCAACCGGGAGCTGCCGGGCATGGCTCTGGTTCGAACGCTGTTGCTGGCACCTCTCACGCTCACGCCCCTCGTGGTGGCGCTCGTGTGGGGTGCGCTCTACAACGCGGACTTCGGCCCGCTGTCGTTCTACCTCAAGCAGATCGGCATCCCGATCGGCCGAGGCCCGGTAGGGGAGCCGTCCACTGCGCTGGCATCGCTCATCCTTGTCGACGTATGGCAATGGACGCCCTTGATCGCGCTGATCCTCTTCACCGGGCTCCGGAGCCAACCGACGGAGCTCCACGAGGCGGCCGCCATCGACGGAGCCTCGCCCTGGCAGCGCTTCCGCTTCGTCTCGGTTCCGCTCCTGCAGCCCACGATCCTCGTCGCGCTGGTGATCCGGACGATGGATGCCTTCAAGCTGTTCGACTCGGTCTTCGCGATCACGGGCGGCGGCCCGGGGCGAGCGACGGAGGTGGTCAACTACTACATCTTCAAGGTGGGTCTGACGTTCTTCGACATGGGTTACGGGGCGGCCATGTCGACGCTGCTGTTCCTGGTGATCGTCGGGTTCAGCGCGGCCTACTTCCGCGTTCTCAACCGCGTTTGGACCAACGTATGAACGCGCGACTCAGGCGGAGGCTCGGGAATGCCAGCACGTACCTGGTGCTCCTGCTGGTGATGGCGTTCTTCCTCCTGCCGATCTTCTGGTTCATCGAAACGGCGTTCAAGCCTCGGGTGCTCACCTTCGCCATCCCGCCGGTGTGGTTCTTCCAGCCGGTGATCGAGAACTTCGTCGCCGTATTCAAGCAGGTCCCCGTGCTCGCGTACCTGCGGAACAGCGTCGTGATCGCCACGGGCGCGACCGCGCTCGCCGTGTGCCTCGGCGTACCGGCCGGCTACGGCCTCGCCCGGCATCCCGGCCGGTCGTCCAACGCGTTGGCGTTGGGCCTCCTCATCGTGCGCATGGTGCCGCCGGTCGCGATGCTCCTTCCGTTCTATCTCCTCATGCGGAACTTCCACCTGATCGGGACCTACTGGGCCGTGATCCTGCTGGACGCCGTGCTGAACGTCAGCTTCGCGGCGTGGTTCATGCGCGGCTACTACCAGGGCATCCCCCCGTCCATGGAGGAGGCCGCCTACTGCGATGGAGCCACGGGGCTCGGCGCGTTCATCAGGGTCGCCCTCCCCCTCGGGTTCCCCGGGACGGTGACGATCGGGCTGCTGTCGTTCATCGCGTCTTGGAACGACTTCCTCATGGCCATGCTCCTGACCGCTCGCACCACGCGAACCCTGCCGCTCGGGATCCTGGAGACCTATCACACGTATGAGATCACATGGAATCTGATGGCACCCATCAGCCTCGTCGCCGTGATCCCCGTCCTCATCCTGGGCTTCGCCCTGCAACGCTACTACGTTGCCGGACTGACGCTGGGCGCGGTGCGCGAGTGAAGTCGTCCGAACGAGGAGGTAGCAGGTGCTAGTCGGACTGATCGCTGTCATCGGTGGGGCGCTCTCCGGGCTTCAGGCGGGGCTGAACGGACGGCTCGGTCAGATCACCGGCACGCTCGAGGCGGTGCTGATCTCCATCACGACGAGCTTCGTGGTGATGGTCGTCATCGCGGGCGTCACCCGAACCTGGCCGCTCTCCCATCTCGGCGGCGTTCCGCCGGCCCTCTACCTGGGAGGGGTGGCCGGGCTGGCCTTCGTGTTCACGATCACGTGGGTGACCCCGAAGATCGGCGTGACATCCACGCTCATCCTGACGATCCTGGGCCAGCTCGTCGCGGGGATGCTGCTGGATCACTTTGGGCTTCTTCGCGACCTCCGCGTGCCCATCACTCCCCTGCGGGGACTCTCCGTGCTTCTCGTTGTCCTCGGGGCGTACCTGAGCAGGATGTGACACGCTTGAGCCCCGTTGCCCCGCCCTCTCATCTGGAAGCGAGGAATCGATGAGTCTTGATCTACTGATCCGACATGCGCAGCTCAGGCAACGCGACGGCCTCGTCGATATCGGGATCCGGAACGGCGTCATCGAGGCCGTCGAAGCGAACCTGAAGGACCGGGCGACCCGCGAGATCGATGCGGACGGGCGGCTGGTCACCGAGCCGTTCGTCGATTGCCACTTCCACATCGACAAGTCGTTCTACGGCGAGTCGGTGGGGCGGTACCGCTACCCGCTCGAGAGCTTGGAACGTCCGGGGGAGGGCTTCGAGGACGTCCCCCGTTCGGGCATGCTCGACTACGAAGCGTCCCACGACAACGTCGTCCCGGTGGAGGCGACCTGGGCGTTCAAGCGCGGCTACACCGTCGAAGACGTCGCCTCGCGCATCGGCCGCGCGCTCGATCTGGCCCTGCTGCATGGCACGCTCGCCGTGCGGATGTTCGTGGACGTCGACTCGATCGCGGGGCTCACGGCCGTGAAGGGCGCCATCCGGGCTCGGGAGAGGTACGGAGGCGTCATGACCCTCCAGGTGTGCGCATTCCCGCAGGAGGGTCTGCTCACGAACCCCGACAGCTTCGACCTGATGGAGGAGGCGATGAACGAGGGCGCCGACGTCGTCGGCGGCATCCCGTGGATCGAGTGGGACGAGCCTTCGGCGAGAAAGCACATCGACTTCTGCTTCGAGCTGGCGGAGCGCCATCACCGGGACGTCCACGTTCTCTGCGACGACACGTCCGACCCATCGTCCCGGACGCTCGAGATGGTGGCCGCCAAGGTGCTGGACAGCAAGTTCGATGGCAGGGTCGCGTCCAGCCACAACGGCGCGCTGAGCGTCTACCCGCAGGCGCACGCCGTTCGCGTGATCAACCTGGTCAAGCAGGCCAGGATCAGCATGGTGGCGAACGCTCATGTGAACGCGCTGGGCACCTACACGCGCGTCCCGGAGCTGTTGCGCGCCGGCGTGAACGTGAGCTCGGGGCAGGATGATCTGGACAACTTCTACTACCCGCTAGGGCGCGCCGACCTCCTCGACTCCATGAACTTCACCGTGCACATGGCCCAGCTGGCGACCCCGGCGGGCTTCGAGACCGCGTTCGATATCGTGACCCGCAACGGGGCCCGGACCCTCGGCCTCGACGACTACGGCCTGGCCGTGGGGAAACCGGCGAACCTGCTCGTGTTCGAGGGCCACGACATGCACGAGGTCCTGCAGATGCAGTCCGACCGGAACTACGTCATCGCCAAAGGAGAGGTCGTTGCGATGACGAATCGAACGCGCGAGCTGTTACTCGGAGATCTCACGGTAGACAGACCGGAGGCCGAGAACGCATGAAGACCGGGGACCCAGTCGCCTCATTCTCCGCGTCCAGGTCGGCCGATGGCGTCCTGCGGCAGGCAGCCGGGTCGGCCGGCCCCTCGACTGCGGCCGACGCGCACAGGCTCGAGCGCCTCTCGTGGCAGCAGGTGCGGCACCTCGACAAGCGCCGGGCCCTCGTGGTGCTGCCGCTGGGATCCACGGAGCAGCACGGGCCGCATCTTCCCATCGCGACGGACGCGATCATCGCGGATCGCGTGCTGGACTCGGCGCTCGCGAAGCTGCGCCCCGGCACGGCCGTTTGGCGACTCCCCTGCCTTCCGTACGGGAAGAGCAACGAGCATCGCGGGTTCCCGGGGACACTAAGTCTCTCGCTGCCCACCTTCTATCAGGTCATCCGGGAGGTCGCGCAAGGGGTTTCCGAGGCGGGATTCCAGCGGCTGGCGCTCTTCAGCGGCCACGGCGGGAACAGCGCCGTGATGGCCGTCGCAGCGCGCGATCTCGAGGTCGAGACCGACCTCACGTGCTTCTGCATCGACCCGGGCATCCAACTGGAGGTGGCCGACGACATCTCGGAGCGCGAGCGAGCCCAGGGGTTCCATGCCGGGCAGGTCGAGACTTCGCTCATGCTTGCCCTGATCCCGGAGCTCGTCGATGTCGAGCTTGCGGTCGCGGAGTTCCCGGACATCGGGCCCGACGACATCGGGCTCACGGGACCGTCACGCAGGGCGTGGATCACCGCGGACTGGAGCACGAGCGGCGTCTTCGGCGACGCCACGCTGGCCTCGCGCGCGCAAGGTGAGAGGCTCCTGGAAGCGCTGTCCGAGAAGCTCGCTCGCGAGTTCGAGAGGATGGCCGCCACCTAGCCGAGCTCCTGCCGCGCGGCAATCCCCGAGGATGGCTTCCTCGTCTTCGCCGGACTCCGCCGCGGCCGCGTCCTACGCCAGGCGGGGAACTTGCGAGCCCGGCACCAGCGTGACGGCGCCGGCGAGCGCCTGGGCGGCTCGCTCGCGCGGGGTGAGGAACGGCGGCGTCTTGTTACGCGGCGGTGACTGTGACGGGTAGTCATATCGTGGCGGGTGAGGCGCTGCGTGATCGCCTGGCGGGGCTCGATGCGCAGCGGACGTTGACGAAGGTGCCGGTGGCGTTGGAGGATCGGGTGACGGCGGCGTTCTTGTCGTGCGGTGAGCGCTTGCCGAAGACCGCGGGGCAGATGGTGAGTGTGGATGGGGGGTTGGAGCAGGCGTTCCTGCGCTGAGGGAGCATGTCGAAACCAACTGTGTGGGTGCCCTACGTTGTAGCCATGGTGGTCGTCATCGTCGGGGTGGACCTGCTGTTCTTCCGGCAGCAGCAGCACACCCTGGAACGGCTGCTCGTCAACGTCGGCATCGTCCTGGTGTTCGCGGCCTTCTACCTGCGGTTCCTCAGGCACCTGTAGCCACGGCCGCGCAGCAGCGGCCGTATGGCCGCGGTCGCATGGCCACGGTCGCGGGAGGCGAGAGGAGCCGTCGCCCCTGCGCGCCGCGGGCGGTCGGCGCTCTTTCGGAGGAATGCCCAGGGGAGGAGGTCTCACACGATGGCGAAGCTCGTCTTCGGGATGATCCAGTCGCTCGACGGCTATGTGGACGGCGTGGCGGGTGGGTTGGAGTTGCCGCCGCCCGGTCCAGCGCTGTTCCGGCACTTCTACGAGTGGGTGCGAGACCTGAGCGCCAGCGTGTACGGTCGCCGCGTGTACGAGCTGATGCGGTATTGGGACGAGGACCGCCCCGAGTGGGGCGAGGCGGAGCGCGACTTCGCGGTGGCGTGGCGACGGCAGCCGAAGTGGGTGGCGTCGCGCTCGCTGGCGTCGGTGGGCCCCAACGCCACGCTGGTCGGGGATGATCTCGAGGCGGTGGTCCGTGGGCTGAAGGCGCGGCTCGCGGGTGAGATCGAGGTCGCCGGGCCGGACCTGGCACGAAGCCTGAGCGACCTTGGCCTCGTCGACGAGTATCGTCTGTACTTCCGCCCCTTCGTGCTCGGACGGGGCAAGCCGTTCTTCGCCGGCCCGCGGCCGCCATTGCGGCTCGTGGCCAGCGAGCCGGTTGGCGAGGACGCCTTCAAGTTGAGCTACGTTCCCGCGTAGTCTCCCCGTTCGGCTGATGGGCGGCACCGTCGTGCCAGGGCCGCCGCTCCTGGCGCGCCGAGGAGCGCCTTCGGGCCCTACGCGGCCGGAGCGATCAGGAATCGAGAGGCGCCGGGCTTGCAGTCGCCCCTACAATGGCGGCCATGGACGCCGGGAGCGGAGCCGGCGCGCAGGAGGTACTTGCATGCCCTACGCCGTGGACTTCAAGACCGTGTCGACCGTCGGGTTGGAGTCGTCGCCGGTCGCGGCGGCGCTCGCCGGCCTGCGGGCGAACGAGGCCCGCTACTACAAGAACAAGTACGACCACGACTTCACCGTGGAACCCGCGAGCGAGGCCGGGTCGACCGTCTCCTGGGTGCACCGGATCCTCGAGCAGGAGCGGGGCATCGTCATCGCGTCGCGGCCCCTGGAGGCCACGGCCTTCCAGGTGGAGAACATCCGCATGGCGTACGTGTTCTACGAGAGCGGCCTGTCGATCAACGTCATGTACAACCTCGAGGACCCCAAGAAGCGGGCGGTGGGGTTCAAGCTGTCCGACGGGATGGACGTTCCGGCCGAGCTCGCCTCGTTCAAGTTCGCGCGGCAGAGGTCGAAGCTGGCCGGGACCATCCGCGGCTCGTACTTCGCGTTCAAGACCGACTACTGAGCCCGGCAGTGGTCTCCGGCCGGCCCCCGACGCGTTTGCGACCCAGGGATCTTCTGGCCCATGAGAACGTCACGGCGTCTTCGCCTTCGCCGGCTCTGTCACGGACGTGGAAGCGCCTCCGGACATCCGTATGTTGACCAGCTTCGTCAGGAGATCGAACCAGAACCGGGCGCCGAAGGACACCGCCACGGTCGTCACAACGAGTCCGAGGATGAACAGCAGGAGGGAGGAGCGAGGGATCCCGCTGCACGGGGCGCTGGAGGCTTGCTGAGTATCGTTCTTGCGTTCGCTCTTGCCGAAGACGACCGTGCCGAAGACCTGGCACTGCTGGGCATCTTGCCAGAACAGCGGGAGGGCCGTTGCCTGCAACTGAGTCAGCAACGCCTCGATTCTGCTCTGTGCGTCGGCGGTGGTCGTACCTGGCGAGTTGCCGGTAGAAGCCTCGGAACCAGACGATGGGGCGCTCGGGTGGTCCTGGAGATACTGCTCCACTTGTGCTGCGGTGGAGCTCCTCACGCTCTGGTTCTGCCAGAAGGTGCTGGCGATCGACAGGCTGTCCGCGCCCAGCAGGAGAGCGACGATGGCCCCGAGAACGAGCGTCAGGATCTGCATGTGGCGCTTGTACCAGCCAGACACCCGGTTCATGGAACTGTCGAACCAGGCCGCGATGGCATCGTTGAGCTCGTCGAGCTTCCCGACCGACTCCAGTTGTGCGACCAGGACCTTGCGGAGACCTTGTGGCAGCGGGCCGGACTCGATGTCGTTCGTGAGTGTCTCGACAGTTGCCTCCGGATTGAGGGTCTCCTTGGAGGCCATGTCGATCAGCACGGTTGCGAAGGTCTTCGCGTCGACGTACGACGGATACTTCTTGGGCCCGAAGTGCATCGGCGCCACGAGGGCATGCGAGAAGAAGGACTTGCTCGTACTCTGCGGCTCGTCAGGCTTGCGCCCCGAGTCACGAGTTCCGTCCGCGAAGGCCAGCTTGATCCATTTCCTGAGGGAGCGCGCGCGCATCCCGAAGAACCGCGACAGGAACTCCGTCATGGCGGTGACGAGAAGCGCTAGCAGCAGGTAGACGAATGAAAGCCCGATTGCGGTTTCGAGGACACTTGAGCCAAACACCGGAAGCCCCCCATCCGAAGCGACGTGGCAGACTCGTTCACTGCCCCTACCAAGAGCCTCATTGAGATCGCAAGGAATCGTGAGACGACACGGAGGACGCTCTTGCGCCATCCCCGACAACACGACGTAGCCCCCAAGCTGGAAGTCGCCCTACGGTTCCATTTGGCACTACGGACGTGATGAAGTCAAGGATGATCGACCGAAGATCGTTACGGTTCCCGCGCTCGGCGCCCTCCGGTTCGGTCTGACGTCGAGTCACGTGCTCTTCGTCTTGCCCTCGAGGTGGGAGATTCCTTCACTGGGTTCTTCGACTTTGAAGTCCGCCCAAGAACCCCCCAGCTGGACGTGGTGGGGTACTCCGGGCGGACTGCATGAGAGCTACTGGAACCTCAGCTCGTTCTCTGCCCCCATCGCGTGTGTCCTCCGCGGCCGAGCTCGCAAGGGAAGCGGCCCCCCAGGCCTTCGCGACGCTCTAGAGAGATCGACGCGGGACATCCTGGTTGCCGTCCGAAGGGGGGCTCGCCAGCCCCAGGGGTAGCCAGCGGACGATGGCAGCACCGCAGGCAAGGGCGTTCATCGCGAGCCACGCCGCGAAGCGGGCCATCACAGCGGGGAAGCCACGAAGGTTGGCCCCCTTGGGCAGGGACCCGGCCAGCTTCCCGGCGACGCGCAGCAGCCGCCCCAGGTCGGTCGCCACCGCCTTCTCGCTCAGCTCGAGGCCCGACTCGTGCTCGTGGAGGAACGCTTCGAGGGCGGCGCGAGTCCGGGCGACATCCAGGACCGGCTTCCCGCCTGCGTCGGTCGTACGGTGGGTGAGGGCCTCGATCGCGGCTCGGTGAGATGGCAGCTCCTCTCGCAGGATGGCGACGTGCGCTTCCGCGATGAGCGCGTCGCGTTCCGCCGCTCTGTCGTCTCCCAACAGGCTGCCGATGAGCCGTTCGGCGCCGTCGAGGCGTCCCCAGCGGATGTCGTGCTCGCGCCAGCGCTTGTCCAGGAAGGCGCCGAAGTGGGCGTAGCGCGCCCCCCGCAGCCTGTCGGGCTGCGTGAAGGCGCTGCCGTAGAACCCCGGGTCGGTGGCGCTGATGCGGTGCACGCCGACGGGGGAGAGCTCCTCGCCGATGCCGGTCGCTGTGAGTATCGGGAACTGGACGACGTCGAAGGACAGGAACTGGTCCCAGTAGCATCTCAGCAGGTCGCGGAGCTCCTGCTGGAGGCTGTTGCTCACGTCGAGGGTGCTCATGTCCGCGAAGGACTTGTTGGCGTTGTCGGCGCCGTCCTGACAGCGGGCGGCGAGCGCGTCGGCAAGGTCTCCGACCAGCTGCTGATGCTTCTCCAGGAATCGCAGGGTGGTTGCCGCTCGGTCGGCGTCGGTCTGCGGCGCGAGCAGGGGGAGCAGGGCGGAGGCGACCGGGTCTGCGCTGGGCTCGCCCTGGCGTGTTCGGAGCGGGTCGAGCAACGCGACGAGTCGGGCGTCGTCGGCGCGGTCCACCGCGTACGTGGCGCGTCGCGCCAGGATCTTGGCGATGTGGAGCTTGGGTCGGGCGGCTTCCCAGTCCGCGCGAGCCGCGTCGGGCCTGCCGTCGTCGTAGAGGGCGACGATGCGGGCGATGGTCGGGTACCGCCCGTCGTGGGGGAGGTTCTTGAGCTCGGCGACGACCTGGGGGTCCAGCTCGAGGAGCTGGTTGACCTTGCCGAGCATGAACACGGCTCGGCGGCGGTGGAAGCGGAGGTCGTAG
>Ga0315540_10001622_pt1 | contig 12810 bp, 9 predicted proteins | sample SalMarSW160110MG_FD_203677 | JGI IMG/M metagenome (GOLD analysis project Ga0315540, IMG submission 203677) | Salt marsh sediment microbial communities from the Plum Island Ecosystem LTER, Massachusetts, United States - Salt Marsh Sediment SW1601-10 ... | reverse complement strand
CTGGAACATCTGGATGGTAAATTCTTTGAATCCCCCAACAGTTTATTTAAGTGTAGAGAAAAATGATAACGGCAAATTAGAGGTTTATCCTTTCTTCGGCGATCAAAGGTTTACAGGAACCTGGGCGGACAATTTTAAAAGAAAAGATAATACCATATCATTCGATGATATTAAAACAGGGTTGAGTTTTGAAGCAACTTTTTCCGATGATACTATCGATCTAAAAATTTTATTTGCCGATAAAATACTAACTAGGACAAAACTGGAGAAATTCAAAGGATCAATTCCTGAAAGTTATTCTTACAAACCGGTCTCTTCCGATTACAGTGTACCGGAAAAAAAGAATGATGGCTGGGAAGTAGCTGAGATAAGTAAATCAGGAATAAATTTGAAATTACTCCAGCAGATGGCTGATAGCATAAAAGCCGATAAAATAACCAATACTCACAGCGTGCTTATAGTCCGTAACAATAAATTAGTTTATGAAAAATATTTTTACGGTTATAATGCTCAAATTCCACATGATATGCGATCTGCTTCCAAAGCCTTAACATCAGCATTTATTGGTATCGCAATTGACAAAGGATTACTAAAGAATGTGCATCAACACTTATACGACTTTCTGCCTGAGAAATATAATTACACCTTAAGAAAAGATAAAAGAAAAAAAGAAATAACTTTACACAGCTTACTTACAATGAGTTCCGGTCTTGACGCAATTGATTTTGGAACAAAGCGTAATTCTATAGCCTCCGAAGATAATTATCAGAATACATCAAACTGGCTTAAAACGGTACTTGAAGCTCCTATGATAAATGAGCCTGCAACGCATGCATATTATGGTTCAGCCAATGCCTTTCTACTTGGCATTGTCTTACAATCTGTTGTTAAAGAACCGGTTGAATATTTTATGAATGATAATTTGCTTAAACCTCTCGGAATCTCGAATTACATTATACCAAGCGATGACAAAGGGCATCCTTATTTTGCAGGCGGCATGTATTTAACTCCAAGAAGCATGCTAAAGTTCGGTCAGATGTACCTGAATAAAGGAATCTGGAAAGGTAAAAGAATTCTACCGGAAAAATGGATTGGAAAATCCATTAAAAAATATTTTGTGCTGGAAAATACTGACGATAAATCAGTATTCGGTTACCTGTTGTGGCATCACACTTACAATATTAATGGTAAAAAGATAAACTCTATTGAGGCTCGTGGTGCAGGTGGGCAGGTTATTTTTATGTTTCCCAGCCTTGGTATCGTTGCAGCAATAACTTCAGGAAACTTTCACAACGGAAGATACTGGCAGCCCCAGGAAATTATGGAAGACTATATTCTACCAGCCTTTTTGAAATGAAAAGTTTATTCCTCCTTAATTGTAGACACAAGTAATATTATTGTCATTGCACAACTATTCTTAATTTTCTAATTTGCAATACATTTACAGCGATTGATCTTCTTCTACTAATATATCACATATTGAGACACGTTTCTTTGTCAAAACTAGTTCTCATTTTTTTGCCAAAAAAAAATTATACTACTTCATTGGTGAAATCATAAAGATAAAAAAATAACCACAGGGATTTTTATTTGTTAATTTCGGCGTACGAACAAGGTCCAGAATGTTTAACTTGCTACAGCATTATATATCCCCTCATAAATTTACAAATTGCTTCAAAAGATTAACAACCACTCAAACAAATTCATGAAAAATACACGAATCATAATAATATCCGTTCTAATAATTTCAATTGTTATAGTAATTCTTTTGAAATTGAACAAATCAACAGAATTATATTTATACGGCAATTCATACAGACAGAATAAACTTGTTAATGCGATCCGTCTTCATAAATATGGCATAACCGGAAAAAATATTACAATTGGCATAATCGATGCAGGCTTTTATACGCCACACACAGTATTTAAAAATACCAGGATAATAAAAGAATTTGATTTCGTTACAAACAAATCTACCACGTTAAACTATAATCACTTAAAAGGATTGGATCACGGAACAAACGTTTTTTCAGTAGTGGGTGGATACAAAGTAAATGAACTCATTGGAATTGCTTATGACGCAAATTTTATTTTAGCAAAATCAGATATATCAACCGACAGATTAAAGGAAGAAGAAATAAATGCCGTTAAAGCTTCCCGGTGGTTATTTGAAAACGGAGTTGATGTTCTTACAACTTCTCTAAGCTTTAATAAATTCGATAACGCTGATTATTACTATCCCTACCAAATGAACGGCAGAACTACATACATAACCAAAACCGCCGACAGTCTGGTTAATAAAGGAGTAGTATTTATAAGTTCCGCCGGGAATAATTACGAAGAAGACTGGCATATTATTGAAGCACCGGCAGACGGCTTTAAAGTTCTTACAGCAGGATCAGTCGATAAAAACTCCATTCATTCTTTTTTTAGCTCCTGCGGACCTACGGCCGATGGCAGAATAAAACCCGATATTGTTACTCCGGGAGAAGGAGTTTGGGTAGCTAATTACCTGCCAAAACTTAAACCTGAATTCAGCTGGTCGCACGGAACATCATTATCAGCGCCAATTGCTGCTGGAATAGCCGCTCTCGTACTATCAGCTCACCCGGAACTTACTTCCAATCAGGTAATTGAGGCAATTAAAAAAACATCCTCATATGCTGATAAGCCGGATACTCTATATGGCTGGGGAGTTCCTGATGCAGAAAAAGCGGTTTCATATTTTGGTCCAGCTTTTTCAAACACTCCCGAAATTATTGATCATAATGACAAGCTTGAAATAAGAACATATGTTATCAGCAGCTTTGGTTTAAATAAAGCAAGTGTAAAGTTACATACTGTGAAAAATAATACGAAGGAAGAAGTTGTTTACAAAATGGAAGAAATAGATAATAATTTTTATTCAAGCAATATTGATGCAAAATTAGAGGAAGAAAAAATCAATTTTTATTTCTCTGCGAAAGATACAAGAGGTTATTCAACAAAATTTCCTTCGGGAAGGATAGGAAAGTACTTTGTTTATGAAAAGACAAATGAAAAAATTGAACTACAAAACAACAAATAGGTAAATAAATCCAGTTTAAGTAATATAAGATTTATTTTAGTTTTATCAACCCTCTTCAGAATTCTACTATGCCTGTGTTTTTCGTGCTTTTCAATAATATTAAAATAACAACTCCAAAAACAACTAACTTTTTTACAGTTTTTTAGCTCGATTTAAGTCCCGCTTGTTTTGCAATATAAAAATTTGTTAGTTACTTATTATAAATTTCAGCTTGAGGAAAACCAGAGATATAATTCTCTGAAGTAGTTCTGCTTTCTCAAATAATTAAAACGATAAAAACGGGGGGATTATGAAATCCAATTTATTTGTTTTAAGCGTCATATCTTTTTTTTCTTTAAATTTTACAAGTCACAGCTCTCTATCTGATAATCCTAAAATAAGCTCTCAAACAGAGGATTGTATAAGCTGCCACGAAAGTGTTACTCCCGGCATTGTTGCTGACTGGAGAACCAGCCTTCATTCTCAAAACAGCTTTAGCAATGAAATGCTAAAACCCGAGCTTGAGAGACGCGTTTCAAGTTCTGACGTACCTAAAGAATTAAAGGATGTCGTTGTTGGTTGCTATGAATGTCATAGCTTAAATGCTGCAAAACATAAAGATAATTTCGATCATTTTGGCTATAAAATTAATATCATAGTAAGCCCGAATGATTGTGCAACCTGTCATAAGACTGAAGTAACAGAATATGAAACCAGCAAAAAAGCACATGCTCTGGATAATCTTCAAAAAAATCCCGTTTACCATGCTTTAGTGATTACTACTTTGAGCGTAAAGGAAATTAAGGACAATAAAATAAGTATGGTTGACGCAACACATTTTTCAAAAAATGAAACCTGTTATGGCTGTCATGGTACCGAGGTAAAAGTTGAGGGAACAATAAAAGTTGAAAGCGATCTGGGCGAAATCGAAATTCCCAAATTAACCGACTGGCCAAATCAGGGTGTAGGAAGAATTAATCCTGACGGTAGCCATGGATCCTGCACAGCTTGTCATCCAAGACACAGCTTTTCAATTAAAATAGCAAGAGAGCCTCATACTTGCGAACAGTGTCACCTAGAACCTGATGTTCCTGCATACAATATTTACATGGAAAGCAAACACGGAAATATTTTCGAATCGAAAAAAGAAAACTGGGCATGGGAAAATGTTCCCTGGAGATTGGGTGTTGATTTTACAGCACCAACCTGTGCTACCTGCCATAATAGTTTCGTAGTAAACAAAGATGGAGATCTTATAGCAAAGCGTTCTCACAATTTCGGAAGCCGTTTATGGGTAAGAGTGTTTGGTTTGATTTATTCACACCCTCAACCAAAGAATGGAAAAACATACGAGATAAAAAATCAGGATGGTTTGCCTCTGCCAACTACTTTCAGTGGAATTCCTGCAACAAATTACTTAATTAGCAAAGACTTACAAGCAGGCAGAAGAAATAATATGGAAAAAATTTGTTTATCATGTCATGGACAGAACTGGGTTCGTTCATATTTTGAAAAAATGGATAATTCAATTAAAGAAGCTGATAAAATGGTTGCGGCCTCAACAAATCTGTTGGCAGAAGCCTGGAAAGAAAAATTAGCCGATAACACAAATCCATTTGATGAAGCAATTGAACAGATGTGGGTGCAGCAATGGTTGTTCTATGCTAACTCTGTAAGATATGCTTCTGCAATGTCTGGACCAGATTATGCGGCTTTCAAAAATGGCTGGTGGTACCTGACAAAGAATTTAAATGATATGCACCAACTGATTGATCAACTAAAGGAATCGAAAAAGAAATAATTTGTCGCCGCATAAAGCGGCGACTTTTTTTGAGATATTATTAAAAAAATTTATTCAAGTCTTCGCTCCAGGCCAGATTTCAAAAACTCAAACTCTTCTTTTCCTAAAGAGACTTCCCTGAATATTTTCACAATGTGTTCTTTGGTTAGTTTATCAAAATGCTTCTCAATGGGAACAATACAAACTCCGCAAAGATCAACTATGGCGGGGCTTAGTAGTGTTTTTTCGTCTTCAACCAAATAATAAAATGAGGGGCGATGTTTTGAGCGCGGAAAAAGAAAAACCATCCATCCTTTTTTATCCCGATAAGTTGATAAAATATTTACCATCGGCTCTTCTTTGTCTTTTGAGATCAACTCGAAAGTTTTGTAGAAAGCCTCAAAAGCATATTGAACGTCTCTTTCCTTTTTCCCTTCCACCAAAATCAGTCTCCTTAATCCATCATCAACGGCTGTAACAGAAAAAGCAAAATCTTCACCAAGAGTAATCCCTTTTTCTGCTTTGATTTTCTTTATATCTTCTTCTATTGGCAAAAAATATTTTGTTCCTGCCTGAAAGTGGAGATGATCCGGTGCAGAAGCCCCGCACTTCGGCCCGTTGTAAATGACAGAATAAAACTCAGACAAATCTTTCGAAAGTGAAAGCATAACTGGAAAGAATTGCTTTATACGTTGAGGAATATGGTTTATGTATGGAATTGTAAAATGTTCCGGGAATATTGGATAAGGATTACAAATTATCAGATAATCTTTTTTATACTGAATTGCTTTTTGGTCAACCGGACGATTTTTATGGCATAAAAAGCATTTTCTGTTATTGATAGTTTCTTCATCAATTTTTGCGCTCGTTGAATGAATTCGTCCTGGATTAAACTGTGCTTTTATTGTAAATCCGTCAAACTCAAACTCCTTAATTTTCTGGGATGACAAAGATTCATATCCTTTCGCCAGCATATCCCAGTCCAGTCTTTGATGCCTCAATAAAACTTTTGCAGCATCTGCGTATTGATCGTTCTCTAAATGCCTTCCCGCTTCCTTATCTTTGAATAAAATTTTCTGTAACAAGTCGTTTATTTCCCTTGTAGAGATATGCTTTGTTTGACCCTATATATTGAATTTTTGTCTTTTTAATATTTCAATTGTTCTCAGTTTATCTTTATAAAAATTATTTTTGTTTTCCTGTTCGACTGTTAGCGAAAAATCGGTATTTCCCTCCCATCTTCTACAAATATAAATTGGTTCATAAATTCTTCCAATTCTATATTTTCTGGAAATCTCAAGTACTATTGAGTAATCCTCTCCGTAACTTACATTAGGAAATTTAATTTGACAAAGCAGTGGAGTAAAAAAAGCACGAGGCGCTCCAAGTCCATTTATTCTTAAAGCATTATTCCTACCATTTCTTTCTGTCCATTCTCTGTGATCAATTATTCCCGGTGGAATTTGGTTTAGATTAAAATCCGTTAAATGATATGATCCGATCACCATTCCACATTTTTCTTCATAAAATTTATCTACTATTTTCTGTAAGGTATTCTCGTCTTTGTACAAATCATCACTATCCAACTGAACCGCAAATTTTCCACACTTATTGTGAAATATAGCCTCATTCCAACATCCCCCGATTCCCAGATCATTTACTGTAGGAATTAGATGGATCACTCGATTACCCTTTGCAGAAATTCTTTCAAGAATTTTTGTCGTATCGTCGGTTGAATGATTATCAATCACGATTAAATTAAACCTAAAATCCGTTTTCTGTTTTAAAGCTGATTTAACAGCGTCTGCAATTGTTTTTTCCCTGTTTTTAACCGGAATAATAACCGAAGCCTCATACTCGAATTTAGTTCTACCAAAATTCACGTCCTTAAAATTCGTTTTCAAAAAGGCTTTTATTTTTTTCAAATGTTCCGTTACTACTTTTTCCATTTCAACCTGAACTTCCCTGTTTTTTGAATCAACGTATTCAAATTGTTTTTCACTGGATTTTGGGTAATAAATAACTTCAGCCGAATATAAATATTCTGGTATCCTGAAAATTTTATTTTTTCTTGAGATCTCCAATCTAAGAGAATATAGTCCTGAAAATTTCAAATTAGGCATGATCTTTTCGGATGCTTTTTGCAATGCATCCCTCTCCATTAAAATAAATGAACCAAAATCAAAATCATCCCGTATGCTTCCTAATTGATACTCAACAAGCGGGTGCTGAATTATTTTTTTAATTCCTTGTATATGAAAGTCGGAATAAACTATGCCTGCTGAAGTCTTTTCAGCCACTGCAAGAAGTCTTGCTATAAAAAACTGGCCCGGGGTTATTCTTGCAGGTTTGATCTGAAGCAGAGCGTAATTTGTTTTTGTTTTTTGAGCAATTTGTTTTATTGTTTTAGAGTCAAATAAGTTTTTTCCATTAAAATTGTTCTTATAAACCGAACCCCTAATGAAATTAATTTTTTTAACATTTTCATTTCTTCCAAGAACATCAACAAGTGATTTGTTATGCTCTGAATCTTCTTTAAGCAAAAACACTGTTATCTTTTTTTTCATCTGTTCTCTGAAATTAATGAAGAATATATTTTCATAAGCTTTTCCGTTTGTTTTTCCAGATTGAAACAATCCTTAACCCTCTGACGTGCCGCTTTGCCTAATTCAATTCTTTTTTCTCTCGAATCAATTAATCTTGAAATTTTTTCAGATAAATCACATGAGTTTTTATTTTCAAACAAAAAGCCGGTTTGCCCATCAATCGTAATATCAAGTACCCCTTCTGCATTTGCCGAAACTGTCGGAACTTCCATCGCCATTGCTTCAACCAATGATATACCAAATGCTTCAGCATGTGAAGGAAAAACAAATATATCCATTGCCGATAAAATATCAGCGGTATCCTTTCTAAAACCTGTAAATATGGTATCAGTCAATTTCAGGCCAATTGCCAGATCCTTAATTTTATTTTCATAATCTTCTTCTCTATAGCTTGCTTTACCAACAATCATAAATTTCAGATTATTATATTTTTCTGCTAAATTTTTTGCCGACTTTAAAAATTCTTCATGGCCTTTCCCCGGACTAAACCTTGCCATCATTCCTATTAAAATCTCTCTTTCCTCAACACAGAACTCATTTCTGATCTCTTTTCTGCGAGCTATTTTAGGATCAAAATTTTTAAGGTCAATGCCATTATAAACAAGCAAGATTTTCCCTTCGGGTAGAGGTATCGTATCTATCATATTTTTTTTAATAACTTCACTAATAGCAAATGAAATATTCACTCTACCATAAATAAATTTATGAAGGAAATCTTTTTTTACTATAAATGATCCAACGTGCTTCGTAAAGGCGAGTGGAATTTTGCACTTTATTAATTTTAAAGCGGGAACAAGCGACCATAAATCCTTAGATGCATGTGTATGTATTAAATCAAAATTTATTCTTCGAAGAAGCGAAATTATCTTAAATATTCCATATAGATTAAAATAGCCATTACTTTTTGTAGTGTGAATTATTACCCCGGCCTGTTTTGCTTCCAGATACAAAGCGGAATTTTTTAAGCAAAAAATCTCTACCTGGACACCTTGCGACTGGAGTTGTTCGACCGCACTGAGTGTGTACATCTCCATTCCACCCCAGCTTTTAGATAAACAGGAATATAAAATTTTCATAGTTTTAGTAAATTTTCTTCAATTTAACGCCAGAAAAATAATGTAGTAGAATTTCATCAAACATGTATCCTTTAGCTGCCATTACCGCGGCACCTATCTGACAAAGTCCTACTCCGTGTCCCCACCCTGCCCCGTGAATAATAAATCTTCTGGGTATGCCTTTATCGCCTCCGACTTTATCAATTACAATTGCCGAGCTATAAAGATGGGTGGGTGAGAGAAATTTTCTTATTTCAAGTTCTTTACCAATCGTTAAAGTTTTTTTTTCGCCTTTTATCATCAATTTGTTTAACCTGCCGGAGGCACCCCTTTCAATTGGTACAAGATCTATAATATTCCCAAATTCAATTCCACTCTTTTCAAAAATCAGCCCTGAAATCTCTTCCTGACTATATTCGACTTCCCAGCGAAAAAAATCTTTCGTAACCTGATCATAATCGACAAGTATTTGTGAAAGCACATTTTTGTCAGTGGTGTTGCAAAATGCAGAGGGATGTCCTTTTATCCATTTAACTGCATTTTTTTCAATGTTAAGATCCGTTTCATAGCTTTCGGGTTCAAACTTATAATCAATAACGGAGGTGAGATAGTCGTGCTTTACGGGTTCCCAAACATTTTCATAGGGCTCAGAAATTCCGCCACAACATTTGGAATAGCGTGCGTCACAAATTTCGTCGTTATACTTCAAAACTATACCCCGAGTAAATTCAATTGCCTGACTTGCAACTCCGCTAAAAATCTTCGTGATTCCATAATACCTCTGACAGTGATCATCATTGCAAACTTCATACAACTTATGTTCTTCTCTATTGTACCATTTAAGGTGTTCCATCTCAGAGTTGAATTCTGTTTTATTTTTCCTATTACTGCTTGTTGATTTTTTAATTTGTGAAAATAACCAGCTCCTTGAAATTATGGCGTATGCCTTTAAAGCTTCGATAGATGATTTTACACTCATTTCAGATGAAATAACACTTGTCAGATAATCTTCAACAGGAAGAATATTAATCGCTGTTATCTGACCATTTCCTTTAATAATCTTTAATGAACCCATAAATCTTTGATTTTCTTTTCTCTGCCAGTGAAACTTATTTCCTACTATCACATTCTTTAATAGAAAGGACTCAAGCCTGACTTCCTGCGGTTCAAAAATAATTTCATTCGAGACCTCCAGCTTTTCAGAAGCCTGCTTAAAAACTATCTTATTATTAAGCAATTCCGCTGTGAACTTTCCACTGAAGGTTTTACGGATACCGACGCTATTAAAATCCCCATAAAGCTCAAACTCTATTTGCTTATCAGTTAAAATCCCGACACTTATTAAAGGTTCTCTATTTGACATAACTTATTAAATATCTCATTTTAGCATATCTAAAAAATAAGCAAATATTGTCCAAAAAGGTCATCGATAATTTACAAAGGACACTCATTTCAATTGGAATATTAAGCTGATTCTTTTTAATTTGTTGCACTTCTTACTCAATAAATTCTTTTTAAAACTCTCATAAGTCATTTTATGAAAAAACTTCAGCAGCAGACCATTAATATTATAGGGTTTCCCATGGATCTTGGGGCCGACAGAAGAGGCGTGGACATGGGACCTTCTGCGGTCAGGATAGCTGGTCTAAGGGAAAGTCTGGAAAAATTAGGCTACAAAGTAATTGATTCAGGAGACATTTTTATTCAGATAAGAGAACGTCAGAAAATCACCAATCCCAAGCTCAAATATGTAAACCAGATTATAAAAACATCAACCACTCTGGCAAAAAAAGTTGAAAAAACACTTGAAATGGGGAGGTTTCCACTTTGTATAGGAGGAGATCATTCAATGGCCCTTGGCTCACTGGCGGGAATTTCTTCGTATTGCAAAAAAAATAAGTTAAAATTGGGATTAATATGGATTGATGCGCATGCTGATATGAACACAGACGAAACTTCTCCATCGGGAAATATTCATGGGATGCCACTTGCTGCGTCGCTCGGGTTAGGAAATGAAAAGCTTACACGAATTTATGGGTTTTCTCCAAAACTAAAGCCGGCAAATTGTGCTTTAATTGGAATAAGAAGTATTGACAAACTTGAAAAAGAAAATATAAAAAAACTCAGTTTGCCTGTTTATACAATGACTGATGTAGATAAATTAGGGGTTAATAGAATTATCACAAGAGTATTAAAGGAATTCAAAGAAAAAGTGGATCATATCCACGTTAGCTTTGATCTTGATGCCGTTGATCCATCAATTTCTCCGGGAGTAGGAACACCTGTACCAGGTGGTTTAAGCTTTCGTGAAGCTCATTTAATAATGGAAGCAATTGCGGACTGCGGATGTATGTCGTCACTTGAATTTACAGAAGTAAATCCTATACTGGATGACAAAAATAAAAGTGCTCAATTTGCTGTCGAAATAATTTCATCAAGCATGGGACAAAGAATTCTTTAAACAAAAAATTAGATTATGTTAAATGCAAAACCGCCTATTCCAAAATCAGAAGCCAGAAAATTAGTTCTAGAAAGAAGAAAAGAACTTACTGATGTGGAAATACTTGAACGCTCGAAAAAGATCTTTGAACGCCTTATAGAAGTTGATGATTTCGTGTATGCCAAAAAAATTCTTGCTTACGTTTCTGCACACCCGGGAGAAGTTGATACACGAAAATTTATAAACTATGCTGTAGGTTGTAATAAGTCTATATTTCTTCCTAAGTTTTACAGTAAGCAAAAAAAAATCAGAAGATTTCACTTTACTGAATGGCAAGATCTTTTAATAAACGAGGAAGGTTTCTTGGAACCTAAAATTGGGTTTGACGAAGATATGAGCGACATTGATATGATTATAGCCCCGTGTGTTGCGGTATCAATGGCAGGACAGAGACTCGGTTATGGCGGCGGATATTATGACAAATTTTTAAAAAAAACGTACGCCCCTAAATATGTCCTCGCTTTTGAATTTCAGATCTTCAACGAGATTGAAAGGAGTCGTCATGATATCAGGGTCGATAAAATTATTACCGAGAGACGTGTAATCGACACCTATGAAAAAAAATTCTTTTTGAGTTAATTTTTTTTAGTTAAAAATTGAAAAACTCTTATTCACTTAACTATATCGAATGTTTGTGAGAATATACCAATCTATCTTAACTTATGTACTTTTGTTTCTTGCCATTTTTCTTTTATTAAAATTCTTAGGTCTCATTTATCTTTCCAGCGGAGAAATTATAGGTTATGCATTAATATTTTACGGTATAAGTATCGTATATCTTTCCCTGGGCAGAAATCAAAAATATTCTCTTTTTTTCGGGACAGTTTTTTTCCTTACCGGAATATTACTTTACGTACTCAATAATTTTCTTGTTTTTAGCAGTACTTCAGCTCTGTTACCGTCTGCACTTTTGATTCCGGGAATTGCTTATTTAATGCTGTTCATGGACAATCCATCAAATAAAAAATTTCTTGTAATCGGAACAGCTTTAATTGCAGTCGGCTTAACTACAATAACAATTAATGGACAGCTAAATTTACCCTCTTTTTATCATTCTGTATTGAAGATAACAACTTCTTACTGGCAAATAGTGCTGGTAGTGGTAGTAATTCTAATTTTGATTTCCATAGAAGAAAAAAAATAATTTAATCAGAATGAGCCCGTAAGAAAAACTTTATCTCCTGGTTGCGAAGACCCACTAACCGGTTCCACTGTTACAAGAAAATTCACTTTTGAATTTTCACTTAATTGCGGTGTGTCAAAAGGAAAATATACTAAGTTATCAGTCGGTTTAAATTTCCCGAGAGAAATATAATTGTCATAAATATATATCCAGAGTTGGTATGTTTCATCTTTACGAAGTGCCGGAACATTAGAAAATTGCAGAACTCCGTGATTTGTATCAAGGCTTATAAACAATTTCCCGAAAGCATTTTTTGCTATGTCTGATCCGACGAGATCAACAGTTTTCAAATTTTTTGAACTAAGTACGGATTGTAAATCTCTGTTATTTCTGAATTGCTCATTTAAATTTACAATTTGCTCATTCAATGAATTAATTTGGGCCTCATATACCTTAACGCTTGAAGAAATTTTATAATACATAAATACAAGGGAAATCATAAGAATTAACATAACAGTGGAAAAAATTACAAATGGAAGGCGTGATTTCTTTTTCTCTCTCTCTTCAACCTGTTTTAAACGCTTTTGCCCGTATCTTCTTCTCTCTTCTTCTACTATATCTGGTCCTCTATACTTCCGGAAATTCTGCATTGCTGGTCCGCTTTTCTCATCAGACGCAGTATCAATTTCATTTGCATTCA
>Ga0315540_10001621_pt1 | contig 12820 bp, 8 predicted proteins | sample SalMarSW160110MG_FD_203677 | JGI IMG/M metagenome (GOLD analysis project Ga0315540, IMG submission 203677) | Salt marsh sediment microbial communities from the Plum Island Ecosystem LTER, Massachusetts, United States - Salt Marsh Sediment SW1601-10 ... | reverse complement strand
CATCCTCGGCGAGGTCGAGGAATATTTCATCGAGACGCTGGCGCCGGGCGACACCTTCGTCTTCGCCGGCGAGGTTTTGCGCTACCACGCGCTGGCGGAGGACTCCGCCTATGTCACGCGCGCTGCTGCCGAGGACCCGAAAGTGCCCGCCTATGGCGGCGGCAAATTTCCGCTCTCGACCTACCTCGCCGAGCGGGTGCGTCGCCTGTTGGCCGAACCTAAAGACTGGACCCGGCTACCCGACCAGGTCCACGAATGGCTCGACCTGCAGCGCTTACGCTCGCGCGTGCCGCGCGCCGGCGAGCTGCTGGTCGAGACCTTCCCGCGCGCCGACAAGCACTATCTCGTGTGCTACCCGTTCGAGGGTCGGCTCGCGCATCAGACGCTCGGCATGCTGCTGACGCGGCGCCTCGAACGCGCGGGCGCAAAGCCGCTTGGCTTCGTCGCCAACGAATATGCGCTCGCCGTGTGGGGGCTCGACGACCTGTCGGCGGCGGTTAAGCGCGGCGCGCTGTCGCTCGCGGCCCTGTTCGACGAGGACATGCTGGGCGACGACCTCGAAGCGTGGCTTGCCGAATCCGCACTGATGAAGCGCACGTTCCGCCAATGCGCGATCATCGCCGGCCTGATCGAGCGGCGCACCGGCGGCGAAGAAAAAACCCGGCGCCAGATGATGGTATCGACCGACCTGCTCTACGACGTGCTGCGCCGTCATCAGCCCGATCACGTCCTTCTGCGCGCCGCCCGGGCCGAAGCGGCGACGGGCCTGCTTGACATCCGGCGGCTTGGCTTGCTGCTCTCTCGTGTCAGGGGGCGAATCACGCATCGGCCTCTCACGCGGGTATCGCCACTCGCCGTCCCGGTCATGCTCGAAATTGGCCGGGAGTCCATTCATGGTGAAGCATCCGATGCGCTCCTTGAGGAAGCGCAGGCGGAGTTGGTACGCGAGGCAATGACCTGACGGGAAGGCCTCCTTGCCACGCCACGGATCGATGCCGACCGAACACAGGGTTTGGTGAGGGGACTGCATTGATGGACCGAGGGGAACAACCATCGTTACCAGCACCAACCGGGCATGAGGCAGACTTTGTACCGTCGCGAACGATGCGGAGCCGGCAAAAGGCGGCCGGTGGCGAAACCCAGGTCGTGATCGACGGCACCGCTTTCATTGCCGATCTTTCGGGAGCCCTCTACTGGGCGGACGAAGGCTTGCTGGCCGTTGCCGACCTCCATTTCGAGAAGGGCTCGGCCTTCGCCCTGCACGGGATGCTGCTGCCGCCCTACGATACCGCTTCGACCCTCGCGCGGCTGGCCTGGGTCATCGCCTATTATGATCCGCGCATTGTCGTCGCGCTCGGCGATAATTTTCATGATCGGGATGGCGCCACGCGCCTGCAGCCGGAGGATCGCGCCGCGCTCCATTCGCTGCAGCGGGGCCGCGACTGGATCTGGATTACCGGCAATCACGATCCGCAGCCGGTCGCGGGCGTCGGCGGCAAGTTCGCGCGATCGGTCGCCTGCGAAAACATCCAGTTCCGGCACGAGCCGGGCGCCGAAGAAAGTGCGAGCGAGGTCGCCGGCCATCTGCATCCATCCGCCCGGATACGCCAGCGCGGGCGAACGCTGACCCGCCGATGCTTTGCCGCGAGCGACCGGCGCCTGATCCTGCCCGCCTTCGGTGCCTATGCCGGCGGCCTGAATATCCGCAATTCCGCCTTTGCCAGGGTCTTCGGCAGCCTCGCCTTCACCGTGCACCTGATCGGCGACCGCAGCATTTTTTCGCTGCCGGCAGCGCGTTGCCGCGTTGAATGAGCGACTCTGTACGCTGTCAGCGTCAATCCCGCCGGAACACGATCGACGCGAGCCAGCCGGTCGTCAGCGCCATCATGACGGCGACGATCCCGTAGAGCAGGCCGTAATCTTGCGCAGCGACCACGACGAAGCGCTCAAAACCGACCTTCGAGATTTCGAAGGCCGAGGTCGTGCGCGCAATCATCTCGCCTTCGGCGAACAGCAACACCTCGACCGCATAGCTGCCGACCAGCGCCTCAGCGGGGAGCGGGACCGAAGCGCGGAACAAGGTCGGCGCGAGAAAGGTCACCGCATTCTCCGATTCAAGATAGAGCTTGCGCTCACCCTGGAGACGAAGAAAGGCTTGGCGGAAGCTGTCTTTGTGCACAACATCGGCGAAATCCGGACCGATGCGCTGGGTGAGAATAGTTTTGTCGAAGCCGACCTTGAGCTTGTGCAGCACTGCCGGCTTGGCAATCTGATTGAACGGCCGGTTGGCAAGGATCGCGAGATAGGAGGGAACGTCGAGGAAGGTGCGCGACTCGACATTGACCCAGATGCCGATCACGCGATCCTTGCGCAGCGTCAGCAGGCTCTGGCGCGGCCCGGTGACGATGGCGACGATGTCGTAGCCGAACCGCCGTTTGGGCGCCGCCCCTTCACGTTCGATGGCACCGAACAGCACCAGCGTGGCGCCGGAGAACACCGAATTGATGCTCACGCGCTGGTTCGAGAGCGAAACCACCAGCCGCTCTTTTGCGGCCGCCACCGACAGCATCATGAGAAGCAGGAGCCACACGGCCGACACCGCGCCTGCAAGTGGCCGGAAGCGCCTCATTGCTGGCCCTCCAATATTCTGAACGAGTACAGGTCGGCGGGGGTGACAAAGAGATTGATCGCGAAGCGCAATCCTACGGCGAAGATCAACAGTCCGAGCAGGAGCCGCAACCGCTCCGAATGCATGCGCTGCCCCGCCTGGGCGCCGAATTGAGCGCCGGTCACGCCGCCAAGCATCAGGATCAGAGCGAGCAGCGCATCCACCAGATGGTTAGTCACCGCGTGCAAGACGGTCGCGGTCGCCATCGTCATCAGCGTCAGCACCAGCGAGGTGCCGATCACCACATTGGTGGGAACGCGAAGCACGTAGATCAGCAGCGGCACCAGGATGAACCCGCCACCGATGCCCATGATGGCCCCGAGAAAGCCCATCGCAAAGCCGATGACCCATACCGGGATGACCGAGATGTAGAGGCGCGACTGCTTGAAGCGCACCTTGATCGGCAGACCGTGCACCCAGGTATGGCTCCCGGGCCGCCGGACATCCTGGATTTCGCCCCTGCGCCGGCGCAGGATCGCGCGGACGCTCTCGACGATCATGGCACTGCCGACCGAACAGAGCAGGATCACGTAAGCGAGCGCAATGACCAGATCGAGCTGACCGATCGAACGCAGCAGCGTGAATAGCCATACGCCCAAAGCGGTGCCGACGATGCCGCCGACCAGCAGCATGAGCGCCAATGCAAGGTCGAGGGCGCGGCGGCGCCAATACAGGAGTGCGCCCGAAAACGATGAAGCAGCGATATGGGTCGCCACGGTGGCGACCGAGACCGCCGGCGATACGCCGATGAAGATCAGGAGCGGCGTCATCAGGAAGCCGCCGCCGATGCCGAACATTCCGGAAATGAAGCCGACCGCCAGTCCCATCGCAAAGACGAGAAACACATTGACCGGCAAGTCGGCAATCGGGAGATAAATTTCCACGGGCGTCTTTCACCGGCGCGTCACGAGCGGCGCGCGCAAATAGGCTGGGACGGGTCACGTCGAATATTGCGGTCAATTGCAGGGGTACAGTCTCAGCCGGCAAACTCAAGCGGAAATATTAGTATGCACGCGCGTTGGCACGCCGCGTGACATTGATGCAATAAGTGGGGATACAATTAGTGGGCTGGCCGGATCGCGTCCTGCTCAGAGACGCGCCGACCGCGCGCCTGGGCGGTGAGCCCGTGGACGCGGCTTTGGCGGCAGGATGGCGACATCGTCCCAGCCGGTAGCGGGCGCGCCTACCGTCGTCGCTTCTGCCGGCTGCGGCGTCGGGACGAATATGCTGGCGGCGAGGCGAGCCGCCGCCAGGGTCTGCGCGTCGAGGCGCTCGCCAATTTCGTCGCGCTTCTTCGTGGCGTCTTTGTCGCCACCCTTGGCGGCTACTGCAAACCATTTATAGGCTTCGCCGAGATTCTGCTCGACGCCGATGCCGCGGGCCAGGAGAACAGCGGCATTGTATTGGCTGTCGGCCACGCCGTATTCGGCGGCTTTGCGGAACCATTTCACCGCCGCAGCGAAATCCGGTTTGCCATCGGCGCCTTCGGCATACAGAACCGCGAGGTTGTGCATGGCATGAGCATTGCCGTGGTTGGCAGCGGCGAGATAGTAGCGCCGCGCCTGTTCCCGATCTTTTTTCACGCCCACGCCTTTTTCATACATGCTGCCGAGCCGGAACTGAGCAGGGACGATGCCGCCCTCGGCGGCGCGGGCCAACCAGGTCGCGGCTGCCGCCATGTCCACGTCGGTCCCGCGGCCTTCCGCATAACGCAGTGCGATCTCATAAGCCGCACCGGGATTATGCGCCCCGACACCGGCGACCAGGGGCTTGGTCTTGAGTGCCGGCGGCAGTGGATCAGACCACGGCTTGCCTTTGCTCGCTTCCACCGGCTGGGCCGCTGGCACCGACTGCAATCGCGTGGCGCGCGGCAGGCCGATCGATCCTGTCGTGTCGGCCGAGGCAAGGGCCGCCATCCGCCCCGTGTGACGCTTCTCCTCCGCTGCCGCGCGTGCGATCGGCGCAGCAGTATCCGTGGCCGCCTTTGCATCGCGCACCGCCGGTGACATGGCTGGCACACGCGAGGCGGTCAGCTTCGCTGGGGCGACGGCGGCCGTCGCGACCCGCTGCTGCGGAGCGACGATCTTCGTCGCTGGGGCGGCGGCGAGTTTGATCGCTTGATCGCGGTGCGAGCTCCGCAAATCGGTAAACGACAGCATGATGCCGGTCGCCCCGAGCGCAAGCACGATCACGCTGCCGGGGATGAACAGGGACCTGACGCGTTTCGCCAGTGCCTTCCGCACACTTCCTGACGCGACATCGCCGGCCGCAGCACCGACAGCCGCCTGCCCGTGCTGCTCGCTTGCGGCCTGGGCTGCACGTCGCGCCGCGATGATGAAGTTCGGCCGTGCCCCCGATTCCCCGGCACGATCGGCCGGCAGCGGACCCAGCATTGCCTGCGATGCAGCAATGCGTTCGGCGGTGCTGCGGCTGGCACGAAAGCGCGGCGGTCCGGCCCCGGGCTCGATCGGCGCATCCGGCGGAAGATTCAGCATGCCGGCCGGCGCCTCGATCAGATTCGGCGCGGCGGGCTGAGCCGGTTCCATCGTCTCGGCCGGCGCGGCGAAGTCGGCCGGTTCGGCCGAGCGCACCGGCTCGATCAGCGGTGATGACCCGAGCCACGGCTCCGCTACACCGTGTTCGGGCCCGTGGTCTGCCGGAACGCGCGCTTCGTCGCCGGCGCTCCCGCCGGCGAAGAAGTCATCGAGCGACGAACCTTGCGGCGTCTCCGGCTCGAATGCCTGTGGTTCCGCCGCAGATGTCTGGCGGTCCGGCTCCAACGCTTGCGAGGCCGGCTCCACCGCCTGCCCGGCGGCCGGTTCGATGGCGCCGAAGAGTCCGGGCGGCGGAGCCGCGGGCTGCGCGTCGATGCCGGCCGCCTTCCGGATCTCGTCGAGCCTGGCGATGAGCTCTGTCATGCCGTGCTCGATCGCCTCCAGGTTTCCAAGCCGCGCTTCGGACGCGCCAAGCTTTTCTCCAAGCTCCGCGATCCGCTGTTCCAACGGCCCGATATCCACGCGGGCCGGCGCAGTCTCTTCGAGGCGGTCGAGCTTCATCGCGATCGCCCGCATGCGCTCGTCGAGCGCCGCCAAGGTCGGCTGGTCGATGCCTTGGACATTCAGGCGTTCAATCGTATCGGTGAGATGCCCAATTAGCGCCTCCAGCGGCGCAAACGCTGCGGAATCGGCCTGCGGCGACTGCAGGTGTTCGATCTTCTCGGTGAGATGCCCGAGCTGCGTCTCCAAAGGCGCGAAGGCCGCAGGATCGGCCTGCGGCGGCTGCAGGCGGTCAATCTTGTCACCGAGTTCGCTGATATGCGCCTTGATAGGCGCGAACATGGTCTCGTCGTTGGCGAGAAGATCGAAGCGGTCGAGCTTATGCACGATCGAATCAATCAGTGGCTCGATCGCCGGCGCCGGTACCTGGTCAGCTTTCGCATTGATGGTTGCGGCAATCCCGCTGACTTCCCTTTCCAGCGCCAGGAGAAGGTCGTGGTCGAGCGAAGCCGGCGCGACCGCGGAGACACTCGGCAAGTTGCGATCGATCTTTTCGCCGAGTTCCCGAACCTCGTTGACCAGCGCGGCGAGCGCGTCGCCAGAGGCGACCTGGGTCACGATGCTGCGCAGCGAGTTGGTGGCTGCATCAAGCTGCTGCAGCGTCAGCGGATCCATGCCGGCGCTGCTGATCTGATCGACCTTGTACGACAGCGTCTGCACCGCCTCGCCCAACTCGATCGGCGCGAGATTGCTGATGGCATCGCGGATCTCGGCTAGCCCCTGCTCGAGCTTGGCGAGCGACGCGGTATCAGTGCTGGCATCGCGGGTGGAGTCGAGCCGGTCGCTCAGAACATGCACTTCCTGCTCCAGCGCATCGAAGGCGCTACGCGGCACGAGGATATCGAGCGTCGCCGCAATGCCGGCAAGTTCCTGCCGCAGCTCGGCGATGAGTTCTTCGGCGCGACAGGGTGAGCGCAGGATTTCAAGCTGCTTGGTAATCAGCTTGAGCTGCTGCTCCAAGCCGCCGAGGTCGAGCGCGCTGCCGTGATCGAACGCGCTGCCGACCGCTGGCGTCTGTGCTGCATCCGTCGCCGGGTCGACAACCGGCGCGCTCACAGCCGGCGGAAACATTGTGGGGCCGTCGGGTTCAGCCTCGGCAAGCACGCGTTGGCGTGCAAAGATTTCGGCGATGGCGACTTCGACCGGGTCATCTGCCGCGTCGGCTGCCGCGTCCGCCGACTGACCGGCGTCCATCCGCGTCACCAGCCGGGCGAGTTGACGCGTCAGTGTGTCGAGGCGGTCGCACAGCTGCTCAAGATCATGATCGGGTTCGAGGGGGAGGCGGGCATCCTCGTTCGACCGGGGCGGATCCGGGAAGACCGGCCGGCCCGCCGCGGGCATTTCCGCCGCCCCGGTATGCTGCGCTCGAGGAGCTTCATCGGCCGCGTTCGCCGTGCGCGGGGCATTGTTGGCGGGAATGACGGTACTGAGCCAGTTGCGCAATGCCGGCGCGCTGAGACCCTGGGCTGCGGAGGCCGCCGGTTGCGCCTCGCTCGGCTCTTCCGGAATATGCGCGCGCGCCCTTGCCATTGTGTTCTTCCAACCCATGAACTATCGACCAGAGCCGTCGCCTCGCGCCAGAGCGGGACTTTTCTTAACAAACGATGGATCAGTACCGATCGTCGCGGGCCCGAACCGACTTTCGGCGAAATACAGTAAATAAGCAGTTAAGCCGCAGGCGTTTCGTTGGCGTGTGGCGGGGCGTGTGGCATTGGCGCCGCTGAGTCCGACCATGGACGGTGGAAATTTATCGGCTTCAGATAAATTGTGATTCGTAAGTTTCTATCCGATGAAGTATAGCTTTCAATGAAATCTAAGTAAGTCATTTTGGTTGTCTAGCCAATATAGACTATCCTTTGCGACTAGAGCAGGGGCAAACAATGTCAATTGAAGGGTCGGAAACTTCCGAAAATGGTGTTGCGAGAGTCGATGCGGCGACGAATTGCGCCACCACGCCAGTAAATCTTCAATTATATGCCATCGGCGACCTCGCGCTCGAATACGGCGTCACGCTGCGCGCGCTGCGGTTTTATGAGAGCAAGGGATTGCTTAAGCCCCGACGGAACGGCGCGTCGCGCCTCTATTCGGAAGACGACCGGCGCCGGCTGAGGCTGATCATCAAGGGAAAGCAATTAGGCTTCACCCTGCGGGAAATCATCGACCTCGTGGCCAGAAGTACCAATGTCAGCACGCCGAACGAGCTCGGGCTGACGCGCGCGCAATGTATCGAGCAAATCAAGCTGCTGGAACGCCAGAAACGCGAAATCGAGGGTGCTATTCTCGAACTGCGGCGAACCTATTCGTCGCTTTGCAAACGCGAGACCGGCGGGAACCCGGCGCATTGGGGCCGAAGCGCCACCGCTGACCGGACGAGCCGCGCAGGTTGATGCCATCTTGCCGTGCGGTGAAAGCCGCCGAGAATTCCGTTTCGGTGGAATCGGAAATCGCTCCATCTCTCTTGGCTGATCGCATTTTCTGCGGGCCGAACCAGCGTCCATCCCCGGATCAAGTCCGGCGGCATGCTTCGCTGGAAAGCCCTAGGTGCCGGTGAACTGCGGCGTGCGCTTTTCCATGAAAGCACGCCGACCTTCGACATAGTCGGCGCTGACAAAGCAGGCGCGAACCAGTTCGTCGCAGCGGGCGAGATCGCGTTGTGATTCGTCCTTGATCGCTTCCCCGATCGCGAATTTTGCCGCCCGGATGGTGAGCGGCGCATTGCCGGCGATCATCGCGGCGGTATCGCGGACGAAAGTCTCGAGGTCGCCCGCCGGCAGCACCCGGTTGACGAGACCCATGTCGCGCGCTTCCGCGGCCGTGAACTGGCGGGCGGTGAAGAATATTTCCTTCGCAAAGGCCGGGCCCACCAGATCGACGAGCTTCCTTAGGCCGGGATAGACATAGCCCAGCCCCAGCTTTGCCGCAGGCACGGCAAAACGCGAATCGTCGGAGCAGAAGCGCAAATCGCAGCAGATCGCGAGCGCGACCCCGCCGCCGAGGCAGTAGCCGGCGATCTGCGCAATCGTCGGCTTCGGATAGTCGTAAAGCGTCGTCGTCGTACGGTCGACCACCGCGTTATAGGCATCGATCGCGGCAACATTCGCCCGCTCATCGTCGAAGCGGGAGATATCGGCACCGGAAACGAAAGCCTCGCCACCGGCTCCCGAGAGCACCACGACGCGCACCGCCTTGTCATCGGCGAAGTTGTCGAGCGCCCGCCCCGCCGCCTCCCACATGTCGAGCGACAGCGCATTGTGCCGCTCGGGATTGTTGAAGATGAGCCGGCCGATACCCTCCTCGACCTGCGCCAGCACTTTGTCGGTCTGCGTCATCTTTCCAGTCCTTGCTTCCGGTGGATCGGATGGTGCTCAAATCGCTTTTCCCCATCCCATAGAGCATTTTCCGGCGAAGCGGGGGCCGGTTCGCCGTAGAAAATGCGACCACTCAAGAAGAAGACCACTCAAGAAGAAAGAGAGCGAATCCCGATTCCGTATGACGGAATTCGCTCTACCGCGATCATTCCGAAGCCGAAGCCAAAATCTTCATCAGGACAGGCGGGCCGGACGTTTCGCGCGTCGCGCTCGGGGCGAGGTCGCACCCTGTGGCAACGCTGCTTGCAATTGTGAAGAACGCGTGAAGGCTCTACCGCTCCTCGTGGCGATGTCGCCCCGGCGCGGTCCGCGCACGCCCAGGCCGAAGCCGGCCGCATCGCAGCCCTCGCCTTAACTGCAAGGTTCTGTTAGAGGCGAACAGCCTATATATCTTTGACCAGATTGCGTCCCACCCTGTTCGACGCGGGAAGCGCCGCCGATCGCCCATGTATGAATGGCTGCAGGCTGCCGCGGAGGCCTTCGACCGGCGCATCGGCTGGCATCGATTTGGCGTTGCGCTGAGCATCACCATCATCGCTGGCGCCGCTGTGGTCTTATACCGCACGCTCAGCGATCTCGATCCGCATGAAGTGATTTTGGCACTCCGCGCTCTCTCCACGCGCGACATTATCCTCTCGGCCGGCTTCGTGACACTCGGTTATATTACGCTGACGTTCTATGACGTTTTCGCGCTCCATACGATCGGGCGCCGGGACGTGCCGTATCGGGTCGCCTTTATTGCCGGATTCACGAGCTACTCGGTCGGGCATAATGTTGGCGCCAGCGCCTTTACCGGCGCCGCCGTCCGCTACCGCATCTACTCCCATCACGGGCTTTCCGCGATCGAGGTGGCGAAAATCTGCTTCGTCGCGGGGTTCACCTTCTGGCTCGGCAACGCGACCGTCCTCGGCCTCGGAGTGGTCTATGCGCCGGAAGCGGCCTCGGCCATCGACCGCTTGCCGCCCGGACTCAACCGGGCCCTGGCCGTCGTTATCCTGCTGGTGCTTGCCACTTATGTTGGTTGGGTCTGGCGCACGCCGCGCATTATCGGACGCAGCAATTGGGAACTGACGCTACCGAATGGGCCCTTCACGCTGGTACAGATCGCCATCGGCATTGTCGATCTCGCTTGCTGCGCCGCCGCCATGTACATGCTGGTGCCAAGCGATCCGTATATCGGGTTTGTCACGGTAGCGACAATCTTCGTGTCGGCAACCCTGCTCGGCTTTGCCAGCCATTCCCCGGGCGGTCTCGGCGTGTTTGACGCTGCGATGCTGGTCGCCCTCTGGCAGTATGAAAAGGAGGATCTCGTCGCCGGCCTGTTGCTTTTCCGGCTTCTCTATTATCTCACCCCATTTGCGATCGCACTCGTGATTCTCGGCGTCCGCGAGGTGTGGTTGAACATGACAAAATCAGGGTCCGAATCCGGCTCTCAGGCCGCGCCTCACGGCCCGCCCCATAGCGAAGCCGGCAGCCGCATTGGGAAAAGCAAATGCGATCCCGCCTGACCCGCATCGGGGACCGGCTATCGCCATGCCGGTCGCGAAGCGGTGGCGGATCATGACCAGCCCTCGTCCGAATCGGCACCGTTTGTTTGATCGGCCGTGCAGATAACGCGGGAGGCAGCGCTTACAATGCTCGTTTCGGACGACCGACCCACCCCACTGAAGGAGCCGCGGCAGGCCTGGTGGCGACGGCTGCGCAAAGTCCGTTTTGTCCTTCCGGTCACCGCCGGCTTTCTGTTGCTGATGCATCTGAGCGGCGAGTTATCGCTCGCCCAGGGCCTGGTCGGCTTCGCGGTGATCGCCGCGGCAGCCCTGATCGAGGCCTACGGCGAACCGGTCGGCGATGGTGCGATCCACGCGCGCGACGATGTCGGCGTCAGTCTGATCGATCTCATTGATGCGGTCATTGCCGGACTGCCCGATCCGGTCATCGTGCTTGGCCGCGACGGCATTGTGCACGCGTTCAACGCCCGAGCGCTCGATCTCGCGCCGGCATTGATGCGGGGACAGCTCCTGTCCTTCGCCTTGCGGAATCCAAGCGTTCTTGAAGCGCTGCGCCAGGCCAAGGACACCAAGACCGGTCTCCGTGTGGAATTCTTCGAGCGCGTGCCGGCCGATCGTTGGTCCGAGGCGGTGATCACCCCCATCGAGGTCAAAGCCTCAGTCCGCACCCGCGAGCTTCTCGTCATCGTCTTCCATGACATGACAACTTTGCGACAGATCGAGGAGATGCGCGCCGATTTCGTCGCCAATGCGAGCCACGAATTGCGCACCCCGCTCGCTTCTTTGTCGGGCTTCATCGATACGCTGCTCGGCTCGGCGCGGGCCGACCCGGAGGCCCGTCAACGCTTTTTGGGAATCATGAAAGATCAGGCCGACCGCATGGCACGCGTGATCGACGATCTGCTCTCGCTCTCACGTATTGAACTCAAGGCGCATGTGTATCCGGAAGCCGCCGTCGACCTCGTCTCCATTATGCGGCAGGTGGCTGATGCATTGCATATGCTGGCGCAGGACCGCGGGGTGACGCTCGAACTCGATTCCGTCCCAGGCAAGGCCATGGTGCTCGGCGACCGTGACGAGTTGATCCGGGTATTCGAGAACCTGATCGAGAACGCCCTCAAATACGGTGCCAGCGGCAAGCGGGTGGAGATCAAGCTCGGCCGCGAGACGGCCGGCGACAGCGAAGAGGCGGTCGCTTCGGTTCGTGATTACGGGCCCGGTATTGCACCCGAACACCTGCCGCGGCTGACGGAGCGCTTCTATCGGGTCGACGTCGCCGAGAGCCGCGCGCATGGGGGCACCGGGCTGGGGCTCGCTTTGGTCAAGCATATTCTCCAGCGCCACCGCGGCCGCTTGCTGATCGAAAGCTCGCCCGGCATGGGGGCAACTTTCACCGTCCGCCTGCCCATCGTGTCAACACCCCGAGATTCATAAAATCACAATCTATATCAATGCGATAGATTGTCATGCCGCTGTCATCTCAGGCTCATAGAACGGTGACACGCCACGCGTAGGAGTAGTCCGCGGTTTCGGACTTGGCGGCTACGAATCTTCGTGTGGTGCTGGGGCTTTACCGTCACTGACGTGGGTCACGTCGCGATCGATTGCGCAGCAAAAACAAGTATGCCCGCTCAGTGGGCGCAGGCACCGTCTGCGTCGAGACAGAAGCGCAGGTTTCGCTGCGTCGCTACAAAAGCGCAGGTCTCGCTGCGTCGCTATAGAAACTCGGAGCAACAGGAGAGCATTCCGTGAAACTCTACCGCAATATCATCGCGGCCGGCGTGGTCGCGCTTGCCGCCGCCACAACGGCACATGCCGCCGATATTTCCGGCGCCGGCGCTACGTTTCCCTATCCGATCTACGCCAAGTGGGCCGATGCCTATAAGAAGGAGACCGGTCTCGGGCTGAACTATCAGTCGATCGGCTCGGGCGGCGGCATCAAGCAGATCAAGGCCAAGACGGTCACCTTCGGCGCTTCCGATAAGCCGCTGCCCGGCAAGGAGCTCGATGAGACCGGTCTCGCGCAGTTCCCGATGGTGATGGGCGGCATCGTGCCGGTGGTGAACCTCGAAGGCATCAAGCCGGGCGAACTCGTCATTGACGGCCCGACGCTCGCCAAGATCTTCCTCGGCGAGATCAAGCAGTGGAACGACCCGGCACTGAAGAAACTCAACCCGAGCGCCAAACTGCCCGATGCGGCGATTGCCGTCGTGCATCGGT
>Ga0315540_10001620_pt1 | contig 12822 bp, 12 predicted proteins | sample SalMarSW160110MG_FD_203677 | JGI IMG/M metagenome (GOLD analysis project Ga0315540, IMG submission 203677) | Salt marsh sediment microbial communities from the Plum Island Ecosystem LTER, Massachusetts, United States - Salt Marsh Sediment SW1601-10 ... | reverse complement strand
CCCTTCTCCTAATGCCTGAGCTGCGCGGACCGCTTGTAGGTGAGGCCCGCGTAGCGGTAGTCATCGATGTGCTCCTTGCGGAACTCGATGCCGGCCTCGCGGAAGAAGCGCGGCCAGCCGATGCGCTCGATGAACTCGCCCATGCGCTCGTGCGGCCGTGCGCCGTCGGCCCACACCTCGACGATCCGGTGGATGCTCTGGACCACCTCCGTCCAACGCGGCGGGTCGTTCTCGATGAAGGGGATGGCGAGCTTCGAGAACGTCGGCTCGTGGCGGGCGTTGGAGACCTTGCCCCCCACCCAGATCGAGATGCCGTCGTTGAGCGCGTCCGCCATCGGCAGCGCCGGGCACACCGAGAAGCAGTTGGCGCAGTACATGCACAGCTCCTCGTCGATCTCGACCGACTCCACGCCGTCAATGCGCGTGGGCCGGATGGCGCCGGTGGGGCACGCCGCGATCACGTTGGGGATCTCGCACACCTTCTTGAGGCTGTCGTGCTGCACCCGGGGCGGCCTGCGGTGCACGCCCAGGATGGCGATGTCCGAGCAGTGCACGGCGCCGCACATGTTGAGGCAGCAGGCCAGCGCGATGCGCAGCTTGCCGGGGATCTTGCGGGTGCCGTCGAAGTACTCCGAGAGGTCGTCCATCACCGCCTTGACCACGCCCGAGGCGTCGGTCGCGGCCGAGTGGCAGTGCACCCAGCCCTGCGTGTGCACGATGCCCGAGATCGCCGGCCCGATGCCGCCCACGGGATGGCCGAGCTCGGCCAGCTCCGCGATCAGCGGCTCGATGTTCGCCTCCTTCGTGAGCAGGAACTCGACGTTGTGGCGGCTGGTGAAGCGCAGGAAGCCGTCGCAGTACTTGTCGGCCAGCTCGGCGTACTTGCGGATCCGCTTGGTGCCGAGCAGACGCGGGGAGCCGGCGCGCACGGTGAACAGCTTGTCGCCGGACTCCCCGACGTGCACCATCACGCCCGGCTTCAGGATCTCGTGGTACTTCCATGCCCCGTAGTTCGCCTTGATGACCGGAGGCAGGAACCTGCGGAAGTCCGGCGGGCCGATGTCCGTGCGCCGGTCGGGTCTGGCCATCGTCATGACGCACCTCCCTGGCTCTGGGCGTCCTCGGCGACGCCGTCCGCCTCCGCCTCCTCCTCCTCGACCTCGAAGTACTCCTCGAAGAAGATGTAGGGGTTCTCACGCGGGTGCGCGATCATCTCGGGTACCGGCTCCACCCCGATCGCCTCGAGGAAGTTGCCCAGCCCGACGCGCTGCACCAGCTCGCCCACGCGCTCGCGGTTCTTGCCGTTCTCGCTCCAGAAGTCCCAGATGCGTTCCGCCAGGTCCTTGATCTCCTGGTAGGGCGGCTCGAGCTTGATGAACGGGATCAGCACCGAGGAGAGCTGCGCGCCCTGCACGATCGGCGCCTTGGCGCCCAGGAGGACGGTCGCGCCCGTGTCCGTGCCCGGCCGCAGCGCCTTCGGCATGGCGTTGATGCAGTGCATGCACTTGACGCAGTTGCTGTCGTCGATCTCCAGCGTGGTGCCGTCCCACTCCATGCACTTGGTGGGGCAGTTGCCGCACACGTCGCGCTCGATGTTCAGCCCGTTCTCGACGTAGGCTCGCACTTCGTCCTGGTCGATGCGGATCTCGTCACGCCAGGTGCCGATGATCGACATGTCCGAGCGCGCGATCGATGCCACGCAGTCGTTCGGGCAGCCCGAGCACTTGAACTTGAACTTGTACGGGAACGCCGGCCGGTGCAGCTCGTCCTGGAAGGTCTGCGTCAGGTCGTTGCAGAGGTCGAGGGTGTCGTAGCAGGCCCACTCGCAGCGCGCCGGGCCCACGCAGGCGCTGGGCGTGCGCACGTCCGAGCCGGAGCCGCCGAGGTCGAAGTCGTTCTCGGTGAGCGCCTTGAAGGTCGGCTCGAGCTCGTCGGTGGTCGTCCCCAGCAGGATGATGTCCCCCGTCGAGCCGTGCATGTTGGTCAGGCCCGAGCCGTGCTCGTCCCAGATGTCGCAGATCTTGCGCAGGACGTCGGAGGTGTAGAACCAGCCCGTGGGCATGTTGACGCGCAAGGTGTGGAAGTGCGCGATCGCCGGGAACTCCTCCGGCAGGTCGTTGTAGCGTCCGATGACGCCGCCCCCGTAGCCCATCACGCCGACGATGCCGCCGTGCTTCCAGTGGCCGATCCGCTCCTCGTAGGAGCGCTCGAGAAGCTGCAGAAGCTCCCGCGCCTGCTCCTTCTCGTCGGCCATCTCCTTGATCTGCGTGACGAAGCTGGGCCAGGGTCCCTTCTCCAGCTCGTCCAGCAGAGGAGTGGCTTTGCCGTTGTCACCAGCCATCCTAGTCTCCTTTCCCAACAGGCGATGGCGTGGCTCCCGCCCGCGTGACGGGCAGGGCCTGATGCTGCTCTCTCACGTTCACCACGATCCTGACCAGCACGGTCAGCACCATGAGCCCCAGAGCGTAGACGCCGACGATGACCCCCAGCTCCGTGAGGGTCGGTACGTAGCTCGTCACCGTCCCGAACGGTGAGGGCTCGAAGCCGGCGATGGTCAGGCTGACGCCCTTCTGGATCCAGATCGCGAAGATCACGGCCGCCGAGACCGCGGCGAGCAGGCCGTGCCGCCTGCGCACGCTCGGGTTCACCAGCAGCGCGATGCACGCCAGGCTCACCGCCACGTTCGCCCACATCCACGGCACCATGCCGGCGTGCCCCTGCAACCCCAGGTAGAGGTACTGCAGGGTGAGGCCGTGCTCCGGGACGTGGCTGTAGAGCCCCGTGAACAGCTCGCACAGGACGAAGAACTCGTTGATCACCAGGGCGTAGGTGACGATCACGGCGAGCGTCTGGATGGCGCGTTTGCCCACGTCGTAGCTCGTGAAGCGGCGCAGGACCAGCGCCAGCAGGATCACCAGCGCCGGGCCGGACGCGAAGGCGCCGGCCAGGAACCTGGGCGCCATGATCGCCGTCATCCAGTACGGGCGCGCCACCAGGCCGGCGTACAGGAACGCCGTGACGGTGTGGATGCTCACCGCCCAGGGGATCGACAGGTAGATGACCGGCTTGATCCAGGTGGGCGGCGGCGCGCCCTTGCGCTCGGCGTCGAAGGTGACGCCGCCGATCAGCACGTTCAAGATCAGATACCCGAACAGCACGACGATGTCGAAGAACAGCACCGAGTGCGGCGTCGGATGCAGGAACAGGTTGAACACCCGCATCGGCCGCCCCAGGTCGACGGTGACGAAGGTGATGCACACGATCACGGACGACACCGCGAGGATCTCACCCAGAACGACGGTCCTGCTGAACGCCCGGTAGTCGTGGAGATAGAAGGGGAGCGCCACCATGACGGCCGACGCGGCCACGCCCACCATGAAGGTGAACTGCGCGATGTAGAGACCCCAGGAGACGTTCCGGCTCATGCCGGTGACGCCCAGGCCGACGCTGAGCTGATGCCCGTAGGCGGCGATGCCTACCAGGATCAGGACGGCCCACACCGCCACCAGCGCCCAGTACCGCCGGCCACCATGGAATGCCTCATCCAGCATGTCGCTCACCTCGACGCAGCGCCGGCTCCCACCGGAGCGCGCTCACGTGACGTAGTAGATGTTCGGCCCCGTGCCGAGCTCGGGCCGCCGCACGATCGTCGTCCGCTCGCGCAGCAGCCGGCTCACATCCGAGTCGGGGTCCAGAACGTCGCCGAAGGTCAGGGCTCCCGCCCCGCCCTCGACGCCGGCCGCGGCCTCCACGCACGCCGGCAGCTGACCGACGCGCAACCGCTCGACGCAGAAGTCGCACTTCTCCACCACGCCCTGCGTGCGCGTGGGGAAGTCCGAGTAGTACTCGCCGTCCTCCTTCCTTGGGATGTAGGGTCGCGGGTCCACCCAGTTCAGGCTGCGCGCGCCGAACGGGCAGGCCGCCATGCAGTAGCGGCAGCCGATGCAGCGGTGCTCGTCGATCACGACGATGCCGTCGGACTTGCGCTTGAACGTCGCCTGGGTGGGGCACACGCGCACGCACGGCGGGTCGGAGCAGTGGTTGCACATCACCAGCACCGGCTCGCGCAGTTGCGACTCCGGCGTGTGGAGATGCACCTGGTCCGGGAAGGCGTGCTGGTACTCCGCGCTCCAGATCCACTTGACCTCGTGCTTCGGGTCCGGGATGTGCGGGATGTTGTGCGCCCGGTCGCACGCCTCCACGGCGGCTCGGCGCACGGCATCGAGCTGGCACTTGTTGACGTCCACCACCATCGCCAGCTGCTTGTGCGGCGCCGGCGTCACCACGGCGTCCTGCGCCATCGCTTCGAACGCCTCGCGCAGCAGCGGCAGGCTGCAGGCCAGGCCCACCGCGGCCGCCCCCGCCTCCTTCAGGAAGCGGCGTCGGCTCGGGTTCGGCGCGTCACTTTCCGGCGAGCGCGGCATAGCTCCCTCCCGATTGGACGTGGCACTCCCAACAGCTCAGGTGGACGTCCGCATAGCTGTGGCAGGTCTGGCAGAAGGCCTCCCCGCTCTGGTGGCAGCTGAAGCAGGTACCCGGGAAGCTGATCGGATAGTCCTTCCCCGAGGGCGATACGAACGTCGCCAGGCCCTGCCGCACGACCTCGTTCCGCCAGCTGTTCAGCAGCCCCGGGTGGTTCGCGATCATCCACTGGGTCGGCTCGATGCACGAGCTGCTGTTGGTCGGCAGCGGCGGGTTCGGCGCCGTGGCCTTGCCGGCGAGCGCGCCGTACCACACCGGGAAGAGCGCCACCGCCACGAACACCACGAGACCGGTGAGGATCCACTTGCGGTCACGCATCGCCGGTCGCCCCCGCCTCGAGGCTCGCATCCGTCCCTGCACCAGCGCCGGTCGTGACGCTGGCAGCGACGCCGGCCGCGACCGGCACCTCGACGGGCCGGTCGTCCGCGCCCTCGTCCGCGCCCTCGTCCGCGCCCTCGGGGGCCCCCTCCGCTTCCATCCCCGGGATCGGCTCGAGCCGCAGGTTCAGCGTCCGCCGCTTCTCCCCTTCCAGCACCATCGCGTTGGCCACCAGCTCGCTGATCCCCGTCACCTGCACGCCCGGCGCCCAGTAGTCGCACACCGTGGGCAGGGTGGCGCGGTCGATGGCGCACATCGCCGCCAGCTGGTTCACGCCGTACTCCTCCTGCACGTAGCGCACGGCCAGGCCCCGCGGCATGCCGCCGCGCAGCCGCATCTCCATGTTCTCGTCGGTGCCCAGGCCCGCGCCGCTGCCGCAGCAGAAGGTCTGCTCCCGGATGGTGTTCCTGGGCATCTCGAAGAAGTTGTTGCAGACGCTCCTGATGACGTAGCGCGGCTCCTCGAAGATGCCCATGGCCCGCGCCGGGTTGCACGAGTCGTGGTACGTCACGCGGATGTGGTCGTTCCTCGACGGGTCCAGCTTCAGCTTGCCGTGGTGGATGGCATCGGCGAGGAACTCCATGAGGTGGACGGCCTTGGTCGAGCGCGCATGCTCGAACACCGTGCCCGTCAGCGGCGAGGTCGGCACCTCGAGGAAGTCCGCCGGGCCGTTCATGGTGTCCATGTACTGGTGGAACACGCGCCACATGTGCCCGCACTCGGCGCCCAGGATCCACTTCACGCCGAGCCGCTTCGCCTCCGCGTAGATCTTGGCGTTCAGCCGCTTGACCATCTCGCGGGAGGTGAACAGCCCGAAGTTGCCGCCCTCGGAGGCGTACGTGCTCCAGGTGTAGTCGATGTCCAACTCATTGAGGATCACCAGATACGCCATGCAGGTGTAGACGCCCGGAAGCGCGACGTAGTCTCCGGACGGCACCACGAAGAGGACCTCGGCGCCCTTCTTGTTGATGGGCAGCTTCACGCGCACGCCGGTGGCTTCCTCGATGTCGTCGACCATGAACTCCAGCGTGTCGACCAGGCCGTGCGGCTGGATGCCCAGGTGGTTCCCGTAGCGGAAGCAGTTGGCCACCGGCTCGATCACCCAGTTGACGTAGAGGCCGAGCAGCCCCAGCAGCTCGCGGGCCATCATGGTGATCTCGGCGGTATCGATGCCGTAGGGGCAGAACACCGAGCAGCGGCGGCACTCCGAGCACTGGTAGAAGTAGTAGAACCACTCCTTGATGACGTCCTCGGTGAGCTCGCGGCCGCCGGCGAGGGAGCCGAAGATGCGGCCCATGGCGGTGAAGTCCTTGCGATAGATCGAGCGCATCAGCTCGGCCCTGAGCACGGGCATGTTCTTCGGGTCGCCGCTGCCGATGAAGAACTGGCACTTGTCCGCACAGGCGCCGCAGCGCACGCAGATGTCCATGAACAGCTTGAAGCTTCGATACTTCTTCAGGCGCTCGGCCATGCCCTCGAGGACGATCCGTTGCCAGTCCTCGGGCAGCTTCCAGTCCACGTCCGACACGGACCAGTCGTGCGGGAACGGCAGGTCCAGCGCCTCCAGGTTCTTCGCCTTGCCGGGATAGATGTAGGTGCCCTTGCGGAGGTCCACGGGCGTCTTCATCCAGGGCGTCCTGGGCGGCTGCCAGTCGACGCTCAGCAGCTCGTCCTTGTCGTAGAAATCGGGTTCGTCCCAGCGCGCCATGGCTATCGCTTCTCCACCGGGAGACCCGCCCCGACCATCTTCTCCCGGAACTCGTCCTCGTACTCTTCGTACGTGTGCACCTTGACTGCGTAGTTCCAGGGGTTGACGTGGCGGATCTCGCGGTTCGTGTTCGCGAGGTTGCGGGTAGGGCTCAGGAAGATGCCGGCCATGTGGACCAGCTTGCTGAACGGGAAGTACGCCAGCAGAACGGAGACCAGGAACAGGTGGGCGAAGAAGAGCGGAGCGATCCCCTGCGGCACGGTCGGCGTGAAGTGCACCAGGCCCAGCGCCAGCTCCTTGACGCCACGCACGTCCGTCCGGGAGACGTGCCGCATCCAGAACCCGGTGATCCCGATGCCCAGCAGCAGGAACAGCGGGAAGTAGTCGGCGATCAGGGAGATGTAGTGCACCTGCCGGTCGGCGAGCCTGCGATAGAGCAGGTAGGCGAGGGCGAGCACGAACACCACGGCGCTGATGTGGAACACCGGCAGCCCGACGTGGAAGACGCCGTCCAGATCGCGAACGAAGGTGACGAAACCGGGCGTGGGCTGCGTGAAGAGCCGCAGGTGGCCGGTGAGGATCACCAGCAGCGACCAGTGCATGGCCAGCGCCGCGAGCCACAGCGCCCACGAGGTGCCGTAGACCAGGTGCCGGTCTCGCGCCATCTGCGTGCGCGTGTTGCGCAGCAGCGAGCGGAAGAACAGCACCTCGAGCGCCATCCGCCCGATCACCTCCGGCGTGCTGTGCGGGTTCTCCAAGCGGCTCCGCGGGATCCACGCCAGCGACTTCTGCTGCCCCGCCGTCGTCGGGATCCGGAACGGCACCGGCGAGCCGGCCCAGCCCATCACCCGGAGGATCATGCCCAGCACGAAGATGGTGATGGCGGCGTAGGGGATCCACACGGCGAAGACCCAGATCGCGGACGGTGCCAGCAGCAGCGCGAGCAGGAAGAGCGCCGCCACGATCACCAGGGGAAGCACCGCCTTCACGGCTGTCCCTCCCGCTCCACAGCGGCCCCGTCGGGCCGGGGCGGGTCGGCCGCGGGCGAGGCGGCCCCATCCTGGCCGGCGCCGTTGAGTCGCGCGAGGATCCAGTCCACCTGCCGCTGCAGCTCGCGCACCCGGATCTGCGCCAGCCGCTCACGGAAGCCGACGTAGACGTCGAACGCCTGCAGCGCCAGCCGGTCGATGCGCTGCTCGAAGCGGACCAGCTCGGATGCCAGCGCCGCGTCCTTCGAGGCCTCCGCCAGCTCGGCACGTATCGCTGCCTTGAGTCGCGGGACGAAGCCGACGGCCGCCGAAGGGGCCATCTCCTGGATCGCCCGTACCCTCAACATGTCGGCGAGCAGAGGCTCCATCGCCTCGCCGTCCGCCCCCTCGACGAGCGCCTGGAAGAGGCCGTCGGTCCCCTCGCGCACGGTCTGGCCGACCGGGTTCGCGAAGCGGTCGCGCTGGCGCTTGAAGAAGGCGCCGCCCTCGGCCGGGTAGGCTGCCAGCACCTCGTCGAGCCAGCGCCCGACGATCCCCTCCCGCTTCTGCCGCAGCAGCTCCTCGAGGCTCATCGCCGCTTCCCTTCCTGGGTGCGCCGGGGCCCCCTGGCCCCGCCGCGTCGGGCCCCGGGCTCGAGCCGCCGGAGACCCGGCAAGTTCGAGCGCGGCTCGGCGCGCGACCGGACACCCGCCGGCGGGAGCCGGCGGCGCTCGCCCTGGTCGCGCGACGACATCAGACGCAGCCCGTCGGCTTCGGCAAGCCTGCGACCTTGCAGGCGCCCTTGGCAGGCCCGCTGGGGAACAGCTCGTAGATGTCCTTGAGCTTGAAGCCCGTCTCCTTGCAGACCTTCCGGACCATGGGCGCCATGCTGTACTGGAGGTAGTAGTCGCGGATGTAGTGGACGACCTTCCAGTGGCCCTCGCCCATGGCCTCGACGCCCTCGGTCTTGGCCAGGTCGTCGGCAACGGCCTCGTCCCACTGGCTCGGGTCCTGGATGAACCCGTCCTCGTCGATCTCGAGCATCCTGCCGCCGAGTTGTTTGCTTGCCATGCGCTTCCTCCTCTTCGACTCCGACCGAGCCGCGGCTGCCCGGACCCCCGGTCAGGGCGCGGCCCGATTGAGCTCGATGTCCACCTCCGGCGGACGGGCGAGCGTGGCACGGACCACGCCCGCTTCGGCGACCCGCCGGAGCTCCGGCAGCTCGCTCTCCGCTACGTCGTTGGGTAGCTCCACGTCCACGGTGATGGCGGCGACGCGCTTCGGTTCCTGCGCCAGCTCGAGCGTCAGGGCGACGGCCACGTCGCCGGCGACGTGCTCGTGGCGCTCGCAGTAGTCCTGCAGCATCATGGCGACGCACGCCCCGAGCGAGCAGCCGAGCAGCTCGGCCGGCGACGGTCCGTCGTCGACGCCGCCGTCCTCCGGCGCCATGTCCGAGCGCAGCGTGTGCCCGCGCACCCGGATGTCGAAGGCGAGCCCGTTGCTCCGCGTCACCGTGATCAGATCCATGCGAGCCGCGTCTCCTCCCTAGTGCGTGACCTCGCCGGTGGCGGCGCCGTGCAGCTTGATCTCGACGTTGTCCTCGAGACCCTCGTAGTACTGGCGCAGCAAGGCGATGACCTCGGGCTTGCTGAACTCCTTGGGTACCGTCTTGCCTTCGGAGAGCATCTTGCGCAGCATGGTGCCGGACACCAGCAGACGGTCGCCGGAGATGTGGTTGCCGTTGTCGTCGATCACGGCCTTGGACTCGTGCGGGCACGTCTTCATGGAGGCCATGTCGCCGCAGCTGTAGCAGTAGAAGGTCCAGTCCATCTTCAGCGGCTGCGTGAGCAGCGCGCCCCTGGGGACCTCGTCGAAGATCTTCTGGGCGTCGAAGGGGCCGTAGTAGTCGCCGACGCCGGCGTGGTCGCGCCCGACGATCAGGTGCGAGCAGCCGTAGTTCTGGCGGAACACGGCGTGGAGCAGCGCCTCGCGCGGCCCGGCGTAGCGCATGTCCAGTGGGTAGCCCCCCTGCACCACGCGCTCGGGCCGGAAGTAGGTGTTCACCAGCGCCTCGATGCACTTCACGCGCGTCTCCGCCGGGATGTCGCCGGGCTTCAGCACGCCCAGCAGCTGGTGGATGTAGACGCCGTCGGCCACCTCGATCGCCACCTTGGCGAGGTAGGCGTGCGAGTTGTGCATGGGGTTGCGGAGCTGCAGTGCCGCGACCGTGTGCCACCCGCGGGACTCGAACACGGCGCGGGCCTCGGCCGGCCGCTGGTAGATGCCGGCGAACTCGTCGGGGAACCTGCCTTCGCTGAGCACCCGGATGGGGCCGCCGAGGTTCACCTCGCGCTGCGCCATGACCTTGGCGACGCCGGGGTGCTCGGGGTCCGTCGTCCTGAAGACCTCCTTGCACTCGTGCCCCTTGTCGATGGGGTACCGCTCCTGCACGTTCATGATGGCCATGAACGTGCCGCTCTCCTCATCGACCAGCGCGACGTCCTCGCCCTCGCGGATCTGGTCGGCGTCCTCCTTCGAGGCGGACAGGGTGACGGGGATGGGCCAGAAGGTGCCGTCGCTCATCGTCATCTGGTCGACGCAGCCCTTCCAGTCGGCCTGACCCATGAACCCGGGGAGCGGCGTGAAGCCGCCGATGCCCATCATGATGGCGTCGCCGCTCTCCCTCGAGGTGATGGGGATGCGCTTGAGCGTCGCCGCCTCCGCGCGCGCTTCCTGCAGAGCCTGACCCTCCAGCAGGAGCGGCTTCAGCTTCCTCTCTTTGCCATGTGGACTAACCAGTTGCGACATGATGCCTCCCTTCATGCCGGCACTCTCGGGCGCCTCTCGCGGTCTGGCGAGGCGGCCGGTGCGACGGCGGGCGCCTCCCGCACTGCCGGTCCGGGCTGCACGGCGGCCTTCGGGACCGCCGCGCTCTGGCGGCGACCCGTTCGCTCGGCGTACACCAGGGCCGTCGATCGGTACAGGAGGTGCGCGAACTTCGAGTACGGCAGATAGACCAGCAGGCTGAACACCAGCACCAGATGGACGAAGTACAGCGCGTAGGCGGTGCTCGTCAGGCCGGCGCTCGGCGCCGGCTGCCCCGCATAGCGCAGCACCTCGACGGCGACGCCGGTCACGCCCAGCGCCAGCAGCAGCCAGGTGAAGCTCCAGTCGAAGGTGGTGTTGCTTCCCGCCCCGTCGCGATCCCGTGCCCGTTCCCAGATGGCCTTGCCCGCTCCGACGAGCAGCAACAGGGCGCCCAGGTTCGCCAGGTACTTGGCGGGGTAGGTGATGGCGAACGGGTACGTCACCGGTAGCCCGAACGCCGGCCCGATGAAGACGTTGAAGACCGCCCAGATGGTGGTGACGAGCAACGCCAGGAAGCCGTAGAACGCGAACAGGTGGGTCCATTGGCGCGACTTCCAGCGGCCGCAGGCGCCGAAGCGGTCGTGCAGCAAGATCGTGCGTAGCGCCCTGACGATGCTGGTCACCACGCCGGTCGCGGCCGCTCCCCTGCCCGACGCGGCGTCGGCCTGTCGCATGGCTCTCCAGAAGCGGGCCATGCCGGAGACCGCCGCGATCAACGCCAGCACCACGAAGAAGGTGAAGAAGACGTTGATCATCCAATCGGGGAAGAACGCCGCATAGAACGCGGTGGGTGGTTGCATGCCGAGCGCCCGCGTGAGCGAGCCGCGCGCCAGCACCGCAGCCCCCAGCAGCACTACGGGGATCGCCAGCAGCAGGGGGAACGTCGCGGGCCGGTCGACCCAGTCCGAGAGGAAGCGCGGGAAGGCGTAGTGCCGAACTACCTGCCGCCGCACGGCGGCGAGCACGTCGCTGGGCCGCGCCTGGCGCGGGCAGCGCAACGAGCAGTCGCCGCACTGGAAGCACAGCCACACGTCGGGGTCGGCCAGCAGGCGCTCCTTGAGCCCCCACTGCGCCCAGTGCATCTCCTTGCGCGGGAAGGGGCTGGACGGTGAGGACAACTCACACACCGCCGAGCATGTCGCGCACTGGAAGCACTTCTTCAGGTCGCCCCCGCCCGAGCTCAGGATCGCTTCGACGAACTTCGGGTCGGGTCTCAGCCGCTCGTGCTCAGCCAACATCTTGGTACGCTCCGCCGGAACCTATCACCATGCACCTAGAATCCCTTGAACGGGTTCAGGCCGATCTCTTGGATCTGCGCCGCGAACTCGTCGACGATCTCCGGCAACCTCTCGAACTCGTTGATGGACAGCTGCTCGAGGCGAACGCGCTCGTCCTCGAGGGCCAGTTGCTTGAGCTTGTCGCGGATGTTCTGGCTTCTCGTCTCCATCAGCTCGCTGCCCCGGATGAAGTGACACTGGTAGTCGTCGCCGGACTTGCAGCCGACCAGCAGCACGCCGTCGAAACCGCGCGCCAGGGCGTCGGCGATCCACACCACGTTGACCGAGCCGAGGCAGCGCACCGGGATGAAGCGCATGAACGCGGAGTGGCGGATCCGCTTCAGGCCGGCGGTATCGAGCGCCGGGTAGGCATCGTTCTCGCACAGCAGGCCGAGCAGCCGCGGCTTCTCCTCGAACTCGTCGGGGATGTCGACGGACTTGATCATCGAGCTGACGATGTCGACCGAGTAGTCCTTGAACGAGATGATCCGCTCCGGGCAGGCGCCCATGCAGATGCCGCAGCGGCGGCAGCGCGCCGCGTTCAGTTGCGGCGTGCCCTTCTCGTCCTCGTTCAGCGCTCCGAACGGGCACTCCTCGGTGCATCTCTTGCACTGCGTGCAGCGCTGCAGGAAGAACGACGGATACGACATGTCGCCCCAGCGCGGATGGACCGCCCGCCCTTGCGTCGCCAGCTCGACCGCCTGGATCGCCTTGAGGGCGGCACCTGCGCCGTCTTCCGTGGCCAGATCCGAGTCGAGGGGAGCGCGCACGCCGCCGGCGGCATAGATGCCGGTCCGCCGCGTCTCATAGGGGAAGCAGATGAAATGCGAGTCGGGGAAGTCATAGCGCAACGTGGGCAGGTCCGGGCCCTGGCGGTAGTCGAGGTGGAGGATGCCGGCACCCTCCAGGTGCCGGAGCTCCGCTTCCGTGGTCTTGGCGGCCTCGAGCTGGGCGCCGGCCTCGCCCTTGGCGATGACGGCCTTGGCGTCCTGGTAGCGCCGGATGGCCTCGCCGTCGGCGGCATGCGGCACCATGCCGGTCGCCAGCACGACGAGATCCGCCTCCAGCGCGATCGTCTCGCCCAGGAGCGAGTTCCGTGCCTGCACGACGGGGGTCGGGCCGCTGGTGTCCACGCCCGTGA
>Ga0315540_10001618_pt1 | contig 12826 bp, 8 predicted proteins | sample SalMarSW160110MG_FD_203677 | JGI IMG/M metagenome (GOLD analysis project Ga0315540, IMG submission 203677) | Salt marsh sediment microbial communities from the Plum Island Ecosystem LTER, Massachusetts, United States - Salt Marsh Sediment SW1601-10 ... | reverse complement strand
ATCATTTCGGGTGTCGCCGCCATCATCTCGATCATGACCGGGGTGTCGGTGGTCCAGAGCACAATGGAGAACGAGCTTGCGGTCCTCGGTACACAGACCTTCCAGGCGCAGAAGTGGCCGCCGCGCGGGTTCGACTCGACCGACCGCGACTTCCGCAAGATCGCGAGCTGGCCGCCGCTGACGACCGCCCACGCCGACACGATCCGCCAACGCGCGACCACTGTCGATCTGGTCGGCGCCGAGCTCTGGGGCTTCAGCTCGGTCGCGAGCTACCGCGGCGAGTCGACCAGCCCGAACCTGGTTGTCTGCGGCGGAACACCGGAGTACCCGGAGAACAACACCCACTGGGTCGAGCTCGGTCGCAACATCTCCAACGAGGACGTCGCCGTCGCACGCAATGTGGTGGTGATCGGCTTCGCAATCGCCGAGAAGCTGTTTCCGTTCATCGATCCGATCGGCAAGACGATCAAGGTCGACGGCCGCAAGTACACCGTGCAAGGCGTGTTTGCCGAACGCAAGTCAGCTATGGGCGGCAACTTCGACAACTACATCCTGATGCCGATCACGGTCTTCGAGCGGGTCTACGGGCTCCGCGATGCGAGGGGCAACCTGCGCTCCGTGAACATCACCATCCACGCCCGCACCCGCGATCTGATCGAGGACGCCATGGAGGAGGTCCGCGGTATCCTGCGCACCGAGCGAGGGCTCGCTCCGGGCGAGGAGGACACCTTCTTCTTCTTCACCACCGACAGCCAGATCCGGGCCTTCAACTCCGCCACCAGGGGGCTGAAAATCGCCGCCTTCGTGCTCGGCGCGGTCGGGCTCATCGTGGCCGGCATCGGCATCATGAACATCATGCTGGTCTCGGTCACAGAACGAACGCGCGAGATCGGTATCCGCAAAGCACTCGGCGCCAAGCGCAGGGCGATCCTCCTCCAGTTCCTGATGGAGGCCGTCGTCCTGTGCAACATCGGCGGCGCGATCGGGGTCCTGGTCGGCTTCGGCCTCGGCAACATCGTGACTCTGTTCACCGGCTTTGCGATCCACATTCCCCTCGAGTGGGCCGTACGAGGGGTCGTCTTCTGCTCCGCAGTCGGGCTCCTGTTCGGCATGTGGCCTGCGGTACGGGCCTCGCGCCTCGCACCCATCGAGGCACTGCGCTGGGAGTAGCCCGAGCTCGGACCCTGTATCATCGGGCGCGACGGCCCCGCTGGGGCCTGATGACTCGTGGAGGGCTCGAGTATCGTGATCTGGATCCCATCGAAACGTACACTCATCCTGTTCATCACTTCCGCTGTCCTCGTCGCTGCGGGGGCGTGCCGGTCAACTCCGTCCGCGTCTTCGCCTCAGGCGCTCGACGCAGGGACCGAAAACCCGCCTGTCGGCCAGCCTCCGATCCAGGGAGCAGAGGTATCTCCCACTCCGACGCCTCTGACGGCGCCGCAAGCTCCGCCCGAGAAGGAGCTGGCCGACGAGCCGGCGGCGGACGACGAGCTCTCAGAGACGCCCGGCGACACCTCGGATCCGCAACGGGCGCAACAGGAGGCGCTCGAGCTCTGCCAGTCGGCTGCGGAGTTCCTCGACCAGGGCGAGATCGACGATGCGCTCGCGGCCCTCGACCGCGCCTACGAGCTCATGCTCAGTCTACCCAGCGACGGCGACGCGACCTACCTCCAGGCGCGTGAGGACATCCGGCGCCTGGTCGCCGAGCTGATCGTGCGCACCTATGACTCGCAGCGCGCGGCCGCGGCGCCGCCGACAACCTCCTGGGACCTCGCACTGCCGATCGTCCAGAACGAGCATGTCCAGCGTGAGATCCGCAGTTTCACGAACGGCGAGCGCGAGTCCTTTCTCGAGGGCTATCGCAGGTCCGGACGGTACCGGCCGATGATCCTGGCGAAGCTGGAGCAGGCTGGGCTCCCGAGCCAGCTCAGCTGGATGCCCCTGGTCGAGAGTTGGTTCAAGGTGAGGGCCCTGTCCCGGGCCAGCGCGCTCGGCATGTGGCAGTTCATCGCCTCCACCGGTCAGCGCTACGGTCTCAGCCGCGACGCCTGGGTCGACGAACGGATGGACCCCGAGCGGTCGACGGATGCGGCCATCGCCTATCTGACTGAGCTGCACGGCCTGTTCGGCGACTGGCCGAAGGCGCTCGCCGCCTACAACTGCGGTGAGGCCAGGGTGATGCGGCTCAACCGACAACGCCCCGACGAGTACCTGGACTTCTGGGACCTCTACGCCCAGCTTCCCCAGGAGACCCGTCGCTACGTGCCCCGTTTCTTCGCCGCGTTGGTGATCCTCGAGGACCCCGCGGCGTACGGGATGAACCTCCCGGAACCCTTGGCCCCGGTCGACGGTTTCGCCACGGTGCGCGTCGAGCGCTCGGTCAAGCTCGACCGCCTCGACGGCGCGCTCGGGCTCGACAAAGGGACACTCGCCGCGCTCAACCCGTCGCTGCGCCACGGGGCCACTCCGAAGCGCGCCTTCGACCTCCGAGTGCCGCTTGAGGCCGAGCCGTCGGTTGCCGAGCAGGTCGCGCAGCTGCCCGAGTACAGTCCGCCGCAACCACTCTACGTTACCCACCGCGTGCGTCGCGGCGAGACCCTGTCGGGGATCGCCGGCCGATACCGGACCAGTGTTTCGGCCATCATGCGGACCAACAACCTGCGCAGCGCCAACCGTATCTGGCCCGGACAGCGACTGCGGATCCCGACCCGGGCGGGACGTGCCGCGGCGGCGGGCCCCGCCTACAACCCGGCCGAGGGAACCCATACCGTCCGTTCCGGCGACTCGCTGTACTCCATCGCGCGCCGTTACTCGACCACCGTCGACGATCTCAAGCGCGAGAACGGTCTGAGCTCGAACACGATCCTCCCGGGACAGAAGCTCAAGGTCCACCCCGGCTCCCGCGACGACCTGCGACGTTACCAGGTTCGGCGCGGCGACACCCTGAGCGACATCGCGACCCGCCACGGAGTGTCTCTGAGCGCCCTGCTGCGTGCCAACGGTCTCGGCTCCCGGTCGACGATCTTCCCCGGCCAGTGGCTGGTCATCCCGAGCTGACCCACCCGATCAGCACACGGTGCCCGCGAGCCCGCACGTCTCACCAAGTCACATCGCGAGGGCGCTGAGATGCCCGCCAGCGCGGAGCCATCGAGTGACGAGCCACCGAGGCGTGTCTGTGGACATGTCGCGGGTGCGCAGTTGCGAGAGGGCCAGCTATGGCTGGTGGATCGGCCCCAGAAGAGGGGCAATGGTGAGAAGCGAAGGCCCGACCTGCCGCTCTCAGGACCTCGCTGCCTGGGCCGAGCGAAGCGGACCTTGGTCAGGACCTTGCCGCACGGCGGAGGTAGCCCCACCTTGGCGGGTATGAACATCCTGGTCCTCAACTGCGGCTCGTCGACCGTCAAGTTCCAGATCATCCAGACCGATCAGCAGCTCATCGCAGAAGATCGCGACCGCTGGCTCGCGCGCGGAATCATCGAGCGCGTTGGAAGCCAGGCCTTGATCACCTTCGAGGCCGGTGGGCACCCAAAGGAACGCCACGCGGAGCCGATCCGTGACCACCGTGCGGCGATCGACCGCGTTCTGCGCTGGGTAATTTCGGCGGAATCAAGGATCGACGACGTGGCCTCCCTCGCCGACATCCATGCGGTGGGCCACCGGGTCGTCCACGGCGGTGAGCAGTTCCAGCGGTCGGTGCGGATCGACGCCGACGTCTTGGAAGGCATCGAGGACTGCATCGATCTCGCGCCGCTCCACAACCCGGCAAACCTCAAGGGAATTCGCGCCGCGACCGAGCTGCTCGGCCCCGGAGTTTCGCAGGTGGCCGTCTTCGATACCTCGTTTCACTCCACGATGCCAGAGGAGACGTACCTCTACGCCCTCCCCTACCAGCTCTACCGGCGCTACAAGATCCGCCGCTACGGTTTCCACGGCACCTCGCACCGGTACATCGCCTTCCGCTACCGAATGCTGCACGGGCTCGAGCCGGAGCAGGTCACGATCATCACCCTCCACCTCGGCAACGGATGCTCGGCGTGTGCGATCCGCGAAGGCCGTTCGGTGGCGACATCGATGGGCTTTACACCCCTCGAGGGGCTGGTGATGGGCACCCGGTCGGGCGACATCGATCCGTCACTGATCGAGTTCCTGATGATGAAGGAGGGCATCGACGTCTCCGAGGTCGATACCTTGCTCAACAAGCGCTCCGGCCTGCTCGGCCTCTCCGGCCTGACCTCGGACATGCGCGAGCTGCTCGAAGAGGAGGCCGAGAACCACGACCGCCGCGCCTGCCTGGCGATCGCCATCTTCTGTCGCCGGGTGCGACACTACATCGGCGCCTACCTGGCCGAAACCGGCCCCACTGAAGCGGTCGTATTCACCGGCGGGATCGGCGAGAACGCGGCGCCCGTGCGCGAGCGCATCCTCACCGGTCTGGAGCACCTCGGCCTCACCCTCGACCGCGCCCGCAACGAGGCCGTCGTCGGCGGCCAGGTCGGCGAGATCACGGCGGAGGGCTCGCCGATCCGGGCCTGGGTGATCCCGACCAACGAGGAGCTGCTGATCGCGCGCGACACATACCGGGTCGTCGAGGACATTCCGCGCCGCTGGTAGGCCACAAACCCGCAGTGGCGCACTCGCCCAGGAACGGAGTCCGCGGATCAGCAGTTGCATCGGTTCACACGTCGGCGCGGAGGAAACCGGCGAAGCGGACGAGGCCCGCGTGCGGCACGCTCCCGGCAGCGGCCGACGTCTCGCCCGCGTACTCTACGCTCGTCTCGCCAGGTTCACTCTCATGCTCGAAGGGTGGCCGACTGCGGGGTGCCGGCAACCTGAGCCATACCGCCGCGGTCGAACTGCCGGTCGCCGAGTTCCGGTACCTCGCCGACTGGCTCGCCCGCCTCGACGAGACCCCGGCGTGGAGGGACGGCGCGCCCCCCGCTTCGAGCCGAGCACACCCTCCGTCTCGAATCTGCCGAAACCTCGTTCCCGCAGCGCCGTACCTCGGGACGGGGAATGAGAAAAATGCGCTGCGACGTGCTGGCAGTTCTGGTCGCTGTCTCGCTCGCGCCCGCGGCGGGCGCGGCGAAGCCGGTCCAGTCGGCCATCTCGACCTGGGCGAGCGGTCCCGTGATCCTCGACGTCGACCCGAGCTCGGGCATGGCGCATTACGAGCTACGGGCCCCGGTCGCCGTCGGATCGCTCGAGCTCGACATCTTCGGACTCAGCTGTGGTCCTGAGGTGGTTCGCGCCCAGATCGACCAGGGCGGGATCTTCAGCCACGCCTTCGACCTCGAGCACGCCGGGCGGCTGGTGGCGACCCTCTCCGGACCGACGGCCGCCGATCTCGATCTGGCCGTGTACGGTCCGAGCGGTCGGCTGGTCGCAACCTCTGCGTGTCCGCGTTCCGCGAGCGAGCACATCGTCGTTCGACTGCCCGCCGACGGCCGCTGGAGGATCGAGGTCAGCGGCAGCCAGGTTCCGGCAGGGTGGGCGGAGTTCGAGCTTCGCGTGGATGTGGTCGAGGGTCGCGACCTGGGCGTGGTCTCGGTCCCTCATGGACCTTTCGCCCCGGGAGAGCGCATCCCGGTGGAGATTCGGATCGACCGTGAGCCGAACGGCTGCGCCGAGCCGCTGGCGCTGCTGGTGTGGGGTCCCGCTGGGGACCCCATCCTGGACGAGCCGCTCGCCCTGCGCGAGGACTCCGCCCGCCGCTGACGCAGGATCGTCATCAGGGTCGCGAAGGCGTGCAACAATGGCCGCACCGCGCCGTTACACACGTGGCGCCGGTTGGCTCGAGAGGCCCGGACCGGTGCCATCGGATCAGTGAAGGAGGACACAATGCGTCATTCCGTCATTGCGGTCGCTGCGGCGACCGCGGCCCTTCTCGTTGCCTGCTCGGCCAGGACACCCGAAAGCCGAAAGGTCACCGGCCCGTCCGCGACATACACCATGGACCAGTTCCTCAAGACAACCTCGATCGGAGGCAGCTCGTTCAGCCCCGATGAGACCCACCTCCTGGTGTCGTCGAACGAGTCCGGGGTGTTCAACGTCTACGAGCTCGACCTCGCCTCGGGGACGCGGACCCCCGTCACCCAGGGCGATCAGACCACCTTCGCGGTCGCTTACCTGCCTCCTGACGGCCGCATCCTCTACAGCCGCGACTCGGGCGGCAACGAGATCGACCACCTCTATCTCAGAGCTTTGGACGGCAGCGATCGCGACCTGACGAGCGGCGATCAGACGAAGGAGGACTTCGCCGGCTTCTCGACCGATCGGAAGAGCTTCTACACCGTGAACAACTCGCGAGACCCGCGCTTCTTCGACCTCTATGAATGGGATGTCGCGACCCTCGAGCCGCACATGGTCTACCGCAACGATGCGGGGCTCGACCCTGCCGGGATGTCGCCCGACCGGCGCTTCATCGCGCTGCAGAAGTCCAACACGACCAATGACACGGACCTCTACGTGCTCGATCTCACCCGGAGCGGAGAGCCGAAGCGGATCTCAGAGCACAGCGGTGAGGCCACCTTCGGATTCCAGGACTTCAGCAGCGACAGCCGGTGGCTCTACTACACCTCGAACGCCGACGGCGAGTTCGCCGCGCTCAAGCGCTACGAGCTCGCGACCGGCACCCGCGAGGATGTGTTGTCAACCGACTGGGACATCGACTTCGCCTACTTCAGCCGCAACGGGACCTACCGGGTGATCGGCACCAACGAGGACGGCTACACCAAGGTCGCCGTCACACGCACCGCAGATGGTCAGCCGATTCAGATCCTAGACCTGCCGCGCGGGACGGTCAGCGGAGTCGCTTTTTCTCCCTCCGAGCGCCTGATGAAGCTCAGCGTGTCCAGCGACACCATGCCCGGCAACATGTTCCTCTACGACCTCGAGAACCAGAAACTGACCCAGCTCACCGACACCCTCAACCCCGAGATCAAGCCGTCCGACCTGGTCGCCGGCGAGGTGGCTCGCTTCACGGCCCGGGACGGGATGGTGATCCCGGGCCCGCTCTACAAGCCCCTCGGCGCCGGCCCGGACCACAAGGTCCCGGTGATGCTGATGATCCACGGCGGTCCGGGCGGCCAGAGCCGTCCCGGCTACTCCGCCGAGCGCCAGTTCCTGCTCAACCACGGCTACGCGCTGTTTGCGGTCAACAACCGGGGGTCATCCGGCTACGGCAAGACCTTTCTCGCAGCCGACGACGGCAAGCACGGCCGCGAACCACTGTGGGACTGCGTCGACGCCAAGGAGTGGCTCAAGACCCAGGATTGGGTCGACCCCGAGCGCATCGGCATCATGGGCGGCTCCTACGGCGGCTACATGACGCTGGCCGCGCTCGCGTTCCAGCCCGACCAGTTCGCGGTCGGGGTCGACCTCTTCGGGGTCGCCAACTGGATCCGCACCCTGGAGAGCATTCCCCCCTACTGGGAGAGCTTCCGCCTCGCCCTCTACAAGGAGATCGGCGATCCCGAGAAGGAACACGACTTCCTGTACGACACCTCGCCGGTGTTCCACGCCGACAAGATCACGAAACCCCTGCTGATTCTCCAGGGCGAGAACGACCCGCGTGTGCTCAAGGCCGAGAGCGATGACATGGTCGCCGCGATCAGGGACCACGGTGGTGTGGTGGAGTACGTCGTGTTCGATGACGAGGGTCACGGCTTCACCAAGAACGCCAACCGCATCCGCGGCTGGGAGGCCGTGCTACGTTTCCTCGACACCCACCTCAAGGGCCAGCCCGTGGCGCCCGTCACCAGCTGACCGCGCCACCGCGCAGAGTTCGACGGCCCCCGGGGATCCCGGGGGCTGTTGCGTGTGTACCGACGAGGACCTCTTTCCGCGGTTGAGCTACCGCTCGCACGCCTGCCACTCGTCGCCCAGGCGTGCCATCAGGGCGGCGTAGACGGCAACCCCGTCCCATAGGTTCTGGAGGCGGAGGTTCTCGTCGGGGCCGTGCTGATGATTGTCGTGATGGGACGCCGGAGCTGCGCCTCATCGGGAGGGGCCGGATCCAGAAAGCCCTCGGCGTGCAGCGATCCTGGCCACGACGCCGCCGTCCGGTTATCCGCGCAGGCACTCTGCGACCAGCTCGTGTCCCTCGGCTGTGTAATGGTCCTGGTCGAGGAAGATGCGTGCACTCCACCGCCGCACGACGGCTGCGCGCTCGTCCTGCGACCGCGGCGGTCCGGAGACCGCACCGCTCGCAGCGTCCGTCAGGATCGCGTGCTCGAGGACGACCGCCTCTTCTCGAAAGGTCGAGTAGCCCTGGACTCCTGCGTTGATGACCTGGAAGCTCGTGAACGGCTTGGAACTCCCTGCAAGCAGTCGCTCGAGCTGGTTGGCTAAGGTCTCGTCTTTCGAGACACCGTGCCCCATCGCGATCGGGTCCCCGAGGACCAGCCCGCGAAGCTCTCCCGCTGGCTTGGCGAGCGGAAAGTCGTCGTCGTGGTGCCCCAACGGTTGATGATGATCGGCGTGTGGGCGGCAAGTGCTCCGTCGGCAACCGTCGACCGGGCCGCAGCCCGCTGCGACCCGCTCATCGGCACGGACGGTCCAACCTGCCTCACTCGGTCACATCGTCCGGTAGCGGGAACCACCGCAGCGCCTCGAGGTCCGGGCGTAGCGGCTCGAAAACACCATCGTGCGGCCGTCGGGCGGCCGCCTCCGACAGAATCTCCCGCGCCTGGTCGAGGTAGCCGGCAAGGGCGCTCTCCGGCGCTTCCAGCCGTGGTACCCGGCAGTCCAGCCCTCGCGCCGTCAGCTGCAGCGCGTCCAGGCCGAGGGTCTCGTGGCTGGCCGCATCGCGGTGCCGCCAGACGCCGGCTTCCGGGTCGAAGCGGTAGTCGTCGAGGAGGCGGAAGCCCTCGTGGGCGATCAGGCGGACCGCCTCGATGATGAACTGGAAGGTCCGCTCGGAGATGAAGTAGTTGAAGTTGACCCGAACCCAGCCCGGCTTGATCCCCTCGCAACCGCTGTCGATCGCCCGCCGGAAACGCTCCGAGCGCGCAAGGCCGATCCCCAGCAGTCGGTGTCCGTAGGGCCCTGCGCAGGAGCACCCGCCGCGCGCCTGGATACCGAACAGGTCGTTGAGCAGTGCAACCACGAAGTTGTGGTGTAGGAAGAGCTCGCCGTGGCGCACCAGGAAGCTGACGATCGACAGCCGCTTGGCGCTCAGGCTGCCGAGCACGTGGAGGTTCGGCTCCGCCGACCAGGCCGCGATCGCCCGCTCGATGAAGGCCCGCTCGCGCGCCTCGATGACGCCTTCGCCGACCGCCCGCTTGACGTGGAAGACCAATCCGGCCCGGATCGACTCCAGGATCGCGGGGGTTCCCCCCTCCTCTCGGTGCGACGGCTCATCAATGTAGCTGTGATCGACCTCGCTGACGTACGAGACCGTGCCCCCGCCGGGAACCGTCGGTACCCGGTTGGTGAGCAGGCGTCGCTTGACCACCAAGATGCCCGGAGTCCCGGGGCCGCCGATGAACTTGTGCGGCGAAATGAAGACAGCATCCTTCGCGAGGGTGCTGTCGGCGCCGCTCGGGACGCGAGGATTCATGGCGATCTTCACGTAAGGCGCGGCAGCCGCGAAGTCCCAGAACGCGAGCGCCCCGTGCCCGTGGAGCAGGGCGGTGATGCCGGAGGTGTCCGAGACGATCCCAGTGACGTTTGAGGCAGCGGAGAAAGAGCCGATCTTCAACGGACGGTGGGCGAACTCCCGCAACCGGTCATCAAGGATGTGCTGGTCGATCCGGCCGTCCGCGTCCTCGGCGATGACCACCACGTCAGCGATCGTCTCCCGCCACGAGATCTCGTTCGAGTGGTGCTCGTAGGGACCAATGAAGACCACCGGCCGTTCGTTCTCGGGGATCCGCTGGCTCAGGCCGTAGAGGGCATCGAGGTCGGCCGGAATGCGCAGGTTCAGGATGTCGATCATCTTCTGGATGGCGCCGGTCGCTCCCGAGCCACAGAAGATCACGACGTCCTCGTCGCTGCCCCCTACCGACTCGAGGATCAGCCGTCGCGCGCCCTCGCGAAAGCGTGTTGTCTGGGCCGCCGTCGACGAGGTCTCCGTGTGGGTGTTCGCATACATCGGCATCACCTGGTCGCGCATGAAGTCCTCGACAAAACCGAGGCAGCGCCCGGAAGCCGTGTAGTCCGCGTAGGTCACGCGTCGGGGGCCGTATGGCCCGTCCACCGCTCGGTCGGCCCCGATGAGGCTGCGCCGAATCAGCTCGATGAGCGCTTCGGGGTCCACGTCCATCATGGTCTTCTCCGACGGTGTCTTCCCGGTGGACCAGCGGCCGGCAATGCCGCGTATCCCGCTCGCGGAGAGACGGCGTCTCCCCCCAAAGGAGTATAGACCCGCCGCGCTCACCGCACTGAACCCGCGAAACGTGCTAGCCTGTTTCGTTCGTGGGACTTCCCCGCGAAGTGAGCGTGGCGACCCGAGCGAGACCAGAGTTCGCTTCCTGCCTCCACAGACCGGAGAGAGGATGATGCGGCCTCTCGAGTTTCGGCCTCGCCCGCTCCAGTCGGAGGCTGTCATGAAGTTCGACGCAGTCCGGATCCTCAGCATCGCCCACGAGGACGCTCCCGGTACCATCGGCTCAGACGAGATCGAGGCTCGTCTCGCCTCGACCATGCTCCGCCTCGGACTGCCCTCCGGGATCATCCGCAAGCTCAGCGGGATCGAGTCTCGGCGCGTGTGGAACGAAGACGTGCGCCCGAGCCAGGCGGCCACTGCCGCCGCCGAGAAGGCGCTCGCCCTGACCGGTGTCGACCGCGACAAGATCGGCGTGGTAGTGAACACCTCGGTCTGCCGCGACGATGTCGAGACCTCGACCGCCAGCGTGGTCCACCACAACCTCGGGCTGTCCCACACCTGCCTCAACTTCGACATCGGCAACGCCTGCCTCGCCTTCATCAACGGCATGCAGACCGTCGGCAACATGATCGAGTCGGGCCAGGTGGAGTACGGCCTCGTGGTCGATGCCGAGAACACCCGCTACGCAACCGAGAGGACCATCGAGAGACTCCAGCGCACCGATGCCACCTGGGAGAACTTCCGCGACAACTTCGCCACACTGACGCTCGGCTGCGGCGCCGCAGCGATGGTCCTCGGGCGCGCCTCGGGCGCCTCCGGAGAGCACCGCTTCCTGGGTGGCGTGACCCTGGCCGCGACCCAGTACAGCCGCCTGTGCTGCGCCCAGGTCGACGAGATGATCACCAACACCAAGAAGCTATTCCACCACGGGCTCGAGCTCGCCTTGACCACTTGGGGCCGGGCGCGCGAGGCCCTCGGCTGGACGGCGGACGGGCTCGACCACTTCATCATCCATCAGGTCGGCAAGGCGCACACCGAGACCTTCGCCCGTATTCTCGGGCTCGACCTTGGCAAGATCTTCCGTCTCTACCCGCGGCACGGGAACATCGGCCCGGCCGGGATCGCCATCGTGCTCTCCAAGCTGGCGGAGGCCGGACGGCTCCTGCCCGGTCAGCGCATCGCCCTGATGGGCATCGGCTCGGGCATCAACTGCTCGATGGCCGAGATCATCTGGTAGAGCCGAAGCTCGCCAGACCGTCCCGAACCGAAGCCCGCCCCCTCTGCTCGCGCGGTACCCCCATCCGGCACGGCTCACTGCGAGCGCTCGTCACCCCGGGGCCCGGGTGCCGCCCGGCTCAGCCCGACGTCTTGTTGATGATCCGCGGGTCGCTGGTGACCGCCTGGCCGGCGACCACGATGGTGATCGTGTAGTTGTAGGTCCCTTCGTCGGCGTCGTTGTCCGCCACCTGGAGATTGCCGTCGACATAGCTCGGCGTGAAGTTCTCGGACTTCGGATCGGTCGCGAATGCATCGGCGGCGGCAGCCGGGAACTGCCAGTCGGCGTCCTTCTCCGGCTCGAAAGTGATCGTACCCGCCTGCTTCATCTTGATCGTGTCGACACGCTCCGACCCGTGCTCGATCCACACCTTGACGGTATGGTGTGGTTTGTACTTGACGGTTACGGTCGGGTTCTTGCTGTCACTGGCCATGATTCCCTCCTGTTGGGACCGTAGTTGGCGTGTCCTGCCTCGCCCCGGAACGGGACTGACTCGGCGTCTTCGACTCGTTGTCGCGTGCGACCTTCGGGTGGTCGGGCTTCCGGGTCGACTGCTCTCCGCTCTGAGCCGGTCCGCCGATCTTGCGATCGAGACGAGCCCTCGCCTCCGCCGCCAACCGCACGGCCTCAACGTCCTCGCCGAGCTCGGCCGTCGAAGCCACCGCTTCCAGCGCCTCTTGCCAGGACGCCTTGGCCGCGGCAGCCTCCCCCGTGCTCGCCTCTAGTTTGCCGAGCCCGAGGTCCGCTTCCGCGAGGGTCCGGCGCGCCACCGCCGAGGCCTTTCGCGAAGCCATGACCGGCGCGAGGAGCGCGCGTGCACGCTCGAGATCGCGACGCGCCTGCGCAGGCCGTCCGCTCCGCCTCCTCATTCCGCCGCGGACCATGTGCGCCCTGGCGAGCAGCGTCGACCAGTCCGCGTTGCCCGGATCGGTGGCCACGAGACGCTCCATCCGAGCAATGGCGGTCCGCAGCTGGTGGAGTGCGCCAGGAGCCTCACCGTCATTGTCGAGGGTTCGGGCAAAGGCGATCCGAGCCCCCGCGAGCTCGCGGGCCCAATCCGCGTTCTCGGGGTCGTGCGCCGTCAGCCGCTCCAGCTCGCCCACCGCCCTCCGGTGCTCGCCGACGGCTTCGCGGAACCGCCCCCGCAACGCCAGCGCCTTGGCGAACGCATCTCGGCTCACCGCCAGGTAGCGCCGCCACGTCATGTTCGACCCGTCCCT
>Ga0315540_10001617_pt1 | contig 12832 bp, 7 predicted proteins | sample SalMarSW160110MG_FD_203677 | JGI IMG/M metagenome (GOLD analysis project Ga0315540, IMG submission 203677) | Salt marsh sediment microbial communities from the Plum Island Ecosystem LTER, Massachusetts, United States - Salt Marsh Sediment SW1601-10 ... | reverse complement strand
CCTCCAGGAAGTGCCCGGCCAGGGTGGCGGCCTCGGCCCCTCGCAGAGCGTCCGGTCCGCAGGCCAGGTAGGCCCCGGCGAACAGGAGGTTCACGCCGAGGTAGGCGGCGGCCACGAGCAGGTAGAACTGCCACCAGTCGATGCGGTGGAGGAGACCGTAGGCACTGACCGAGCCGAAGCGTGAGAAGCCCTTGCGGACCAGGTTGTAGGAGCCGTCCCGGTCCAGGAGCCGCACCCACGGCTCGTTGGCCACCCGGGCTCCGAACCCGAGATCGCGCACCGCTTCCATGCTCTCGTGTGCGTCCGCCATCGCGCCTCCAGCGTGAGAGAGGAGCCGGCCCGCGAGGGCGCGGGCCTCGGTGTGCATCTGGCATCCGTCGGTCGTGTTCGCCAGTGTGCTTCGCACGACGCGCACCGGCCACCAGCCCGACCGGGCCGGACGCGCGCGTGCTTCGACCCATGCACGCCCGAGGACCTTGGAGGGAGCCGGGGTGACACACCACGCATTCACCGTCGAGGAGGCCAACGAGCTCCTGCCTCGCCTGCGCCGGGTCCTGCGTACCATACGCGAGACGCAGGAGGAAGCGTCGGAGCTCTACGAGCGGCTGCAGATCCTCGACGCCCTCTGGGGCGAAGAGGTGACACGGACCGGAAACCCCGACCACGAAGAATACGCGGACCTGCGGGGCCGGCTCGCCGATGCCGCCCGGTCCGTGCAGGCGTCGGTGGAGACCGAGATCCGCGCGTGCGGCGTCCGCTTCCCCGCCGGCGGGCTGGAGCACGGTCTGCTGGACTTCCCCACGAGCTGGGAGGGCCGCTGGGTCTACCTGTGCTGGCACGCGGGCGAGGACCGCGTGCGCTACTGGCACGAGGTCGACGCGGGCTACCGCGGCCGCCGACCCATCACGGACGAGCAGGCCGAGCGCATGGGCCGCGAGGACGACCCCGAATCACTGGACGACTCCGCGCTGGACTTCTGAGGCGGGCCTGCCGGACCGGGTCGGCCAGCTCGACCACCGGATCGACTACGTCTTCACCCGGGGCCTCGGTCGTTCGGGACCCGGACTCCAGGGGACGATCGCCCGGCTGGGAGACGTGCCGTCCGACCGGGTGCAGGATCCCGAGTACCGGATCTGGCCCTCGGATCACGCGGGCCGCGTGGCCAGCTTCCTCTCGACCCCGGTCGCCGGACGCTGACCACCGCGCCCGTGCGCCTTCCCACGACCCACCATCGACCGCGGCGGCGTCCCGCGCCCGCCGCGGTCGGTCCGTTTCGGAATCTCGGGTACGCCCCGGGCGCGCTCCGGCCCCCGAACAGGGCCCGCATCGCTTGCCCACCACCGAGACTCCAGCCATATTCCGCGCGCTTTTTCCGACTCGGGCCGCGTCCCACCGGCCCGGTGCGATCCCTCCCGCACTCCGTCCAGGATTACTGGCATGAGAAAGCCTCTCGTCGTCACGCTGTCCGCTCTCTTCCTGACGGCCTGCGCCCATGCGGGCGCGACGCCTCCGGCCACCGGCCCCATGGCCGCGAACCACGATAACCACGAGACTCCGTCCGCCGGGCAGGAGGCCGACACGGCCGCCCACGGACCGCGCGGCGAGGGCCAGCAGGGACCCAAGCCCTACCGTAAGGTCATCCCCGCCGACGCGGTGACCCATCGCGGCATGCTCATCACCCACCAGGTGGGCGAGAAGCTGTACTTCGAGATCCCCCGCGCCGAGCTGGGCCGAGACATGCTTCTCGTGGGCCGCTACGCGCGAGCCGCCGCGCAGGACCCCAACAACCCCACCGGGGGCTTCGGCCAGTACGGCGGGGACGAGTTCACAGAGAGCACCTTGCGCTGGGAGCGGGAGGGCAACCGCATCATCCTCACCTCCCCCTCGTTCTCGATCACGGCCGACAGCTCGCTCTCGGTCTACAGGGCCGTACAGAACTCGAACTACGCTCCCGTGGTGGCCATCCTTCCGGTCGAGGCGTGGGGTCCCGACAGCGCGGCCGTGGTCGACGTGACCAAGCTGTATACGTCCTCCGTGCCCCAGTTCGAGGCCATACACGGCACCATCGACGCGAAGCGCTCCTACGTGGGGCGGACCCTGGCCTTCCCCGACAACGTGGAGGTCGAGGCCACACAGACCGGCACGCCCACCGCGACCGGCAACGGGCGCGGCGGACCGCCGGGGCGTGGCCAGCAGACGCCGGCGAAGAGCGTCCTGGCTCACTGGAGCCTGGTGCGGCTCCCCGCGCATCCCATGCAGCGGCGCCGCTGGGACGAGCGCGTCGGCTTCTTCTCGATCCGCCAGGTCGACTTCGGCGCCGAGCAGGGCTCCGCTCCGCGTCAGTACATCACGCGCTGGCGGCTGGAGTGCTCGGACCGTCACGACGGCGACCTGTGCTACCCTGAGAAGCCCCTGGTCTACTACGTGGACCCGGCCACGCCGGACGTGTGGAAGCCCTGGATCCGCAAGGCGATCACCGACTGGCAGCCGGCGTTCGAAGCGGCGGGCTTCAAGGATGCGATCCTGGCCAAGGACCCGCCTGCCGACGACACCACCTGGTCGGCCGAGGACATCCGGCACACCATGATCCGGTGGCTGCCGTCCACGATCGAGAACGCGGTCGGTCCGCACGTGAGCGACCCGCGCACCGGTGAGGTGCTGAACGGGTCGGTGCGCATCTTCCAGAACGTGGTACAGCTGGCGCGCGACTGGTATTTCGCGCAGGCCTCGCAGCTGGACCCGCGCGCCCGGCGGCTCCCGATGCCGGACTCGCTCATGGGTCGGCTGCTGGAGTTCGTGGTCGCCCACGAGATCGGGCACACGATCGGCCTCCGGCACGACCAGATCGGGAGCTCGACCTATCCGGCCGACAGCGTGCGCAGCCCGACCTGGGTCCACACGATGGGCTCTTCGCCCAGCATCATGGACTACTCACGCTTCAACTACGTGGCGCAGCCGGGCGACGGTATCGCGCTCGGCGACATCATCCCGCGCATCGGCCCCTACGACAAGTACGCGATCATGTGGGGCTACCGGCCGATCCCGGGCGCGACCACGCCCGACGCGGAGCGACCCACGCTCGAGAAGTGGCTGGCCATGCAGGACACGATCCCCTGGTACCGCTTCTCCGAACGGAACGCGTTCGGTGACTACGGGACCATGACGGAGGCGGTCGGCGACGCCGACCCGGTGAAGTCCACCGGTCTCGGCTTCAAGAACCTCGAGCGGGTGGTCGGCTACGTGTCCGGGGCGGCGATCCAGCCGATGAAGGACAACTCGGACCTCGAGGATCTCTACGACGCGGTGATCGGCCAGTGGACCCGCGAGGCGGCGCACGTCACCACGCTCGTGGGCGGGGCCACGGTCCGGTACAAGTCGGGCAGCCAGCCCGGCCCGGTGTATCGGCCCCTGCCGCGCGCGCGCCAGGTGGCGGCCGTCAAGTTCCTGAACCAGCACGTGTTCCGGACGCCGACCTACCTCATCCGGCCCGAGATCGAGCGCCGCATCGAGCCCGACGCCATGATCCGGCGCATCAACCAGGCGCAGGAGCGCGTGCTCGGGTCCCTGCTCAACGACCAGCGCATGGATCGGCTCATCGACACGCGCGCCCTGGCCGACCACCCGTCCGACATCTACTCGCTCGACGCCATGCTGGGTGACGTCCGGCACGGGATCTGGTCGGAGCTGTCGGCATCGAGGGTGTCGATCGACGCCTACCGGCGCGGCCTGCAGATGGGGTACCTGTCGCTGCTGGACGGCAAGCTCAACCCGAAGCCGAGCGAGAGCCCGGCACGACGGTTCCCGGGCTTCCGACCGCCGCCGCCTCTCAGCGAGGAGGCGAAGGCCCAGATCCGGGGCGAGCTCACGGCGCTCCAGGCGGACATCAAGCGGGCCATCCCGCGGGCCGCCGACACGGCGACGCGCTACCACCTCATCGGAGCCCAGGATCGCATCGAGGACATCCTCAACCCGAACAGCTGAACGGGGAAGCGCCACGGGGGCGGCCGGTCGCGAGGCCGCGCCGCCCCTCTCCTCTTGCCGGCCGCCGAGCCGCCGGCGACCCCGAACCGGCTCCCTACCTCCCCACCAGCGCCAGCACCCGGCACGGGCTTCCCGACCCGTCCTCGATGGGAAGCGGCGCCACGATCAGCACGCTCCCGGTGGCGGGCAGGCGGCCCACGTTCTGGAGCTGGGTGAGGCCGTACTTGCCAGCGCCCAGCAGGTAGGAGTGGGCCGGGAACGGCGGGTCGAAGGACGCCGCGGCCCCCGCGTCGGTCCCCACCGTCTCCACGCCGAAGCCCACGATGGACGTCTCCTGGGCCAGCCAGCAGGCGCACGCCGCGGACAGGCCGGGCGTGTGGGGCCCGCGTTCGTCGGCGTTGAGGAACGCCGCCTGGTCGTCGGATCGGGCGTCCCACCCGGTCCGGAACAGGAGCCAGCCGCCATCGGGGAGCGAGCCGTGCTCGTCCTCCCACGCCCGAACGTGCTCGACCTCGAGCAGGAAGTCGGGGTCGGCCGCCGCCTCGGCGCTCTTGTCGATGACCGCGGCCGGACCCACCAGGTGCGCGGGCGGCACCTGCGACACGTCGAGGCCGTCCCGCCCCGTCACCCAGTGCACGGGCGCGTCGAAGTGGGTCCCGGTGTGCTCCCCGAGGCGCATGACGTTCCAGTACCAGGCCGGGCCCGCGTCGTCGTAGCGGCTCAGCAGCTCGAGCGAGAACGCCGGCGTATTGGCGAAGGGCTCCGGCAACTGGATGACGGGCGTGCGCCCGGAGAGGGTGGCCGTGAGGTCCACCACCTCCACCGAGCCGCCTCCGAGTCCGGCGACGAGATCCGACAGTACCGACATGCTATCTCCTGGGTTCAGTGTGCCCGGAACGCGTCCTCGAGCCACTCGGCCACCACCGTGGGCGTGACCTTGGCGTCCACCACCAGGAGCCCCTTGGGGCGCTCGAGCCACGCCTCCACGCCGGCCAGGTCCTCCCTCCGGCGCACGGTGACCCCTTCCCCGCCCGCGGCCCGGCCGAAAGCGGCCAGGTCGGCGTCGGGGAAACGGACGATGTCGACCGGGTGGCCCTGCGGCCCGAAGTGATGCACCTCGGCCCCGTAGGCCGCGTCGTCGTAGACGAGGACCAGGAGCGGGAGCCCGAGGCGGACGGCCGTCTCGAGCTCGGCCAGCGCCATGAACGCGCCGCCGTCTCCCAGGGCCGCCACCGTGAGCCGGTCCGGCCGGGCCACCGCGGCGCCGATCGCGGCCCCCAGGCCGAGGCCGATCGACTGGTAAGCCTGGTTGAACACGAACCCGGCCGGGTCCGGGACGGACAGGTACATGGCGGGCCAGCCCATGAAGTGCCCCGAGTCCACGGCCACGGTGCGCTCCGCGGGCAGCATCGCCTCGAGCGCGATCGTCAGGGTACGGGGGTCGATCGTCTCGGAGGTGGAGCGGTCCTCGTAAGGCTCGGCGGCCCAACCGCCCGCGGCCAGGCGGTCGGCCAGGTCACCGGTCCGGAAGCCCTCGCCCCGGTAGCCGCGCGCCTCGAGCTCGGCCTCCAGCGCCCGGGCGGCCTCGGCCGCGTCGCCCACCAGACCCAGGTCCACGGGGCGTTGGGCACCAATGGCGCCGGCGTCCAGGTCCACCTGCACGACGCGGGCGCCCTCGCCGATCAGGGTGCCATGTCGGGTCGTCCACATGTTGAACGAGGCGCCGAAGGCCAGGACGAGATCGGCCTCCGACAGGAGGCGGGCGGCCGGCGGGGAGGCGAATCCGCCCGAGATGCCGGCCGACCACGGGTTCCCGGCGAACAGGCCGTTGCCGTTGGCCGAGGTGGCCAGGAGGGCGCCGATTCGGTCACCCAGCGCCTCGAGGGGCCCGCGGGCGGACGCCAGCACGGCGCCCCGGCCGCCGAGGAGGACCGGCCGCTCCGCCGCCTCGACCAGGTCCGCCGCCGCCTGCACGGCCGGCGCCGAAGGCGCGGTCGGCGCCGAAGACCGCCACGCCGGGAGCGTCGCTCCCGGCGGGACCTCGGCCCGCTGCACGTCCAGGGGGAGGCTGAGGAGCACCGCCCGCCGCCCTTCGACGGCCCGCCGCCAGGCGCGCGCCACGTCTTCCAGGGCGCTGCCCGCCGAGTGGAGCCGCTCCGGCACGGCGTCCACCGAGCGCGCCAGCGCGTCCTGGTCGATGCGGAAGTTGGAGCGCACGGCGGCCGCCGACGTGTCGCCGGCCAGGAGGAGAAGGGGCGTCCGGGACTTGGCGGCCTCCGCGAGGCCCGTGGCGGCGTTGGTTAGGCCGGGGCCCTGGTGCACGCTGGCCACCCCCGGCCGTCCGGAGACCCGGGCGTAGCCGTCCGCCATGCACACGGCGGAGCACTCGTGGCGGGCGGCCACGAAGGTGGCGCCGGCCGCCCGCAGCGCCTCGGTGACCTCGAAGTTGCCGCTCCCTACGACCCCGAACACGTGCTCGACGCCGAGCCCGACCAGCGCCCTGCCGACCGCCTCGGCCACTCGCACGCCTCGCGCCTCCGGTCCGGGGAAATGGGCCGGCATCGTGGGGGCGGGCGCTGCCGCGAGGCAAGAGTGGGCGGCGCGGCCGGGGTCAGGGCGCCGCGGCCGTCCCGGTCAGCACACCGAGGATGGCCGAGACGACGATGCCGGGGTCCTCGTGGGGAATGTCGTGGTCGGAGCCCTCGGACACGACGCGCCGCCGATCGGACGAGGCCGCCGCCATGGCCCGGTGGCTTCGACGCCACGCCGCGTCGACCGCCGGGGTCCCCCACCAGTCCTTCCCCGCGCTCACGATGACCATCGACACCGCCAGCTCCGGCTCCCGGTCACCCAGCCACGCGGAGAAGGCCGAGAGTGTACGGCTCATGCGGCGGATCACGCGTCTCCGGTCCGTCTGCGGATCGGTCGTGTCGGGAACCGTGCCGCGCAGGAAGGCCCGTTCCCGCGCCACGAACCGGGGGTTCATCGGGTCCACCAGGACCAGGCCCGAGACGCGGCCGGCGAACAGGGCGGCGTGTGCCAGGGCGAGCATGGCTCCGTAGGAGTGACCCACGACGACGGTACGGGAGGGCGCGCCCACCCGGTCCAGCGCCCGGCGGATGTCCGCGACCTCCGCACGGGGCGTGAGGCTGTCCGGCCCGAGTTCGCTGCAGCCGAGGCCCGCGCGATCGTAGGCGACGATGGTCGCGCCGGTGCGCACCGCCAGGCGCTCCGGTACGTCGGCCCAGGCGCTCAGGTCGGCCGCGCCCCCGGCCTCGAACAGGACCGTGACGGGATCGCTCCCACGTCGGATCCTGAGGTGGAGCCGGTGCCCCCCGACGTCGACCATCGTGTCGATGGTCGTGCGGGCGCCCGGTCGGGACGGCGACGGGCCCCGCCCCGGGATGGGCAGGCAGGCGAGGACCGAGGCGAGGGCCAGGAACGGGAGTACACGCATGTCGGGCGACCTCCGTCCGGGTGAGCTGTGCCCTCCTTACGGCCGACAGCGCGCCCGGGTTTCCGCCCGCGTCACCGCATCCGCACCACCCACACCTGCATGTAGGCCGGGAGCGGGTTCCCCGATGGGTCCCGCACCCGGACCGCCGTGGCGGGCCGTCCGCTGCCGTCCACGGCCACGTAGGCGGTCGAGCTCGCCCGCACATCGGCGGTCGTCGTCCAGTCCGCGAAGGTCTCCGGCGTGGGCTGGAGGTGGGCAGCCGCGACCGTGTGCTGCTCGAAGTCGTACAGGTTCCAGCTCGAGAAGGTGAGGGCCGGATCGGGCGTGGCGACCCGGTCGTCCACGTACAGGGCCGCCGACCACCGCGCCATCAGGCTCGGTACCGGGACTCCCACCACGGCGGCCACGGTCTGGAGGTCGGTGCCCGGGTCGGCGATCAGGCTCTGCTGGAGGCCCTGCTCCCCGCCCGGATAGCCGGGCCCGTACTGGTCGGACACCCAGCGCAGGAAGCTCCAGCCGACCCCGTACCACAGCGACCGGGCCTTACACGGCGAGGGGTCGCTCTGCCACCAGCCGCACTGCTCCGGCGCGCCGTCCGTGCGGCCGGCCGAGCCCGCGAATCCGAAGTAGTCGGCCAGGTCGGCGAACTTGTTCAGGTACCAGGCCACCGAGTCCGCCCCCGTCGTGGCGAAGATCACGTCCGCTCCGAGGTTCTGGTAGGGCATGTGGCCCGTCTCGGCGTGCCCCACCACCTCCTCGCCCAGGGTGGCCTGCGCCTCCATGACGATCGATCCCATCCAGCCCAGGCCCGCCGCGAAGCGGCGCCCGAACTGGATCAGGTGCGTGAGCTCGTGCCCCATGATCTGTGGCGCCCGCGACAGCTCCTGCACCCGCGTCGACTTGACCACGCTGTCGCCGGCGGTGCCGTTCGGGTCCGGCACGCGGCCGTAGTAGATCTCCCCCTCGTCGCTGGAGGCGCACGAGCCTCGGGTGGCCGAGGCGCGCGGATACCAGTCGCCCGAGAACACGAAGCCGAGCAGGTAGGAGCCGGCGACGCCGATGTCCTCGTTGTTCACCGCCCTGGTGAACAGGACGACGATGTGGCCGTTGTGGTCGATGTCCCCGGGGTTCCCGAAATACTGCTCGTCGGTGGAGAAGATCTGGGCGTCGAGCTGGTCGGACAGGTTCTGGTAATCGGCCTGGGTGAAGCCGTTGGCCGGATTGGAGGTGTCGGCGACGATGATCGCCTTCTGTCCGATGACCCGCACGCTCGCGCCGACGGCCGTGTAGCCGCTGCAGCCGTCTCCGCTGAAGTCCGGCACGCGCAGGGCCACGGTGTCGCCCACCGCGACGCTCCCGCTCACCGAGAAGCGGGCCGGCGGTGCGCCCGACGACGCTCCCAGAGCGGGGATCGACAGGTGCGGATCCAGGTGGGTCCGCTCCCACGCTCGGATCTGCATCTCGGCCCGGCGCTGCGCCGCGAGCCAGGAAGGAGGCCGGGGCCACGACCCACCGCTCGTCCGCCCCGGCACCACCCTCGTGGCCACCGAGGCGCGGGCCACGCTGGCGGCCCCGATGCCGTCGGCGGCCTCGCCGGTGATCCGCACGCTCGTGAGGCTCGAGACCGACGAGGAGAGAGACTGGACGCCGACGATGTAGCGCTCCGACGCCGCGGAGGCCCCGAACTGCAGGCAGAAGCTCGCCGGGTCGGTGAGCACGGCCTGCTGGCCCACGCCCAGCGACACCGACGCCTGCGCCGGCTCGAGGCCGCTGGTCGCCTGCGAGGCGCCTCCGTCCGTCGCCACGCGCACGTCGACCGAGCGGGCCGGCAGGCAGTCGTAGGTGGGCACCGTGACCTGGAGCGATGTCGAGGACGCGGACGTCACCACTGCCGTCACGCCGTCGATGCTCACGCTGTCACCCGCGGCCACCGGGTCGAAGTTCTGGCCCGTGATCGTGACCGTCTGGCCTTCCTGGATGGGAGAGGGGCTCACGGACTGGACCTGCGGAGTGCCGAGCGACGCCACGCGGAACACTCCCGTCCCGGAGACTCCGCTTCCGGCCGCGGCCGCCGTCACCTCGACCCGGCCCAGGGCCTTCGCCGTCGCCAGCCCGGTGCTGTCGACCGTGGCCACGCTCGTGTCCGAGGCCGACCAGTCGACCTTTACCTCGCCCACCGCGTGGCCGTTCGCGTCCTGCGGCTCGGCCGTGAAGCGTACCGTGTCGCCCGGGGCCGAGACGCGCGCGCTGTCGGGGCTCACCGCGACCCGCGCGGTCCGCTGCTCGACCACCAGCACCGCGGTGTCCGCCTTCCCGGAGATCGACGCGACGATGCGGGTGGTGCCGTTTTGCTTCGCGGTGGCCGTGCCCCTGGAGGAAACGGTGGCCACGGCGGCCTCCGTGGACGACCAGGCGACGCTCCCTCCCGAGATCACGTTCCCCGCCGGGTCCCTCAACGTGGTCGAGAAGGTCACGGAGTCATCGATCGAGACGAGCGTGTCGACGGCCGGGCTCACGGTGACCGAGGCCACCTGCGGCTCGGCGGGCGGGTTGCTCGCCGCGCCGGTGCCGGTGACAGACTTGCCGCCGCTGCACGCGGCGGCCGCGGGAGCGAGCAACGCGAGGAGCAGCACCTGTCGGCGGGGGATCCGTCGCCTCATGAACGAACTCCGGAATCGAAGACGCTGGAACGGCGGCAACCGGGCATCGAACGCGAAGGGAATTCAGCTTCCGTGCCTGTGAGGGGAGGGCCGAAACCCCCTGCGTCACGGGGATCGCGAAGTCTCGCCCCTTCGCGTTGGCCTCGCAAGATGTCGAAGATCACCACGCATCGTGTGATTCGCGAGAGTCGGCGCCGCTTGGTCCGGCGACCCGGCCGCGGACCGTCCCGCCTTACCCATCCTCCAGAACGCGAGAGGGCAGGAGACTCGCCCCGCGCGCCACCCGCTTGATGGTGAGCCCCTGGACGAGGATGGAGAAGACCACGACCACGTAGGTGATGAGGAGGAGGAGCCCCCGCTCCCCACCGACCGGCAGGGACAGCGCCAAGGCGATGGCGATGCCGCCGCGGAGTCCGCCCCAGGTCAGGACGCGGATCGCGTAGGGCCCGAGCTCCGGCCGGATGGGCAGAAAGCGCATGGGCACGTATACGGACAGGAGTCTCGCCCCCAGGATGAGCGGGATCGCGAGCGCGCCCGCCACGAGCCACGAGGCCCGCACAGGAAGGACCAGCACCTCGAGGCCGATGAGGACGAACAGGAGGGCGTTCAGGATCTGGTCCAGGACGATCCAGAAGTTGTCGAGCCGCTCGCGCGTCCCTTCCGACATGGCGAACATGCGCCCGTGGTTCCCGACCAGGAGCCCGGCCACCACCATGGCCAGCGGTCCCGAGGTCCCGATTCGGTTGGCCAGCGCGTAGCCAGCCGTGGTGACGGCCACGGTGACCAGGATCTCGGTGGTGGGTTCGTCCACCCGCCGCAGGAAGTAGTAAGCTGCCCACCCGAGGCCCAGACCGTAGATCACCCCGCCCACCGCCTCCTCCAGGAAGAGCCGGCCCGCCGCCAGGACCGAGGCGCCGTGCTCGCCGGTGACCAGGCCCAGGACGATCGTGAACAGCACCACCGCCACCCCGTCGTTGAACAGGGACTCCCCGGTGATGAGCGTCGAGAGCTCGCTCGGCGCCCCCGCGTCGGAGAGGAGTCCCATGACCGCGATCGGATCGGTGGGCGAGATGAGGGCCCCGAACAGGAGCGCCCACAGGAAGGGGATGCCGAGACCGAGGATCCGCAGGAGCTCCCAGGCCGCCGTGCCCACGACCAGGGTGGAGAGCAGCGTCCCCACGATCGACAGGACGAGCACCGGCGTCCGCACCCGCATCAGCTCCTCGAGGTCCACCTCGAGGGCGCCCGCGAACAGGAGGATGCCGAGGAGTCCCTCCAGGAACACCTTCTCGAAGTCGATGTGCGCCAGGAGACCGGTGAGCCACTGGCGCTCCGGCGCCAGGCCGGCCACCAGGAGGAGCACCAGCGAGGTCACCAGGCCGCCCAGCGTGACCCCGATCGAGATCGGGAGGTGGAAGTGGCGCTCGTTCACGTAGGCGAGCGCGGCCGTGAGCGCGAGGAGCGCTCCGATGATCTCGAACAGGCTCACGCCAGGTCACCTGGCGACACGGGCCGGCGGTCCGGTAGCATGTTCCCACGGTAGGCGAGCGGGCGCCTGAGGTCCACCGCATCCCGACGCACCCCATGACGCCCGCCCCTCGCCGCGCTATGGTCCTGCGTCGGTGCCCGCGTGGCGGAGACAGACCGGAGAGCGACCGGGAGGAGCGAGCATGTCTGCCCAGGACGGAGGTCGGGCCGGGCCGGGTGACCGGGATCCACGGTCGTCCCACCCCTATCACATGTATGACGCGATCCGGGCCCAGCCGGCCGTCTTCGCCCGGGTCGCGCGGGAGGCCCCGCAGCCGGCGGAGCGCTTTGCGGAGATCGCCAGCGGCTGCGAACGCCTGCACCTGGCCGGCACCGGGACCTCCTTCCACGCGGCCGAGCTCGGGGAGCACCTGCTGCGCGAGGCCGGCGTCGGAGCGTCGGTACGGGCGTGGCGCGCCTTCGACTTCGCGCTGTACGGCCCCGACCTGTCACCGGCGGACGCGGTGATCGTGGTGAGTCACCGGGGCACGAAGCGCTACTCGCGCGCCGCCCTGGCCCGGGCCAGGCGAGCCGCCGCTCCCACCGCGCTCATCACCGGAGAGGACGGCGGGGACGATGCGGACGCGGACGTGGTGTTTCGGACCGTGCCCGGGGAGCGATCCTCCGCGCACACGGTGAGCTTCACCGGTTCGGTCGCGGCTCTGGCCGCGCTGGCGTCCAGGTTCGGCGGCGTCGCCGACGACCTGCCCGAGCGCAGTGTTCCCGCCGCACTCGAAGCGGCTCTCGGCCTGGAGGACCGAATGGACGCCATGGCCCGTGCACACGCCGGCCGACGCAGGATCTGGCTGGCCGGCGGGGGGCCGGCGGCCACCGCCGCCCGGGAGATCGCCCTCAAGATCAAGGAGACCTCCTATCTCCAGGCCGAGGGTATGGCGACCGAGACCCTGCTGCACGGGCCCTTCCAGTGCGCCGAGGCGGAGGACCTGTTCGTCCTCGTCGCGCCCTCGGGCCCGGGACAGGCGCGGACCCGCGAGCTGGCCGATGCCGTCCGGGCGATCGGCGCTTCCCTCCTGGTGGTCGGGGACGAGACGGCGGAGACGGTGGCCGGTGCCGATGCGTCGTGCATCACCGTGCCGACCCTGCCGGAGCCGCTCGGAGCGCTGGCCTGCATCGTGGCGCTCCAGCTGTTCACCTACCACCTGGCGCTCGTGCGAGGCACGGATCCGGACGGGTTCAGGCTGGAGGA
>Ga0315540_10001616_pt1 | contig 12833 bp, 11 predicted proteins | sample SalMarSW160110MG_FD_203677 | JGI IMG/M metagenome (GOLD analysis project Ga0315540, IMG submission 203677) | Salt marsh sediment microbial communities from the Plum Island Ecosystem LTER, Massachusetts, United States - Salt Marsh Sediment SW1601-10 ... | reverse complement strand
ATGCTGAATCAAAAATTGAATCGAGTTCTTCTTTGCTCCAGTTATCGCAGGTTAGAAAATGTTTTCCTTTAAATTTAGCTTCCATAACATTCCTCTAAATTAAAAACCGTTATTTATATTTTAAAAGATCTGACAAAAATATGTATAAAACGCTGATGCTTTTACAAGATGATCAATCGGAACTTTTTCATTTGGTGCATGAGCTAACTCTTCATTTCCTGGACCAAAACCAATTACAGGAATTTTATACATACCGTTTATCATCACCCCATTTGTTGAGAATGTCCATTTATCAACTTTCGGTTTCTTTGCAAACAATGCTTCAAATGCTGTTACACCATTTTGAATTACTGCATGATTCTCTTCAATTTTCCAGGTAGGATAATATTTTTCCATTCCGTAACTGAGTCCGGTGAACGATGTCTTTTCATAATTAAGTAATTCAACTTTAGCATTCATTCCTTTCACAATTTCTTTAACCTGGTTGAGAGCCAATTCTTTATCTTCGCCCCAGGTTAATCTTCTGTCAAGATGAATTTTTGCAAAATCTGAGACGGCACATAAAGAAGGACTAGAAGACATAAATTCAGAAATTGTAACTGTACCTTTACCAAGAAATGGATCAGACATTATTCGTTCATTGAGCTTTTCAATTTCCAGTGCTGCTTTTGAAGCCATATAAATTGCATTCTTACCTCTTTCCGGAGCAGAACCGTGAGCCGATAGACCATAAAAAGAAACTTCAATTTCCATTCTGCCCCGGTGCCCGCGATAGATATTCAAGCTGGTTGGCTCAGTTACAATCGCACAATCTGGTTTAATTTTATCTTCCTCAACAATGTATTTCCAACAAAGCCCGTCACAATCCTCTTCCAAAACAGTTGCTGTAAAATAAACAGTAGCATCATTTTGAAGTCCAAGCTCCTTGAGGATTCTGCCTGCAGTAATAAATGCAGCTGGTCCACCGCTCTGATCTGCCGTACCCCTTCCGTGCACAAACCCGTCTTTAATTTCTCCACCCAGAGGATTAAACTCCCACGCATCCAAATTACCGAGATCAACAGTATCGATGTGACCGTCAATTGCAATTACTTTTTTACCATTACCTATCCTACCTATAACGTTTCCAAGTCCGTCAATTTTTACTTCATCAAAACCCGCTTCTTCCATCATTCCCTTTATCAGGTTTACTACTGCTTTTTCTTCACCGCTCAAGGATTTTATTTTGGTTATTTTAGATAAATTCTCGGCAGTATAATCTTTATAAGATTCTGCCTTTTCTAGTATTTGTTTTGCTAATTCCATTTTTTCACCAATAATTATTACTATTATTTATTCAACAATTTATTAAATAGCCTTATTCCCTGCTTGCTAATATTTTCAACATAATTATGATAATCTCTTTTCAGCACAAAATTTTCCATTAGAACTTGTCCGTTTTGAATAACAGTGTGAATCGGTCTCTCAATAATTCCGTAAATGAAATGTCCCCAGAAATTTTCCATCAAAAAAGGTGTGGGCGGAATATAGTCCCAGATTATGAAATCTGCCCTGTTGTCTTTCTGTAAAGAAGTAAAATCAGGAAAATATTTTTTTATAAATTTTACCTGGTCAAAATAAATTTTCTGAATCCACCTAAATGCCGAATCAAATGACATTCCTGAATGCCTTCCGAGCAAAAATAGTTGTTTTAATGAACGTGAAGGATTAGAATTCATTCCGTCTGTTCCACAAAGAATTGGTATGTCATTCGGAATAATGCCAAACTTCGGCAAACCAACCGCATTGTTCATATTAGAATCCGGATTAAAAACCAGAGCACATCCACTCTCCTGAATAATTTTATAATCTTTTTTGCTTAAATGAATTCCATGAGCCAGAATACTTTTTTCATTTATCAATCCATAATCTTTCAATCTTTGAGCAGGAAACTTTTTGAATTTGCTGAAACTTCTCTCTTTATCGATTTTATCTTCACAAAGGTGAATATGAATACCACAATTATATTTTTGCCTAATTTCTGCTGCTTTTTTAAGTGATGAATTTGAAAGTGTAAAAGAAGCATGCAAACCTATCAAACTTTTTATGTGTTTATCATTTAAGTGAGCATCCAAAAATTTCTCTGTTTCATTGAATCCATTTTCTGTATTTATTTTCCCGTTACGATCAGTTATTTCAAAACAAAGTGTCCCTCTCAAATTAGACTCTTTTAATACATCCGAGATTATACCAAGACTTCCTCTCGCGAAATTTGGAGATGAATGATGGTCAAAAATATAAGTAACGCCATTTCTTATCGATTCCATTACTGCCATCTGAGCCGATGCGCGAATCATTTCCTCATCCAGAGCAAGATCAACTTTCCACCAGAGATTTTTAAGGATATTGTAAAAATTATCTATAGGACCCTTAAGTAGAAGTCCTTTTGCTAATCTAGAATAAAAATGATCGTGAAAATTTATGGAGGGAACTGTTAACACTCTTCCGCCTGCATCTATTGTATCTTCTTCCGGTTGAGTGTTATAATTATATTTGGAAAAGTCCGTTTCAGAAATATCAACTATTTTATCATCGATAAAACTGATGTTGCCAAATACAGGTTTGATTGAATTGTCTTTTATCTGGCAAATCCAGGCATTTTTAATTTTCATAAGAATTAGAACTAATTACAAAGTGATTCCAGCTTCTTTATTAAAATTATCAATCAGTCTGTCCCATTCAGGAACAATTGAAAATCTTTCATCCCAATAATTTTCATCGTACCACTGTGCATTCAACTCTTCTACATCCTTTCCCTGTTGTTCAACCCAGGTAAAGTATTTAAGATTGTGAATTCTCTTTTGGTCAGTATAAGTAAGCTCAGCAAAATTATCCTTACCCTGTTTTTTGATAACTGAATTCCAATCTATTTCTGCCTGGTTTTCAAAATATTTTCCCCAGTTTTGATTCATTTCTTTCAAGCGTGAATAGTACAACTCAACAGAGTCTGTAAAAATTGTAAAGATGATATCATTTTCATTGAAGTCATAATATTTCGCCATCTTAATTGACGAAAGCATATTACATATTGAAGATATTCCAAGATAAGAAAGTTTATCGACAGTATTTTTATCAACACCTAATTTTAATAAAACTTTCTTTCCTGATTCTTCATTGAATAACCGGAGTACCCTCAATGTATCTTCATCATCAATTGCTGCAACATTATTTAGATTTTTAATATTATGAATCCACGGAACGTGTTTATCACCAATTCCTTCTATTCTATGGCCACCAAATCCATTTAACAATAAAGTAGGACACTGTAGCGCCTCCGATGCCAGAATTTTTATTAACGGGTTAACTTTTCTCAGGTAATCGCCTGCGGCAATTGTTCCGGCAGAACCCGTTGCACTTACAAAACCTGACATTCTTTGCCTGTCATTTTTAATCTCATTAAAAAGCGATTCTATTGTTGATCCTGTAATTTCATAATGCCAGATAGAATTACCAAACTGATCAAATTGATTAAAGATCAGATATTCATCACTTTCTGCCTCGAGTTCGTGACATTTATCATAGATTTCTTTTACGTTGCTCTCACAGCCGGGTGTTGCATAAATCTCAGCACCAAGATTTTTCAGCCAATCGAATCTCTCCTGGCTCATTTCCTCAGGTAAAATTGCAACCGGATGGACGGAAAGTAATGCTGAATTGAAAGTTCCGCCGCGACAATAATTTCCTGTTGAAGGCCATACAGCTTTATGATATTCGGGATTGAATCTGCCGGTTACCAGATATGGAGCCAGACATCCGTACGTTGCACCAACTTTATGAGCACCGGTTGGAAAAAATTTTCCTACGAGTCCAATAATTCTGGCTTTTACATTTGTAATTTCCTTTGGTATTTCAAGAAAATTTATATTTCCTATCCCACCATTAACTGGATCATTCCTCCAGTTTATTCTGAATAAATTAAGAGGATGAAGTTCCTGCATATCTATTTTTTTGAGACTACTAAGAATTTGTGCAGGAATTTTGTCTGGATGCTTTAGCTGGTTAAAAGTTGGAAGGATTATTTTTTTATCTCTGCATCTTTTTATCGTGTTTTGTAAAAATGCTTCATTTTCAATTTGCCAGTTCCACAACGACATAAATACCCCATTGTAAGTAATTATTTAACTTCAATTTAACCTAAAGTTAATAAATAAGGAAATTCTTTCCACACTATTTGATTAAATTATTTGTTAGCCCTTTTCAAAAGTCTTCCAAGTTCAGTTTTAGCAACGGATAATAACTCACCCTGATCATACTTTAAAGATTTACCTTTGCTGAAAACAAAATCACCTTCTATCATAACAGAATGAATATTTTTCTTTGAAGCCGAATAAACTATGTTAGAATAAACCTCTTCTTTAGAAATTAATACCGGAAGTTCAGGATCATTTAAATCCATAAAAACGAGATCAGCCTTTTTGCCTGGTTCAATACTTCCTATTTCATTTTGGAGATGTAGTGCTTTAGCTCCTTCAATCGTCGCCATTCTGAAGATAGATTCTGCATCCATTACCGACGCACCGTGAATCGGTTTCTGTATTAGAGAGGCTAAACGCATTTCCTCAAATATGCTGAGATTATTATTACATGGAGCACCGTCAGCACCAAGTGAAACTGAAATTCCTTCATTTATAAAACGTGGAATATTTGCAATCCCAGAACCAAGTTTCAGATTTGAAGAAGGACAATGGGAAACACGCACATCCTTATTTTTTAATGTTTCAATTTCATTATCAGAAACGTGAATACAATGAGCTAGCACTGAATGATCTCCTAAAACTCCTAATGAATTAAAATAGTCTATGTTTTCCTTATTAAATCTTTTCCTTACTTCTGAAATTTCATCTTTGTTTTCCGAGGAATGCGTATGATAAATACTTCCTTCAAAATCACCTACTAATTCACCTGTTTCACGAAGTAGTTTTTCTGAAGAAGATAAAACAAACCTCGGAGCAAATCCATATTTTATTTTTCCATTAGTATGGTTATGAAATTCTTTAGCAAGCTTGTAACTTTCTTCAATTTCCGCTTTGGTTGATCCTTTAAACTCAGGAAATAAATCATTTATGTCCATCATACATTTGCCTGCGATTGCACGCATTCCCGATGAAATCAGTTCTTCAAAAATTACCTCCTGATGATTAAGAGTTCCCATATCAAGAATTGTTGTTGTCCCACCTGCAATAAGTTCATTAATTCCCAGTCTGGCAGAAATTCGAAGTGAATTTTTATCATGAGCGCTTTCAAAAGGAAATATTTTAAGTTGAAGCCAGTCAAGCAATTCTAGATCATCAGCAAGACCACGAAACAAAGTCTGGCAAAGATGGATGTGAGTCTGTACAAAACCCGGCAAAACCGTTAGATCATTAACATTAAGAACCTCGCCTTCAAAATTTTGAACAAATTTTTCGTCATATCTTCTAATTGAATGAATTTCATTTCCCCACAACTCTATCATATGTCTTTCATAGATATTTCTATTTGAGTCACAGGTCACAATTTGGTGCGGTATAATTAGTTTTTTATTCATTAGTCTTTTCAGAAGAGGACTCTGCAAAAATTTTATCCATTATTTCAAAGGCATAACGAAGATGAGGAATTACAATTGATCCTCCAACAATTAACGCAATGTTGAAAGATTCCATCAACTCCTGGCGGTTGGCACCTTCCTGGATTGATCTGTCGATATGATAAAAAATACAATCGTTGCAGCGCAAAACCATCGATGCAACCAGCCCCATCAATTCTTTTGTTTTGGCATTTAAGGCTCCATCGATATAGGCTTTATTATCCAGAGCGAAAAATTTATTGTAATCGCGGAACCCGGAGTTAAGAATTTTGTCGTTCATATCAGAACGATATTTCCTTGTCTCACTTGTAGTTTTTTTCATACCGACCTAATTAATCTATACTTAAAAATTATAGAATATGAAAATAGTAATAATTTTCTTAATAAATATATTTTATGAAAGTCTTTTACTGAATCTCAATGAGCTGGCAAGCAAAATGATAATCCCTATACCAAGCAAAGCAAATGTTTCTGGTAGCAATTGCAAAAGTCCATCTCCTTTTAATATTACTCCTCTTATTATTGTAATATAATACCTCAACGGAATCAAATATGTAATTGGCTGAATCCAGTTTGGCATATTTTCAATTGGGAATGCAAACCCTGACAGAAAGTTCATCGGTAGTAAAATTCCAAACATAGCAACCATCATTGCCTGCTGCTGCGTTTTAGAAACCGTGGAAATAAAAAGCCCGAGCCCCAGCGATGAAAGGATATAAATAAACGATGCAAAAATCAGGTAGAAGAAGTCGCCTTTAATTCCGATTCCAAACCAGAAAACCATAACTGCAATTACAATCAGAATATCAACGAATCCAATTAATACGAAGGGAATAATTTTGCCAACCATTAATTGGAGTGGTTTTATCGGTGTAACAATTATTTGTTCAAGTGTTCCCAATTCCCTTTCTTTTACAATCCCCATAGCCATTAAAACAGTTGTAATTACTGTTAATAACAACCCAATTATACCAGGCACCATAAAATTTCTCGTTTTCAGATCAGGGTTATACCAGACTCTTAGCACAGGCGAAACGTTGCCAACAATAGCCGTATGCATTCCTCTCTTATTTGTTTGTTCAACAAGAATGTTTTTAGAATAATTCGAAACAATCCCATTCAAATATCCCATAGCAATTCCAGCTGTGTTTCCATCCGACCCGTCAAATATAGCCTGAATTTTTGCGGTTTCATTCCTAGCTAACTTTTTTCCGAAATCTTTAGGAATAACCAAAACCCAGAGTACATCCCCTTTATTTATAAGATCAGTTGCTTCCTGGTAGTTATCAACATAATCATCTATTGAAAAATATCCGGAAGCAGAAAACTTTTCGATAAACTTCCGGCTATCAACAGTTTTATTCTGATCGAATACAGCGGTGTGAACATTATTTACATCAAGGTTAGCGGCGTAACCAAGTAATATCAATTGCATCACCGGCGCAAAAAAGATTATTCCAAATAAACGGGGATCACGCTTTAACTGTAAGAATTCCTTTATAATTATGTTTAACAATATTCTCATGCCGTTGCCGTTTTTTTATTTATTATTATTGCCAGCCCTAGAAAGAACGCTGCAAAAATTAAAAGATAAATTATTTGTGGCCAGAAAGCGCTCAATCCAACTCCTTTCAATAATATATCGCGCAAAATTATTATAAAAAATTTAGCAGGTGTTATATTCGTTAATATCTGAATTACCGGCGGCATGCTTTCAATCGGAAAAACAAAACCTGAAAGTATAAAAGTCGGCAACAAAGAAACCATTGTCGATATCTGAAACGCAACCTGCTGGGAGTCTGAGATTGCCGAAACGAAAATTCCCATATCAAGTGCGGCAAACAGGAATACAAGAGTCGAAAGGAATAACAAAATAATATTTCCTTTAACTGGCATTCCAAATAAGAAATAACCGGCAACTAAGATTATAGCAGATATAGCCAAAGAAATTACTGTATAAGGTATAGTCTTACCTACCAGTAGTTCCATTGATGACAACGGAGAAACATTTATTTGCTCAATCGTGCCTCTTTCTTTTTCTCTGACAAGGGACAATGAAATAGAAACAACGGCCGTAATGATCAGTATCATTGAAATTAATCCCGGTATAAGGTATCGTGTGGAATTGAGATCAGCATTAAACCAGAATCTTGCTTCAACATCCAGAGGTAATTTTGATTTACCTCCCTTCTGAGCTAAAATTTTTGTTGTTATGTTCTGAGAAAAAGTAGCTGTAGCGAGAGTCATATAATTTGAAACAATTGACGCAGTATTTGCATTTACACCTTCAACTAAAATTTGCACCTGTGCATTTCTGCCTGCGTGAATGTCTTTGGAAAAATCTCTCGGGAAAACCAGAACAACCTGTGCTTCACCTCTATCCAATACTCCTCTTATTTCCTTTTCAGCACTAAGATAACCTTCTACATCAAAATAGTTTGAGCTTGTAAGACGGTTAACGAATTCCCTGCTGTCTATTGTTTTATTCTGATCGTATACAAACATCTTAATATGATGGACATCAAAATTAATTGCGTAACCAAAAATGACCAACAGAATGAAAGGAAAGACAAAAAGCACGTATAGCATCCTTTTATCTCTCTTTATTTGTCTTATTTCTTTTCTGGCTATTGCTAATATTCTTGTTAACATAATATTCCGTCTCCGGTCTTCTTACTCCTGTTTCCCATTATGTTTATCCTTTTCCAACAAATGAATAAAAACATCCTCGAGGGTTGGAATTATTTTGTCGACCCTGATTACTTTTATTGAATTTCTTCCGGTTAACAATTCACGAATCTGTTCTTCACCTTTATAATTTTTGTTTACACTTATGTGCAGATAGTTTCCAAATATTGATGTATCGTCAACAAAAGTGGACCTCTGCAAAATCTCCATCGAGTCAACTGGCTTCTCACATTCTATTTCCAGTATCGTATCTTTCAGGTAATTTGTCTTCAATTCTTTTGATGTTCCTTCAGCAATCAGCTTACCGGCATTTATTAAAATTATGTTATTGCAGAACTCAGCTTCTTCAAGGTAGTGTGTAGTAACAAGTATTGTGGTTCCTCCAGATGAAAGTTCATTTATCAAATCCCAAAAACTTCTTCTTGAAATAGGATCGACACCACTGGTAGGTTCGTCCAGAAAAACAATTGCAGGGCGATGAATGACTGCTGTACCAAGCGCTAATCTTTGTTTTATTCCTCCCGGAAGTGAAGATGTTAATGTATCATACTGTCCTTCAAGATTTGATATTTTCAGTACCCACTTTTTTCTTTCTTCAAGTTCATTTCCAAACAAACCATAAACTCCTCCGAAAAAATTTATATTTTCCTCAACAGTAAGATCATTATACAAAGAGAACTTTTGTGACATATAACCGATATTCTGTTTAACTTTATCAGGTTCATTCATTACACTAAATCCACCAACTAGTGCGTCTCCATCAGTCGGTTCAAGAATTCCACATAACATCCTAATTGTTGTAGATTTCCCGGCTCCGTTCGCACCCAAAAAGCCAAATACTTCGCCTTTCTTAACTTTAAAAGACACCTTGTTAACAGCTGTAAAATTTCCGAACTTTTTCGTTAATTCATTAACTTCTATAGAGTTCATCTGGTCGTTTCTTCTATTTTTTCAACGTTGTAGATAAAAATATTTTCCAGTGACGGTGGAACAATTCTATAGTTAATGACTTCAATTGAATTGTCTTTCAATAATTGTAATACTTGATCTAAATTATTATTCCCTTTATCAAGTACTACATTTATCCTGTCACCAAACATCTGTACTTCATTATTTAAATTCCCCCTAACTAATTTGTTGGCATCTCTTACTCTGGTGCAAACAATTTCCGCTATTTCTACATTAATTGATTCTTTAATTCTGGGAGGAGTGTCCAGACTTATAATTTTACCTTTGTGCATCAGGGCTACCCTGCTACACCTTTCGGCTTCATCCAGATATGGCGTAGACATTAAAATGGTAATGCCTTCCTTCAAAAGATTAGAAAGTATTTTCCAAAAATCTCTTCTTGATACGGGGTCTACTCCTGTGGTCGGTTCATCGAGAAAAAGAACCTGCGGTTTGTGAATCAAGCTACAGGTCAGAGCTAATTTCCGCTTCATTCCACCTGAAAGATTATCGGCCAAACGATTCCTGAAAGGAGTTAATCTAGTAAATTCAAGAAGCTCGTTCCGACGATTTTCAAAATCATTTACATTATGAATTTCTGCAAAAAACTCAATATTTTCATCAATTGTTAAGTCGCCATACAAACTAAATCGCTGTGACAAATATCCAATCTCATCCTTTATTTTATTCTTATCCTTTACAATATCCATATCCAACAATGTTGCAGTGCCGGAATCCGGCTTTACCAATCCACAAAGCATACGGATGGTCGTAGTTTTTCCCGCACCATCAGGACCGACCAGCCCAAACATTTCACCTTTTCTAACGTTGTAGTTTACGCCCCGAACTGCTTTTACATCGTCGTAGTTTTTATGCAGATCTTCAATATTTATTGCGATATCATTATTCATTTCAGCAAGTATTCCTTAATCAGTATGAACAACAGCATCAGCAGGCATGCCCGGTTTAAGATCAAAATCAGGATTCTTAATTTCAATTTTTACCGCAAACACAAGTTTCGTTCTTTCATCCTTTGTTTGAATATTTTTTGGCGTGAATTCTGCTTCGGGTGAAATATAAATTACGCGGCCTTCAAATGTTTTTGAATTATAAGCATCAACAGTCACATCGGCTTTTTGTTCAAGTTTCACTCTTCCAAGTTCTTCTTCAGAAACATAAATTTTCAACTTAACAACCGACAGATCAGAAAGTTTTAATAAAGATGATAATGGTGAAACCGTTTCACCAGTTTCAAAATATTTTTCAACCACGAAGCCACTTATCGGTGCAGTTACATAGCTGTCACGAATATTCTTCTTTATAAGATCTTCATTAGCTACTGTCTGATTAAGTCTCGCTTCAGCTTGTTTTATTTCTTCCGGGCGAGCAAAATGATTCATCTTCTCATAATTTTCTTTTGCAGCGTTATATTGCTGGAGCGATACAAGATACCTGTTTACATAATTTTCATGCTGGGTTTCAGATATTGTTTTAGTTTTAAATAATTTATCGAATCTTTCCTTATCACTCTTCGCCAGTTCATAATTTGCTTTCGCAGAATTTAGTGCTGCCTCAGCCTGCTTTATGTCTTCTTTCCTTGCACCGTTCTTTAATAATTGTAATTGTGCTTCAGCAAGTTTTCTTGTTGCAATTGCTCCTTCAAGTTGAATTCTTGATGCTTCACTATCCAGCACAAAGAGGGTATCTCCCATTTTTATTTTCTGTCCTTCAATAAAATTCAGTTTTTCAATTTGTCCTCCTACCTTGGCACTAACAACAACATCAGTTGCTTCTATATCACCTGAAGCTTCTATCGTATTTTTACCGTTGCCATTTCCGCATCCTACAAACGCAAGCATTAATAAAGTCATAAAAAGAATCCCTGCTTTTTTCATTTATTTTCTCCGCTTTTTAATTTCGCAAATAATTTTCTTCCTTTGTCAGTTAACATGCCGTTTAGCAATAATTCTATAATCGACTCTGCCGCCTTTACCGGCGTTAATTTATTTTCAATCAATGAATCCGGGTTTATTACTCCTCTTATTGAAATTATAAACAAAACAACCAACGCATCACTTTTTTGAGTATCAATGAAATATCCTTCCTTCTGTCCCTGATCAATAATCAATTTCAGATTTGAATATAAAATTTTAGTTCTTACTTTGTCTATTTCTTTCCAAAGATCCGGCATAAAGTTTCTGATATCTTTTAGGAAATTTTCACTTATCTGGATCAGCATTGTGCCGACAAAGTTGAACATCTTAAAACTTTTCTCCACAGCATTACAATCAGAACTTACAAGATCATTAAGTTTTTTATGGTTACCAAGAATAAAATTCATCAAAGCCTCCCGTACCAGCTCATCCTTTGATGTAAAATTCTTATAAATAGTTTTTTTGCTGATCTTAAGATGACCAGCTATTTCATCCATAGTAGTTTTATTGAAGCCTTCATGAAGAAAGAGTTCACGTGAATGTTCTAATATTCTTTGCCTATCCTGATTCATTTTCTATGGAAACTAATATTGCTGTTTTTAGTTTCCAATATAATATATGGAAACTCTTTTGTCAAGTTTTAGTTTCCGCTAAATTAATATACTTAATTGAATTTTTTCTAGAATGGCTTGTAAGTGACAATGTTTAAATGGGTTAGAACTCAGCTTGCAAATATCTCCCTGTTACACTTTTTTCGTTTTTCACTATTTGTTCAGGAGTACCTTCGGCAATTATTTTTCCCCCATGCTCTCCTCCTCCGGGACCAAGATCAATAATCCAGTCAGCAGTTTTGATAACATCGAGATTATGCTCAACTACAACAACGGTATTCCCTTTATCCACCAGTTTATTTAATACACCCAAAAGAATCCTTACATCTTCAAAATGAAGGCCCGTTGTTGGTTCATCTAAGATGTATAAAGTTTTTCCTGTGCTAACTTTGCTTAACTCAGTCGCAAGTTTTACGCGTTGTGCTTCGCCACCGGAAAGAGTTGTTGCCTGCTGACCTAATCTGATATACCCAAGTCCTACATCGTGAATTGCTTTAACTTTTCTTTTAATTCGCGGTAAGTCACCAAAGAATTCTAAAGCTTCATCTATTCGCATATCAAGCACATCAGAAATCGATTTGGTTTTGTAAAGAACTTCCAAAGTTTCCATGTTGTATCGTTTGCCATGACAAACATCACATTCAATATAAACATCAGGAAGAAAATTCATTTCAATTTTTCTAAGTCCATCGCCCCCGCATTCTTCACATCTTCCGCCGGCAACATTAAAACTAAATCTTCCGGTTGAATAACCCCTGATCTTTGATTCAGGCAATTGTGAGTATAAATCACGAATATGTGTAAACAAACCTGTGTAGGTTGCTGGGTTTGATCTGGGAGTTCTTCCAATTGGAGCTTGATCAATTTCAATTATTTTGTCAATGTTCTCTAATCCCTTAACTGATTTATAGGGTAAGGGTACAACTTTAGACTTATAAATTTTATTCATCAAAATTTTTACAAGAGTCTCATTAACCAACGATGATTTGCCCGAGCCGCTGACTCCCGTAACGAGTGTTAAGGTGCCTAACGGAATTTTTAACAAAA
>Ga0315540_10001612_pt1 | contig 12867 bp, 9 predicted proteins | sample SalMarSW160110MG_FD_203677 | JGI IMG/M metagenome (GOLD analysis project Ga0315540, IMG submission 203677) | Salt marsh sediment microbial communities from the Plum Island Ecosystem LTER, Massachusetts, United States - Salt Marsh Sediment SW1601-10 ... | reverse complement strand
AAAAAGTCATTAGAAATTATTTTTTGTATACATTTGCCTTCTTCTTATCGCTCTATTATCACAAAGGCACAATCACTCCAAATGCGAGCTATGATTTATATTATGCAGCTTTTATGATTTCCTGGGCTATAGCGAGTTTGCTTTCAAGGAAATTCAAGGTACAAGATGGCTATAGGTTATTAAACAAATTATACACCTATACTGTATCATTTTTCTTAATGCTTGGAATTTTATCAATTATAATATATTACTTTGATCTGATCGGTGTATCACGTTTTGTTATTCTCACCTCACTTATAATGTCTTTTTCAGTAGAGATCAGCTACAAACTTTATAAAGAGGGGAACAAAATCAGTCTTAAAAATTTCAAGCTTAAATACAGCACCAAGGCGTTTGTGTTTGAAGTGCTGTTGTTCGGTATTACAAATCTGTATATCATTTATAATATAGAAAACAATTTAAGTTTTGATCAAAGGAATGTGATAATTTTTGTCAACCTGTATTTAAGTTGGTTTTTAGGTTCTTTTATTGGCCATCAATTCTATCCTCAACATCAAAAAAAAATATATTGGGTTTTTATTTGGCAATATTTAAAGTCATATGTTGTAATTTTAGCCCTTTCTCTATTTTCCGGGTTTATTATACGCATGGACTTAAATGAGATAGTTACGATAATTTACGGTATTCTCACCTACTCATTCCTGTCATTTACCGGTATATCTATTTACTTCCACATAAAGAAACATAGAATACTTTCATTAAATATTACGAGTTTTCAACAGAAGGGAGAAATTGGGGAAGTATTATTGAAAGAAATTAATCCCATAAAGCAAGATAGTAAATCCCGGTTAAAAGGAAATGATTCAATATTATTGAATTCTAAATTCAAGAGTTTCTCTCTTATGAAATATCCTGAAGTTTATGAATTTATGAATGAAAGCATTGATCTAGGTGCATTAGATTATTCTTATTCAGTAATTATAAAGTCAGATAAGATATCTAATATTGATTACATACCTGATAGGAATGTTCAGTTATTAGTTAATCTGGAAAGGTTTAACAGGGTACGGGATATTAATGAATACTTTAGCGAAGTAAATAATAAGCTTGTAAAGGATGGCATTTTTGCCGGTAATTTTGAAACAATATATCTACGACATCAAAGATTCTTTAAAAGGTATCCGTATTATTTTGCACAAATATTTTATTTTATGGACTTTTTATGGAACAGAGTATTATTAAAAATATCTATTTTAAAGCTCATTTATTTAAAATTAAAAGGCGAACCTAATAAAGCAATATCACTAGCTGAAGGATTGGGGAGACTATACTACAACGGATTTGAAGTTCTTAATCTGAAAATAATTAAAAATACAATATTCTTTATAGCAAAAAAAATAAAGGAACCAATTAAAGATGAATCTCCCTCTACAGGGTTGATCTTTAAAATGAAAAGAACAGGCATAGATGGAAAGCTCATATACATATATAAAATTAGAACTATGCATCCTTATTCTGAATACTTACAGGAATTTATTTATAAGAAATTTTATCTTGAAGAGGGGGGGAAATTTAAGAATGATTTCAGGATTACTTACTGGGGAGCTATTTTAAGAAAATTGTGGCTTGACGAATTGCCTATGTTATATAATTTGTTTAAAGGTGATCTTAAGCTGATTGGCCCGAGACCCTTGAGTCAGCATTATTTCAATTTATACAATCAGGATTTGAAAAAAAGGAGGGTAAAATATAAACCCGGTCTTATTCCGCCATTCTATGTTGATAACCCAAAAACTTTTACTGAAATTATGTCATCTGAACAGAAATACATAGATTTATATGAAAAAGATCCCATACGTACTGATATAAAATATTTCTTTCAATGTATTCACAATATATTATTTAAAGGTTCGAGAAGTTCCTAGAGAAAATTAAAACTAATCATTTTTTTATTATCAAATCATTTTTGTTCAAAAGCTCCGATGTCCCACCCGTTGCCCTGTGGCCTTGTAATTCCGTTAAAATCATCTGAGAATAAAGTTAAAGTCTTGCCAAAGTCCACTCCTTTCCCATTTTTTACTAATGCATAATCATTAGGCGACGTTCCATCGGCATTTAATAGTTTTATGGGACCCGAATAACTATGCTTGTCATATCCTAACGCTTGCCACTGTGACCAGCTATAATAAGTATCACCGCCTTTAGCATTTCTATCTCTGCCTTGATTATCAGAAGTACTATTAAGATAATACCCATTGTAATCTATTTTTATGTACCCCTCATTTGCATTACCTCCGATCGTCACACCAATTATACCCTTAGGTTTATAAAATATATTGTTAATTATTTCTAGAGAATCAGTACTAAATGCTAGGATGGAATAAGTATACGTTCCGCCATAAAGTGTATTATTAAATATCTTTACATATAATGGTTTGGATGTATCTGCCTGATTCCAGAATTCTATGTCTCTGCTGTAAGTATTATTATCTCTACAAACAATAATATTGTTGTAAACTTCCCAAGTACCTTGTACATTTTCCAGATCTAAGCAAGAATTTACTGAATCGGATATTTGCAAAAAGAAATTATGATGGATCTTATTTATTCCTTTTCCGTTTCCAAATAAATCCATTCCCTGTATAATGTCGAGGTGTGAAGTCGGATCAGAATTATTTTCAATAAAGGAATTGTAACCAATTTCAATATTACCGCTATCCGATAAGCCAATTGCATCGTTTGCTGTAGCTAAATGAATTGGACCTGTATACACTGTGTTGTACAAAAACCTACCGTTATTACTATATTCATATGCCAATCCGTGTGATGTCGGGTGATAGATAGTACAATGTAAAATATCTACTCCATCGGAATGAGAGATTCCAATAACGCTTCCGTTAATCGCGCCGTTTTCAAAAGTCATATAAGAATATTCAATATAATTATATCCTTCTGAATACAATGCATAAGTTGAGCCATCTGGATCGAAAATAACTTTCCCATTATGTCCAACATCTTTTCCTTTTGTAATTACAATTCTGTTATCTGGTGTTCCGGAACTACCCGGTTCCAGCCGTGAAGTATAAACTGTCGAATCAACTCCGCCTGAGATATAAACAGTGTCGCCACCATGAATATTGGACCAAATTAAATCGGAAGGTGATTTTGCCGCATTTAGCCAACTTGAGCCATCACCATTACCGGTTGCATTTTTATCAACATAGAAGTTAGAAGGCAAATTCATTTGTGAGTTCGAAGCACACTGCAGAGAAAGAACCACAAATATTAAAAGCGGCTTTCTACTTAAAAGTTTCCGGAAGTTTTTGTCATAATTAATTTTCAATTCATTGCCAGTGATTTAGTCTTATACTAAAATAAAAATATTTATGGTAAAAGTACTGTCTTTATTCTTACAATAATCGATTGGCTGTTGAATACAATTTAGGATAAAATTTTGAATAATGACCCCGGCCATTACCGAGGTCATTTTAGTTTTTTCAAATTACAAGTGATATGTCAATTTAAATACAACATTTCTTCTTTCTTCAAAGCTCGCGCCGCTAAAGAAAGCACCTTTAATTAGATGATTATGATCTAAAATATTAGTGATGTACAGTGAAGGTTCTAAAGTGTGATCGTCCGAAATTCTGAACGTATAACCTCCTGACAGATTAAATATCCAGGAAGGCGTAGTATGAGCTCCCTGATTGAAATCAAATAATCCGGTCTTAAACATATAAGAATCATTTCCGTTTGCAAGGCCTGAGCCATATATCCCAGTTAGATTTAAAAACCAATTTTCGGGTTGATAATTTAAGCCGATTACTGCAGAAAGTCTCTGATCGTGATCAAGGTCAAAAGGATCAGTACCTGGATCAGGTGGTAGAAAACCTCCTGATACAGGCCCGGTTCCGTACGCATGTATTAGCGAAGAGTTAAGGTAAGCGGAGAAAGGACTATTCAAATCGTTATAGGTAAGTGCAAGTTCTATTCCTGTAACTTTAACTTTATTAATATTTACATTTACTTTTATTGTACTCGAACCAAGTGTTTCATCATCAAGACCTGGACTGGATTCCTTGTAGAAGCCTGATAACTTTGAGGTGAATCCGTTTTTCCAATTTCTTATGAAATCTATTTCGTATAGATTATCTTTTTCAGGGAAGGTCGGAATTGAATTGTTCCCGAGATATGCTGCAATAGCTCCGAGGTTTTCAATATTTGTGGGCATGAATATTCTATCATAGCTGATTGAAATAGTATTGAATTTATCAACCAGAAAACTTGCTTTTAATCTTGGACTTAATTGGCTTTGATTGGATGTAGCAGGTGCATTATTTATATCGTACCTTAATCCGATTTCAAACTTTGTCCACTCGGTAGGATGTATTTCACTTTGAACAAAGAGCCCGAGGTTATAACCTGTAAAATCGGATATAACTGCGGGACCGTCACCTGAAACATTAAAAAACCTGAAATTCTCATTGCCGCTTGTATGATTGTAATCAAAACCTAGAGCATATTCAAACCTGTGAGATAATCTATTATCATATTTCGTTCTGATGCCAAGCGTAGTAAAAGTTCTTTTTTGATCGACCTGGTATGCTGTAGTTGTGTCCGTTCCAAAGAATGTTGTTGCGTCATCGTTGACATTTGGGATATATCTCAGACCGCCTTCTCTGACAAGTGCTCCAATGAAAAACGAAGATTCGTGATCAGTTTCAGACGAAATAGTATGGTAATAAGATAATGTTTGAAATGCATTATATGAGTTTTGATCGTCTGCTGCAAATCCTTCGGCCGAATCAAAGGGAACCTGGGTTTGCGTTTTACTGAAATTTAAATTTGCAGTTATGTAATCATTTTGATTTATCAGGTAATCTATTTTGCCATATGTGAAATAATCAAATCCATGATCGTGGAAAAGATTCTCGACCGGCTGATCTATTCGTCGGTCGGTTTCCTGTCTTGATGCAGAAAAGAAATAACCAAGATTACCTGAATGGTTGCTAAGCGAAATGCTCTGTCCATTTGAATTTAGTGCTTTAAACTGACCGACATTTTGACCTGCAGATCCATCATTTGAAGTTAAATAACTTCCGGCAAAAGAAGACAAATCCAGGTGGAATCTTCCAGCTGGAACACGTGTTTGAATATCCATTAAGGCGGAAATCTGTCCACCATATTCTGCAGGGAACCCGCCGGTATAAAAAGTGACACGCGAAATAGTTTTAGGATCAACAATTTCATTTAACCCGCCAAAAACACCGAGGGGAATCGGAATACCGTCAATCAAATAAGTATATTCTCCATGTTGTCCTCTTATGTGAACCTCGCCTGTTGGTGCCCTGACTGCACCGGCAAGATTTTGCTGGATTAAGGTTGTCATCCGGCTAGTAGGAGCGGCGTGATAAGTTTCTCCCTGGAAAATCTGTCTGCCTGTCACTGTTTCAATTGAGGTAGGCAATTTTGTATTGTCACTTTCCTTTACAACAACTTCGCCGAGTTCAACTGATTTTTCTGATATTTCTACTTTGTAGTGGTGGTGTTCACGGTCAACTGTAATAATTTTAGAATAGTTCTGATAACCAAGATAATGTGTAACCAAATTATATGTTCCAACTTCCACGTCGGAAATGAATGCTTTACCCGCAGGGGTCGTTGCAGCACCATATACAATTGTATTATCCTTTTCTAGCATTACGTTTACGAGGTCAAGAGGCTGTGATGTGTTTTTGTCTACGACAGTTACGGTAAAGTGTATTGTTTCACCTTTTGGCTTATTTGACTTTTTCCCCTTTGAATATAAACTTATAAAACAAGCAAAAACTAGAATTAGTATTGCTTGAAAAATATTTTTATTAAATAAAACTTGAGTTATTTTTTCCATTTCATTTCCTATTCAATTTATTTTAAAAATCTTAATTGGTTATTATTGAAAGAAATCAATAACGATTATTGTATAAAAGCTTAAAATATATTAAGGTCTAAAGATTATTGTTAAATAAATACATGCAGTTATATTTCGCATAGATCTAACAAAAGTCTCGCTGAATTTTATTTAAGGGTCTTAGACCTTACGTTACAATTTTATTATTGATTCAGGAAATGAAAATGGGGGAGCTCGTGGAGATTTTTTGGTGTATTCTTCTTTGCATAAGTTAAGGATTTTTATAGGTAAGAGCGTTGAGTCCAGCTTTGCAAGAGATTGTATAATATCTGATGAGGAATAATGGGAATTATCTATTGTTTGGATGTACTGGTGAAGAGCACAAATGCTGAAAAAATCCGTTGTTAAATCGGTATATGGATAAGATTCTGCACTTTTGGAATAATTACTACAGCTTTCAAACTCGAAACTGTGGTAGTGAAATATGCTGATAGATAAGAAAGTTAGATAAACGAATAGAAATACTTTCGCAAAACTTTTGACATATTTCTTATTATTAAATTGCATTAAAGGTTATCCCTTAGTTTTTTGTAAGAATAAACAATAAGAAATAATATAAAAGCTGTTACTACAGCTGCTGGCCCACTTGAAAAATCATATTTAAAGGCAAGATAAATAGATACTGGTGGAATAACGGCGCCGGTAATTACAGCAATTAAAAACACCTGCCATACTTTTTTAGAAAGCAAAATACCTATCGAAGAGGGGATGATTAAATATGCAAATGTGAAAACATCCCCTACGAATCTTGTTGTAAGAGATATTCCCATTCCGACAACAATATAAAAAATCAAAAGCCATAGACGTGAATTAATCCCGTGCGCACTTGCAGAGTCTGCATCGAATGTGACAAACTTTAGCTGCTTGTGAAATATTGTAAATACACCGAGTGTAAAAATGAAAATACCTAGTAAAGTATAAAACTGTGACTGACCGATAAAAAGGATATCACCTTTCAGTATAGATTCAACTTCTGATACTTCAGCAACAGGGCTTTTCTGAATAAACATAATTCTTAATGCTACTGCTACGACAAAAATAATACCAAGAATTCCATCCTGGGTTAAGGCTTTTTGCCTATAGGTTTGTGAAAAAATGAGCACTACAATTACTGCGAATAGTAAGGAGAAAAAAGCTGGCTCAAAATTATGTAAAAATGAATTATGTGTGACAACTATTCCGAATAATGATGCAAGCCACCCTTCAATATTTAACAAGTGCAGAAAAGAGAAGGCAACACCTGCTACAGAAACCTGTGTTAAAGTAGCACCAAGAAAAACCACTCTCTGCGAAACAACAAATGTTCCCAGAAATCCGCAGATCATTCCTGCCAGGATACTTCCTAATACCGCATAGGGGAAAAGCTGAATTAGCTGATTTACAACATCCAATTTTATTTCCTGTGTTTTGATGTGATAATATATTCTTCCTCTATTTTATTAACATTAAAATCAGAAGAATAAGTTTTTTTCAGATTCTCTTCAGATAATACTTCTTCAATTGGTCCTACCTGAAAGAAATCTTTCTCCATAAGTATTAATCTTTTAACTCCATTCGCAACGTCACTTAGTAAATGGCTTACAAGAAGAATTGTCAGTTTATTCTCGTCGTGCAATCCTGAGATCAGATCAAGCAAGGTGTAATGAGAAGGGGTATCCATCCCATTTGTCGGCTCGTCAAGTATCAATATGTTCGGCTCGACCGCTAAAGCACGTGCTATCAGGGTCCTTTGTCTTTGTCCTCCAGATAAACTATTGTAATTAAAACCTTTAAGGTGATGAATACCTACATGAGAAAGACTCGCCTCAACGGCCTCTTTATCATTTTTTCCCGGTTTGCCAAATGTTCCCATCAATGAATATCTACCCATCATAACTACATCTTCAACGGTGTAAGGGAGAAGAGGTTGTACAGTATCTCTCTGTGGTACATACCCAAACCTGTGGGAATTTTTTTTTATGGTTCCTGATAATGGTTTCAGGGTTCCTAATAATGTTTTTAAGAAAGTTGTTTTTCCCGCTCCATTGGGACCAACAATTCCAACAAAATCGTTTTCATAAATTGAAACACTTATATTTTCGATTATTTTTTTCTTACCATATCCTATAGTAACATCATTAAATTTTATTATTTCTTTTTCCATTTTATGCTATGGTTATTCTTTAATTACTAAATATTAACTATTATTTACAATTTGATTAATTATATAATCCATCATTTTAAAATAGCTGTCAACTCCATCCATTCCGAAAACACCGACAGGTACTTTAATAACCTTTGCACCAGTCAATCGTGATATTTGGTTGGGGGCAGAATCGCTGTAGTAATTTTCCATTACAATTAATTTTACTCCACCTTTTTTGATCAAGTTTATTACATCTGCATTGTGAGAAGGGGTTGGCGGAATCCCTGGTTTTGGCTCAACATAACCTGCTATTTTAATTCCATATTGATCTGCAAAGTAAATCCAGCTTGAATGGAAAAACACTATTGGTTCTCCTTTGACCTTTGCCATTTTCCTGTTCCATTCATCTATTTTTGAGCTAAGCTTTTTGATATAATCGTCGTAAGTTTTTTTGTAATAATCGGTATTTTCAGGATCCTGTGTAGCTAGAGCGTTAAAGACTTCCTGAGCCATTATTTTTACGTCAACCGGGTCAAGATAATAATGCGGGTTACCATATGGATGTACATCGCCGTAGCGGGCATCCATTTTAGTTGTAGGTACTTCTTTTTTATCAATGGCCTGTGAAAGGTCAATTATCTGAACATTTGTATTTCTCGATCCATCAATTAATTGTGGAAGCCATTTTTCAAGGTCAAGTCCTATCTTAAATACAAGGTCTGCGTTTCTTAATTTTAGCATATAGCTTGGCATAACTTCAAGGAAATGTGGATCCTGATTGCCCCGGCAAAGGTAGTCAACGTCAACTTTATCACCACCTATGTTTTTAACCAGGTCATAAATTACCGTAGTTGTGGCTACTGCTTTTACATCAGCAAAAGCGATACTACTTGTAATCATTAAAAAGAGAATTATTAGTTTTTTCATTTTTACCTCGTAGTTCAAATCATTATTAAAATGGATGTGCTTTATGCGGGCCAAGAGAAAATATCATTTGCAAGGTGAAAATAGTTGAAGGATCTCTTGAAGCTCCATTAGCGTAATTATAGATCAAATGCTGTACACCCAGCCTAAAGGCAAGTGTATGTTCAATAGGATAATAGCCGAACCAGCCCGAAATACCCTGGGTATTATTTTGATCATCGTTTGATAAAGTATTGTAAGCAGGTGTATCGCCTAATATTCCATTGGTGTAATCGTACTTTGCGCCGAAACTGTACATTTTGTCAAATAAATAGTCTATATAAATAAAAGCTCCATAAGTATTAATTTTTTCCATATTTTGTGTAAAAGAATTCACTCCGTAAAAACCGTTACGAAGAACATCTCTGTGATTAAGAATTCCTTCTCCTTGAATTGTCAGTGCAGTATAGTCGTCAGGTCTGTATTTATATTTAAAATCCAGTCCAAGGTAAGTGTAATATAAATTTTCAGTTACAGGTGGTTTAGTGAAATCTCCCGTAAGATTAAAATTCGTTTTAGAATGTAACCCATAAGATGCGTCAAGTCCTACGCCTAAATTTCCATAATCACTAACCTGAAAAAATGTACCAAGCCTTCCGATAAATATGGGGCTTCTTCCTCGGTGGTCAATAATACTTTGAGCGTCATTAGGGTTTGAAACTTCATTCTTACCAATTGCATCGCCTTTGAAAATACCGATGTCAAGATTTGAATAGAAAGACGTTGTCGGAAGTATGAAGCTAAAATTTGCTCCAATATCATTAAATCCGTCTGGGCCGAAGTAAACCTGGTGAAATAAAGGCCTGTCTATGAAAGGCCAGGCATGTGCGTGTACTATATTTAGCTGTCCAAAACCGACAAGGTATTTGCCGGCTTTTATCTGTATATCTAAAGGCAAACCTCTGACAATTTCAGCATATAATTCTTCAACGGAAAATTCTCCACCTTCATATGAAATATTACCTGTTGCCTTTGCATACGGATTCAGATAGCCATCAACAAACAATTCCATTTCAGGTGTTTCAAAAATCAATTTCCCTTTATTAGGAGAGTCTTTCGTCAGGTCTGTAAATGTATTAAACGTTCCTATTAGACTAATATCAGGATTTACATTTGATTGTGAATAAGTAGAACTTAGTAATGCTATTACAGCAACAAAACTTAAAATATATTTTTTCATGAAAACTCCAATAAATTCATACGGACTTGTAGAGTAAACCCTTCAGGAATAAAATTTCCTATCGTAGAAGAATATTCTCCGGTTGTGTTTAAGGATTGATTATGAATTTATTGGTGGTGCACGCAGGGAAAGGTAAGAGTAATTTAATGTCTTTATATCTTTTGTCTCAACGAGTCTTATTCGGGATTCCAAAAGGCTTAAAGACTGGACAATACGGGAAGAGGAATAGTGAAAATTATTTATTGAATGAGCAAACTGGTGAAGGCTGCAAATGCTAAAAAAATCAGAACTTAGATCGGTTACACGGTTGGTAGAAACAGCATTTGAAAAAGTAGCTTTCCGGTCTAAATTGTATTGATGGTAGTGGAATACTCCTACCAGTACAAAAACGGTATAAACAGACAGGAATAAAATGCCGAAACGTTTTCTATATTTTTTAATATCTTTTTTCATTTATTATAACTTAATATAAAAATATATGCTATATAGGTCAATTCTATTTTTATAAACGGATTATTTTGAATAACTATAATTGCTTGTAAAGCGCCTAAAGGTTAACTTTATAGCTAAATAATTTTGAATTAATGGAGAGTCCGGATGCAGAAGTTCCAGGGAGTGGACTATTTTAATATTGAATCGCTCCTGTCTGAGGAAGAGATAATGATCAGGAATTCAGTCAGGGAATTTGTGTCTGAAGAGGTCATTCCAATAATAGAAAAACATAACCGCGAAAGCACTTTCCCAATGGATTTAATCCCTAAAATGGCAGAACTGGGCCTACTTGGTACAAACTTACCTCAAAAATATGGATGTGCTGAACTGAATAATGTTGCTTATGGTTTGGTAATGCAGGAACTTGAAAGAGGTGATAGTGGAGTCAGAAGTTTTGTCTCTGTACAAAGTGCCCTGGTAATGTATCCGATATTTACTTTTGGAAGCGAAGAGCAAAAGGATTACTGGTTGCCTAAACTTGCAAAAGGGGAGAAGATAGGTTGTTTCGGTTTGACCGAACCTGATTATGGTTCCAATCCGGGAGGAATGGTAACAAAAGCAGAAAAGGTTGATGGAGGATATAAACTCAACGGTGCCAAAATGTGGATTACAAACGGAACTATTGCTGACGTAGCTGTTGTTTGGGCAAAACTGGATGGCATCGTAAGAGGCTTCTTAGTAGAAAAAGACTTTAAAGGTTTTACAGCACCCGAAATGAAAGGAAAACATTCACTTAGAGCATCAGTAACTTCTGAGTTGGTATTTGATAATGTTTTTGTTCCAGAGAAGAATTTGCTTCCCAAAACAGATGGATTAAAGAATGCTCTGATGTGCCTTAATCAGGCAAGATATGGGATTGCTTTTGGTGTAGTAGGGGCAATGATGGCTTGTTATGAAACCGCTCTAAATTATGCTAAATCCAGAATACAGTTCAGCAAGCCAATTGCAGCCTACCAAATGACGCAAGAAAAACTCGTTTATATTCTAACTGAAATTACAAAAGCTCAGTTACTAAATATTCAGTTGGGGAGAATGAAAGATAATAAAACTCTGAGGCATACTCATGTTTCACTTGCAAAAAGAAATAATTGTGAAAAAGCTTTGGAGGTAGCACGGATATCACGTGAGATTTTGGGAGCAAATGGTATTTTAGATGAATACCCGATCATGAGGCATTCTGCTAATCTTGAATCTGTTAAAACATATGAGGGTACACACGAGATGCATACTTTAATTGTTGGTGAAGATATAACAGGTTATCCTGCTTTTGAATAAAGAATTATCAAAGCCACTTAACGTGGCTTTTTAGTTATATTATAATTGAGAAACTAAAATATGAAAAACAATTTGATAAAAGAAGGTTTGACATTTGATGATGTTCTGCTAGAACCCGCCAAATCTGGCGTGCTCCCGAGAGAAGTAGATATCAGTACATTTTTAACACCTCAAATCAAATTAAATATTCCACTTATTTCAGCTGCAATGGATACAGTTACCGAAGCAGATATGGCAATAGCAATTGCAAGGGAAGGTGGTATAGGTATTCTTCATAAAAATATGTCAATGGAAGAACAAAGCTCTGAGATTGACAAAGTGAAAAGATCAGAAAGTGGGATGATACAAAATCCGGTTACATTAACAGCTGACCAAACAATAGGTTATGCTCTTGAGTTAATGAAAAAGTATAGTATTTCCGGAATCCCAGTTGTAGACGATAAAGGAAAATTAGTGGGTATTTTAACAAACAGAGATCTTAGATTTTCACCAAATCCTAAATTGAAAGTTAAAGAGTTAATGACATATGAAAACCTGATTAGTGCTCCCCAAGGGACAACTCTAGAGAAAGCCGAAAAAATACTTCAAAAATATAAAATTGAAAAACTTCCTGTTGTAGATAAAGACTATAAATTAAAAGGCCTAATTACATTTAAGGATATTCAAAAGAAGACCAAGCATCCTTTTGCGTGTAAAGACAATCTTGGGAGACTGAGAGTAGGAGCAGCAGTAGGAGTTACAAGCGATACCATTGAAAGAGTATCAGCACTAGTAAAAGCCGGAGCGGATACAATAGTAATTGATACAGCGCATGGGCATTCAATGGGGGTTTTGAAAGCAGTTAAGGAAGTAAGGAATAAGTTTAAATATGAACAGTTAATT
>Ga0315540_10001611_pt1 | contig 12871 bp, 12 predicted proteins | sample SalMarSW160110MG_FD_203677 | JGI IMG/M metagenome (GOLD analysis project Ga0315540, IMG submission 203677) | Salt marsh sediment microbial communities from the Plum Island Ecosystem LTER, Massachusetts, United States - Salt Marsh Sediment SW1601-10 ... | reverse complement strand
GCCGATTCCATCGGCTACCCGGTGCTGATCAAGGCGGCCGCCGGCGGCGGCGGGCGCGGGATGAAGCGGGTGCGTGAGGAGTCCGAGCTCCCGCACATGCTCGCAACCGCGCGCAGCGAGGCGAAAGCGGCCTTCGGCGACGACGCGGTGTATATCGAAAAATATCTCGAGCGCCCGCGCCACATCGAGATCCAGGTGCTCGGCGACGGCAAGGGCAAGGCCATCCATCTCGGCGAGCGCGACTGCTCGCTGCAGCGCCGCCATCAGAAAGTCTGGGAGGAAAGCCCCTCGCCCGCGCTGAACACGCAAATGCGCGACGTCATCGGTGAGACGGTCGCGAAAGCCATGCGCGAGATCGCCTATCAAGGCGTCGGCACCGTCGAATTTCTTTACGAGAACGGGCATTTCTATTTCATCGAGATGAACACGCGCATCCAGGTCGAGCACCCGGTGACCGAAATGATCACCGACATGGACCTGATCTTCGAACAGATCCGCGTCGCCGCCGGCAACGAGCTCACGTTCAAGCAGAGCGACATCGCCTTCCGCGGCCACGCCATCGAATGCCGCATCAATGCCGAGGACCCGGTCACGTTCCGCCCCTCGCCCGGTAAGATCCTGCATTATTATCCGCCCGGCGGTCTCGGCGTACGGGTCGATAGCGCCGTCTACCAGGGCTACACCATTCCGCCGTTCTACGATTCTCTGGTCGGCAAGCTGATCGTGCACGGTAAGACACGGCAAGAATGCCTGATGCGGTTATCGCGCGCGCTCGACGAGCTGGTGATCGACGGCATCGAGACCACGTTGCCCTTGTTCCGCACCCTGGTGCGCGACAAGGACATCATCGACGGCAACTACCACATCCACTGGCTCGAGCAGTCCCTCGCCAAAGGCGGGATCGAGACCTGAGGGCGTGTCGGCGCAAATAGCCGGCCCGGCGTCGCGTTTGCACATTGGTCAGCAAGGACGTTACGCTTGGCGAGCGCGCGCCAGATCGTGCGCAGCAATGGGCCCAATGCGACGAGCAGCCGTTTTGCTAGTGGCAATGACTTTGGCGGGCTGCTTGCCCGACCGCGCCAAAGATATGGCTGATTGCCAAAGCGAGGCCTCGCGTTTTTACCAAACCTACCATGCCGTCAGTCCGGACGACCCGAGCAGCCGGTTCATCATCGGCTGCATGGCCGCCAAGGGTTATGATTTTACGATCACGCCTGCGCAATGCAGCGGCGAGCGCCCGCTCCCGCCACAAGCAGCGTGTTACGAATCGAGCAATTGGTTCTTTTGGGTCATTGAAAAATTCCGCGCGGATTAGACTCGACAAGCGCGCCACGGCATGGCCGCGCGATCATGCCGCGGTCAGCCGCTCCAGCAACGCGCAGACGTCGGCCGGATCGTAGGGCTTGGGCACGAACACCGAGCGCGGCACCGCCGGACCGATATCGCAAGAACCGTAGCGGCCGGAGGCGTAGACGATCGGCAGATCGGGCCGCAATTGCCGCGCGCGTCGGGCGAGCTCCGCCCCGTCGATGCTGCCCGGCAGATTGACGTCGGTGAACAGCACGTCGACCTCGCCGCCGCCCCCGATATATTGCAGCGCCTCGTCTCCGGTGGCGGCCGCGTGCACGGCGAAGCCGCGCTCGCTCAGCCAGTCGGCAACCAGCTGGCTGATCAGCACTTCATCTTCCACGAGCAAGACGGTGGACTGAATTGCGGCGCGCCCCATGGAACCTCACTTGCGATCGCGGTTGGCCTTCGCCTAGCCAACGCGCGACTTGGCCGCTGGTTCGTTTTTTCAGAAATTTGCTCGGGTTATGGTATTCTTTTTGCTAACTGTGGCATCAATGCCGCAACAAATGCCGGGGCGGCGGGGGGCTGGCGCGCCGGGGCGCAGAAACTAAAATCGGAGTTCCGAAACCAAGCCGATTGCCGAGGCGACCTAAACCATGGCCAGCCGCGAAAGCGCCTTTATCGAAATCACTCCCGATGTGCTGCTCAAGGCCTATGCCTGCGGCATTTTCCCCATGGCGGAAAGTGCCGACGATCCGGCGCTGTATTGGATCGAGCCGGAAATGCGCGGCATCATTCCGCTCGACACCTTCCACGTGCCGGCCAGGCTGGCGCGCACCGTGCGCACGACGCCGTTCAAGGTCTTCGTCAACCGGAACTTCGAGGCGGTGGTCGCCGGCTGCGCCGAGCCCAAGCGCGACCGTGCCCGCACCTGGATCAATGCGCGCATTCGCCGCATCTACCGCGCGCTGCACGCCCACGGCCATTGCCACAGCGTCGAGGTCTATGACGGCGAGAGCCTGGTGGGCGGGCTCTACGGCGTCTCGCTCGGCCGCGCCTTCTTTGGCGAGAGCATGTTCCACCGCGCCCGCGACGCCTCCAAGATCGCGCTTGTGCACCTGATCGCGCGCCTGAAGGCCGGCGACTACCGGCTGCTCGATACGCAATTCGTCACCGATCATTTGCGCAGCTTCGGCGCGGTCGAGGTGCCCAAGCGGCGCTATCATCGGCTGTTGGAGGACGCGCTCCATGGCGAAGCCGATTTCGCCGCGCTGCCGATGAAGCGTCCAGTCGGCGGCGACGAGGTGCTGGCGATCCTTCGCGAAAATCCTAGCGCAGGATAGAGCCGCGCTGTTGCGGCGCTTGCCGTGGCCGCGGTCGCGGTCTTGCAACCGGCTTGACGGCCTTCTCGTCTTGCGCCGGGCCTTCCGCCACCGCCGGATTCTTGCCGCCTTTGCAGTCGATCAGCCACACGTCATAGATCGGATGTTCGATCGCGTGCAGCCCGGGGCTGGCGGCGAACATCCAGCCGGTGAAGATGCGCTTGATCTCGCCCTTGAGTGTCACTTCGTCGACCTCGACGAAGGCGTCGGTCTGCGGTGTCTCGGTCGGCGGCCGCGAATAGCACACGCGCGGCGTCACCTGCAGCGCGCCGAATTGCACGGTCTCGTTGATGGCGACGTCGAACGAGGTGATGCGGCCGGTAATCTTGTCGAGGCCGGAGAACACCGCGGTCGGATTGGCGATGCGCTGCGGCGGCGGCGCCACCACCACTTCCTCGTTTGGCGGCTGCGTTGCGGCCGCCGGCTGTTGCTGCTGCGGTGTGCCGGGCGGCTGGCGCTGGCCCGGTGGCAGGCCGGGCAGCGTGCGCGGCGGGCCTTCCGTCTCCCGCGGCGGGCCGCCGCCGGGCGGCGGCTGATTGGCTTGTTGCGCCGGCGCCTGCTGGGCGCCGGGCGGCGGCGGCAATGCCTGCTGCTGGATGGTGCCGCGCCCGGGACGGCTCGACGGCGGCAGTGCCATCGGCGCCGGCAGCGGCTGTTCCGGGGGCTGGTCGGCGCGCGGGGCCGGCTGCTCGCGTCCCGGATAATAACGCGGCGGCGGGCTGCGCCCGTCAACCGGTGGCGCACTCGGCACGTTGCCCGGCGGACGCGGCGGGGGCTCGCTGAAGATCGAGCCAAATTGGGCAGCCGCGGGCACCGCCGCGACGATTGCGGCGAGTGCAAGCAAAGCGGCTGGGAGTGTGGATCGCGCCATGAAAATCGGCTTTCCGCCGCGGCTGGCGCCGCTACGCCGGCGTCGTGGGGGCGGCGCCCGGTTAACACGGGGAATGCGGCGCGGAAAGGGCGGCTCTTCCTAGCGATCGCCCGGCGCCCAGGCCTTGTAGTCGCCGGTCGCCTTCGGGCGGCGGCCGCTGGCCAGCGTCGAGCCCGGCGGGCGGTAGGCTGCCGGCGTGCCGGTCATATTGGGCTGGTGCGGTTTCTCCCAGGCCCGCGGCTCATAGGTCTCTTGCGTCGGCGGCACATCGACCGTGTGGTGCATCCAGCCGTGCCAGGACGGCGGCACGCGCGAGGCTTCCGTGTAGCCGTTATAGATCACCCACCGCCGTTCGAAGCCGAGCCCGCGATCGATCTTGCCGCCGCGGGTGCGGTAATAGCGGTTGCCGAATTCGTCCTCGCCGACCGCTTCGCCATACATCCAGGTCCAGAACTGGGTGCCGAAGGTCTGCGAATTCCACCAGGTGAACACTTTGAGCAGGAAACTTTTCATCGCGCTGGCGCATTGCTGAAATGTTGAGGACGCGGCGTTCTGACACCTCTCAAGGCCCCTGTCCAGCGCGCATCGCCTCCAAGAACGATGCGAAAAAGGCCTTATAGAATCGATCAGATCCGCCCTGGCCCAGATCAAGGACCTGCGCGCCCGGTGCCGAGCAACCTGCTCGCCGGCGTGCAACTGGCGATGCCGCAGCCGATCCGCATCGACGACGTCGTGATCGTCGAGACCATCGCGGAAATCGCCGCCATTCGAAATTCTGGAACGCCAAGGTGGCCTCCGTGACGGTCACTGACGCCAAGGGACACATGATGGAGGTCCGCAGGATCATGAGCGCCGACCAAGGCGGCGGCTGCCGGCATTGCGAGCCAGCCGAGCGCCGCTAAAGCCGGCGCCGCGCGCTAACATCATACCGGCTTGCCTTCTGCCGGCGGGGACGGCTATGGTGCCTAGCAATTAATCAGCGCCGCATCCGAGTCGCTCCGGGGCGCTGATCGCGCGAATGACAGTGCCGGGATGATTAAGGCGGGCTCCGTAAACGGGCCCGCCTTTTTTATGGCCTCACGTGGGAGACGGTGCCTTGGCGCAGCGCCTGACCTGCGGATCACACGCGGCCAAGTTGGATTCACAGGCTTGGGTATCCCTGACCCCTTCCGCCACGGTCCGGGGCTTGGCCTTAACGCACTGACTTGCTTTCGAGAATCAGCGACTCCAAGGAACGCATTGCGGAGTTTTTCCAAGACCTGTCCCCCACTCAGCCTGCCCGCGCGTTTGCGCGGCCGCCGCCGGCGAGCCCGGTTTTCCGTCATTTTTCTTTCATGGGCGGAGGCATAAAAACCTACTCGGCCCGCCTCAGAAAAACGCTTTCCGCGACCGCCCGATCGCTCAATACTGACCGCGGTTTCGCAGGCCGTCGCCACGAAATCTAGGCTGCTAACCACAAGATTTAGTGTTTGATTCAGTTTTGCCCGCTATCTGTTGTTGACGACGAGGGCGAGTCCACCTAGTTTTAGTGCGTTCGGTGCGGGTGAGTTTCAGGTTCCCTCCGGACCTTCAAAGACCTCAGGTCGCAAGGCTCGCCCGCGCCAGAAATGGCGATTCCGGGACAGGTGCTTAGCGCGTCCGGGGCGCGAAAAAGCCGGGATTAAACCGGTGACCGGGGCCAGATCGCGCCCCACATGCGTTGAGAGCGGGTGGTTGTCGCGTGGAGTAGCGAGCACAACAGGCGGACAAGGACAGGTCCGTCAGGGATAATCGGGTGGTCGCCAGCCGCCCGCCGAACTAGGGGCAAGAAAAGAATGCGGATCGAACGGCGCTACACCAAGGACGCACAATCGGCCTACGAGACAATCGCGTTCCGGCTCACCACATCCGAGATCCGCAACCCGGATGGCTCGGTTGTATTCAAGCTCGACAATGTCGAGGTGCCGGAATTCTGGTCGCAGGTCGCCTCCGACGTTTTGGCGCAAAAGTATTTCCGCAAAGCCGGCGTGCCCGCCCGCCTGAAAAGGATCGAAGAGAATTCCGTTCCTTCGTTCCTGTGGCGCTCGGTCGCCGACGAAGACGCGCTGGCCGAGCTGCCGGAGAAGGAACGCTATGTCGGCGAACATTCGTGCAAGCAGGTATTCGATCGGCTGGCCGGCACCTGGACCTATTGGGGCTGGAAGGGCGGTTATTTCGATTCGGAAGACGACGCATCAGCCTTCTTCGACGAGCTGCGCGCCATGCTGGCGGCGCAGATGTGCGCGCCCAATTCGCCGCAGTGGTTCAACACCGGGCTGCACTGGGCCTATGGCATCGACGGGCCGAGCCAGGGCCACTACTACGTCGATTTCCAGACCGGCAAGCTGACGCGCTCGAAGACCTCCTACGAACATCCGCAGCCGCACGCCTGCTTCATCCAGGGCATCAATGACGACCTGGTCAACGAGGGCGGCATCATGGATTTGTGGGTGCGCGAGGCGCGCCTGTTCAAATACGGCTCCGGCACCGGCTCCAATTTCTCGGCGTTGCGCGGCGAAGGCGAGCGGCTCTCGGGCGGCGGCAAGTCGTCGGGCCTGATGTCTTTCCTGAAGATCGGCGACCGCGCGGCCGGCGCCATCAAGTCGGGCGGCACCACCCGGCGCGCCGCCAAGATGGTGATCGTCGACGTCGATCATCCGGATATCGAAACCTATATCGACTGGAAGGTGCTGGAGGAGCAGAAGGTGGCGGCACTGGTCACCGGCTCCAAGATCAACCAGAAGCACCTGCGCGCCATCATGAAGGCGTGCGTGAACTGCGAGGGCTCGGGTGACGACTGCTTCTCGCCGGAAAAGAACCCGGCGCTCAAGCGCGAGATCAAGCTCGCGCGCCGCTCCTATGTACCGGACAATTTCATCAAGCGCGTGATCCAGTTCGCGCGCCAGGGCTACAAGGACATCCACTTCCCGACCTACGACACCGACTGGGATTCGGAGGCCTATCTCACCGTCTCCGGCCAGAACTCGAACAATTCGGTGCGCGTCACCGACGAGTTCCTGAAAGCCGTGGAGTCGGACGCCAACTGGGACCTGTTCTGGCGCACCAAGCACAAGATCGCCAAGACCGTGCCGGCGCGCGATTTGTGGGAGAAGATCGGCCACGCCGCCTGGGCGAGCGCCGATCCGGGCCTGCAATACCACACCACCGTCAACGACTGGCACACCTGCCCGGCCTCGGGCCCGATCCGCGCATCGAATCCGTGCTCGGAATACATGTTCCTCGACGACACCGCCTGCAATCTCGCCTCGCTCAATCTGCTGACCTTCCGCGACGAGACCACCAAGCGCTTCGACGTGGACTCCTACGAGCATGCGGTGCGGCTGTGGACCGTGGTGCTGGAAATCTCGGTGCTGATGGCGCAGTTCCCGTCCAAGCAGATCGCGCAGCTCTCCTACGAGTTCCGCACGCTCGGCCTGGGCTATGCGAACATTGGCGGCCTGCTGATGACCTCCGGCATCCCCTACGACTCCGATGCCGGCCGCGCCATCGGCGGCGCGCTCACCGCCATCATGACCGGCGTTGCCTACGCGACCTCGGCGGAAATGGCCAAGCAGCTCGGCCCCTTCCCCGGCTACAAGAAAAACCGCGAGCCCATGCTGCGCGTGATCCGCAATCACCGCCGCGCTGCCCATGGCGAGCGCACCGGCTATGAGAAAGTCGCCACCCCGCCGGTGCCGCTCGACCATGCCGCTTGCCCGGACGCCAACCTGATCGCGCACGCCAAGCAGGCCTGGGATAATGCGCTCACGCTCGGCGAGGCGCACGGCTTCCGCAACGCGCAAGCCACCGTGATCGCGCCCACCGGCACCATCGGCCTGGTGATGGATTGCGACACCACCGGCATCGAGCCCGATTTCGCGCTGGTCAAGTTCAAGAAGCTGGCCGGCGGCGGCTACTGGAAAATCATCAACCGCGCGGTGCCGGAAGCGCTGCGCACGCTCGGCTACAGCGAAAGCCAGATCGCCGAGATCGAAGTCTACGCGGTCGGTCACGGCAACCTGGCGCAGGCCCCCGCCATCAATCCCACCACGCTCAAGGCCAAGGGCTTCACCGACGAGGCGCTGGCCAAGATCGAGAAAGCGCTGCCGACCGCCTTCGACATCAAATTCGTGTTCAACAAGTGGACGCTGGGCGAGGAGTTCTGCCGCGATACCCTCGGCATCGGCGCCGACGATCTCGCCTCCCCCACCTTCGACCTGCTGGCCGCGCTCGGCTTTTCCAAGCGCGAGATCGAGGCCGCCAACATCCATGTCTGCGGCGCCATGACGGTGGAAGGCGCGCCGCATCTGAAGGCCGAGCACTATCCGGTGTTCGATTGCGCCAATCCGTGCGGCCGCACGGGCAAGCGCTACCTCTCGGTCGAGAGCCACATCCGCATGATGGCGGCGGCGCAGCCCTTCATCTCCGGCGCCATTTCCAAGACCATCAACATGCCGAACGAGGCGACGGTCGCGGACTGCAAGGCGGCGTACCTGCTGTCGTGGAAGCTGGCGTTGAAAGCCAACGCGCTCTATCGCGACGGCTCCAAGCTCTCGCAGCCGCTCAACGCGCAGCTGATCGAGGACGAGGAATGCGAGGACGACCTGGTCGAGGCCTTCCTCGACAAGCCGATGGCCGCGCGCGCCACTGGGCTTGCCGAGAAAGTGGTCGAGAAGATCGTCGAGCGCGTCACGGTCTTGCGCGAGCGCGAGAAGCTGCCCGACCGCCGCAAGGGCTACACCCAGAAGGCGGTGGTCGGCGGCCACAAGGTCTATCTGCGCACCGGCGAATATGACGACGGCCGCATCGGCGAGATTTTCGTCGACATGCACAAGGAAGGCGCGGCGTTGCGCAGCCTGCTCAACAACTTCGCCATCGCGATCTCGCTCGGCCTGCAATACGGCGTGCCGCTGGAGGAATATGTCGACGCCTTCACCTTCACGCGCTTCGAGCCGCAGGGCCCGGTGCAGGGCAACGACTCGATCAAATACGCCACCTCGATCCTCGATTACGTGTTCCGCGAGCTGGCGGTCTCTTACCTGGAGCGTTTCGACCTCGCCCATGTCGATCCGAGCGAGGCGAATTTCGACGCGCTCGGCAAGGGCGAGGCGGAAGGCAAGCCCGCGCCCGCCTCGCATTACGTCTCCAAGGGGCTGACCCGCTCGCGCACCGATCGGCTGTCGGTGGTGAGCGGCAGCACCACGCCCGCGGCGTCCGGCGGCAATGTCACCGCCTTCTCGGGCGACGGCGCGCGCACCGAAGCGGCCGGTGCCACCGCGCTGAAAGTCGAGCCGGAGGCCAAGCTGTCGCCAGCCGAGAAGCTGGAAGTGCTCAACGAGGTGGACGCGCGCGAACACGCCAAGCACGCGGCCTCCGAGAGGCGCGCGGAAGCCCGCGCCAAGGGCTACGAGGGCGAGGCCTGCGGCGAATGCGGCAACTTCACGCTGGTGCGGAATGGGACGTGCATGAAGTGCGATACGTGCGGGTCAACGACAGGGTGTAGCTGAGTTGGAGGATAGGTAATGTCGAAAAAGCCCAGAACGAAAATTGTCTACCGTGACTCGCGAACTGGCTAATTCACGAGAAAGATAAACGTCAAACTCCGGCCATCAACAACCGAAACGGAGCGAAGGCCTATTAGACGGCCGAGCCGAAAAAAATAACCACTTAATAAGCTGCCTTCGGCAGCAAGCCACAACTCCGATCATTAGGAGTTCCGCTTGATGCGACCTTTAAGGTACCAGTGAGCGGCAACGGCGCCGCTCATCGCGCGGAGGAGAAGCGCGATGGATAGAGTATATCAAGTTTTCGTTAGCTCTACTTATGCAGACCTAAAGGACGAGCGGCGGCGCGTCAGTGAAACGCTCGCGAAGGCCGGACACATTCCTGCTGGGATGGAATTGTTTCCAGCGACCGATCAACAACAGCTTGAATTTATTAAACGCGTTATTGATCGATGCGACTATTATGTAGTCATTGTCGGCGGACGGTATGGCTCGCTCGCCGACGAGAATGTTAGCTTCACAGAGAAGGAATACGAATACGCGGCAGAGAAAGGGGTTCCCGTCCTCGCATTCTTGCACGGCGATCCGGACGCAATTCCGGTCGGCAAAACAGATCAAGACAATAAAAAGATTGAAAAGCTAAAAGCATTTCGTGACCGACTCGCGAATGGGCGGATGATCGACTTTTGGAGTGAACCAAATGAGCTTTGTACGAAAGTCGTTATTGCAGTAGGCCAAGCTGCTAATCTTTCGCCTGGAATTGGCTGGATTCGCGGCGATCAGGCAATCGACCCCAAGCTAGTACAAGAATTGGAGCGAATTCGTGTTGAAAACGACCAGTTAAAAAAGCGGTTAACGGAGCTGGATGCCCACGAGATTTCATTTCCCGATAATCTGCTTGGGCCTAATGACGATTTTTCATTCACAATTCTCGGCCTCGCTCCAAAGATGGAACCACAAGAAATTTCCGCGAAATGGCCGATCGGAAACCTGTTTGCGCATATCACCGAGGCGCTTATTGCTGAAAAATCTGAGAGCTACATTGGAGACCATATTGCGCGATTCTACATGGACAATCGCGCCTCAAATGAATTTAAGTCGGAACGCGTATTTCGAATTGCAGAGATGGATTTAACAAAATTGCGGTTTCACCTTGAGGCACTTGGCCTAATAAGAGCCGTTGGGCGGCATACCTCAACAAAACTGGGCGACCATGAATTTCATAGCGATCACATCGTGTGGACAATTACCGAAAAAGGCCGGCGTTTTGTTTCTGGCTTGTGGGCCATGCGTAGCACGGAAGAAATATAATACAGGCAAGGCCCATGGCCTCCGTCATCAAATTCATCATCTCCAACTACTCGCTCTCCTTCCTGATCCTCGGCTTTGTGCTCGGGCTCATCGCCTATGCGCGCTCCCCGAAAGGCCCCGGCGCGCTCACCGAGGCGCTGTTCGCCACTTACCTGCTCTCCGCGCTCGGCTTCAGCTATCTCCTGAATTTCGTCATGCACGTCTTCTTCCAGGAGACGGCGGCGGCCTATATCGGCTGGCAGCCGAGCCCGTTCGAAACGGAAGTGGGCTTCGCCAGCCTCGGCTTCGCCGCGGTCGCGTTCCTTGCCTTCAAGGGCCCTTACCCCTTGCGCGTCGGCGCCGTGCTGGGGCCGTCGATCTTTCTGCTGGGCGCCGCCGGCGGCCACGTCTACCAGATGATCACCGCGCACAATTTCGCGCCCGGCAACGCTGGCATCATCTTCTGGATGGACATCATCGTGCCGCTGATCGGCTTCGCCTTCCTCTATTTGCAGCGGGAACGGCGGCGCTCATCTTAAACCTTAAGGCGAGCAAACGTGCGTAGCGTCCCGCCCAAACAGGTCGCTTTTCGGCCCCGGCGACCGGCGCCAACGCCCGCTTGACCCAAATCAAGGCGCCTGGGCGCTTTTCGGGTTCCATAGGCTTCCACACGTCTTCATGGAGGAAGCCATGGCGACCGCCCATGCGCCGGCGCGGCTCTCGATCAGCGCCCTCGGCTGGGGCTTTTCCGCCGCTCTGGTCGTGCTGTTCGTGCTTTGCCTGCTGGCCGCGCTGTTCCTGCCGCTGCGCGCCGCGCACGGCTGGGTGGCCCTGTTCTCTGAAGCCCCGGTCGGCTCCACCCGGCTGTGGGTCGAGGGGCTGCTCTGGAGCGTGGCCGCCGGCTGGCTGATCGCGCTGGTGTTCGGCACGGTCTACAACTGGATCGTGGCGCGCCGCGCGCTGCACGACTAGCCGCGCCGGGGTCATAGGCTTGACCCCTGCGGCGCGCTACAATTGCATGACACCTCTGATTCCGCGCCGCAGCCTTGCGTGCGGCACTTGCGGCTCGACCACCGGCCGCGCGTGAGCCCGGCCCCGGCGGCCATAACGGAGAGCGTTCTGTCGAAAAGCCCCAAGGAAATGCAGCAGGAACGGGCCGAGGCCAGCTTCAAGCGCAAGGAGGTCCAGGCGCGCGAAGCGACCAAGGCCATGGCGGACTACCAGGCCGCGACTGCCGCCACCCGCGAAAAGACCGCGCGGCTGCGCGCGCAGCGGCTGGCCAAGGAAGCCGCCGACCGCGTGCTCGCTGACGAGGAAGCTGCGAAACCGAAAGCCGCCAAAGCGAAAGGCACCAAACCGAAAGCCGCCAAGAAGCGGCACTGAACCGGGAAGCAAAGCCGATGCATGGTTTGCGCGCGTATTGCATCGTCGCTACCGCGGCCGCCGCCGCGCTGTGGCTGACGGCGGCGGCGGCCTCAACCACCGTCAGCAAGGAACCGCCCTCAGGCCATTTGCGCTACGGCGAGCGCCTGCTGGTGGACGACGGCTCCTGCCCGGCCGGCCAGATCAAGGAATTGATCGGCGGCAAGTCGGCCAGCGGCGTCAAGCGCCTGCGCCGCTGCATCAAGCGCTGACGCGCGCGGCATCTGCCCCGGCATGGGGCGCGGATTGTGCGGAGCGTATCGCCGGCGGCGGCCGCGGCTGCCGCCATCGGGGCGCCGGGAGCGCCCGCCAAATGCAATGCCCGTGACCCGCGCAGGGAAACTTGCGCGGGGAACGGGTATGCTGCGGATTTGAGGGGACGGCACCATGGCGAAGAAGCGCAAGACGTCATCTCGCCGGACGGCGAGCAAGCCCAAATCGGCGGCCAAGCCCGACGTGGCAAAGCCCGCCGCGACCAAGGCCAGCGCCCCGCGCAAACCGCCGCGGCGGTCGCGCGCTGCCGCCAATGACAACGAGATGCTGAACGTCGTCATCGTCGTGATGGCGATGATTATCGTTGCTCTCGGCGTCTACTACTATCAGCTCAGCAACCACGAGACCGTCTCGGCGAGCAACCCGCCGGCGGCGATGGAGACAAAGTAAAGCGGCCGCGGCACCTCAACACCCCACCACCTTCACGTGCCCCTGCTCGCCATATTGCAGCAGCGCGCGATCGCGCGTGATCAGCGTGGCGCCGAGATCGCGCGCGGTCGCGGCGATGACGCGGTCAATCGGATCGTTCGGCGGCTTGCCGGGCAAATAGGATGACGCGATCAGCAGGTCCGGCGACATGTCAGCCAGCCGTACGCCGGGCACCTCGAACAGATTGGCAAACCAGCGCTCGGGCCGGATCAGCAATTGCAGCCGCCCGCGCGAGACCAGCATGCCGATCTCCCAGGCGGTGATCGGCGATATATAAGACGGAACGCCGTCCCGGGCGGCAACGGAGAGCAGATCAACGGCGCCCTGCGCAAGCCGCACCTTCTCGTAGATCCAGATCGTCGTGCAGGTGTCCCACAAGAGCGGCTGCACTT
>Ga0315540_10001610_pt1 | contig 12873 bp, 15 predicted proteins | sample SalMarSW160110MG_FD_203677 | JGI IMG/M metagenome (GOLD analysis project Ga0315540, IMG submission 203677) | Salt marsh sediment microbial communities from the Plum Island Ecosystem LTER, Massachusetts, United States - Salt Marsh Sediment SW1601-10 ... | reverse complement strand
GGATCGGTGTCCGGCAGGACGTCGTTTGTAGTCGCCGGAGCTTCTGCAGGATCGAAACTCGCCAAGGCGGCCGCCCTCGGAGTCCCCGTTCTCGACGAGGAGGGGTTCGAACGGCTCCTCCGACACGGTCCCGAAGATCGACCCGAAACACGGGGCTGACCCGACTACCGTTCAAGACATGCATGCCAACCCGGTCCTCACGTCGATGGGTACCTACCCGATGGCACCGCTCCAGGAGAAAGCCCGCGCGATGCGTGCCGCAGGCGAGAGCATGATCGACTTCTCGCTCGGCGATCCGCGGGAGCCGACCCCGACGTTCATCCCCGAGGCGCTGAAGGCCGCGGTTCCGGCCGTCTCCCAGTACCCGACCACGGCCGGCCTTCCCGAGCTGCGAGCTGCGATCGCCGACTACGTGATGCGCCGATTCGGCGTCACGGTCGATCCCGAACGGCACGTCCTCGCCACGTCGGGAGCGAAAGAGGCGATCTTCTCCACCGCATTGGCGTTCGTCGATCGCGCCGCCGGCGACGCCGTCATCTGGCCAACCCCTGCCTACCCGGTGTATGAACGAGGTGCTGCGCTCGCCGGGGCCGAACTCATTCCCGTTCGTCTGGGCGGGGACTTCGTGCTCAGTCCGGCCCAGATCGACACGTGGGACCGCGCGTCGTTGCTGTGGATCAACTACCCGCACAATCCGACCGGGGCCGTCGCGTCCAGGGAACAACTTCAGGCAATCCACGACGCGGCACGGTCACACGAGACGCTCGTCTGCTCCGACGAGTGCTACGCCGACATCTACGAACACGAACCTCCGCCGTCGATCCTGCAGGTCGCCGACGATCGGTTCACCGGCGTGCTGTCCTATCTGAGTCTGTCGAAGCGTTCGGGGATGACCGGGTATCGGAGCGGGGCGATCGTGGGCGACGCTGAGGCCATCCACCTCCTGCGAGAGCTTCGGAGCTCGACGGGAACCGCTTCCCCCGAGTTCGTCCAGGCGGCGGCAATCGCCGCATGGTCCGACGATGCACATCCGGAAGTGCGCCGCAAGATCTTCAGCACCAAACGGGCGATCCTCTCCGAGGCGTTCACATCGCTCGGGTACCGGGTGGCGGCATCGGAAGGTGCGCTGTACCTGTGGGTGGAGGTCGGTGACGACACTGTGGTCTCACGACGGCTCCTCGAGTCGGGGGTGATCGTCTCGCCGGGGTCCGCGTTCGGTGCCGGCGGCCAGGGGTTCATCCGGCTGGCACTCGTCCCGACGGTCGAGGAGTGTGATGCAGCGGTGGAGGTGGTGCGGTCGTGTCTGACCGGGAACTGATTGAAGCCGCGTACGCCGACCTGGCACTGTTGGAGGAGGCGCGGGAGGCGGTACAGCGCACGATCGCGTCGCTCGACCGTGGTGAGGTTCGTGTCGCCGAGAAGACCGACGGTGAATGGGGCGTCAACCAGTGGGTCAAAGAAGCCATCATGCTCTACTTCCGAATGCAGCCGCTGACGACCACCCAGTCAGGGCCGTTCGAGTACCACGACAAGATCGCGACCAAGCACGACCTGGCAGCAGCAGGCGTGCGGGTGGTGCCACCGGGAACGGTCCGATACGGCGCATTCTGCGAACCGGGTGTCGTCGTCATGCCCGGCTACGTCAACATCGGTGCACGGGTGGGGACGGGCACCATGATCGACACGTGGGCGACCGTCGGCTCGTGCGCGCAGATTGGCAAGAACGTTCACCTCTCCGGCGGTGTCGGCATCGGGGGAGTCCTGGAGCCGCCCGCGGCCAGGCCCGTCATCATCGAGGACGGGGCGTTCATCGGCAGTAGATCCGTCGTCGTCGAAGGAGTCGTCGTCGAAGAGGGCGCAGTGCTCGGCGCGAACGTGGTCCTGTCCTCCAGCATTCCCGTCATCGACGTGACCGGAACCGAACCGATCGAGTACCGGGGTCGTGTCCCTGCCCGGTCGGTGGTCATCCCCGGCACACGACCGAAGTCGTTTCCCGCGGGTACCTACCAACTTCCCGCGGCGCTGATCATCGGTCGACGATCAGATTCCACAGACGACAAGACATCCCTGAACGACGCCCTCCGGACCTTCGAGGTGCAGACATGAACGATCTCACCGCCACGCTGATCGAACTGATCGACGTCCCATCCGAGACAGGAAGCGAGGGCCGCATCGCCACGTATGTCGCCGCTCATTTCCTTCCCGTATGGGGCCGGCTCGGGGTGGACCGTATCGGCAACTCCGTCGTGGTCGGCGACCGTTCGGCGCCTCCGACGATTCTGCTCGTCGGTCACCTCGACACGGTTCCGTCGCAGGGACAGGGACCGGCGTTCATCGCCGACGGTCGTATCCACGGGCTTGGCGCTTCCGACATGAAGGCCGGTATCGCCGTGATGATGCACCTGCTCAACGACGACGCCGTTCGGGCCGGGCCGTACCCGATCGCCGGCGTGTTCTACGACCGGGAGGAGGGCCGTGCCGACGACAACGGGCTCGAAACCGTTCTCGAGCGCGCACCGTGGCTCACCGAGGCCGAGTTCGCCGTCGTTTTGGAACCGACGGACATGGAGCTTCAGCTGGGATGCGTCGGATCGATCAATGCGGCGCTGCGGTTCACCGGAACTGCCGCACATGCAGCACGACCCTGGAACGGCGAGAACGCGATCACCAAGGCCGGTGAGTGGCTGACGAAGATGCACCATCGACAGCCTGTCGTGGTACACGTCGCAGGACTGGAGTTCAGAGAAGTCGCCACGGTCACGATGGCGAGTGGAGGAGTCGCGAGGAACATCGTGCCGGCGGTGGTGGAGTTCAACGTCAACTACCGGTTCGCACCTGACAAGACCCTCGACGAGGCCGAGGCGTTGCTTCGGGAGATCGCGGTGGATGCGGACCAGGTGGAGATCGTCGATCGGGCACCCGCAGCACCGATCTCAGAGGACAGTCCCTTTCTTCAGCACCTCATCGACGTGTGCGGAGGTCCGGTCCGTCCCAAGCAGGCGTGGACCGACGTAGCGCGTCTCGCCGGCAGGGGAGTTCCCGCGGTGAACTACGGCCCCGGCGAGACGCTTCAGGCACATCAGGCGGACGAAAGCGCGCCGGAAGAGAATCTCCAGCGGGTCTTCCAAACGCTGAAGCGGTTCCTCATCGAGAGCTGACAGCAGACGGCGGACAACTGACGGCCAGAGCACACGCTCCTAACTGCGAGCTGTTGGCTGTGAGCTACTCACTCCGTGTGATATTTGAACGAAACCTTCACCTTGGCCCGGTACGCAACCACCTGTCCTTGCTCGCCGAGTTGCAGATCGAGGTCCGAGATCTCGGCGACGCGAAGATCCTGGAGGGACTTTGAGGCAGCCGCGACCGCGCTGGACGCGGCTTCCTCCCATGAGGTCGCGCTCGTTCCCACCAGCTCGATCACCTTGTAGACGGCCACTGCTCCTCCTTCAGCCGGATGACCCATTCTCACCCACCGAACGGACCTGGTACAAGATGGTCAGACTCGGCCTACGGTCGACGGCGAACAGCTCACAGCCAGAGAGTGAGATGAAGGACACGCTCGACCGGCGGCACCTCCGCTGCTTGCTGCCGACCGTTCGGCGGGAGCTGTGTGCGGGGTCAGCCGAGCGCGTCCTCGTACACCTCGAGATACCTGCCTGCCGCCCGATCCCACGACCAGTCGGCCTTCATGCCCCGCCGCTGCATCGCCCGCCATTCGGCACGGTGGCGATCGTGGATGCGGCGCGCCCTGCGGATCGTCTTGACCAGCTCCCTGGCGTCGAACAGGCGGAACCCGAAGCCGGTCGACTCGCCGGGTGTCTCGTCCAGGTCGATCACCGTGTCGGCCAGGCCGCCCGTGAGCCTCGCAATAGGGATGGATCCATAGCGCATCGAGTACATCTGACCGAGGCCGCACGGTTCGAATCGTGAGGGCATGAGGTAGGCATCGGAACCGGCGAACACCAGCCGGGCGAGATCCTCGTCGTAGATGGCGTGCCACACGGCCCGCGGATGACGTTTCACCCAGTCGTCAACGGTCGCGTCGAGGTCACCGTTGCCGACGAGAACGAATCTGCAGCCCTCCTCGACCAGTGTGTCGAGATCGCGATCGAGCAGACCGAGACCCTTCTGTTCGGTCATTCGCCCCACGTTGCCCAGGAGGAATCCGTCATCGAGGCCGGCCTTTCCAAGGAGCGCTTCCTTGGCCGCCTTCCGTCCGGCCAGTCTTCCGGCTGTGAACGGGGCGGGAAGGACGGGATCCTTCGCCGGAGTCCAGCGCGTCACATCGATTCCGTTGAGGATGCCGATCACGGGACGGTCGAGCCATCGGATCACTTCACTGAGCCCTGAGCTGACCTCGGCATCCTCGGTCAACTGGAGCGCGAACGACGGGCTGACCGTCGTGACCCTGTCAGCCCCGGCGATACCGGCCTTCAAGTAGTTGGCGTGTCCGTACCACTCGAGCGAACCGCCGAGCCTGCGGTGAATGGCATCGACGCCGAGCAGCGCTGCCGCCTCTCTGAGCGGGCCGAGAAGGGGATACGCCGAGTTGTGCACGGTGAGGACCGAGGGCGTATCGGTGAGGAGCACGGCCGGGGCGGGCTGACCATCGTGGACATGAACGATGTCGAAGCTGTCGGCCAGCTCGGCGACCCGGGCGGCGAACCGAGCCCATCGCCACCACTCGTCCTCGTACACCGAGCCGGGCGTCGGACCGTAGATGCCCTCCCGGTCGAACGCCTCCGGATCCTCCAAGGCAAGCACGCGGACACCCTGGTTGTCGATGAGTCGCGCTTCGGTCGGTTCGTCGACCGCCACCCCTACATCGGCGAGATGTCGATACCTCGGCATCGCGACCGTCACGTCCACTCCGAGGCGCACCAGTGCAGATGAGAGTCCCTGTACGGCCTCGCCGAGACCGCCGGTGCGTGCGAGCGGTGAGCATTCGGCGGCAGCGATGAGGATCTTCATGGCACTCCGAGATCGACGTCACCATGAACGTTAGTTCTCCTCTCCACGGTGCCGCCTAACATCGGGGCATGCCCATCGACATCGACATCGCCTATGTGGCGCGACTGGCCCGTATCGATCTGAACGGCGAGGAGCTCGCACGGTTTGGGAGCCAGCTCGGCGTCATTCTGGAGCACGCAGCGCGCGTCCAGGACCTGCCCACCGAGAACGTACCGCCGACCGCACACCCGCTTTCGATGGTGAACTCGTTCAGACCCGACGACGTGCGGCCGTCGCTCGACCGGCCCGTGGTGCTGGAGCAGGCGCCCGAGTCCGAGGACGGCTACTTCCGCGTTCCACCTGCGTTGGAAACGTGATGGGCGCGTTGACGGACCTCACCATTCGAGCCGCCGGCGACGCGCTGCGAGCAGGACAAGTCACCGCCGTCGACCTGCTGGACGCGGTACTCGGTCAGGCGTCACGAACCGAAGCCGAGTTGCACAGCTACCTGACAATCGATCGAGAGGGCGCACGGGCAGCCGCGGAGAGGGCCGACGCTGCGTTCTCCCGAGGAGACGACCGGGGTCCCCTTCAGGGCATCCCCATGGCGGTCAAGGACAACATGGTGACGGACGGTGTGGAGACCACGGCCGGTTCCCAGGTGCTCTCCGGCTACCTTCCGCCCTACGACGCCACGGCCGTCGTCCGCCTGCGCGCAGCCGGTGCTGTGATTGTGGGCAAGGCAAACCTCGACGAGTTCGCAATGGGGTCGTCGACCGAGAACTCGTCGTACGGACCGACGAGGAATCCGTGGAACACCGACAGAGTCCCCGGTGGATCGTCCGGCGGGTCGGCCGCCTCGGTGGCCTCCGGGTCGGCCCTCGGGGCACTCGGGTCCGACACCGGCGGTTCGATCAGACAGCCGGCCTCGCTCTGCGGCGTCGTCGGCATGAAACCGACGTACGGTCTCGTGTCCCGGTACGGCCTGATCGCGTTTGCCTCTTCGCTCGACCAGATCGGCCCGATTGCCCGGACGGTCGACGATGCCGTCACCATCCTCGAGACGATCGCCGGTCACGATCCTCTCGACGCGACGTCGTACCGCGGTGCGGTCCCTGCGCTTCGATCGGACATCGATCACGGCGTCAAAGGTGTTCGGGTTGGTGTGGTGAAGGAGCTGTCCGGGGACGGCATCGACGATGAGGTCCTCGCTGCGTTCGAACGGACGCTCGACGGTCTGCGCGGCGCCGGCGCCGACGTGATCGACGTGTCGTTGCCATCCACGTCCTACGCCTTGTCCTGCTACTACCTGATCGCTCCCGCCGAGTGCTCCGCGAACCTGGCACGGTTCGACGGTGTGCGATACGGGAACCGTGTGGATGGGGGCACCGTCGAGGAGATGATGGGGCGCACACGGCGCGCCGGTTTCGGACCCGAGGTCACTCGAAGGGTGCTGCTCGGCACGTACGCGCTTTCCGCCGGCTACTACGACGCGTTCTACGGCCAGGCGCAGCGGGTACGGACACTCGTGAGCAGGGACTTCGCGTCGGCCTACGAGAAGGTCGACGTGCTGGTGTCTCCGACGAGCCCGACGACGGCCTTCGAACTGGGTGCGAGGACGCAAGATCCGCTCTCCATGTACATGTCCGACATCTGCACGATCCCCTCGAACCTGTCGGGCGAGCCGTCGATCAGCGTGCCCGTGGGTCTGGACGGGGAGGGGCTGCCTATCGGATTCCAGGTCATGGCGCCGGCACTGGGTGAGCAGATGTTGTTTCGGGTGGCCTCCGAGATCGAGCACCTTGCCGGCTTCGAGCTTCTTCGTTCGGAGAAGGTGGGCTCATGAGCTACGAGGCCGTCATTGGAATCGAAACGCATGTCGAGCTGAAGACGCGTTCCAAGATGTTCTGCGGGTGCTCGGCGGAGTTCGGCGCGGAGCCCAACACCCATATCTGCCCTGTGTGTCTCGGCCTTCCCGGATCGCTACCCGTTCCGAACGAGCAGGCAATCGACTGGATCATCGCCATCGGATTGGCCTTGAACTCGACGATCGCGCACCGGTCGGTGTTCCACCGGAAGAACTACTTCTACGCCGACATGCCGAAGAACTACCAGATCTCCCAGTTCGACATTCCGATCTGCTCGAACGGTCATCTCGTCGTCGACGTCGACGGACAGGAGGCGAGAATCGGAGTGACGAGGGTGCACATGGAGGAGGACACCGGCAAGTCGACCCACATGGGTGGCGACGGCAGGATCCAGAGCGCCGACTACACGCTGCTCGATTTCAACAGAGCTGGTGTGCCGCTCGTCGAGATCGTGTCCGAGCCCGATCTACGCAGCCCTGCGCAGGCACGGGCATACGTACAGGAACTGAGGGAGATCGTCGCGACGCTCGATGTGTCGGATGTCAAACTCGAAGAAGGCTCGATGCGTTTCGACGCCAACATCTCGCTCCGTCCTGAGGGAACCGATGCCCTGGGTGTCAAGGTCGAGGTCAAGAACATGAACTCGTTCCGATCCCTCGAACGGGCCCTGTCGTTCGAGATCGACCGTCAGCGGCGAGTGCTGAACCAGGGCGGGCAGGTGGAGCAGGAGACTCGGCACTGGGACGAGGCTGCCGGGGTGACCCACAGCATGCGCTCCAAGGAAGAGAGCTCCGACTATCGCTACTTCACCGAACCGGACCTCGTTCCGATCGAGATCTCAAGCGAGTGGCGTGACCGGATCCATGCGGGACTTCCCGAGCTGCCGGCTCAGCGCAGAAGCAGGTATGTCGCGATGGGTGTCGACTCGGTGACGGCAGCGACGATTGTCGGTGGAGGCCTCGGGGAGGTTCTCGAAGCGGCCGTGAGCGCCGGAGGATCCGCGAGAACCGTGTCCAACTGGCTCGTCGGTGAGGTGACCGCCTACCTTCGTAGGGAAGGCGGGTCGATCGAGGAAACTCCGCTGACGGGCGAGGCACTCGCAGAGTTGTCGACGCTCGTCGAGTCGGGCGATGTGTCCAGCAGCGCCGCCAGACCGGTCCTCGAGGGTGTACTCAACGGGGAGGGTGCGCCGAAGGAAGTTGCCATCGCGAGGGATCTCCTCGCGATGAAGGACACTGGGGCGCTCGAGGCGATCGTGGACGAGATCCTCGCCGATCATCCCGACGAGGCGGCCCGGCTCAAGGACGGTGACATGAAGGTGCTGGGCTACCTGATGGGTCTGGTCATGAGGGCGACCGGCGGCAGGGCGGATCCGAAGCTCGCGAACGAGATGCTCCGAGCGCGGGTATGAGGCCGATCGTCTTCGACTGCGACGGCGTGCTCGTCGACTCGGAAGAACTCGCCTGGGACGCATGGGCCGAGGTGCTGTCCAGGTACGGCACCGCGCCGACCGACGATGAAATCGAGATGCTCACCGGGCGCACCGAGGACGATGCCTACGCCCATTTCGCACACAGGATGGCGCTGCCGGATCGCGACAGGTTCAACGATGAGCTGGCAGTGGCGATCGCCGGCCGCTTCACCCGATCACTCGAGGCCTTCGAGGACGCCGAGGAGACACTCCTGGTGCTTCACGAGCGAGGGGTGCCGATGGCGGTCGCATCGTCCAGTGCCCGCGAACGGCTCGATCTGAGCCTCTCTACGACAGGACTCGACAGGTTCTTCGACGTTTCGGTGGCGGGTGACGAGGTGGAACGCGGGAAACCCTCACCGGACCTGTTCCTCGAGGCGGCGAGGAAGCTCGGGGTTGCGGCGGAGGACTGCGTCGCCGTCGAGGACAGCAAGCCGGGAGTGGTGGCTGCGAAGGAGGCAGGCATGTTCGTGGTCGGCGTGCAGCGAACCGGAGCACTGGAAGGCGCGGACCGGGCGGTGCCTCGGCTGACCCCCGCCGTTCTGATGCATGTGTGAACCTTCTGGAGACCTCGCAGAGGTCTCCAGAAGGCGTGTCTGGTACCTGGTACGGCCGCCCCATTTCCTCCCTCAGCGAGCAGAGAGAGTGTTGGGGGAGGTGGCCGAGCCCGTCCAGCCGAGACGGGGTGGTTTCCACCAACCGAGGTGGACGGCGCGCAGAGCGCAGCCGGTTCTACGACGAACGCTGGTACGCGGTGAACGCTCGTGTCGCCAGCCAGCCCATCACGAGTGCGAGACCGGTGAGCGCTCCCAGCCGGGGCCACACGGCGCCCCAGTCGGGTGTCGCGGACAGCGTCTGACGGGCCACGACCACGCACCAATCCATCGGGTTGTACGTCGCGATCGTCTGGATCCAATCGGGCGCCAAGCGGACGTTCATGATGGCGGATGACAGGAAGGCCATCGGCAGGCTCAGAAGCTGGCTGATGCCGATGAGGGATTCCTGCTGGCGGGTGAGGAGCGCCACGGCATTCGACAGTGACGCGAACACGACGGTGAGGAGCACCGCGGCGAACAGTGTGAGCACGACACCCAAGGCCCCTCCGCCGTATCTGGCTCCTGCCACGACTGCGAGACCGAGAATGATTCCGGCTTGGACCACAGTGACGATCGACTGGTAGGCCAGCGTGCCGTTGATCATCGCCCCGCGGCTGACGGGTGACGCGAGGAGGCGGTCCATAACACCGCGGTCCATGTCTTCGATGTAGAGGGTGCCTGCCCACGCCGCCGAGAACAGGACGGTCATCGCGATGACACCAGGAGTCAGGAACTCCAGGTAGGTCGTTCCCGCAGGAGCGAATCCAGGGATCTCGATGACGTTCTTGAAGAGCTGACCGAAGAGGAACAGCCAGATCGCCGGCTGCACCAGGGTGACGGCCACAAACGCCGGCTGCCGAAGGAGCTGGCGCACCGATCGAACGGTCAAGCGGGTCGAGTGGGTGACGAGGGTTGTCATGAGTTCTCCTTTGCGAAGGCTCGGCCGGCGTGGCGCAGGTAGACGTCGTCGAGCGACGGGCGACTGACTGTTGCGGACACGACGGGTATGGCGGCTTGTTCGAGGTGTGCGAGCACGATCGGCAGGGCTGATGCTCCGTCCTCGGCCCGTGCACGGATCGCGCGGCCCTCGGTCGTGATATCCGACAGTCCCGAGAGGCCGTTGAAACGCTGTGCGACGATGAGCGCCGTCGCCGGGGAGTCGACTTCGAACAGGATCGTGTCCCCGTGCAACTCGCCCTTGAGTGCGTCAGAGGTGCCCTGTGCCACGACTCTTCCGCGATCGACGATCGCCAGCCGGTCCGCGAGATGATCGGCTTCGTCGAGGTAGTGGGTGGTCAGGAGAACGGTCGTGTCTTCGTTGCGGGCGAGGGTCTCGATCTCATGCCACATCTCGACGCGCGCTTCCGGGTCCAGGCCGGTTGTTGGCTCGTCGAGAATGAGCACACTGGGTCGGTGCATGAGTCCTAGTGCCACATCCAGCTTGCGAGCCATGCCGCCGCTGTATGTCTTCGTCAGCCGGTCTGCCGCCTGATCAAGACCGAACCTGGAGAGAAGCTCATCTGCACGATTCCGCGTTTCCGATGCGGACAGGCCGTAGATGCGACCGGACAGTGTGAGGTTCTCCCTGCCGGTCGCCATTGGATCGCTTCCGGGCTTTTGGGAGACCAGGCCGATCCTGTGCCGAACGTCGGCAGCGTGACGGGTCACGTCGATACCGTCGACCAGTGCTTCGCCACTGTCGGCACGGGCCAAGGTCGTCAAGATCTTGACGGTCGTCGACTTGCCGGCACCGTTGGGGCCGAGCAGCCCGAACACCTCTCCGCGAGCGATCTTCAGTGACAACCCATCGAGCGCACGGATGCGTTCTTTGCCGCGTCCGGCGGAATACGTCTTGATCAGGTCTCGGGCCTCGATGGCCGGCCCGGATGTCGAGTGTGTGGACACGATGTGACTCCTTGATCGAGGAGCCGGTCCACATGCCACTGGTAGGGTGAAGGTGGGCCTCGAGACCAGGTTCACCTGGACCGACTCGAGGTTTGACCCCGGTCGCGTGTTGCTGCACTCGACCGGGGTTGTGCTTGCTCAGTCGCCCGAATCGGCGACGTCATCACGCAACAGGATGCGGCCCTCCTCTCCTAGATAGCCGATCGGATCGGCGAAGACTTCTTCCCAGGAGACGCCTTGGTCTCGGAGTTCATGCAGGTGCCGCCACGTCGGTGTGCCGGCCAGCCGTCCGGAGCGAATGTCGGCAGCGAGCTTCTGAACGAACTCCAGTTCCGCTCCGAGCATGGCTTCGCGAAAGACGGACTCGACGATGAACACCTCCGGGAGGTCCATGTCGCGTGCAACGCTGTTCGAAGCGGCGACGGAGCCGATCTGAATCCTGAGACGTTGTGCCCGGACATCGAGCAGCCTTGCCACCTCATCAGGGGGGAGGCCTGCAATCAACGAGAGGCCCGCTTCCAGCGAGGTGTACTCGCGGGTAGGGGTCGAGAGAAGCTCCGCGAGCCAGTCCTCGTATTCGTCCACTCCGGCCGCCGTGATCGCGTAGACCGTGCGCTCCGGACGCCGGCCCTCACGGACGACCTCTTTGACCTCGATGAGGCCTCGCTTGGTGAGAGACTGCACGACCGAGTAGAGAGACCCGTAGTTGAGCTTGATGCTCTCCTCTTTGCCCCGGCTGCGTAGCGTCTGGGATATCTCGTACGGGTGCATCGGTCGCTCGGTGAGAGACCCGAGCACGGCGAGAGCGAGTGGGTTCGACACTCGTCTGCGGCTCATTGAGACTCCTCGGTAGTGAATACTCGAACAGGAGTATACGAGTCAGAGCATGTTGTGCAACCCGGTTCGCCGGAGGGATCGTTCCCTCCAACGCTCGCTGGGGACCTCACGGCGGAGGTGGTGCTCCCGCCGTCCGCTGTCTGCCGTCCGCCGTTTGCCATGGGGGTATCCCAGTCGTGCCCTAAGCTTCCCGTATGGAGAACCTGCCACTCGTGATCGGGATCGCGGCCGCGGTCCTGGTGGTGTTCTGGCTGATCAAGAAGCTCGTCAAGCTCGCCTTCTGGGCGGCGCTTCTCGGGGTGGCCGCGTGGATCTGGTACTTCAAGATTCGGTGAGGAGGGATGATGCGTGCAGTGAGTACGGCGGCCTGGTTTGCCGTGCTGTCGGGAATGGTGGCCGGATGGCTCGCGATCGTGCATGCCGTGAGAGTCGGCGACATCGCGGCAGCGATCAGCCTCTTGGCGGCCGCGCTGATCTTCGGTCTATTGTCGATCGCCCTGCTGAAGGCGGCTCGGAGCTGACGATCCGGCTAGGCGGGTGGGATGACCATCACAGGGCACGGGGCGTAATGCACCAGCCGGTCAGCGACCGAGCCCAGGATGAATCGCTCTATCAGCCCGGCGCCGCGCCGGCCGATCACGAGCAGATCGGCGTTGTGCTGTTCGCAGAAGCCCACGATCGTCGCAGCGGGGTCACCGAGTTCCTCGATCGTCTCATAGTCGACATCTGAAAGGTCCAGATCGCTGATCGTCCGGTCGAGTGCTTCCTGCTGCGCATCGTCGAGTGCCTTCGTCAACGCGGTTGCGGTCGGGGGCGCACCACCGATGCCCCACCACCCCTCCGGTGGCCGGACGACAGTAACGAGGAGGAGTTTGGAGCCCCAGGCACGAGCGATGCTCACGCCCACCTGGCATGCCCTGATGCTCCCCTCCGATCCGTCCGTTGCCGCAACGACGACCTTCGGAGCCCATGTCTTCATGTGAGGCCTCCTTTCACTTTCAACTCTAGAGAAGACGCGTGTTGGTATCTGGGGAACGTTCGGCGACAATGCCACTCATGCGTGTAGTCGTTGCTGAAGCAATCGCCGAAGCGGGCATCGACATCCTGCGGGCATCCGCAGCCGTCGACGTCGCAGTCGGGGTCGATCGAGACGAGTTGAAACGACGCCTGGCCGATGCCGACGCGCTCGTCGTCCGGTCGGCGACGACAGTTGACGCCGATCTCATTGCTGCCGCTCCGAACCTTC
>Ga0315540_10001606_pt1 | contig 12887 bp, 9 predicted proteins | sample SalMarSW160110MG_FD_203677 | JGI IMG/M metagenome (GOLD analysis project Ga0315540, IMG submission 203677) | Salt marsh sediment microbial communities from the Plum Island Ecosystem LTER, Massachusetts, United States - Salt Marsh Sediment SW1601-10 ... | reverse complement strand
GGGTGGCGACAGCAGAGTGCGGAGAAGGGAAAGGAGCCAAGATGCGTTGGCAAACGAAAGCAGCTCTGGGGTTCGTGGCGGGCGTGCTCGCCGCGGCAACGGTCGCGTCGGCGGCCGAGGTCACACTCTTCCAGGTCACGGTTCCCGAACGGCGCACCCTGGAGGTGCCGATGGTGGCTACGGCCCAGGCGCCGCGGGCCGAAATGACGGCTGAAATGAGCTTCCGTGAGGGCCAGGCGACGATCGAGATCCGATACAAGGATATGAAGCCGGCCGTGCTCCTGGGCGGCGACATCACCAGCTACGTGCTGTGGGCGATCGCTCGCGACGGAGCGTTCGAAAATCTCGGTGAGCTGAAGGTCCGCGACGACAGCGACAAGCTCGAGTTCACCTCGGGTCTCAAGGCGTTCAGCCTGCTGGTCACGGCCGAGACCTATCGCGCCCCTCCGAGTTGGTGATGTTCACCTCCGGTGCGCCCAGGAAGGAGAAGAAGTACCCGGCGGAAGCCTTCGTCTTCTCCGGCCTGGGCCCGGCACCCACGGTCGGGAACAAGTCGCTCGCCGGCATCGCCTGGGACCGCAGCGCGAACCTGGACGTCGTCCAGGCGGAGCGGATCGTCGATTTGGCCGGCCAGGCGGGCGCTGCGCAGCGGACCCCCGACCTGTGGCAGGAGCAGAAGACCGCGCTCGGCCAGGCCCGCAACTTCAACACCCGGTCCCGCGATCGCTCGACAACCGACTACGCCGGCCGGGCCGTTGCGCTGGCGAGCGAGTCGCTGCAGATCATCCGCCGGCAGAACGAGGCCGCTGAGCTCGAACGCCAGATCGCGGCCCGCAAGGCCGAGATGGCGGCCCTTGAGGAGCGTGCCAGCTCGGCCGAGCAGCAGGCAACTGCGGCGCAGCAGCAAGCAGTCGCAGCGCAGCAGCAGGCCGAGGCAGCCCGGCAGCAGGCGGAGGCCTCGCAGCAGCAGGCGATGACCGCCCAGCAGCAGCTCGACATCGCGACCCAACAGAAGGCGGAAGCCGCAGCGGCGATCACCGCGGCGCAGGCGGAGCTGACGCGCCTCGCCGAAGAGAAGGCGCAGCTCGCCGCCGAGAAAGCCCGCCTCGAGCAGTCGGTGGCCGAGGAATCGGCCCGGGCGGAGAAGCTCAAGCAGGAAAAGGAGGAGCTGTCCTCCCGACTGCAGGGCGCCCTGTCGCGGGTCGCCGAGACCACCAGCACGGCGCGCGGGCTGATCGTGAACCTGCCGGACATCCTGTTCGACCTCAATCAGGCGACGCTCAAGCCGGGCGCCCGTGAGGTGATCGCCAAGCTGTCGGGCATCCTGCTCATGATGCCCGAGCTCAACCTGCGCATCGAGGGCCACACCGACTCGACCGGGTCTCGAGAGTACAACCAGACCCTGTCCGAGAAGCGCGCCCTTTCGGTGCAGGACTTTCTCATGTCCCAAGGCATCGACTCCAAGCGCATCACAGCTGTCGGCTACGGCTGGGACCGCCCCGTCGCCGACAACTCGACCGCCGAAGGTCGGAGCAAGAACCGCCGGGTCGAGATCGTGATCGGCGAGGGCACGATCCAGGAGGCGCCCGCGCCGGCGAAGTGACCCGTCCGTAGACACCCATCGTCAACATTGCGAGCGGGGCCGCGAGGCCCCGCTCGTCGCGTCTGGAGGAGCGGCACACGCGAGACGCGGGACGCGAGAGGCCAGAACGTCAGGAGGTGAGAAGGCAAGAAGGTCGCCCCTGACAAACAGGCGAGATGTGCTCGACGAACTCACCCAAGAAATATTGTGAACACTTGGCGTCCGTCGCCACCGCCGGCCCGCGCCCCGATCAACGTGTCCGTCCTGAAGAGCTAACCGGCGGGATTCGCGCAGCGAATCCAAAGCAGCGAGTGCCGCATGGCCCCGCGACCGCGGTCTCTACCAGGGGCGGCCTTCCCGGGGTCATGCGGGGCGCGGTGCTAGTTGACCACGCCTGTCTCGCCGAGGTGGCGCGCGGCCCACTCGGCGGCGCGGGCGAAGCTCTCGTGCGAGCGGCAGCGTGTCGCCATGAGGTGGAAGACCTCGGTGGCCTTGAGCTGCTGCCCGGCGGCGCCGTAGGCGATCATCAGCCGCTCGAGGGACTCGCAGTCGTCGGGTTGTGAGAAGACCGCGGCCTCGGCAAAAACCAGGCCGCGCTCGATCTGGCCGGTCTCCGCGTAGCACGATTCGAGGAACAGGTGGACGTTGGCCATGTAGACCTCGTCGAAGACCTCGTGCATGAACGGCAGGCAGCGCAGCAGGTAGACGATGGCCTCGGCGAAACGTTCGGCGTCGTGGAGGATCACGCCGAGGGTGTAGCAGGACTGGGTGTAGACGTTGATCACGCCATCGAAGGACTCGAGGAAGATCCGATAGCCGTCGATGGAGCGTTTGAGGATGGCGGCGGCGTCCTCCTCCTCCTCGAGCTCGTAGTGGATCGTTCCCGCCAGCCCGAGCAGAAAGGACCGCCAGTTGGCGTCCCGCTCGTGCTCGAGCAGACGATGGAGGCTGTCGATGTCGCTGTGGTCGGCGGCCTCGGCGTCCATGCGCTCGATGACGGACTCGATCGTCTGGGCGACATCGCCCGAGGTGTCTGTACCCGTGTACCAGTCCGGAACAGTCATGAGCCCTCCGCGTCCGCCCGGGGCGGCTCCCACCGAGGATGCCATCTTCTCCCGGGGGGATCAATGAGGCCGCGTGATCGGTGGCCATCCGCGACCCTCGACCGTCACTGCCCCGAGGCGGGTCCGCCGACCGCTCTCACCTTTTCGGGGGTACCACAAGGGAGCAGCAACGGGAACCGCGGTGCTGCCCTGTCAACCTGCGGTCGCAGGCCGCGTCAGACTCGATGACGATCGCTGAACGGCGATTGCCGACCACCCACAGCGTGCCGTCGTGAGCGGGACGACGAAAGGAGAATCGGGCATGAGGCGAGCGATCCTTGCGGTGTTGATGCTCGGCCTGGCCGTGCCGGTCATGGCCCAGGAAGATCCCGGCGCGGACCATCCGATCTTCGGCAAGGCACAGCAGGCCGTCGCGCAGTTTCTGCAGCTGAGCGAGGACCAGGTCAACCAGTGGAACATCCTCATCGCCGACCACCACGCGATCGCCGAGCCCTTGCGCGAGGCACGGCGCGCCGCGGCCGAGGATCTGCGCGCCCTGCTCGACGCCGATCCGCCGGACGCTACGGCGATCGGGGAAAAGGTGCTCGAGATCCACGCACTCGACCTCCAGCTCCAGGATGCAGGCCAGGGCTATGTCGCGGGGTTCGAGGCGCTGCTCGATGGGGACCAGGCGGGGAGGCTCGGTTTCATGCGCCGCGCCGCGCACGCAGAGCCACTGATCCCCGCCTTCCGGGCGACGGGCCTCCTGGCGCCGCCGCCTCAGGGGGACGGTGGCGGCGGCGAGCAGGGCGGTGACTGGGGAGCCTTCGGCGCCGGCCGCTGAGACCTCATCATCCCGACGTGCCTGTCGAGGGCCCGGCGCCGCCGGGCCCCTTTCTTCGATCGGGACGTGAGGGTCGGGAATGTAGCGTCGGATCAGTCGGCGTTTCGGTCTTCGGCGTCGGCGACCGTTGCCAGCCAGCCGGTCGGGCGTCCGTGGGAGGCCCGTAGCAGCTGGAAGGTCACCATTCGTCCGGCACCCGCGATCTCCACCTGACGAGGTGCGTCCTCGTCAGTCGGTTGCCCCTTGAGATGACGGGCTGCAGCCTCGACCGCTCGCGTCGCCGGGTCGTCGGCGGAGGAAGCCACCACGAGCCCGTCGAGCGCGACCACGACCGCGGGCCCGGCGAGGTTGCCGAGCAAGCCGAGCACGAGCAAGCGCTGCTGGCCGAGCAGGCCCTGTGCGCGCCCTTCGAGGCTCTCCTGGGCGTCGAGCATGCTGTTGAGCTGGCGTGCCACGACGCCGAGCTCGTCGGTGCGCGTCGCCGAGGCCGAACGGCGTCGTCGGTCGCCCTCGGCGATCGCCTGGGCGACGTTGCGCAGCTCGGTCAGGGGCTCGAGGATATCGCGGCTCATCGCGCGGGAGACGAGGGCGAGCGCGAGCAGGGCAACGCTGACCAGCACCCCGTGCAGGATCGCTCGCCGGGTGGCGCTCCGCTGCGCTGCGCGGTCGGCCTCGACCATGGCCCGGTGGTTGGCCTCGAGCAGGTCGAGGACCCGAGCCTTGACGCCGTCGAATAGGGGGAAGGTCTCGGCCTCGTATGCGGCCAGCGGGCGCTGGGGACGCGTCGCCAGCAGCGAGTCGCGTGCGGCCCGATAGGCGGCGAACCGGGTGTCAATGTCGGCCAGGATCGCCGGCTCCTCGGGCAGCGTGATGTTGGCGCGCGCGCGAGCCAGAGCACTGCGGAATGACGACTCCGAGGCGGTGATCTCGGCCGGGCCTTCGCCGAGGAGAGCGGCGAGGAGGGCGCTGTCCTGCCGCTCGAGGGCCTCGAGCATCGCGGTCACGGCCTCCATGGAGGCGACGTTGTCGGTGAGCACGCGCCCGATCGAGCTGCCGAGCTGGTGGAAGCCGAGGGCCGCGCCGAAGGCGCTCGCGACCAGCAGCGACACCAGGAACCCGTAGCCGAGCAGGATGCGAGTGCGCAGGGTCATGGTCAGGCGCGGCCGGCGAGCCGCCGGATGGCGTCCGGCGTGCCAAGGGTGATGAGGACGTCGTCCGGCTCGATCCGCTCCGAGCCCTCGAGAGTGGCGCGGATGGCGCCGGCGCGGCGGATCGCGACCACGGTGACGCCGAATCGCCGGCGGACGTCGAGGTCGACCAGGGTCGAGCCGACGAAGGACTGCGGGGCGGCGAGCTCGGCGAGCTCGGCGTCGTGGCCGAGATCGAAGCGCTCGATCACGTTGGGCTGCGCCAGCCGGCGCGCCAACCTGAGGCCCATCTCCGCCTCCGGGCTGACCACCTCGTGGGCGCCGACGGCCTGCAGCACCCGGGCGTGCAGCTCGGTGAGTGCGCGGGCCACGATGCGGGGTACCCCGAGCTGGCGCAACAGCGCCGTGACCAGGATCGAGGCCTCCATGGACTCGGCGCCGATCGCCACCACGGCACAGGACATCCGGTCGACGCCGATCTCCCGCAGGGTGCTCTCGTCGGTGGCGTCGGCGCAGATCACGGCGTCGAGCTCGCCGGAGAGGACCCGGACCTCGTCCTCGTTGCGGTCGATGGCGAGCACCGTTTGACCGGCGCGGGCGAGGTTGAGGCAGACATTACGGCCGAAGATCCCGAGACCGATGACGACAAACTGCTGCGCCACGCTTAACCCACCATGATTCTCGCCTCAGGATACCCCACGCGGCTCTGGCGGCGACGGCCGAAGAGGAGTGCGAGGCTGAGCGGACCGACCCGGCCGACGAGCATCACCACGACGATGACGAGCTTGCCGTAGGTGTCGAGATGCGCCGTCGCTCCAAGCGACAGCCCGACGGTTCCAAAGGCGCTGACGGTCTCGAACAGGAGCATGTCGAGCCCGACGCTCTGGGTGACAAGAAGCGCGACGGCGGCTCCCGAAACCACGAGCACGCCGAGCACCGTGACCGCCGCGCTCCGGTAGACGGTCTCGAGCGGGATCGTGCGTCCGAAGACGACCGCGTGCCTCTCACCCCGAGCGACGGCGGCGACCGAGCTCAGCAGGACAGCGGCCGTGGTGGTCTTGATACCGCCGCCGGTCCCTCCGGGCGAGGCCCCGATGAACATGAGCAGAAGCGTGATGAGCAGCGTCGCGGGGTGCAGCCGGTCGAAGGAGACCGAGTTGAACCCCGCGGTCCGCATCGTCACGCTCTGGAAGAGGGCGTTGCAGGCCTTGTCGAACGGGGCGAGCCCGTCGAGGGTGCGGTGCCATTCGATCGCGCCATAGACGAGAGCGCCGCCGACAAGCAGAATGAGCGACACGGTGACCACCAGGCGTGCCTGGGTGGCGAGGCCCAGCCCGCGCTTGCCGCCCACCCGCAGCCAGCCGAACGCGAGCACCGCGAAGCCGAGGCCGCCTAGAGTGATCAATGCGGCGACGGTGAGCAGGACCACGGGGCTTGCAGCGTAGCCGATCAACGAGTTGCTCTGAAGGGCGAAGCCGGCGTTGCAGAAGGCCGACACAGCGGTGAAGAGGCCGCGCCACATGGCGATGGCAGCGGGCTCGCCGCGGTGTGCGAAAGCCATCGTGAGGATCATGGCGCCGGCCGCCTCGACGGCGAGGGTGCTGACCACGATGAAGGCGACCAGGCGTCGCGGCGAGCGCGTCGGCTGCAGGTCGAGCACCTCGCCCAGCGCCTGCTCTCCGCGCAGGCCGAGACCCTGGCGCAGAAGCAGGGCGGCGAAGGCCGACAGCACCATGATGTTGAGGCCGCCTGTCTGGATCAGGAGCAGTATCACGAGCTGTCCGGGCCAGGAGAAGTCGCGTGGGGTGTCGAGCACGATGAGCCCGGTGACGCAGGCGGCGCTGGTCGAAGTAAAGAGGGCGTCGATGGGCGACACGGGCTCGCCGGTGGCCGACGCCATCGGGAAGCTGAGCACCAGAGTCCCGAGCGCGATCAGGACGATGAACGAGACCAGCACCAGGAGGGCGGGTCGACCGACGAAGTGCTCGATCACCTCCGCCGCCGCCTCGCTGCGGACGACCACCAGGAGCAAGACCACAGCCTGGTATGCGGCGAGCCATCCGAGAGCGGCGGCCGGTCGGCCGGCGGAGGCGAGGGCCGCGAACAAGAGGGTGACGGCCAGCAGCGGGGCCCGCGAACCGGACCTCAGGACCCGGGCCAGGAAGCGCGCGGTGTAGGCGGTGACTGCCGCCGCGAGCCCGAGGCAGATGCCCCACGGAACGCCGCTCGCGCCGATCCCGTAGCCCACGACAGCCGTGGTTGCGATCAGCGAGACCGCCGTGAGATGGCGGGCAGCGGCGCCGTTCTTGGACAGCCAGCGGTCGAGCGCGTCGGTCGCCGCGGCCGACCGCGCCTCCTGAACCGGCACCAGTGGCGCGGGGAACAGGAAGTTCCCGACGAGCACCAGGCACCACAGTGCAATGCTGCCTGCCACCACCGGGCTCTCGGCGAGCGCGCCGACGAAGGCACCGATGACGAGCGCGAGGGCGGCAACGGCCGCGAGCGGCGCCCACCGCCGACGACCGAGCAGGCCGAGCACCGCCACGGCCGCGAGCACCACCTCCGCCGTCGCGAACGCGATACCCGTGGGCGTCATCCGGTCAGTCGGGCCGAAGTAGCCGTGCGGCATGTCGATCGCGAACTGACCGAGCCCGGCGAGTGCGGCGGCGCCGACCAGGCGGGCCGCCGCGAGGCGTTCGCGAGCTGTGCTATGCACGGCGGGGGCCCTCGGGCGGCCGGGAGCCCGCGATGCGGTCGGAGCGTCCTGAGTCGGAGTTCACGGCGAAAGTGTAGGACGGTAGGCCGACTGACGAAAGTCCGGACCGAGACGTTCGATCAGCGCTGGACCGTGATCTTGACGACCTGTACCGGCGTCTCCGGGCGGTCGCCAGGGCCGGTCGGGGTGGTCTCGATGGTGCGGACGACATCCATGCCCTCGGTCACGCGGCCGAAGACCGGGTGCTTGGAGGGTCCCGGGGTGAACCAGTCCAGGTAGGCGTTGTGGACCGTGTTGATGAAGAACTGGGAGCCGCCCGAGTTGGGCCTGCCAGTGTTGGCCATCGACAGCGTGCCGGGCTCATTGGAGATTTTGGCGTCGGCCGGGTGCTCGTCGGGGATCGTCCCGTGGGGTGGTCCGCCGGTTCCGGCGAGGCGGCTGGACGGGTCCTTGGAGTGCGGGCACCCGAACTGGATCATGAAGCCGTTGATCACGCGGTGGAAGTGGAGCCCATCGTAGAAACCGCTCTCGGCGAGGTCGAGGAAGTTCTTGGCGGTCGTCGGCATCGCGTCAGCGAAGATCTCAGCGGTGAAGCTGCCGAGGGTGGTGTCGAAGCGGGCGGTCGGGTTGGCCATGGATGGTCCTCCGGGTGACGGGGTGCGGTGCCGGCGAGGGGTCACCGCCCGGTGCACGGTAGCACGTCGCGCAGCGAGGCGCGGGGAGCCAGCGTTCGAAGGGCTCGAGTCCGCCAGGGAACGCATCTCGGATCCGTGCTCGAGTTGCCCCGCGCTGACCGCGCCTCATGGAACCCTCAATGAGGCTTCTGAATCCGAGCTTCACAGGCGCGACAAGCCGTCCGGGGCATGTTGGCGGCGCCGTGACCGTTCTATGATCACAGGGACACGAAGGAGACCTTCATGACCGATACTCCGATGGATCTCGCGCCACGCGAGTTTCACGTCGCGCGCTCGGCCCGCGACCGCTACCGCTTCGACGACCGGCTCTTCACGCTGACCGGAAACGTGGTCCTCGCCGACTTCCGCGCCGCCCGTCAGTTTGCCAAGTGCATGAACGACCGCCGCGACCTGCTCAGCTACCCGGAGCAGGCGGTCTCCGCCGGCGAGATCAACGCCATGGGCCTGATCGACGAGATCCTCCACCTCGTCGTCCGGCAGTTCTGCGAGCACAAGGCGCCAGGGCTGCTGTCTGAGGCCCTCGACCGCCTCGAGAGCCGGCTCGGGGACGACTCGGTCGACGGCGCGCTGGCGGGCTTCGTCGACGAGTTCCCTCCGGTGGCGGTCTACCGTCGCGAGCTCGACGGGACCGACTATCTTGCCGGCGCCACCGGCTCCGAGACCCACCGTGAGGTCACCCTCGAGGAGCTGCTGCTGCTCTGGCTCGCCAACGCAAACCCGGCCTTCTCGCGCTACCTGGAGCTGTTCGACGACGGCCACCTGCGTCGGGTGACGGCCTACCTGCCGATGATCGACGAGCTGGAGACTTTCCTCGCTGACAAGGGCCCTGCCGGCCCCGGTGGGGAGAACCTGTTCCAGCTCCTGCGTGCTCCCGCACTGGTCTCGCCCCACTCGCTGGAAGGCCAGCTCGAGTACATCCGCACCCACTGGGGGACCTTGCTCGGCGGGGCGCTGTACCGCCTGCTGTCGAGCCTCGACCTTCTTGCCGAGGAGAACCGGCCGTTCTTCGGTCCCGGCCCCGGACCTGTCGAGCCCTACGAGTTCTCCGGTCAGGAGCTCGAGCAGGAGGCCTTCAGCAGGGACAAGGACTGGATGCCGCGCGTGGTACTGCTGGCCAAGAACGCCTTCGTGTGGCTGGACCAGCTGTCGCGTCGTCACGGGCGGGCGATCCACCGCCTCGACGAGATCCCCGACGGGGAGCTCGACCGGCTGGCGGCGTGGGGGGTGACCGGGATCTGGTTGATCGGGGTCTGGCAGCGCAGCCGCGCGTCGCGTCGGATCAAGCAGCGAATGGGCCAAGAAGACGCGGTGGCATCGGCCTACTCACTCGCCGACTACGGCATCGCGGACGATCTTGGCGGCCAGGCGGCATGGGATGATCTCAAGCAGCGCGCGTGGAAGCGCGGCATGCGGCTGGCCTCGGACATGGTGCCGAACCACATGGGAATCGACTCGCGCTGGGTGGTCGAGCATCCGGACTGGTTCCTGGGCCTCGACGGGAGCCCGTTCCCGAGCTACACGTTCAACGGCCCGGACCTGTCGGACGACGACCGGGTCGGCATCTTCATCGAGGACGGTTACTGGGACCGGCGCGATGCCGCGGTCGTGTTCAAGCGGGTCGACCGCTGGACCGGCAGCGCGCGCTACATCTACCATGGCAACGACGGCACCTCGATGCCGTGGAACGACACCGCACAGCTCGACTACCTCAACCCTGCGGTCCGCGAGGCGGTCATCCAGACCATCCTCCACGTCGCGCGGCTGTCGCCGATCATCCGCTTCGATGCCGCCATGACCCTGACCAAGAAGCACTACCAGCGGCTGTGGTTCCCCGAACCGGGCTCGGGCGGCGACATCCCGTCGCGGGCCGGGCTCGGGCTCACCCGGGAAGCCTTCGACGCCGCGATGCCGAACGAGTTCTGGCGCGAGGTCGTCGACCGCGTCGCCGCCGAGGCGCCCGACACACTGCTCCTGGCCGAGGCCTTCTGGCTCCTCGAGGGCTACTTCGTCCGCACTCTCGGCATGCACCGCGTCTACAACAGCGCGTTCATGAACATGCTGTGCGACGAGAAGAACGCCGAGTACCGCCAGCTGATCAAGAACGTGCTCGAGTTCGACCCCCAGATCCTGAAGCGTTTCGTCAACTTCATGTCGAACCCCGACGAGCGCACCGCCATCGACCAGTTCGGCGACGGCGACAAGTACTTCGGCGTCTGCACGCTGATGGCGACCCTGCCGGGCCTGCCGATGTTCGGCCACGGCCAGGTCGAAGGCCTGCGCGAGAAGTACGGTATGGAGTTCCGCCGCGCCTACTGGGACGAGACGCCGAGCGACCACCTGGTGGCCCGGCACGAGCGCCAGGTGTTCCCGTTGCTGCACCGCCGGGCGGTCTTCGCCGATGTCGAGGACTTCCTGATGTATGACCTCTTCACCGCGTCGGGAGCGGTCGACGAGAACGTGTTTGCGTACTCCAACCACCACCTCGGAGAGCGCGCACTGGTGCTCTACCACAATTGCTTCGCCGAGACCTCGGGCTGGGTCCGAACCTCGGTCGGGTTTGCCGAGCGTGGGCCTGACGGCGACAAGCACATCGCCCAGCGCACCCTCGTTGAGGGCCTTGGAGTCGCGCCAGCCGACGGTACCTTCCTCGCGATGCGGGACCTGATCGGAGGCCTCGAGTACCTCCGTCCGACCCGCGAGCTCGCCGAAAACGGCCTCTTCGTCGAGCTCAAGGCGTACCAGCTCCACGTCTTCGTCGACCTCCGCGAGGTGCGCGACAGCGCGGAACGTCCCTATGCACGGCTTGCCGAAATGCTCAAGGGCCGCGGCGTCCCCGACGTCGACGAAGCGCTGACGGAGCTCCTCCTCGAGTCGGTGCTGGTTCCCCTCCGGACAGTGCTCGACGAGAGCTCCCTGGCCTCGATCCTCGACCCGGACGGCGCCCCGATCCTGGAGGGTGTGACCGACGCCGTCACCGCGTTCTACGGAGCGGCCTTCGCCGAGGCCGAGATCGAAGGCGAGGCCGGGCCGGCGACAGAGATCGCACTCGACCGGCTCACCGCGCTCGGCAGACTGGCGACGCTCGACGCAGGGATACCTACGCCCCGCACAGGTCTCGAGCCGGCCGTACCGACCGCGGTCGAGGCACGAGTTGCCCTGGTTGCGTGGGCCGCTCTGGCCGGCCTCGGCGCCCTCGGCGACGACGGCGACCCAGTGGAGCGCTGCCGGGACCGGATCACCGAGTGGCGTCTCGGTCGAGCGGTCGAGCGCGCCGTGACCGCGCTCGGGGCCGACGACTCGGCGGCGCAGCGGGCAGGCATGGTTCTCCCGCTGATGGCAGCTGTCGCCGGCTGGATGGCACCCGTGGATCCTACCGGTGCTGAGGCGCCGCAGCGCACCGCCGCGCGGCTGCTCGCGGCCGCGTACCGCGATCCGGCGAGCCAGCGCTTCCTCGCCGTCAACCGCTACGGGGGTGTGCTGTGGTTCAACCGCGAGTGCCTCGCCGAGTGGTGCGATCGGATGCGCACGGTGATCGCGGCCGAGCGCGTCGTCGCGGGTGACGAGCCCGCCGCGGCCTTGGCCACAGCCGACGCCGTTGTCGCAGCGGTCAAGGCCGCCGAGATCGCCTCGGGCTACCGGGTCGATCGTCTGCTCGAGGCGATCAGTCCAGTCGAACGGTGACCGTGGTCTGATCGCCGGAGTCGGATCGTAGGCGGAAGGAGGCGGTCGGGTGCCGGTGCCCCGCGAGCGCCTCCGACAGACTGGTGCGGCGACCGAGCAGGCACTGGGCGACGCCCCAAGGCGCGGTCAGCTCGAGCTGACCGCCGTCCGACCCGATGAAGGCGAGGTCGAAGCTGTTGCCGTGCCGGCGTCCCTCGAGGCGGCCGTCCTCGCCGATCACGGTCGCGCGGGCCGAGCGTCCGCGCCGGTCGAGGGTCGCGAGGACCCTGCCGAGCTCAGAGTCGAGCTCGCCGCTGCAGCCGAGGTCCCTGTCGAGCAGTGCATGGACCACGTTGTCAACCGCGTTGCCGGAGACCTCGAGGGAAGCGGAGTCGCCGCCGGAGTTCGTGACGGTGAGAGAAGCGCTGCGGTGTTCGGGAGCGGTCGCTGCGCAGCCGGCCGCGACGACGACGAGGGCAAGGACGAATCGGAAGCGACGAAGCATGGAAACCTCCTCGGTGCAGTTGGAGGAACGAAGCTTCATCCAGTCGGGTTCTCGGGAAAGCCCCCGACGGCACGGCGGGGAGCCGGCGAGCAGGACTTCGGGGGCTATACGGAGCGCGCTGCCAGGGACTGTGCCGAAGTCGCTGGTCCTGATACGGCCACCACCTTCACCCTCGCCAACCCTCGATGCGCGCAGCGCATCACAAGGTGCCCGACGGAATGAGCCACAGCTCATCCAAAGCAGCCCGCAGGGTAGAGGCCTCGGGCAGTGTCTCGACCTTCAAACCACCGTCAAGGGCCTATGCCCTGCGGGCTGCTAAACCAACTCCCGCACCCACCGTTCCCGGGCGAGGCGGAAGAACACCACCAGGAAGGCGGTGAGCGGGATCGCCAGGATCATCCCCGTCAGGCCGCCCAACGCGGAGCCCCAGAAGAAGATCGCGACGATGATCACCATCGGGTGGAGGCCGGTGCGGTCGCCCATGATCCTCGGGGTGAGCACGTAGCCCTCGATCATCTGGACAATCACGAAGACCATCAGCACCAGCAGCGCGCGGGTCAGGCCGCCACCGGTCTGGAAGAAGGCGATCGGGATCGTCGTCACCAGGGTGAGCGTGCTGCCGAGGTAGGGGATGACGTTGAGGAAGCCGAACACGAGTCCGAGCACGAAGCCGTAACTCAAGCCCGCCAGGGTG
>Ga0315540_10001605_pt1 | contig 12888 bp, 11 predicted proteins | sample SalMarSW160110MG_FD_203677 | JGI IMG/M metagenome (GOLD analysis project Ga0315540, IMG submission 203677) | Salt marsh sediment microbial communities from the Plum Island Ecosystem LTER, Massachusetts, United States - Salt Marsh Sediment SW1601-10 ... | reverse complement strand
GATACCATGCTGTAGAAAACGGCCGCGGATATCCTTCTTTATTTCGGGGGTAAGGAGATCACGACAAATCAGCAGTCTTGCTATGGGGACACTATTGAGCACAGAACTCCAGAGGGCAATTACCTGATCATTCAGCTTTGAAAGATTATTTAGAGACCCAAAGGTAATATATCCATTTCTCCGAAGTGGCAGAGGACCAACATCTGGCGCATCATATGATGGCTCGAAGCAAGTAAATCCAGTATTCAAATAGACTAGTTCCTCGCTGTGATAGCTTCCACCATCCAGTTCAGGAGGATCTGCGACTTTGTCAGTCAACCAGTAATCTATTGCCCTCAGGCCAGTCGAATTGGGATATCCCATGTATGTTACCTGGATCGGCGACGGTTTCCTTACAAAGACACCCAGGCGACCGCGTGAAGTATGTCCTGCGAGATCGACAAGAATGTCTATGTTATCCTGACGAATGAGTTTCGCTACATCTACATCATTCATGCCACCAGTATTTCGCCAGACTGTACAACGCTGACGGAGTTCCTGTGTCATCGAGTCCGGGCGAGATACATCCGAGTAACAATATGATTGAACTTTTGTACCGTTGTGGAATTTCAAAGCAGGGGCGATCAGGTGACCCACCGGGTGGGTGCGAAAATCCGGCGACACGTAGCCAACCTTGAGAATACGGTCGGGATCAGGGGCGTTACTATACTCATTCGGCAATGGAACCCTAATCCCGTGAATCTCATCCCATCGTAGATGCTCCCGATACAGGGTTTCAGTATCCTGATCAGGGATGTAGTTAAGAATGAGTAACATGTTCGAACGGACTACGGCATTGTAAGGATCAAGTTCCAGCGATCGACGGAAACTTGATATAGCCTCGGTAAGCTTGCCTTGATATGTTAGTGCGTTAGCCAGGTTGTAGTGCAAAGCGGGAATGTTTTGATTTATAGCAATTGCGCGTTTGAAGCAATCGGCTGCCTCAGCAAGAAGTTGTTGCGACTGAAGGATGTTACCTAGGTTGTTGTAAGCTTCAACGTAGTCCGGTTTCAGCTGAATAGCCAGACGATATCCTTGCACAGCTTCAGTAATTCGTCCTTGTTTTCGTTCCAGAGTAGCGAGATGGAATATTGCCATGACATTATCTGGCGACAGGTCCAACGCATGTTGATAGCATTCGCGAGCCTCATTGAGGTGCTCTTGATGCTGAAGCGCTATGCCTAAATGGATGTAGCTCTCAATGTTATCGGGAACCAGAGTATTAAATTGACGGAGAGCAGTTACTGCACCAGGAAAGTTGCCTCTCTGCAGATTAGTCAACCCAAGCATTCGCCATGCTTCGGGCAAGTCTGGCTTGGCATCGCACGCATATTCAAATGCCTCTGCTGCTTCATAGTATTTTCTTTGCTGCATTAGCACGATCCCACGTGCGAGGTGGTCATATGCGGAGTTTTTCTCCAAGTTGATGTCCCTCTCTATTCAGTATTTCATTATGTGAACTTATTCTGTTAGCCACAATTCTGTGGCGAAGCGGCAATGCCCGCCTGGATATGACTTTTTTTCAAGGACATATCTAGATAGTGTATTAGTCCGTTCTGGTGGGTAACCCCAGCTTATTCTGGCAGAATAGGAGAAGTATAAATGAGCTGTCAACGTGATTCACCGATAGCTAACATGTAGTGGCTTAGTCAATTATTGAATATTCAGGCTTGAACAGGAAAGACTATAAAGTCACTCTTAGCCTGGTTGTCAGGCAAACATAATATGCTGGGTTGAAGATATGGAGTCATCGTTAAAGAAGGCCCAGAAACTACAAGCTGCTGGAGAAATTGCGGCAGCCGAAGATGCCTATCGCCAGTTATTGAAAGTATCAGGCGATGATCCAAAAATATTGCAACCCTTGAGCCAGATCTGTTATCAGCGTGGGAACTTTATCGATTCAATAGTATTTTTGCGTCGACTCTGTGCAGTGGATCGGAAGAATGCACTTAATTATTTTAGCCTGGCTGGTGTATGTAAGGAAATTGGCAGGGTAAGGGAGGCGATTGAGAACTATCAGCAGGCTATTTCTCTGAAACCAGACTTCGTCAATGCCTATACAAGCCTTGGTGTCCTCTACTATGAGCTGCTGGAATACCAAAGTTCGATTGCTTGTTATAATAACGCCCTGTTGATCGCCCCGAATGATATTAAGGCGCGCTACAACCTGAGTTTAAGCCAGGTGCGAATAGGTCTGGTCAGAGAGGCGATAAGTAATATATGCAAAGTACTGGAATTAAGGCCCGATCTTCATAATGTACGTTCAAGTTATTTATTCAATTTGCATTATCTTGCGGATATAAATGCTGAAAGGTTAAGCGCTGCACATGTGCAGTGGGGTATCCTGCATGCAGAGCCACTTTATCCCATAAATCCACCTCTGCTGCATGAGCCTTCGCGGGGAAAGAAAATTCGTGTTGGTTATGTCTCTCCTGACTTGCGTAGACATTCGGTAGCCTATTTCATGAGCTCGATACTAGAAGGGCACGATCGATCGACGGTTGAGAGCTATTGTTATTCCGACTCTGTCAAGATTGATGATTTTTCAATACTACTCAAAGGGTCGTCGGATTATTGGCGAGATACAGCAAGTTGGAATGATGAAAATCTTTATCAGCAGATTCGCGCGGACAGAATAGATATTCTGGTTGATCTTGCAGGGCATAGCGCTCGAAATCGATTGCTGGTATTTGCAAGGAAGCCTGCTCCGGTGCAAGTTTCATACCTGGGATATCCAGACATCACCGGCTTGTCCAGTATCGATTTTCGTCTAACGGATGGGTGGGCAGACCCGATTGGCGAGCAGATGCACACCCATGGCGAGAGACTTGTTCGATTGCCTGGCGGGTTCCTGTGCTACGATCCTATCGATACTGCACCGATGGTTTCCGAACTCCCCGCATTGACAAGTGAATCGATAACCTTTGCTTCCTTTAATAATTTACCAAAAATCAACGAAGAAGTTATCGCAGTCTGGGCTGGTATTCTTAAAGCCATTCCGCTGGCAAGACTGCTCCTAAAGTCCAGGGGGCTCGGAGATGAGCTCGGTCGCAGAATGGTCTATGACGGCTTTGCCGAGCATGGCGTGGATACCGGCCGGATTGAATGTGTCGGCTTTGTCCCCGAAATAAGTTCACATCTGGAACATTATCGAAGAGTAGATATTGCGCTCGATACCTTTCCCTATAATGGAACTACCACCACCTGTGAAGCAATGTGGATGGGAGTTCCTGTTATAACCCTGGCAGGTAAATGGCATTCCGCAAGAGTGGGTGTAAGCCTGCTGTCCGCGGTGAATCTGGAAGACTATATTGCTGTTAACCACGAGGAGTATATTGAATGCGCGGTGAGAAAAGCAGCAAATCCTGGAATGCTGGCAGCTCTCAGGCGAGAGCTTAGAATGAAAATGAAGGCATCGCGCTTAATGGACAAAATGTCGTTCGTGAACGGACTCGAGAAAGTGTTTCGTGAAATGCTGGCCATTAAGTAATGACCGTTGCTCTATAAAATGGGCTGATTCGATATCCTATTGTTGCATTGACGCAGCCTTCTGCGCTAAATCACCTATATCCGACCCTGACCGAGTTTGGGGACACGGTCATGGGCTGCTGGATCCGGGGCAGCTCATTCTGATTCTCTTTTCAAACCTGGTCCGGTTTATACCCGAATGCCGAGAAAATCGGCGCGCATTCCGTCTCGATTGCGCGGATTTCTCCGGGCGTAAGCAGCTCCTGGTAGCGGCCTACACGACTGGTTGAGACTCCCTTGCCATAGAGTTCATTGATATAGGGATCCCCCGATTCATGATCGCTCCGGAAGTCGCGGCCGCCACCGGCCCAGAATTCGGCCGGGTTGTAATCGTCCAGGGCCAGTCCGGTAAACGCCCGGATGCGATCGATCTGTGTATCCGGTTGCTGAACCAGGTCCTCGTAGCGCACGAACAGCACCTGGTCCCGGAAGCGCGGGTGCTGGAAGGTCATGGATGGCAGATAGTAATGCCGGTTTTCCTGCGATAACCGGGTGACATCGCGCGGGAAGCGTATGTTCTGTCCCTGTTGGCGCTGCTTTTCTCCGACCTCGATCTGCGAGCAGGCGATGTCGCGCGGGTCACGCACCGAGATCAGAAAGCGCGCCTCCGGCAGCAGTTCGAACACGGCAGGAAACATGACGCTCATCAGAAAGCTTTTTATTACCAGGTTGGTGGCGGGAGCATATCGTGCTGCAAGTTTGTCGAGGAAGGCCTGGACACAGCTGGAGGAGAATTGTCGCAGGTCCTCGAAATCACTGAAATACTGACTTCCCTCAAGCGTATTGAAAAGCTGCTTTCCCTGTCGGTAGGACTGCACCATCTCGCGCAGGTAATGCGCCTCACGTAATGTCGGGTTGGTTGTGCGGTCAGAGCAGAGGATGCTTGAGAGCAGGGTTCCGCCTGAACGGGGTGCTCCGCCAATGAAAAAGCAGGTCATGTCGTGTTTGTCGGTTTCATGATTTCATTGTTCTGGCCGCGAGTTGAGTGCTGACAGATTCAAGTACCCTCGTCCAGTCTCCACTGTCGGGTTGGTTGAAGAGTCGCACACTTGGATACCAGTATGTACCGGTTGCATCCGCCTCCCAGCGCCAGTCTGAATCATACGGCAGCAGGCCCCAGGTTTCGACGCCGAGCGCACCGGCCAGGTGCAGGGTGCTGTTGTCCACGGTTATCACGAGATCCAGCGCCATCAGCAGGGCGGCAAATCCGTCAAGGTCGGTCATGGCATCCACGCCGTCGATCGACCGGATTTCCATGCCGGACCTGTGAGCTGCCTCGATTTCCTCACGCTGGTCACCGTACTGGATGTTGATGAAAACGGCGGGGCTGGTTCCGAGCACTGCCTGCCAGGCTGTCAGCGGGATCGATCGCCTCGAACGGGTGCGCAGATCCTTGCCGCCGCGCCAGGAGATACCGATCTTCATCCCGTCACCCAGGCTGGCAAGCCTGTTGTGCCAGTGGGAGACCAGGCCGGCGTCAGCGATAAGATAGCCCGCATTCAGGGGGAATGCCTTCCGGTCGCGACGAAAGATCCGTGGCAGGCTGCCCATCGGAATCTGGCACTGGATCGGCGACCGGCACTGTGCCAGCCGCTCATCCCAGGCGCCGCCGTGAAAGCGGATACCAGGGAAAGACCGTTCGAACAATGGCACAAGACGTGGTTCGCACTCGACAATCGCGCGACTGCCCGTGGCAAGCAGGTCCGGCAGGCAGGAGGCAAACATGATCTGGTCGCCGAGGCCTTGTTCCATGTATACCAGCAGTGAATTGACCGGGCGCAAGCCACGCCATGCCGGATACGGTGTAGGCCGCTGCATCGCCTTCTCGAACCGCCAGCGCCATTCGAACTCTTTCCAGCCCCGTTGGAAATCGCCGGTTTTGAGCAGTGCCAGCGCCCGGTTCCAGCGGGCATCGGTATTTTCCGGGTCAATCAGCACGGCGCGTTCGAAGGCATCGAGGGCATCCACGTATTTCCCCAGTTCCCGGTAGGCGATCCCCAGTGTGTTGATGGCAGCCACCGAGCGCGGGTCGAGTTCGATCGCTCTGTTGCAATATTCCAGCGCGCGTGCCGGGTTGCCGGATTCCAGCCAGGTTGCGCCGAGATTACCGAGTACGGCGGGTGAATCGGGTTCGATGTCAAGCGCTGCCTGGTAGGCAGACACGGCGTCCTCCCATCGATGGAGATGAAAGCAGGCGAGCCCGAGGTTGTACCAGGCCTGTACATGGCGCGGCTCCAGTTCCACGGTACGTTGGCAACCTTCGACAACCTCATCGAGGCGGTCAAGGCTTGCACTGAGTCCCGCGAACAGGAACCAGGTTTCCGCATCATCATTATCCGCCCGGCATGCCTGTCGCAGCAGGTGCCAGGCGGCGTCAGTGTTGCCTGCTGCGAGCAGTGACCGGGTGCGGAGTTTGATCTCCGGTTTGATCTGACCGTTATCGAATGAATCCGCCATGCTATTCAGGTTTGATCCGCTTCCGGCAGGACAAGCTCATTCGGCAGGGGAATCCGGACGCGATTGGCGAATATGGTGTTAGCAGCCCACTGCAAGGCGCTCTCGAGTTCCTCGTGGTGTCGCTCTGCAATAGCCTCGGTCTGATGCGCGATTGCCTGGTCACCGACCGTTTTACCGCTTTTGGAATGTTGCTGGAAAACCGGCCCTGCAAGGACCTGCTCGAACTGTTGCTCTGAAACCGGGATATCGAAGAAGCTGAAAACCTCTGGGAACCATCCCGATGGGGCAGGTATATGCTCGAGTGAAATCATTACGATTCACATGTCCTATTTATGGACTTTCCCTTTATTATGAATTATGAAAACTTGTAATACGCCCGGGTGCCGGGCTGGAGAGTTAATTATAATTCCAGCGTCGCACGTTTGTCCGGTAATTTACGGTACGCGTCTAATCACACAGAAACATACCACCAAACCAGGGTGAATTGGCATGTTGAGCAACAAGTTTGACGTGGGGCGGCTGCACAAGGAATTTGCTCGCAAGAACCGCATTCTGGTCAGGAATGTCTTATAAGGAAGAAATTGCGGGAAACGTCCTTCGGTCGCTGGAATCGGAGAACATGTGGTAGACGGAATACATGGAAATTGGCTCACCCCGTGTGTCCTGCTGAGGTGCAATTCGGTCCATGCCCCCGCTACGCATCACCGTTTTGCTATATGTGAAGGATGGCGCCGACCTGGCTAAATTTTCGCCGCAATCCCATGACCGCCGTGTTATGGTTTCAATAACGCTTCCGAGTTGATAGAGTTGATCTGCTGTGCTTTGGTAACTGGTGTCGATACTTCGCCATCTCATGCAGGACGTGAGCAGTTTGAGATCGAGAGAAATCAATAATTATTATGTGTTACAACGAGTTGGTATCGTCCAGCAAGAGCTATCAGGGCAATAGAGCTAGTTGTGCCAACATGGGATCATGACCCCGTCCGAACTGGCGGAGCCAGGTGATTAAAATTACTAGCAGTCAATTGAACCGGGCTTTTTCACTTGGCAGTTTGACCTTACTCTGAATCCGCAGCAGTCGCAAAGGCCATGTCATTATGCGATTCCGGCCGGTTGGCCAAGGTGTGCGCCACCGTGTCGGAAGTGCTCCGGATGGAGACAGGCAATATGCTGGCGTAGCAGGTTCCTGTTCAGGTCGAGTTGTCACAGCGTTGAATCGATGACGAGTGAACTCATGACGCAGGCCTTGACCTTCCTTGCTACGGATCGTGCCGGCGATCCGGTTGCATTTGTTGATTCCTGCATTGAAGCGTTCATGGCCTATAATACCTTCGAGCAGATTCTTGCTCGGTGATTTGTTCACCAATACCGGCATCGGCGATCTGGCGCCGATATCCCCGTCCTGCACCCGCGCGTTGCGCAACAGCGGACTGATGAGCTTTTCAATTGAACGTTCGAACGATGAGTGGCCCTACTCCATGTACTCAACAGGTCGCTATGCACAGAGAGCGAACTACATCGCAGGGTTGGCCAAGGCATCGGGATTCTGTGTGCTTGAGGTGGAGGACATCATTCTGAGAGGGGAATTTGGTGATAGCAGTACGGGCAGGTGTATGTCCTGGCTAGGGACTCGGACATGAAGTAATGGAATACTCACGAAAAATCATAGAGATGGTTCAATCCGGGCAGGCCGGTGAGGCGCTGCGATTGTGTGAGCAGTATTGCCGGGAACAACCGAAGCTGGCCGATGCATGGTTTCTGCGCGCCAGTGTACAGGCACAGCTCGGTGGGCTCGAGGAGGTCGTGGCCTGCTGTCGAAAGGTGGTGGAACTGGCGCCTGGACATGTCGGCGCGTGGTACAACCTTGGCGTTGCACTGCAGGGCCTGCGCCTTTGGGAAGATGCTGTCAGGGCCTATGAACGCGCTATCCAGCTGAATCCCTCCTACATCTCTCCCTATACCAACATCAGTATCGTGCTGCGGCAGCTCGGTCGTTTTGCCGATGCGGTCAGCTTTGCGCGCGAGGTGGTGAGACTTGGCCCGGGCCAGGCGGCGTGCATCAACAACCTCGGGCTGATGCTGCTTGACAGCGGTGAAATCGATGAGGCCCTGGAGCAGTTCGAGAAGGCCATCCAGCTGGATCCTGATGCGCCCGGTACTCTGTTGAACAAGGGTCTGGCGCTGGACAGGAAAGGTGACCACGAAGCTGCTGTCAAGTGGTTGCGAGCGGTCGTTCAGCGTGATCCGGGCAATATCGATGCCTGGATCGAGATCGGCAATATCCAGCGCCGGCAGAACGACTTCGACGCGGCAATCGGTACCTACCAGGCTGTCGTTGAAAAGTATCCCGACCAACCGGTGGCGCGTAACCTGATCGGACTTGCCCTGATCGAAGCCGGTCGCCCGCAGGAAGCGATCCAATGGATCGAGAAGGCGTTGGAGATCCGGCCCCACTACGCTGATGCGTACAACGCGCTGGGCGGTGCCCGGCATGCGCTGGGCGACACGGCCAACGCGGTAAGTGCTTTTGAACGGGCGGTTGCGCTCGATCCGCAGTGTGCGCTTGCGCAAAACAACCTCGGATTGCTATCCAAACAGGGTGGCGATCCCGTTCAGGCGGAACAGAGATTCCGGGCTGCCCTGCAGGCCGATCCAGGTAACGGGGATATTGAAAACAACCTTGGCACGGTGCTCATGGAGCAAGGGCGCTTCGACGAGGCTATCGATATATTCCGCTCGGCTACCCGGCATGATGCCAGGCATGCGGCAGCCTGGAACAACCTGGGTAATGCATTGCTGTGTGTTGAGCAATTATCCGAAAACTTTCCCGAAGCCGAAGCTGCATACCGGCGTGCAATTGAGCTGAAACCCGATCTGGCCGAAGCATATTACCATTTTGCAACCTGTTTGCAGCAACAGGGTTATATCGAACAGGCATTCCAGCGCTTTAGTGAGGCGCTGGTGCTTCGACCGGATTACACCGATGCCTCGGCGGGGCAGGTGATGATGCTGGAGCGGCTAGGCCGGTTTCAGGAGGCAGAAGATATTTTACGACCCTTGCTGGAGGGTCACCGGGATAATATGCAGGTTGCGCTGGCATTTGGCGACATGGCGCGGCACCTTGATCAGCGCGAGCAGGCACTAGCGATGCTTGAAACACTGGATCCGCAGGGACTGCAGAAATGGGCACGCATTCAGCGCAATTTTGTAATAGGTGATTTGTACGATGATGCTGGTCAACACAGCAAGGCCTTTGCGCATTACCACGCTGCGAATGCCGAGGACCATCCAGGTTACAGTGTAACGCTGACCCGCCATCAGTACGCGTTGATGAAAGCTGCTTATAGCAGCGACAGGCAGGCATCCCGGCCAAGAGCGTCGAATCGATCCGGCTTGCCAGTGTTTATCGTTGGCATGCCACGTTCCGGTACCACCCTGCTTGAGCAGATACTGGCCAGCCACCCCGACGTGTACGGTGCAGGCGAACTCGAAGACATGCAACGCCTTTCACTTATGATGCAAAAGCACCTGAACAGCAAACTACCATATCCAGCCTGTATGGCGGATGCTACCACGGCGACGCTTGACCGGATTGCCGGCGAGTATCTGGAGCACCTCCAGGCGTACGCGCCTGATGCCAGGCGAATCGTTGACAAGATGCCCCATAATTAGCAGGCGTTGGGGCTGATCGACTCACTGTTTCCCGGTGCTAGGGTGCTGCACTGCAAGCGCAATCCGATTGACACCTGCGTGTCAATCTACTTCAAGCATTTTAACTCCTTCCATCCCTATGCCAGTGACCTGAAATCGCTGGGCCTGTTTTACCGTCAGTATGAACAATTGATGGATTACTGGAAGCGGACGCTGGCTGTCCCGATTTTCGATGTCCAGTATGAAGAGGTCGTCGCAAACCAGGAGGAGATGAGCCGCCGGATCCTGGAGTTTGTCGGGTTGGAGTGGGATGAGCGCTGCCTGAATTACCATCAACACGAGCGTACTGTAATAACACCGAGCTACGACCAGGTCAGGAAGCCGATTTATACCGGCTCGGTGGGGCGCTGGAGAAGATATGAAAAGCATCTTGGTCCTCTGCTTGAGGCACTTGGTGATTGAGAGGGCGCTTGGCGAATCACACCGGACCAGGTAAAGAGGTCTTTTGGTATACTCATCTTTGATAAGCTGATCCATATCTGATGAGATGTCATTATTGCCTTACGCTCCATTTCGTTGTTAACAAGTTTCGCCGGGTCAAATCGTGACAACGTCACCATCGATTCACAACATGTACGTAACCCTGTATATCTTTTATCCTCTATGTGCAAAATGATATCCACCGCACTCTCAACTAGACCTAACCCCCTTGCCGGTGATCGACCGGCTGGTGAACATCGATCGGCATGGGTAGTGGCCGGAAGGATGGAGTCGCGCTCTGGTGGAAGGTGATGGCTAAAGCACCGTTTGGCAACATAAAATCGCCTGACGCTAGCTCCCGTGTGCAGGCATTGCTGGCATCCGGCCAGGTAAATGAGGCGCTGAAGCTATGCGAGCAATGCTGTCTCGACAACCCGGGTGACAACGACCTGTTACTTCTGATGGCAAGTATCTATGCCCGGCAGGGGGAGATTGGGCGGGTGGAGGAATGTTGTCGAAAGGTGCTGTCCGGTGCGCCGGATAATACAATTGCCTGGTACAACCTCGGTGTCGCGGCACAGCTGGGTGGTTGCCTCGCTGAGGCCGAGCAGGCATATCGTGAGGTGCTTGTACGGCAGCCAGACGCTCCATTAGCGCTGCCCAGGCTGGTTGCACTTTTGCGTAACAGGGGTGCACATATTGAGGCGCAGCAGCTCCTGCAGAGGGCTGTACACGATTCTCCCGGCAGTGAAATTGCCTGGTTCCTGCTTGGGCAGTGCCAGTCTGATGCAGCCATGCAAGATGCTGCATGCCACAGTTACCGTAAGGCGCTTTTGATCAGGCCTGATTTTCCGGAGTGTAGCTATGCACTGGCTCTGTTGTTGAGTGCTACTGGTGACTACGACGAGGCGCAGGAAATCCTGCAGGAACACCTGGCGCGTAACCCTGGCTCTCCGGATCTGGTCGCAGCCCTGGCAGGATTACACGAGTTCCGGGGTGACCGGGCGTCAGCCCTGAAATGTCTGCTGCCTGCATTGCAGGGTAACCAGGTAAATCTGAAACTGGCGACCGTGTATGCGCATTGCGTTCAAACAGATGAAGAGCGAAGTGCCGCGCTACAACTGTTGGGAGATGTCATGCAGCGGCAGGAATGGCCGGATATTGAACAACGTGATGCGTGCTACGCAGGTGCCGCATTGCACGACCAGCTGGGGCATTATACGCATGCGATGGAAATGTACCGGCATGCAAACAGGCTCGAGCATGCCGTGGTTGATATACCCGCAATCGAGCAGGAGTTCATGCGACTGCGTGCAGGTTTCCCGATCGTTCGTGCTGACGCGGTCGTTTATCATGGCAATACTTCCACCCTGCCGGTGTTCATCGTCGGCATGCCGCGTTCCGGTACCACGCTGGTCGAACAGGTGCTGGCCAGTCACAGTGAAGTTCACGGTGCTGGTGAGCTGAATGACATTGCCCGAATGGTTTCCCGCCTGGGACGGCACACTACTGATCCTTACCCCGAATGCCTGCGGCATTTGCCGTCCAGCACACTGGATGATTATGCATCTTCGTACATCGGCCGCCTTGCGGAGATCGGCCAGGGAGCATGTCGTGTGGTCGACAAGATGCCACACAACTTTCTTGCCCTGGGCCTGATTGACCTGCTGTTTCCCGGCACACGCATCATTCATTGCGTGCGCGATCCGCGTGATACCTGCCTGTCAGTCTATTTCCGACATTTCTCAGCAAATCACCCCTATGCCACTGATCTGTATGCGCTGGGCCGCTACTATCGCGAATACGCCAGGCTGATGCGATACTGGAAGTCTGTTTTGCAAATACCGATACTCGATGTTGTGTACGAGGACATGGTGGAGCATCCTGAGGAAGTTATCCGCAGCATGCTGCAATTCTGTGACCTCGAATGGCAAGACCGGTGTCTGCATTACCACCGGAACAGCCGTGTGGTGACGACACCAACATACCAGGATGTTCGCAAGCCGCTGTATCTCAGTTCCCTGGCGCGCTGGCGACATTACCGCGAATGGCTTGACGAATTACATGCAGGACTGGGTACGGAGTGGCCAGCGGAAGGGCGGGTTGAACCTGAGCGAACATGAAGATGCAGGTGCGGAGGATCAGGGCGCTCTTGAATCGTCGGTAAGTCGGGCACTGGCAAAATGTGCAACGGTTACCTGCAGTTGTGCAGCCATTTCGGTTATCCGGTACAGCAATGGGCAAGGACAGGTGAACACAGTTTTGCATTCTAATTGCTGGAACCGATCCAGCAGGTAAAATATGCACAGATAATCGCATAGGGACACTCTGAATTATTTGTTTCCCATAAAATCCGGTGCAAACCGGAATCCGGAAACCATATGGATTGTAACCTCTGGAATCCGGGTCTCCGCTGTGTGTAGCCTGTCCCAGCATAGGTCGGGACCTGGAATCGGAATACCCTTGGTTAACATATGGTTGTCGGATGCCATTGGTCCATAATGCAGCGTGTCAGGGGTTGTATGGAGACCTTACATGTTGGCCCTATACTGTTTACAAAGGGCTCGGGTAGCCATGCATGATGGACCGAAGTTCGATACCGCCACATACCACTACCCATTAGAATTACGGGTCATTGACCATGCAGACATCATGATTACCGGATTGCCGGGAACCACTCATCATGGCTGATTACAACCAGAAGCTGGCAAAGAAGAAATCAGGCGCATTCGA
>Ga0315540_10001602_pt1 | contig 12898 bp, 13 predicted proteins | sample SalMarSW160110MG_FD_203677 | JGI IMG/M metagenome (GOLD analysis project Ga0315540, IMG submission 203677) | Salt marsh sediment microbial communities from the Plum Island Ecosystem LTER, Massachusetts, United States - Salt Marsh Sediment SW1601-10 ... | reverse complement strand
TTGTTACGTATGCTCACTCCATTGTCAAGAGGATTCACCCTGCCGGAGCATCCTCCTCAAAACATACACTCCTCGACTCTTCCGGCCCTGACAGAAAGGATGCGCTGACATTTGCGTTGACTTGCAGCCGAATTCATTTTATTTTATCTAAAAATTCGAAAATAATCAAATACAAGGAGTGTACTCTGAAATGATAAATAAAATTCTGGTGCCGGTGGAGAGATCCATCTATTCCTCCAAGGCCATTGCATTTGCCGCGCAAGCAGCGAATCCGCAGGATGCGGAAGTTCATCTCCTTCACGTGGTGAAGAAGGCCAGAATTCCCGCTGACCTTGAGCACTATATTGAGGTGGAGAGGGTCAAGGAACCACCAATAGAAATCTACCTGGAATTGATGGGCAACCAGATCATTGAAGAGGCGAAAAAATTTGCCAGGGAAAAAGGAATAAAAAACATCAAGACCAGCCTTATCCAGGGAGATCCCGCCGATGTCATTGTCGAGTATGCCGCGGCGCGTAAAGCGGATATGATCGTGATGGGCAGCTCCGGCCTGGGAAACGTAGCGGAAATGGTTTGCCGCCGCGCAAGACTTCAAATCTGTGTCATCGTTAGAAGGAGTTTGCTGGATGGAAAGAAGGTCCTGGTGGTGGACGATGAACCTGATATCCTGGAAACACTTGAAGAACTGCTGCCCATGTGTAAGGTTACGCGGGCTTCAACCTTTGATGAAGCAAGGGATCTCCTTGAAACGGAAACCGTTGATATGGCCATCCTGGACATCATGGGTGTCAACGGGTTTGATCTCTTGAAGCTCACGAAAAAGAAAAAGATTCTGGCCGTCATGTTGACTTCCCACGCCTTGAGTCCTGAAACCACGGCCCAGGCCTATCGGGAAGGTGCGGCCTCATATATTCCCAAGGAAAAAATGACCGATATCGTCACCTACCTGAACGACGTCCTGGAGGCAAAGGAACGGGGAAAAGATTCCTGGTGGCGCTGGTTCGAGCGATTTGGATCTTTTTATGAGCGGAAATTCGGGCCGAATCTAAACAAAAACAAGTAGTTTCATGCCCACAACTGGGCCGTAAGCATCCCCGCGAGCATCAACCCTGCACCGATCATGCCGCGAAGGGACATTATCTCTCCGAGAATAAGCCACCCTGCCACCGCAGCAAAAACCGATTCCAGGCTGAGAATAATTGCGGCGTGGGCAGGCGGGGCGTATTTCTGTGCTACCACCTGCAATGTGTAAGCGATGCCCACGGACGCGATCCCCCCATACAGGATAGGAACGAAGGCCCGGAGGATGTTCTCCAGGACCATGTTTTCGGCTAACCCCGCTACCATGAGGCTCAGCACGGAACAAACGGCATATTGGGCACAGGCAAGGCGCAGCCTGTTCACCTTTGGGGAAAGCCAGCCCACGACAAGGACATGACCGGCCCAGAAGAATGCGCCCAGGAGCACCAGCAGGTCGCCGGGCGCGATGGTGAGATCCCTGGTAACGCTCAGGAGATAGAGGCCCACCACCGCCAGCCCCGCGCCAAGCCATCCACCCCTTCCTGATTTCAGGCCCCAGAAAAGCCCAAGGATCGGCACAATGATGACATAGAGACCGGTAATAAAGCCTGCCTTTCCCGCCGTGGTGTAGACAAGGCCCAGTTGCTGCAGGCTGGCGCCTGAGAAGAGCATCACGCCGGCAAGGGCACCTCCCCAAAAGGCCTGCGACCGGGTGGCGCGCCTTTGTTTGCCGGGATCAGCAGCGGCTTTACTCCTGTTTGAACCCCGCATGGCCAGGGGCAGGAGCACGAGCATTCCCAAGGCAAAACGGATACCGTTGAAGGTAAACGCGCCCACATATTCCATGCCGGCCCGCTGGGCAACGAAGGCTGTTCCCCAGATGAGGGCCGTCAGCAGAAGGAGCCAGTCGGCCCTCAGGACACGCTTATCCATTTCGGTCCCTGCAGCGCATATCCGCGAACCTGTTTGTGTCAGTCGTTCTGATTTCTGGGGAAATTGGTCTCTTCATTCTCTTCTTCTATTCCTTGCCCGTCAGCCCACTTGCTCGTCCCATGGGAGGAACACCTTTATTTTCTGTGTGCGGGAGCATAGTGAAAATCTCTTTGTGTGTCAACGATATGGTCTCTCTTACCGCAGATCCGCTGAAGATTAAATCGGCCTGCGGCACAAAGGTTTTCATCAATCCTGCAGACGCGGAAATCCTTTTCCCCTCAATAATCCATGCGGCCTGATCCGGGCTCCGCTCTCGGTGACATCTTGCGTAGTATCGAGCAGGTATGGTAATAAAGGGGCTAGGAGGATCGTCACGTGGACATGGACAAAGGAATCGTCCTCATTGCGGAGCAGATAGGCAAGGGGGGTGAAAATGTGGTTTTTACCGGGGCTGGAATTTCCACGGAGAGTGGGATACCTGACTTCCGGAGCCAGGGAGGCATCTGGGACCAGTACCGTCCCGTCTATTTCGATGAATTCATGCAATCCAGGGAGGCCAGGGTTGAGTACTGGCGCCAGAAGACCGAGCTTTACCATGACCTCATGCAGGCCAAACCCAACCAGGCCCACCTGGCTGTCGCGCAACTCTGTGAGATGGGCCTGGTGCAATCTGTCATTACCCAGAACATAGACGGCCTTCACCAGGCATCACGTGTCCCTGACGAAAAAGTTATCGAACTCCATGGGAGCAACCGGCGGGTACGCTGTATGAGCTGCGGAAGGATTTCCTCCATTGAAGACGCCCACAAGCGCATTGAAAATGGAGACCCGGCCCCCGAATGCGAATGCGGTGGCTATCTCAAGCCCGATACCATTTCTTTCGGTCAGGCCATGCCGGAAAGGGAAGTGGAAACAGCGGTGGCCCTGTCACGCAGTGCGGATTTCTTCCTGGTGGTGGGATCAACTCTCCTGGTCCAGCCGGCTGCCGCCATGCCCAATTATGCAAAGGAGGCAGGTGCGTTCCTGGCCATTGTCAACCTCTCGGAAACACCGTGCGATACCATGTGTGACGTGCTCATTCGGGGAAAGGCCGGGGAAGTGCTTCCGAAAATAGTTGACTGCCTGAAAGCGGGCTAGCCCGGGTTTCTCACCGATCTTCGTCGCAAGACGGTGGAGAGTCCCGTGGATACAAGGCGCGCGAAGAAAAATGGATGAAGGCGTACTAGCAGTACGTCGAAGTCATTTTTCAAGCGCAACACAGAAGACATGGGGCTATCCGCCGTCACAGCAGATTATTGGTGAGAAATCCGGGCTAGAGGCTGACTCTGCGCAAAACCGATATTTTTGGGATGACAGGGGAACGGGATGTTCCCGAGGCGGCGTCATGTCGGCCCTGGAGTCCCGCCATGGGCGGGAAAGGGCCGACATCCGCAGTGAGCGGAGCCATGGAGGGCGAAGCGAACGTAGCAGAGGGAATATGCCGGTTCCCTGCCTCCAGGATTCTTTTCAACTTTTCAGCATACACTTGTCGGATTGCAATGTTTATGGGCATCCATAGAGGCGGTGTGTATTTTCGATAACCGCTTCCATCACCGCTTCCTGCGGGAGTTCTTTTATTTCTGAAACGGCACGAAGAGAGACCAACGCGTTTGCGGGTTCGTTGCGCTCCCCGGGAATCGGTCCCAAGACCGGACTGTCCGTTTCAAGGAGCAGGCAGGAAAGGGGAAGGTTTTTCACGAGTTTCTGCTTCTGGCGGGAACGGGCGATGGATGGCGGTATGGAAAAGAAATATCCTGCTTCAACCGCCGGCAGGGCCGTGCTCGCCTTGCCGTCAAAGGCATGAAGCTGAACCTTGGCGGCGTTCCTTTCCAGGAGGAGCTGTATTGCATGCCTCCCGGCCGATCGGGAATGCACATTCAGGGGAAGGTCGAGTGCTTTCCCCAGTTCGATGAACCTGGTGAAAATCTCGCGCTGCACCTCTCTCTCCCGCTCTTCCTTGATTACCCAGTAATCCAGTCCCACTTCACCGATGGCAACGAGACGGTCCCGCTGTTTTTCGATGAACGTTATGACCTCTTGTGCAACCGACAGATCAAGGTGGGTTGGATAGAGGCCTGCCGCGGGCTGCACCTGAGGATATTCTTTCGCCAACGCCAGGTTTTTCTCACCGTCTTCGAGTGTTTCGCCTACCGCTATGATGGACGAAACACCCACGATACGCGCCCGCCCGAGAACTTCAGCGAGGTCCCTATCAAAGGAGGCGTCGCACAGGTGCGCATGGGTATCCACAAGACCAATCATCGGCACTGTACTCTCTTGCTACTCGTTCATAAAAAAATTCCTACCGCAATAGCTTGAGCATGGCCGCTACATCTGTAACCGGCGATGTGCACGCGGTGTTGGTGCAGACATACGCTGTGGCCTTGCCTTCTCTTTTTTCGTGGGTCGCCACGAACGGTGCTATCTGGTCCACCGGTGGATTCTTGAGCTCAGCGGCTCGGAACAGGGTAACCGTGTTCGGCAAAAAGGGAGTATTCAGGGCCTGGAGCATCCTGGCCGTATCTCTTGCGCCTCTGTCACCCACGATCACCACCTCGTGAGCGGGTCCGATGCCGAAGTCCACCGCAACCAGGAACTGGGTGTACCCTGAGGGCAGCTGTCCGATCTGGGAAGAAAAGGCGCGATCGAGCCGTGCGGCCCGGTCCTCCAGATCGGAGCTTCCGGTGAGGTGTGAAAGCCGCAGCAGATTGAGCATGGCAATGGAATTGCCCGAGGGAGTGGCCCCGTCGTAGACCTCCTTTTTCCGCACGATGAGGTCATCTCCATCGTCCGGCGCGAAAAAGAATCCACCCTTCTCCTTGTCCCAGAAACGGGTGACTACCTCGTCGTTGAGATCCACCGCGGTTTTCAGGTATTCAGGCTCATAGGTGGCCTCATAGAGTTCAATGAGCCCCCAGGTGAGAAACGCGTAATCATCCAGGTTCGCGTGGATCCCCGCTTCCCCGTCCCGGTAACGGTGAAGCAACCGTCCGTCTTTTCCGCGCATCGTTTTGAGAATAAAAGCGGCGGCTTTCTTTGCAGCCACGGCGTAGTCATCCTGTCCCAGGACCCGTGCACCCCGGGCCAGCGCAGCGATCATGAGCCCGTTCCAGTCGGTCAGAATCTTGTCGTCCTTGTGGGGGTGCACTCGCGCTTCCCTGACTTGGAAAAGCTGTTCTCTCATACGCTCAAGGCGGTTTTTCAGGTCATCAGACGATATCCCCAGGTCAGTGGCAAGACCGGAAAGAGGCTTTTTCATGTGCAGGATATTGGCCCCGGTTCCTTCTCCGGTTGCCTCTTCCTGAAAATTGCCTTCTCTTTTCACGTTGAAGATCTGGACGAACAGCCCTGCGTCCTTGCCCAGAACCCGGCGAATGTCTTCGTCCTTCCACACATAAAACTTCCCTTCAACGCCTTCGCTGTCCGCGTCCTCGGCCGAATAAAAACCCCCTTCAGGATCGGTCATGTCTCGGAGGACATACGTAAAAATCTCCCGTGCCGTATCCGCACAGGTCTCCCCGCGGCTTGCCTGGTATGTCTCCAGGTAGGCCAGGGCCAACATGGCTTGGTCGTAGAGCATCTTCTCAAAGTGGGGGACCAGCCACTCGCGATCCGTAGAATAACGATGAAACCCATATCCGATGTGGTCGTACATTCCTCCCAGCCGCATTGCCTGGAGGCTCTTCTCGGTCATCTCCAGTGCCGAAAGGTCATTTTCCCTTTTCCAATAGCGGAGCAGGAATGAAAACTGGTGCGGCGTAGGAAACTTTGGAGCAGCACCGAAGCCCCCGAATTCCTTGTCATAGCGATTTCGGAGCTCCTGGTATGCCTTCTTGAGGACGGGAATATCCGTTTGCGGCCCTGAATCCTGTTGATCCGTGCTCTCGAGGGCTTCCATGATTTTCTCCGCCGACTGAAGCACCTCTTCTCGTTTGCTTCCCCACACGGACTTGATGCGCGGGATGAGTTCCATCAGGCCCGTGCGTCCGAACCGGGTTTCTTTTGGAATGTACGTTCCGGCGAAAAAAGGTTTTTTGTCGGGCGTCATGATGATGGTGAGGGGCCAGCCCCCGCTCCTGGTCAGCATCTGGCACACGGTCATGTAGATATGGTCGAGATCCGGCCGCTCTTCACGGTCCACCTTGATGGACACGAACGCTTCGTTCATCAGGCGTGCCACCGCCGGGTCCTCGAAAGATTCCCTTTCCATCACGTGGCACCAGTGGCAGGTGGAATAGCCAATGGAAAGGAAGATGGGCTTGTTTTCCCTGCTTGCCTTTTCAAAGGCCTCTTTGCTCCAGGGATACCAGTCCACGGGATTGTACGCGTGCTGGAGCAGATACGGACTCTTTTCCTTGATCAGGAGGTTCGGTTTTCGGTTATCCATGGGAAGTTCCTTTCCTTCGGCTGGAGAATTTATCCAGGGTATGCTGATGGTTATTATGCATAAGATAAGCACGTTTTTCAGGATGGAAGGACGCTTCTTTTGATTTGGGGATGGAATCTCGGCCATTTTCTCGGTTATGGAACAAGGAGCGACCCGGGGCGAACACTTTTTTCTCCGTGTTTTTCGGAGACGGAATCAAGGGCCCTGTTCAGGTCTCGCCTCTTTCGCGACGCATCTTCCCGTTGAAAAAGCGACAACTGCTCTTCTATCCAGGGAAGTTCAAGCTGAGACAGGGCGACACCCAAGAGCCTGATCGGCCTCTTTCCCGCTTCCGTACCCAGGAGAAGACGGGAAGCGTTGGAGAATATCTCCAGCCCGTCATCGGTGGCAAAAGGGAGGGTGGACGAACGGGAGATCTGGACAAAATCACTGTATTTTACCTTGAGCGTAACGGTCTTGCCCTGTATTCCTTTCCTACGCAATCGGCGGGCCACCTTGCTCGAAAGTGCCAGGATTTCCCTCCGGACATCCTCCACATCTTCAATGTCCTGTGCAAAGGTCTCTTCGTGGCCCACCGACTTCACCTCTCGGTCCGGCACCACCCGCCTCCCGTCTATGCCCAGGGAGAGTTCATGCATCTTGAGTCCCTGCTTGCCGAATCTCTGTTCAAGGACCTTGACCGGTAGCTTGCCCAAATCCCTGAAGGTCCGCACTCCCAGCCGTCTAAGTGCTTCCCGGGTCACTTTTCCGACGCCCCACATTTTTTCTATGGGGAGGGGATCGAGAAATGGTCTGACTTTGTCCGGAGGAACAAGCGTCAATCCATCGGGCTTGTCCATGTCTGAAGCGATCTTGGCAACAAACTTGGAAGGGGCAACCCCCGCCGATGCGGTTAGTCCGGTCTCGTGTACGATCAGCGCCTTGATCTTCCGTGCGATGGCCTCCGGTTTCCCGAAGAGGCGGATGGAACCGGTCACATCAAGGAATGCTTCATCAATGGAAAGGGGCTCCACCAGCGGCGTGAAATGATGAAATATTTGGAAGACCTGCTCCGATATCTCCCGGTATCTGCTCATTCTCACCGGGAGGAATATGCCTTGCGGGCAGAGGCGACGGGCGGTGACCATGGGCTGGGCTGAATGGACGCCGAATTTTCGGGCCTCGTAGGATGCGGAAGAGACCACCCCACGATCGCTGATCCCTCCGACGATGACGGGCTTGTCTTTCAGATCGGGTTGGTCAAGGACCTCAACAGCGGGATAGAAGGCATCCATGTCCAAGTGAATGATGTGTCGCCGCCCCATCTTCTTTTCCCCTCACCTTTCAATAACCGCCGCAATGCCGAGACCTCCGCCGCCGCATATACATTCCAGCCCATATTGCACCTCTCTTCTCGCCATCTCGTGTATCAGGGTTACCAGCACCCGCGTCCCGGTGCAGCCGATAGGATGGCCGAGAGAAATTCCGGATCCATTCACATTGACCTTTTCATAGTCTTCAGGCCCCACACCCATCTCCTTTAAATCCGCCAGTACCTGGGCCGCGAATGCCTCCTGGATTTCAATAAGATCTATCTGTGCTATGGTAAGCCCTGCCTTGCCAAGGACCTCCTTAACGGCTCTCGGGACCGTTTTATAGGCCCGGGCGGGATCACCACCTGCAACAGCAAATGCCTTCAGCTTGACCAGCGGTTCAATCCCGAGTTCTCTGGCCTTTTCTCGCGATGTGACCACAACTGCTGCCGCGCCGTCATTCTCGGATGAGGAATTCCCCGCAGTACACACTCCTCCCAGGACCGGTTTCAGACGGGCGAGTTTTTCAGGGGTGGTGTCCAGCCGTGGCGTCTCGTCACTGTCTACGATGATGGGCTCTCCTTTGGGCTGGGGAACAGAAACCGGGATGATTTCTTCCTTGAACCTCTCTTTCTCCCTGGCCGTACAGGCCTTTTGATGGCTCCCGAGAGCCCATGTATCACATTCTTCCCGGGAAATTTCCGCCTCTTTCGCTGCGGTCTCGGCCCACGACATCATGGACGGAAGGATCCCGTATCGCTCTGCGGGCTGGGACATCACCCGGGCCCGCTGAATACGGTCGTAAAGAGAGATCCCCCACTGAGAGAGCTCACCGTGACCACGGGGCATCCCTTCCTTCCCCCCGATCCCCCACTTGATGCTGCCGGGTATATAGAATTCCGCGTTGCTCATGCTTTCAACACCGCCGGCTACCACTATTTCTGCCTCTTCGGACCGGATAAGCGCAGAAGCCAAACGGACCACGTCCAGTCCTGTGCAGCAGCGCCTGTCCATGGTGACACCGGGTATGGAGTCAGGCCACCCCGCCTTGAGTAAGGCCATGCGCGCGATGTTGACGTATTCACCGTTTTGATACGACTGCCCCAGGATCACTTCATCCACCATATCAGGCAGCAACTTCGCTCTTTTAATGACCTCGCTCAGCACCAGTGACGCCAGGTCATAGGCCTCAACAGTCCTGAGTGCTCCCAGGTATTTTCCCACGGGAGTCCGTACTCCGGCGATGACGACTGGTTCTCTCAATTCGTCCTCCTCTTTGTGTAAAGCCGCGTGTTTTTATTGTAGCATAACGCTCGTTTTAAAAAAGCCAAAGATCTTTCTACATGGTGGGGTTATTGAGCCAGCTCTCGAGGCTCGGTATCCCGGCCCGTCCCCCGAGCTTGAGGGCCACCCTGGAAGCGGCCCATGCACCAAGATCAAGGCACTGGTCTGCCTGCCAACCCTGGAGCAGGCCGTAGATGAAACCGGCGTGAAACACATCACCGCATCCGGTGCTGTCAACCGCTCTTACAGGATACGCCGGCTGCTCGATGATTTTTTCCCCTACGAGGGCCACGTACCCCTTTGGTCCAAGAGTAACGCCGACGACCCGTGGACCAAGTTCGGACAGACGAAAGCATGCCTTGACAGGCCCATCATCACCCACGAGGGCCGTTGCGAAGTTCTCGGAGGCCAGGAAATAGTCGCTTAACCGCGCAAGATCGAGCATCCCTTCCCGGAGGGAGCCCGCGTCCACGACAACCGATACGTTTGCTGCCCTGGCCGCCTCTGCTGCGGCGAGAGATGCCTCCATGAAGAGACCGTCCGTGTGAAACACCCGTGCCCCTCGTAAACCCACATAATCAACCTCTTCCGGTCCTGGAGGATTGCCTGTGGGCCTTCTCCAGAAAATCGTCCGCCGTCCCTGTTCTTCAGGCTCGGCTGCAATGAAAGCGAACTGGGATTCGGCTCCCTCTCTGACAAGAAGCCTGCTGGTGTCAATCTTTTCAGCTTCAAGGGATTCCTTGATCATGTTGCCGAAGAGGTCATCTCCGATCACGCCGGTGAAGCAACACGAGACACCCCACCTGGAAAGGGCGGCCAGGGCCGTAGCGACCGGGCCACCTCCCTGGGTAACCAGCACGGAACATTCGCACTTCACATCAGGCGGAGGATAGGCGTCCACTTTTCCAATACAGTCAAGGGAACATTGGCCCAGCCCGAACACTTGAGAAAAGCGATCCATGTGCAGACCCCATTATTGTCTCTAATAGGAAAACAGGAAAAACGCCTCGCTAAATCAGGATTCTTTCAGAAGATAACCACTTTTATATCACAAGATCACCAAAATGCCGAAAGAGAACATGCATGGAATGTGGGATGAGCAGCGTGGGAGTGGAGTAAAATGAACCACAAGTTCTGAAAAATAGTCTAGGTACTGAATGAATAAAGCCGAAGGTCTCTGGATAAAAACTGAATTTAGGTTGACATTTCTTACTCTGAGGCGTAGGAGAAAAAATAAATGTATTCGAGGACAACAGCATTAAGGAGGACTCCCAGGCTCAAATCCAGAAGTTCCGGCGAAACCCCTCTTTTCGCGTTTTCAGAATCCATGACCTCTGTTTACACCGTCGCAGAAATCTCCTCCTTGATGAACAAACGATTATAAGTCTGAAGGTCAGGCTTTCCGGATATCATTCTACCTCGCAAGATATACGTGCTTGGTCAATCATTTGTTCCTGGCGGCTTCGCCGCCAGGAATCGCGGTGCCGGTCAGCACCGCGATTATGCTTTACTAAGAAAACGAAAGGAAATCACAAAGGGCAAAATGAGTGAGAAACAATCAATTAATTTCTTGCGCGGGGTTCCTGCTGAAGAAGCCTTATCACGCCTTATTCCGATGGCGTCAGAGGGATACGAAAAAGTCATCAGGCGGTATGGGACGGATGTGCTTCAATATGGCCATTTTACTGGCTTTAAGCCACTGCGGGATCTAATTGGCAGCTTTCATCGTGTTAATCCGGAACGAGTTATAGTCGGCAACGGCGGACTGGAGATTATCTCGCTTTTTTTTAAGTCTCTCCCCAGAGAAAGCAATATCATTGTTGAAGAAGCAAGTTACGATCGAGTATTACTCGATGCAAGGTGCTATGGACATCATTTGATTGGCGTTAAATTGACACCCGAGGGGGTCGATTTGAATCAATTTAGAGACGTGGTTAATAAGAACGCGGTTGCGGCTTTTTACGGGATACCGTTTCATCAAAATCCAACAGGCATCAACTACACTGAGGAAAACCGAAAGGATGTTGAACGTGTTTGCCGGGAGCATAGTATTCCGTGCGTATGGGACATCTGTTATCAAGCCCTACGGTATGATGGAAAAGCGAATAGCTCAATAGAAGTTTCAGAATGGGGACCAATTTTAACAAGCTCTTTTACGAAAACGATCTCTCCGGGAACCAAGTGCGGGTATATGATCGTTCCAAATCATTATGTGGGGCATCTATCCGACATTATTGTCAATACACGCATAAACCCCAACCTGCCGACTCAGGCGTTCATAGCCGATTTTATTGAATCGGGACGATATGACGAATTTGTCAAATACTTGTGCAAACTGTACAGACCGAGAATGGAGGCTTTAAACACTGCGCTTAATAGCCTGTTCCCTGGAGCGTTTCCAGTTGCAATCAGCGGTGGCTTTTTTGCCCCCCTCACCCTTGAAAATATTTCAACTGATAAAGAAGCATCCTTCATCGAATCCGCAAAACAGGCTGGTGTGGGTGTAGCTCCTGCGTGGGATGCTGTCCCTCCCAATTGTAAGGAAGGAACCCGCAAGAAAGGTCTTTTTGTCAGATTGACCTTTCCGGCTTATGAGCCGGCCAAAATTGAATGGGGCATTTCGAAGCTCGCGGCGCTCGGCGGCATGAACGTTTAAACGGCTCTATATCCGGATATTCGTGTCGGAAAGTGAGGTCGGTTGTCGTCGCCTGATTATTAAGGATCTTTTAGACATCGAAAGTTTTGCAATCAGCCATCGTTTTCGCGTAAGGGACCTAATATCTTCCCCTACCGTGAGTTATCCCGAGTTTGCGCATGCGGTGCCGGAGGGTGCTGGGATTTAAGCCCAACAACGCTGCGGCACCGGACGGTCCGTGAATTTTGCCCTTGACCTTATTCAGCCCCAGGCTGATGTGTCTCGCATTAACAATATCCAGTGGTAAAAAATCGTCTTTGCGTTTCATCAATGCCTCTTCTTCGCGGCAATCATCCGTGTGGATGATATCGTCAAATGTCAATGATTTGCCTTGTGTGAGTATCAGGGCCCGGTCCACTCCTCACCAGCCCTTTCTGGCCAATACCTCCGAAGAACGTCTGAGTCCCGGCCAGATCGTCCCCGTCGAGATTCCGATCTGGCCGACAGGCATGTTTTGGCATGCAGGTGAGCAATTGCGTGTCGTTGTGGCGGGTTACAACCTGAAAGGACCGATGTTTCCCGGCATGCCGCTGGCACCGACGCGCAACAAAGGCGAGCATATCATCCACACCGGCGGCGAGTATGATTCGCATCTGCTCGTGCCGATGATTCCCGGTTGATGGGTTAGTTTTCAAAAAAGAATCCGGTTATCTGGGAAAATGCGATTTTGTTCATGTCAAAGAGGCCGACCCGCCCCAATATGGCTCGGAGGACAATGCCTGCAACATGTGGAAGGGGTGCACCTTTTCTCAGGTCCCTTCCTGTGAGGATTATCTCTATTGCGATCCGGATTATCCCATTGAGACTTGTGCTTCGGCCTAAGCAGAGGTCGCGCCACTCAAAAAAAATGGCCATGAGATTCAATGGGGAGGTATATGTGAAATAGGCCAAAAACCCGCAAAAAACATGAGACCACCATATATTGTGCCGGTTTTTTTCTTGACTCCCAAGGGCACTTTCTCTATACTCTTCCCCAAGAAAAGCAAGGTCTTATCACTGGGGATACCCCCGGGTCATGTCCATCTTCGCCGGAACCAACGAAATCATGAAGGGCATAGCCGCAAAATTCATGGGGTTGGAAACCAGGATCCCTGCCTCGCTGGAGTACCGGATGGACGAACAGCCATCCTTTTACCTCGCCACCATAAAAGGTATTGAAGTTTCGACGATCTCATCATATCATAACATCGTTGATTGAATGACGTGTTCCTCTATTCCCTTAATCCATGCCTTCCTGTGGGAGACCCG
>Ga0315540_10001601_pt1 | contig 12898 bp, 4 predicted proteins | sample SalMarSW160110MG_FD_203677 | JGI IMG/M metagenome (GOLD analysis project Ga0315540, IMG submission 203677) | Salt marsh sediment microbial communities from the Plum Island Ecosystem LTER, Massachusetts, United States - Salt Marsh Sediment SW1601-10 ... | reverse complement strand
CTCCAATGACGGTTTTCGTATCCGGGCAGAGCTTCGTTTCCATGTTTCATTCCAGTTGAGCCAATATGCCGGATTTGTATTGGACGGATTTGGCGGCTGGGGAGGATATTGGCGCGATCCCGTCAGCGACCCCAATTCCGAGCGTCAATATGCCGGGGCGCTGCCACCGACAGGTGCCGGTGTTGAGTTCGGCGTTCCATCCATCGCTTATGGCGGCGGTTACCTGGAACGCAAGGAACTTCCAGATGGCGGCGAGCGCTGGGCAGGTGCATTTTGGCTGCGAATTTATAGTTTTGGTGTGCGTGCTTTCGGCATATATGAAAAAAAAGGAGACGGTCAAAAATCCTATTTGCTCATACTCGGTATCCGATACTATCCCGGCATCCAACTGGGTTACGGATTCGCGATTACCGGTATCGGCGGTGTTTTTGGGTTTGATCGCCGCATCGATACCGACGCGCTGCGCGAACGTTTGACCAGCGGTGCAGCCGGCAATGTCCTTTTTCTTGAGGACCCCATAAAGAATGCACCGACGATCATCGGCGACCTGGTAGCCATTTTTCCTGCCGCAGACGGTGTGTATGTTTTTGGCCCCACAGCCCAAATTACGTGGCTGAGTTTAGGCAACAATTTCTATTTTGCCCTGTTGGACGTCGGGATTGTCATCGAACTGCCGGGGCCCTCTAAAATCATTCTGCTGGGATCATTGAAGGCTCTAATTGTTTTCGGCAATAGTCTTAAAATGGTCTATATTCGTTTGGATTTTGTCGGTATTCTGGATTTCGAAAAAAAGATCCTTGAATTCGACGCCAGTCTGATCAACTCCATGGCCCTTGAAGTACTTCATATCACGGGTGATGCCGCATTTCGTACACACTGGGGCGAAAATCCCTATGCGCTGTTGTCTATAGGCGGGTTCCATCCGAATTTTGATCCTGCACCGATCATCGTTCCGGAAATGACGCGTGTGGCACTGACGCAATCGCCCGGATTTTTCGGTACTGGGGTACATCTGCGTTTTGAAGCCTACCTTGCGGTAACGACCAACACTTTTCAGGTAGGTGCCGCCATCGAAATCGGGTGGAAGTTCGGTCCTTTTAATGCCATAGGCTTTATTTCATTTGATGCGCTAATCCAGTTTTCGCCATTTCATTTCGAAATTGCATTTCGCGCCGGCGTCCGGCTAAGGTGGAATGCGGTTACACTGGCCGGCATACGCCTGGAAGGTGTGATCGAGGGGCCGGGACCCGTAAAAATTACCGGCCGGGCGTGCATAGAGATTCTATTTTTTGACATTTGCGCCAAAGGAAGTATTACTTTCGGCAGCGACAGCGCGCCTTCCATCACACCGGTTGCAAGTCTGGTCTCGGCGCTTGCCGGAGAACTCGACGAACCGAGCAATTTAGAAGCCTTCGGCGGCGATGATCAACTGGTCACGTTGTCGGCACCACCGGCAGATACCGGCACCGTGCTCGTCTCGCCGGTTGGTCAACTGGTTTGGCGGGAAACCCGAGCGCCTTTCAATGTTATTCTAGACCGGTTTGAGAGCGTACCGCTAACAACCCCGCAAGCCGTGGTGGTCAGCTCTCCCCACGAACAAGCTGTCTTCAAGGACTGGTTCAGTGCGGGTCAATCCATGGATCTCACAGATGCGGAAGCACTGAATCGCGCCGCGTTCGAACGAATGCAGGCCGGCATTCGTCTGGGATTTGACGGTGAAGATGCCGATGACCTCCAGCATAGATCCGTCGATATGCTGACGATCAAACTGCCCCAAAACATAAAACTTGCGCTTTCATTTATTCTTCATCCAAGCGTAATATCTGATGCCGTTATGGCGCGAGGCGCAAAGGTCGAAGCCAAACCCATGACAGCCCAAGTCACTTCAGTAGATGAGACCTGGACGGTCCATGCGAATCAAGGCGGTATCCTGCACACAAATTTGACGCAAACCGATGCCCACCAACGCGCGCGTTATGAAGGCGGCGTTGCCGTTCCTGAAGATGATTCGGTTGAGATCGGAGGATTCTAATGGTTGAATTAAAATTCATTTCTTGGCAGCGATCAGGGATATATTCCTTAACCACTGCGATGAGCGGCGGCCGTATCAGCGGACAGTTGCCCATCACGATCAGCGATCGAAGCGACCCCTCCGATACAGAGACCCGCACCGTCAGTTTCCAGGTTTTGGGCCCACCGGATGTCAAAGGGTTGGACCGAAAAGCCATCGCCAAGGTGACGCCGCCGCCGTCCACACCGGATGCGGATACCGACAAATGCCCCCATGTGGAGTTCACGGCAGTGGATCTACCTTGGCGCTACACGCCGTTTAACGCCGCAGGCAGTATTTTAAGACCATGGCTGGTACTGGTTGTCGGGACGGAAAGCGAAATAACCATCACGCCGTCAGGCAATGTGGTTTTGGACCAAAATGTTCTGGCAGATCACAATCTGTCTGATTCGGCCCGATGGGCGCACGTTGACAGAACGGAAGCGCGCGTGGCCGCGCGAATTCTGTCGCCGCGCGTTTTGCTGCCGAATCTGAATTATATTGCTGCGCTCATACCTGCTTTTAAACCGGATGGCAGTGATTCATGGGGTACGAACCCGACCCAGTCGGAAACTCTCGGATTGTTTTACCATTGGAAATTCTCCACCGGATCCGGCGGCGATTTTGTGAGTCTTGCCGGTGAATTGAAACCGCAATTGGCCGATCCGGCGCTGGGAAGAGCAGACCTCGATTACGATCGGGTGAATCCGATGCAAATATTGAGCATTCGGGGTGCACTTGCACCGATCAGCGGTACGGATGCCGCTCTGCCGGCGTCTGTGACCTCCGATGTACAAATGCTTCGCTCGCCATTGCAGGATGAGCGCGGCAGGCCTGTTGTAACGTTACCGATATACGGCGCTTCCTACACAAAAGATGCGGAAACGACTTTATGGGGGCAAAGTCTGAACAATGATCCCCGCCATCGCACCGCGGCCGGCCTTGGCGTGTCGGCAGGAATTAAACTGCAAGAAATTATCACGGCGTCTGCCACAGAACAATCAGGCGGTGTCGATATTGCGTCGCAACGCATCCGATCCCTGACCATGGGGCGGCTGGCCGCCAGTAGCCTGTGGAAACGTCATTTGCCCACCGATCCATTGCACCGCCTGCAGATATTCGGCCCGTCCATGCGCAGAATCGTTACCCGTGACGGTACCGTGCATCATCAGATCGACAAACCAATTCATGCCATGCCGGCGAGCCTATTTTCAGGAGCAGCCCGGCGGATTTTGCGTCCGGGCCCGGCGCGTACGACCTTGACAAAACCGGGTGCAATCCATCCTCGCCTTGTTTTAGAGTCGGCCAATCGATGTCCCAAAGTGCCGGATCGAGCGCCCCAAGGTCTTCCGCACCCGGATCCTAAAGGACAAATCGAAAAACGGATGGCAATGGCGGTCAAAACCAAAGAACTGGCCGCCCAGGCGCTGCTGGATTACCTCAGGAAACTCGATCTCAGCGGATTCAGTCAACAGGCGCAGCGCATGATCAAGGAATTGGTCAAACGGCTGGAACAACAATATGCGACCACCAAGCGCTTACCATATACCGCCATCAGCCAATTGATCGATTTTCTTACGGCAAAAAAAAGACCCGACGACGAAGAAATTGCCAGAATTATAAAGACTTTTGACGATACGCCGGATGACGATTCGATTCTCGCTTTGATCGATACCTTGCTTACAGAACCGCCCTATCGGCCATGCAGGCTCATTGACCTGGACATGCTGTCCAAATCCTTAAGCGATGCGATAGATCCAACGGCGGAAAACGCTTTCATGGTGACCCGTGTGCTCGGGACCCTTTCAGGGTTGGATGCCAAACCCCTCGCACCTCCGCGCTTCTGTCCGCGAATGGACTTGCCTTTGTGGCAATATCTGCGCGATGAAGCGCCCGACTGGTTGCTTCCGGGCGTCGGCCAACTTGAAGACAATGTTGTCGTCGCTGTTACAACGAACCCCGGCTTTATCGATGCATTTTTGGTCGGCATCAACACACAGGCATTGGCCGAACTGCTATGGCGAAACGTCGCCGTCAATTCCCTTTGCACGCTCTTCAGAATTTTCTGGGATCGTATCAATGCGACCTTAAACCTGCGTGAAGACGACATCATTGGGATCGCGGACTGGCCGACGAATTCCGAACTGGGTGCGACGAACCATCAGGCACCCTCCGAATCCAGCCGTGATTTGGTGGTTGTTTTTAAAGGTTCTTTATTTCATCGCTATCCAGAGACGCTGATTTACCTAGCACCGGCCCACCCTGACGCAACCGGTGATCCCGATTGGGACCAAAACCCGCAGCTTGACCAGCGGCTTTACCCGGTTTTCCAGGGCAAAGTAGGTGAAGATGCGGTTTTTTTCGGCTTCGATATCGAGCCCAATGACGCGCGAGATCATTGGGTGGTTTTGGAGGAACCGCCGCCTGGCTTCAGGTTCCGTAATAAACCGCATCAAAGTTGGGACAACCAGAGGATAAATGAGTTTAATAACGCACCCGATGGCGCGCGGTTTGCGCTGGCCGCCTTTCATGACCCGACCCGTGTACTTATCCGCGGCAGCGCTCTTATAAGGGAGGTGAACCCTTGATTCTATCTTTGGCAAAAAGACGAGCGGCACTCTCCGAGCTGGAGTCGACTGAGCGCGATACGATTAATACGCTGATCCTGACGCTGCGACGCGCACCGGTTTGGTACCGCCCGGGTATGGCCACCGAAAATTTAAACGCGGAAATGCTAGAAGTCGCCAAAAAGCTGGAGGCCGGCAATAAACAGCTTAATTCAAGCCAAAACACTTTGAATCGCATTCTACGTGAAATTCGACTGATCGATCTCGGCCGTGTAGACCTGGATAAGGCACATAAGGCAGCCCTGAAATGGCTGAATTCGGTGCGCGATGCCGATCAATTTGCGCGCGAATTAAAGCGTGATCCCATGGTAGACGCAGTGCCGCCAGTAGCGCGTTTCGGCCGGAATCTCATTTTGGCCATCTTAAAATATCGCGATGCACAGGGCCGACAGGGGGTCAAGGATCTGAACGATCTTCTGCAAGTCCGGGGTGTTACGAAAAATCACATTGCACACATCTTATACACCGGACTGCAAATCATACTGCAACCTGCGCCGGTACCGCCACAGAAACCATTGATCGGGGTGATGCTGCCAGCGCGCCTGGAAACCCGGTTTGACGCTCCTGGGGCAGGCCGTAATCATTGGCATATGCGTCTGCGCATCATACCCGACGAACCATGGTTTGACAGGCATGACCCCCTACCTGAAGCCGCTGAACTGGACAGTGTTGAGCAACTCTGGAACCTGGTGGGCAATGACGGCCTCGACTCCGACAAAGGCCGTATCGCCTGGCAGTCATTTGTTAAACTGCACGGAGGCGGGCGGGCTGCCTGGCTGGCAAGAACGTTTCCTCCCAAACCGGCCGACGATTCGTCATCCGGAGCGTTCACCATCGACAGACCGGCGACTTTGCGTGAAACCGCACGATTCAGTGAAATCCGGGATGTTCCGAACAGGCTGGAAGTCTGGTTGAAAAGACAGGGCCAGGCTGTTACGCGCACGGCGGTTTTGCAGGTTCGCAGTAATCAGTTGAAGCTTGAACCTGCCGATCCAACCGATCCGTCCGACCGTCGCTGGTGGTCGTCCTTTACGGAAGCAGTGCAGGTCGGCCTGGGCGCTGATATCGATATCGGAGCGTCGACGCCGAGCGACATCGAAGCGATTTTTGTGGTCGGATTAGGCTCCCAATCGCCGGAAGGCCTTTTTCAGGCCCATCGCGACGCCGGTAGATTATCCGTATTGACACCGGGACAAGCCACCAATACGGTGGAGGGAGAAGCTGCTGTACCTGTCAACGGCGCCCCCGACACCTGGCGCGATTTGGTCATGACCCCGAATGCGGGCCAACAACAGGCCTATCGCATCAGTCGAGCATTGACGAACAAATCCTCGGCACTAACGCCTCTGCCGGGCGGCGATTACGATGATTTTACCCCCGGCCAGTCAATGATAGCCGCATTATGGCCGGCGCTTTGGGGGCATGCATTTAAGGACATATGGCGATGGCCAAGCATAGATGATACCGGCTTATGGGCAGGGCAATATCTCAATCCTTACGGCCCGCTGCCACCCATTCGAATCGGCAGTCAACCTTACGGGCTGTTGCCAGCAACCTCCTTGGCACTATGGAAGGCCGATCAGAACGATCCTTTTCTGGAAGCCAAAGTAATAGGAAAACTGGATGATTTGAGGCAAAGATGGGTCCGGCAGGCCCAAGCTTCGGGTAATGTCCTTGACGCCGATACCGATCGGCTGCTGACGCTTTTGGGGCGAACGGGGACATCAAACAGCTATGCATACCGCAAGATGACTTCCGATGAAGTACTGCTTGCGATCCTCAGGAGTCTGGACGAGTTTTATGCGCCGGATGACTTAATCCGAGCCTGGCGGAACAGCGCCAAAAAAGTATTGGAAGTTTCCCCGGAGCCGAAACGCCGCTATTTTGCCCTTGGCTGGCCCCAGGACCTCGAACTTGCATTGATTATGCCCACAAATCTCCCTGAAGGAATGTCGTTTGAGCAAGTCATCAAAACGATCGTCCATATGGGACCCGGTGCATTGACTTACCCCGGCGGTCTGAAAGACATCTTTAGAGGTACCCTGCCGAACAGCCTGTTTATACGATTACTGATTTACGTGATGGTTCGTACGGGGGCTGACGTGGCACTAGCGGCCAAGAAGTTGCCGCCGGAATTGGAATCTGTGTATCGTGATGCCGCCCAACCGTCGAATCTCGCCTTGCGCGCGCGTCAGATGAACCCGCAAGATCTGAACCAACCCACCAATGAAGCCATGATCTACCGCATTGTCAGAGACTCGGCGCTGAAATTGACCCAATTTCCGGTCGATGTGCTCGATCGGCATATGAAAGCCGCCATTGACACGGCATCACATCGTATCGATCCTTGGATAACCGGTATCGCTTGGCGCCGGCTCGATAATTTGCTGGATGAGGGCGCCAAACCGCGGCTCGGCCTATACGGTTGGGTGGATCGTCCGTTTTTCGGCAATCCCGGACCGACAAAGGGCGGGCTGCTCCATGCCCCTTCACATCAACAAGCCATCACGGCCGCCATCCTTCGGGACAAGGCCATTCATGATCCCGATGCCGATCGCTGGCACATGGATCTTTCATCCGATCGCGTCCGAAAAGCAGATCGTTTGGGCCAGGAAGTTCGTCTCGGCGCCCATATAAGCGAGGCATTGGGTCGGGAAATAGAGCGCATCGCCGGAAGCAAAGGGACTGTTGATGCGCTCCGGCAACAATTCCCGCTAAGAACGGGCGAAGAAAAACGTGTCTGCGACGGGCAGGCGGTATTGGCGGCCCAGCCTTCGGATTTGCCATTGAACGCTGCACAACTTGCGGCCCTCGATGAATTACGATCGGTTCTGGATACATATGGAGACTTACTGGTCGGAGAGGCCGTATACCATGTGGTGTCCGGACGGGCCGACATTGCCGGAGCGGCCATGGATGCCGCTGCAGGCCTTCAGTCGCCCCCCAATCTGGAATTCATTCAAACCCCCCGTCCCGGCCGGGCTATACACAATTCCGTTGCGATTGTTTTACCGCTCCAGCAGGCCCCGGCCGTCGGCCCGAATTCCAGCCCTAGAGAAATCGCTGATCCGGCGGTCGCCGCGTTTCTGGTTCAAATGATCGGCACAGCGAACTCCAACAAATGGCAATGGCAGGTGAGCACACCCGAAACCGGCGTTATCGATGTAACGCTGGCAAGCATAGGCCTGACACCTGTGGACGCAGTGGGGCTGTCATTAAAGGACATAGAGGATGCGATTCTTGCCCATCAGCCAGCCGGCGCCGTGATAACCAATAAGACCGGTTCACAGAGCCATGTCCTGGCAGGACGCCTGATGAACGCCATCGGGTGCAAGCCCGCAGTACCAAGCGATTTCTCAGATCAGCCCATGGACGACGAACCCGTAAGGCAGGAGTTAATTCAACGATACCAGCGACTGCGACAAGCGGCTGGCCAGTTGATGGCGCTTTTGAACACCGCCATGGTGCCTTCCGCAAGTGATACGGAGAGAAAAAATGCATTACGTTTGGTCCGACAATGGGGGATAATTCCGCTGGCCACCGGACTGGCGGACATTACCTTACAAGCACAGGTCGCCAATGCCAAAGATGCTTTCCAGCAGCGTCTGGACGCAACGCCGACGTCGATGGACGTCTCCGGACTGACCCACGAAGATCTCGCGCGCACTATAGCCGAGTTGGCCGCCACGGAAGGAAGATTATGCATCACCGGTATTGTTGACATTGGAGGACTTGAGACGCTGATCTCCGAATCCAAAAACCCCGCCACCGGATTAAACCTTTTGGATGAAAAATGGCTCAATGTCGCAGCGGTCGTTCGCGAGCCCATGTCACGACTGGAGCTTTTTCAATTGGAAGCCGCTCTGGAACCCGGCTTAACCCCATTGGCGGCATGGACAAACCGTCCCGGCGATCCCTGGCAGATAAACGTCACCGCCGACGCCGAAGGTAACTTCCCATCCACGCGGCTAATGGCATTTTATGGACCGGGCGGCGTCCTGGACATCAATCCGGACACAGACCCGACAACATTTAGCGTCGGTCTAATTGATGTCTGGAGCGAAACCATACCGGAACTTGAACAAATGACAACGGCCGCATTTGGATTCAATGCGCCCAGCGCCAGGGCACCCCAAGCCATTCTTCTCGCGGCACCCCCGGATGTAGACAAGCCGCTGGACACGGAAACCCTGGTAACGATCCTTGAAGAAACAAAGGCATTGGCGATGGCACGCTCCGTGTCACCGGCCGATGTTCAAGCTTATGGCGCAGCCATGCCAAGCATGATGCTGCCGGCGGATGCTGTTGATTTAAAAGTTTAAGGAGCATCGCATGTTTTTTAAATACGATCATTACAACCGCCTGGAGGTCGCCCAGCCGTATTCGGATCTTGGGAAAGGATTCCGGGCCAAAATACACGACCCTGCCTGGTTTTTGGCCATGCAATGGTTAATGGGAGAATTTCAGGGTGAGAACGCCGTATCACCGGTACAGGTGGCGTATCGCATCAGCGAGGATTTAATAGCGCCCATGGATGGTAATATTTTTTATGATCCGCAAAACACTCCCCCGGAGGCCATCGTGGAATCCGAAACAGGCGATTGGTGGACGCCCGGGCGTCGTGTACGTATCGGGATAGAAGCTGCAGTCTTTTTGCCGTCATTGGATCAAGCCGATCAAAACTTGCTACTGGCCGATCTGCCGGCACCTTACCATCATCTTAACGGGAGGGGCTATGACGGTCACCGCGTCTATGAACGGCGTACGGAACTCGGGTTGGCAGGCAATGCCATATTCTACGAGGTGCCGGAAAAAGAACCTGTAGATCTTTGGGATCCGGCGGAACTGATTTACGATGCCGACTTTATCTGCAACGGTATCAATTTACATATGCAGCGGCACAGCGGCGGACATGTTGACTGGTATTCAGTGGATGCCGACAAACAACTCGCCGTACCGTCGCCTTTGCCCAAACCCAGCGAGGTGACGGCAACGCGTTTGCAATATCCGGGTTCTCCGAATCCGCGATGGTGGGAAATTGAGGATGTAAAGGTCGATATCGCAGGATTTCCACCGGATAGAAGTCATTTTGCTACGATGCTTTTAATCGACCTGATAGCATCCCACTCTGATGATTGGTTTACGTTTCCGATTCTCGCCAAGGCCGGAAACACCGTAACTCTATATGAAGTGCAAGTTACGGATTCGTTTGGCGACAAATGGACGATCACGCCGCCGGCCGACTGGAGCCTCTTCCGCGTCAAGGGACTTGCGGACACGTCGCTTGTCGTATGGCCGACGGTGACAACGCCGCTGGCAGGAACCGTCTTGGAAGAAGTCATGTTTGGCATCGATGAAGATTCCAATCTCATGATCGCGGTAGAACGTCGATTGAATGGGCGGGATGTGCCGACACCTGCACATGGTGCGGCTGAAGAAGGAGGTGACACATCCGGACATGTGGACGCATCCCAACGGAAAAAATATCGGTATCGTCCAAGCACATTAGTTGAACCCTTCTGGCATCCGTATATCATATCGGAAATCAGGGACACGCGCTATTTTATACAAGGGCGCTTGGCGGATTTGAGTGCCGATCCTCCGGAATTGATGCCGGCGCCGACAGCGAATCTGCTGTTTGATTCGGAGGCCGGCCCGACCGATCCGGTACATAAAGTGGTTCCTTCCACAATTCCACCGCTGGGTATAAAAGTCGAAAGACGATGGATGCTCGCTCGTCGAACGGATAGGACGCCGGTCTTATGGATTCAGCGTCGAAGGGAGCCGATAATTACACCGCCTGCACTAAAATTACGTTTCGATGTGGCAGAAGAAAAAGAAGCACTTAAAACAGCCTGATCCATCCGTACCGGAGATCGCACTATCGCAGCTCTTCTTGCTTTATGGATCCTTGGATCATGATAGCTGGGAGAAAAGACCGGCTGGCAATGCGTTTTTGAAACTGCTGATCCAATTCGCTTCTCAAGATCCGTCTGAACGATCGCCAAAATCCATCACCATATGCACATCGCCGCCTTCGCCCCTGATGACCTCGGCATGCGGGTATCTCTTTTTGAAGACGTGAATCATCCCGGTATTTTCTGCCAGTACATCCGCAACAAAACCTTTGTATCCATTTTCGCCAGCAACGGATTCAAGGGCTTCAAGAAGCTTGGATCCTACTCCCATTCCCTGGAAATCCTCGCGAACCACCAAAGCCACTTCCACTTTATCCGGTGCCATGGTTTCGTCTCTGGCGTAGGAACCCACGGCGATCATATCCTTTCGTCCCTTTTGTGATATGATACCCACCAGGGATATGTTTTTTCTGTAGTCCACACTTGCCCAGTGCTGTTGAGCCGTTTCATGGGAGAAGGTTCTCTGGTGATGAAAAAACCTGTAGTAAATCGTATCTTCCTGCAGGGAATAGAAAAATGTTCTGTAGCCGAATTCATCGGAAGGCATCAGCGGCCGGAACTCAATCGTTCTTCCATCTTTTAGTTGAAAAGTGGTTCTATAACCTTCGAGAAAAATGAGATCGTCTTGATGCGGGGGCAGCTGATCTTGGAAAATGTAATGATGTTTCTTGGCTGCTTGAATCAATTCTTCCCGGAATTTGGGATGAGCGATCTGGGCGAGTTCGATCACGCGCTGGTAGATGCTCTTCCCATGTAATTCCGCGATGCCGTATTCCGTGACAACGAAGTTGATATCGCCACGAGTGGTGGCAACTCCCGCTCCTTCGCTGAGATGCGATACGATCCGCGATACCTTTCCGTTCTGCGCGGTGGACGGAAGTGCGATGATGGAAAATCCTCCTTTGGACATGGCGCTGCCCCGGAGGAAATCCACTTGATCTCCAATGCCGCTGAAAAAGACATACCCCATTGAATCCGAACAGACCTGCCCGGTGAGGTCCACTTCAAGGGCCGAGCTTATCGAGACGAGATTGTCGTTTCGAGCGATAACCGCAGGATCGTTGACGAAGTCGGAGCTTCGAAAGTAGAACATGGGGTTTTCGTGAACATAATCGTATATCTTCTCGGATCCCATGCACAGTGACGCGACAACTCTACCGGGCAAGAGACTCTTTTTCTTGTTGGTAATGATCTTTTTCTCGAATAGGGGCAGAAAAGCATCCGTAATCAATTGCGTGTGAATCCCCAGCTCCTTTTTACCGTCCAAGTACCGGAGGATGGTATACGGAAGCTGACCGAACCCGATCTGAAGGGTTGCCCCGTCGGATACGAGCTGGGAAACATAATGTCCGATCCTCTCGGCGACCCGGCTTTCCGTAATTCTCGGTAGATTGACGTGAAGCGGTTCATCATGCAAAACCAGATAGTCGACCTGATCGACATGGACGATACTATCCCCCCATGTTCGCGGCATCCTGGAGTTGACCTGAGCGATGACCAGCCTGGCATTTTCCATTCCCGCTCTGGTGATGTCCACGGAAACCCCCATGCTGCAGTGTCCGAATCGATCGGGGGGACTCACCTGAATTAGGGCGACATCCAGACCGATGCGCTTTTCGTTGAACATACCCGGAATCTGAGACAAATAGGCCGGAATGTAATCCACTTTTCCTTCGAACGCCGCCTTGCGCATATAGTAGCTGATAAAAAACAGCTTAAGGGAAAAACGATCGAGAAAAGTGTCATCCTCTAAGTACTCGGCAATGGTTTCAGAAAGCATTTGATAGATCACAATATCCTGAAGCGTTTCATCCTGTGCCATGGCCCGGATCAAGGACTGAGGTTCCCCGCAGCCGGTGCCGATGAAGACGCGACTTCCCCGCCGGATTTTGGAGACGGCATTCGTGGCGGTCACAATTTTTTTGGGGCAATACGTGTTCAGCCAATCAATGTAGCCGGGGAAATTCTCCATATCTCTTCTATATTCTCACATTCGATCTGTTCGTACATTCTTGAGACCGGAAAACCTTCAAACGTTAAAGGGGAGCTTGTTCCAAAACGCGGTCCCAGCCAATGAGACGGTTTTCCAACCACACACGGGTGAATGTTTGGTGAATGTCAAATGGGGCGGTCAGACTTTCTTTTTCAAGACGAACCAGGCGAAAATTCCCATGGTGTCGGGTAGACCGGAGGGATCTCACCTCCAGTCCCCCTCAGAACCGTACGTGAACCTCTCGATTCATACGGCTCCTGCCAGCCATACTCTTGAAACCTCTCAGCTTCAAGCCGACGCTGAAAGAAAT
>Ga0315540_10001599_pt1 | contig 12905 bp, 11 predicted proteins | sample SalMarSW160110MG_FD_203677 | JGI IMG/M metagenome (GOLD analysis project Ga0315540, IMG submission 203677) | Salt marsh sediment microbial communities from the Plum Island Ecosystem LTER, Massachusetts, United States - Salt Marsh Sediment SW1601-10 ... | reverse complement strand
GCACGAGCGTCGCGCAGGCGCTGATACGTGGTCACGATCGGCGTCAGCTGAGCCTGCTCACGTCCCAGTTCGCGCGCCCGGGACGGGTCGCCAGCCACCTCCGGCCGAGCCCACTCCGCCTCGATCTCGTTCAGCCGCTGTTCGAGCGCGTCGAGGCGTTGGTCGAGCCCGGCGTGCCCGTCGCTCATCGGACCAGTTGGTCGGACGCCGGGTCGGCCTCTCTCGCGGCAGTTACGGGCTCGGGATCAAGCCTCGCCGTCGGCGCCTGTTCGGCCAGGTGGCGGCGCGGTGGGTCGTAGCTGCCACTCGGTGCCGTCTCACCGTTCGCCGCGAGGGCTTCCTGCATGGAGGCGATCGCGACCTCGATCATCGAATCTTCCGGCTGGCGCGTCGTGATCGACTGCAGCCAGATACCGGGCAGGAAGAGCCAGCGAATCCACCAGCGCTCCCGATAGCGTGCCCCGATGCGCAGTAGTTCGTAAGCGAGCGACGCAATGACGGGGATCAGCAGGATGCGCCCGACGATGGCCACGACCAGGCTCTGCCCGGCGAGCAGGCTGAACATCAGGATGCTCAGGATGATGAAGATGACCAGGAACTCCGTGCCGCAGCGTGGGTGAGCAGTCGGATAGCCGCGCACGTGCTCGACATCAAGTGGATCGTCGTGCTCGAGGGCATGGATGGTCATGTGCTCGGCACCGTGGTACTGAAACGTGCGCCGGATCTCCGCCGAACGACTGACCAACAAGAGGTAGCCGACAAAGACCACGACGCGGATCAACCCCTCGAGCAGATGCTGCACGAGCGCCTGGCTGTTGGCCAGCGCGGATGTCGTCGCGCCAGCTACGAAGAGCGGCAGGAGCACAAACAACCCGACCGCCAGGACGAGCGTTATCACCAATGTCAGCGCCATGGCGCCGCGACCCAGTTCGGCGCCATCGGCCTGCGCCTGCACGGAACCAGAGCGCATCAGCCAACGCGTGCCAACGACCAGCGTCTCATAGAGCACGACCAGGCCACGGAAGAACGGCGCCCGCGCGAACCGGTTGCGGTGGAGGATCGAGTCCAGCTGCTCCTGCGCGCCGACTATCGAGCCGTCGGGATGGCGCATCGCCACGCCCAGCGCGAAACGGCCGCGCATCAGCACGCCCTCGAGCAGCGCCTGGCCACCGAAGTCGCTTCGTGCCATCAGCCGAGTCTAGGGACTACCGATGCGGCCGCCCACCCCTCGAACACGCCTCGATGCCCGCCGAGTGGGCTAAAGCCGTGCAGACCGCTCGAGGCGCTTCTGGAAGCGTTCGACCTGACCGGCTGTGTCGACGATCGTCTGCTTGCCCGTGAAGAACGGGTGACAGTTGGAGCAGATGTCGACGCGCAGGTTTGGCTGGGTCGAACCGACCTCGAAGGTCGTATGGCATGAACCACACACCACCGTCGCGTGGTGATACTTCGGGTGGATGTCCGGCTTCATGCGGCGTCTCCCGCGCCGGTCGCGACCGGTTGCTCGGTCACCACGCGAACGCGCTTCTTGTCTTTGCGTTCGTGCTCGAACTTCACGCGTCCGTCAACCGTTGCGAACACGGTGTAGTCACGGCCCAGATTGGTGCCCGGACCGGCCAGGAACGTCATGCCGCGCTGGCGGACGATGATCGAGCCAGCAGACACGAGCTGCCCGTCGCCGGCCTTTACGCCCAGCCGCTGGCCGACGCTGTCGCGCCCATTCTTCGAGCTGGAACCAGCCTTCTTATGTGCCATCAGGAATCCTTCTTCGTGCTCTTGCTGCCGCGCGTCGATCGAGTCGCTTTTGGTTTCTCGGCGGGAGTTTCTGCGTTGCCTGGGCCCTCGGCACCCTGATCAGCGGTCTTGGCACTCTTGGTCGAGGTGGCGCCCTTGGCTGCCCGACTCCCGCTGGCCCCTCGGGTTCGGCTGGTCGCCTTGGCGGCCGGCTTGGGCTCAGGCGCCGACTGATCGGACGTGTCGGGCGCTGCCTTTGCCGTGGCTGCCTTTGCCGTGGCTGCCTTTGCCGTGGCTGCCTTTGCCGTGGCTGCCTTGGTGGTCCGCTTGCGCTTCCCAGTGGCGGACTCGCTCTTCGTCTCCGTTGCCTCCGCGTCTGCTGCCAGCTTGCTTGCCAACGCCTGATCGGCGGCAGCCTTGCGCTCCGCCTCGGCGAGGGCGTCGCGTTGCGCCTTCGCCTGGCGCTGGGCTTGAGCACCCGCCTGCTGCGCCGCACTGCGGCCGTCAAGCTGGATGTCTGCGACGCGCAACACGGTCAGTTCCTGCCGGTGTCCCTGCTTCGCGCGGTGGCGCGCCTTGGGCCGGTACTTGAAGATGACCAGTTTCTTGCCCCGATCCTGACGAACGACTTGCGCGGTGACCGTCGCCTTGGCCACGACCGGGGTACCGATATGCGCCGCTTCTCCGTCGGCGACCAGCAGGACGCGATCGAAAGTGACCGAATCGCCCGGGTTGCCCGGCAGGCGCTCGACCGCAAGCTCAGTGCCAAGTTCGACGCGGTATTGCTTGCCACCCGTTTCGATTACTGCGTACATGCGTTCTCCACGCGGCGCGCGCTGCACGCCTGCTGTATTTCGTGACGCTGGTTGTCACCCGGCGCGGCAGTCGCCGCGGCGCTGGGCGCGACTGCGAAGGATAGCACGAGCCACGGTATTTGCGCAGGAACAAATGTGAACGGATGTTCTATCTGCTGTCGCTGGCTGCACCGCCCTACCAGGGCGCCCGCGAGACGTGCATGTGAATGCTCTGCAGCACGCCCAGGGCAATGGCCGTACTGATCAGCGATGCACCGCCGTGGGTGATGAAGGGCAGCGGGATACCGGTCACCGGCATGATCCCTGAAACCATGCCGGCATTGACCAGCAGCTGGAAGACGAGCATCGCCGTGACCCCTCCGGCAAACGCGACTCCGAAGACGCTGTCCGACCGCCATCCGACCAGCAGCACGCGCCAGATCAGGCCGATGAACAAGAGGAACACCACCAGGCCGCCGACGAAGCCCAGTTGCTCCAGCAGCCCCGCAAAGGCGAAGTCTGTTGACTGCACTGGCAGGAGGTTGGCTGCGGATTGAGTTCCGTTGGTCAGCCCTTTGCCGAAAATGCCTCCGGAGCCCACGGCGATCTGCGACTGGATGACCTGGTAGCCGGCTCCCTGAGGGTCGGAGGACGGATCGAAGAACGACAGGATCCGCTGGCGCTGGTAGTCCTGCAGGACCGCCCAGATGACCGGCAGCGCCGAAACTGCGGCTGCCGCCGCGATTGTCAGCCAGCGCAGGCTGGCCCCGCACAGGAACAGAGCGCCCACAAGGATCGCGCCGAAGACCAACGAGGTGCCCAGATCGGGCTGAATCATTACCAGCACAAATGGCGGTGCCGTCAACAGACCTGCGCCGATCAGGGTCGACAGGTTGCCGAGCTTGTCCTGCCGTGCGGCGAGGTATGCGGCCAGCACGGCGATCATGAGCACCTTCGAGATCTCCGAGAACTGGAACTGAAGGCCAAGGATGGTCACCCAGCGCTGGACGCCACCGATGCCGGTGCCCACGGCCAGAGTGACGAGGAGCAGCCCGATGTTGACGAGGTACAGGAGCCACGAGAAGGTGCGTAGCCAGCGATAGTCGAAGGCGGCCGCCAGGCTGAATGCGACGATGGCCACTGCGAACCAGATCAGCCCGCGCGCGAACGTCGAGCCGGGCTGTAGCGCACCGTCCGGACTGTTGGTCCAGGCCATGACCAGGCCGATGATCCCCAACGCCAGGGCGTAGAACGCGAGCTGAACGTCGAATTCGTGCCACGAGCCCGTCTGCGGCCTGGTAACCAGCGCGGTTGGCTGCGAGCGCTCGACGCGCATCACGCTCACTGATCAGTGCCCCGCGTATTCGAAGCCTGCCTGGAGCAGATCGGGTCGGGTCAGGTCGATGCCCAGGTGGTAGTGCTCTTGCAGGAAGTACTTGACGATCTCGACGGCGGCATTGCCGCGTGTGTTCGACGCGTAGGCGAAACACAGGATCGCCAGCTGCGAGTTGGTGGCGCTTGCATCGAATGGTGCGTTGGGTGGATTTGGAACATAGCCAACGAACCACGTGTGGTACGGGAGGTGGCCGTTGGCATCGCGCGTCCCGAACTCGGCCGTACCGGTCTTGCCAGCGATGGCGATCGGTTCGTCGGTCAGGTTCAGCGTCGTCGTTCGGCTGGTAACCACGTCTCGAGCGGCCTGGCGCATGATCTCGAGCACGCTTGGCGAGACTCCGACCTGGGCGAGAACCTTCGGCTGGAAGTCCTGCACCACAGACCCGTCGGGTGCCAGCACCCGGTTCACCACCTGGGGCTCATAGAGCGTGCCCCCGTTGGCGAGGGCCGCATAGGCGTTGAGTAGCTGCAGTGGAGTGACCGCGTCGTAGCCCTGGCCAATACCCGCCTGATAGACCTCGCCGGGATATATCGGTTGGTTGAAGACGCTTTCCTTCCACGCGTTGGTGGGCACGATGCCCGGTACCTCGCCGGGCAGGTCGATGCCTGTGCGCGCACCGAATCCCCACTGCTGCGCCCATTGGGCCAGCCGGTCAATGCCCAGGTCGCCGGCAAGCTGGTAGAAGAAGGTGTCGCTCGAGTGGGCGAACCCCTGATAGATGTCCTGCAGGCCGAAACCCTTCCGATTCCAGTCGTAGTACTTGTAAGAGCCGATCTCCAGGTAGCCCGCCGTCTGCAGTTGCGTGGTGTCGGTGATGATGCCGTCCATCAACGCCCCCGAGCCGGTAACCAGCTTGTAGGTGGATCCAGGAGGGAACTGGTCGCCGATCGCCCAGTTGATCAGCGGGTGATTGGGATCGTCGAGGAGTGCCTGGTAGTCGGCCGATGAGATGCCCAGCGCGAACTGGTTGTCGTCGTAGGTGGGCAGCGACACCATGGCCAGGATCTGGCCGTTCTGCGGGTTCATGACGATCATGACCGCGCGTTGCAGGTGAACGTAGTTGAGAGCCCAGTCGATCGAGTCCAGAACCTCCTGCTGGGTCTGGACATCGAGCGTCAACTCGAGCGAGTCGCCGGCCTGCGGCTCCTGGGTTACCTGGACCGTGCGGATGATCCGGCCCGAGGCATCACGCTCGACCTGCTGCTGACCGTTGACGCCGCGCAGCTCGCTCTCGTAGCTCTCTTCGACACCAGCACGCCCGAGCTCGTCGCCGCTCTGATATCCCAGGCCGGACAGGTCAGCCAGCTCCGATGCTGAAACCTGCCCGTTGTAGCCGATCACGTCGGCCATCAGGGAGCCATATTCATATTCGCGTCGCTCATCGACAGTCACCGCCACGCCGGGCAGGTTTCTGCTGTCCTCGATCAGGATGCGGGCCACGTCGCTGGGAACGTCCGAGGCGATCTGCACCTGATCGAACTGCCGGTTGGCATAGCTGTCGAGCTGCTGGATGATCTGCGAAGACGGGATGTCGAGCAGCGTTGATAGCTCACCCACTACGGCATCGCGATTCGGGTACGGCAAGTCCGCTGGCCGAATGCGCACCACGTACGACGGCACGTTGATCGCGAGCGGCCGCCCCTCGCGGTCGTAGATCAGGCCACGCGCCGCCGGCAGCGCGACAGTGGCGCTCTGATTGGCCTCGGCCAAACCAGCGAAATAGCCGCCCTGCATCACCTGCAGATAGAAGAGTCGCGTCGTGAGCAGGCCGATGACGAGAACGAAGACCAGGCCAACGGCGGCGAAGCGGACGCCCAAGCGCGAGCGCGGGGGCTCCGGCCGGCCGAGCATCAGGTCGCTCATGAGCGGCTACCGCCGAGGCCAGCTACCACGGTGCTCGCTCGGCTGGCCCGAAGCGGCGCTCCAGGAGCGAGAAGATCGCCGCGACCGGCACTACCAGGATGGCGCTCATTACGCCCGCCACGATGATGCCGCCAGGGGACATCGAGAGGGGCGCGTTCTCGGTGAGCACAAGGACCAGCGTAAGCACAATCTCGTAGGCGACGGTCAGCGCGAAAGCCAGAGCGGCCAGTGAGAGCCGGCGGTTGCTGCCCAGAATCGAGCCCGACGCTGCTGCGAGACCCGTCATCAATACCAGGGTGAACGTTGCTGCTCCCAGCGGACGGCCGGGTACCAGCAGGTCCACGAGCAGGCCCCCCAGGAACGCCGCGACGAGCCCGTCGATCACGCCCATTGCGAGAGCGGCCGCTATCGCGCACACGAGCACGAGATCGGCCGTCGCGCCGGCGATCGGGATCTCGGACGCCACGGAGGTTTCGAGCAGTGCCGCGAGCAGTGCCGCGAGCGCTGCAAAGGGAATTGTCAAAGTCGGAACACCCAGGGGTCGGCAACAGCGGATGGGAGGATTGAGTCCGCGCGCCGGCCGAGTATAGGACGCCCGCGCCGCAGCCTCAGGTACGCCAGACGGCGCAGTCGCAACCACACCTCAGCAGGAGCTCCAGCTGTGCCGGCAGGGTTTCCCGCTTCCACTGCGACCATTTGCCGCGCTCGCTCGCTGCGATCGCGGGGTGCAAAGCGTCGTTTCACGTGAAACGACCGCGGAGCGCCCACCGCATGGTGTGACCCATCGGCGAACGACCGGGCAAAGTTGCCGGTAAGCGTGGCATGAGTGCCGGATAAGCGGCCACGAGCACACTGAGCGGGCTCGCCAGTTGAGCCACGATCGGGGGCGTTTCCGATAGAATCTATGGTCGTGGACGTGAACCGCCTCGGCTGTTGAGTGGGCGTCGTTATCGCCTGCGCGAACCAGAAGGGCGGCGTCGGCAAGACAACCACGGTCATCAACCTTTCGACGTACCTGGCGCTCGCCGAGCGACGCGTCTTGCTCATCGACCTCGATCCGCAGGGCAACGCGACCAGCGGGATGGGAATCCAGAAGGCGCCGCAGGCGTCGATCTACCCCGCCCTCCTCGATCGCGAATCTGCGGCAGATCTGGTGCAGCCCACGCAGATCGGCGGCCTGTGGATGATCCCCTCAGGCCAGGATCTGGCCGGCGCGGAGGTGGAACTGGTGGCGCTCGCACAGCGCGAACGTCGGCTGGACCGGGCGCTCGCCCTCGTGCGCTCGAGGTTCGACTTCATCCTGCTGGACTGCCCGCCGGCAGTGGGTCTGATCACTATCAACGCGCTGACCGCCGCCGATAGCGTGCTGGTGCCGATCCAATGCGAGTACTACGCCCTGGAGGGACTGAGTCAACTGCTGGCAACCATCGACCTGGTTCGCGACAACCTGAACCCGCGGCTGCGCCTCGGAGGCGTGCTCCTGACGATGTACGACGCTCGTACCACCCTCTCGGCCGATGTGGCCAAGGAGGTGCGCAGGCACCTGGGGTCAAACGTGTTCAACTCGATCATCCCGCGCAGCGTTCGGCTCGCCGAGGCCCCCAGCTACGGGCGGCCGATTGCCCGCTACAGTCCCGAGTCGCGCGGCGCGCAGGCCTACGACGCGCTCACGGGCGAAGTGCTCGCTCGCAACGGCATGCTGCAAGCCGCGACCCCCGAGCCGGTGGGAGCAAGCGCATGACCGGTGATCTCGGTCGCACCCAGGGGGGCCTCGGGCGCGGCCTGTCGGCGCTCATTCCCCAACGGGGCGAGTCCCCGGAGACAGCGGAACTGCCCATATCCGCCATTGAGCGCAATCCATACCAACCGCGTCATGGGCTTGAGCAGGCAGAGCTGGGACAGCTGTCGGCGAGCATCGCCGAACATGGCGTGCTTCAGCCGATCCTGGTCACCTCGGTCACGGGCGGCTATCGGCTGATCGCCGGAGAAAGGCGCCTGCGCGCTGCGGAGATGGCCGGCCTCACCCATATACCGGCTGTCGTGCGGAGCACCGACGAGGTTTCGCAACTGGCCCTGGCTCTAATCGAGAACCTGCAGCGTGCGGACCTGAACGCGCTCGAAGAAGCGCGCGCCTTCCGACAGCTCGTGGATGAATTCGGACTCAGTCCAGATGAGGTCGGGGCGCGCGTGGGCCGCGCCCGTTCAACCATTGCCAACAGCCTCCGTTTGCTTGATTTGGCGCCGGAGGTGCAGCAGGCACTCGCAGAAGGGAGTCTCACGGAGGGACACGCCCGTGCCATCGCCGGTCTCGAGAATGTCGAGGCCCAGCAGGAGGCTCTGGCGGCAGTCACATCGCGGGGACTTTCCGTGCGTCAGACAGAGGAACTCGTACGACGCATGCGCAAGGGCCGCGGGACCACGCGCCCCCAACCACAGCCATCAGCGGATGTCGAGCGGGTCGAGCAGGGCCTGCGCGAGGCGCTGGGGACCAAGGTGACCGTGAGCAGCGGACGCCGAGGTGGGCACATCAAGATCAACTACTACGACAACGACGACCTTGCGCGCCTATATGAGCGCCTGACAGGCGGTGGTGAATGAGCGACCCGGTGACCGGCGATAACCTCAGGACGGAGGCACCTCCCGGCAACGGCCGCGGGCGCGCGGCGCGCGCACGAGCTACAGGCGCGTATACCGCCGAGAGCATCCAGGTGCTCGAAGGCCTCGAGGCCGTCCGTCGACGGCCGGGGATGTACATCGGTTCGACCGATGCGCGCGGCCTGCACCAGCTGGTGTGGGAAGTGGTCGACAACTCGATTGACGAGGCGATGGCCGGGTTTGCCTCGTATATCGAGCTAACGCTCAGGAGCGATGGCAGCATCGTCAATCGCGACAACGGACGCGGCGTGCCCGTCGGCCGCCAGAAGCAGACGGGGCGTGATGCACTGGAAGTAGTGCACACCGTGCTGCACGCCGGCGGCAAGTTCGGCGGCGGTGGGTACAAGGTGTCCGGCGGGCTGCACGGCGTTGGTGTCAGCGTCGTGAATGCACTGTCCGAGTGGCTGTACGTCGAGACCGCGCGCGAGGGCAAAATCTGGCGCCAGGAGTACGCACGCGGCAAGCCGACGACCGCGGTCAAGGCGATCGGGCCGGCGAATGGGCGCGTCGGCACGCTGACGGCCTTCATGCCTGACAACACGGTCATGGAAACGCTGGACTGGAACTTCGAGACGATCAGTCAGCGTTTGCGTGAATCCGCCTACCTGAACAAGGGCGTTTGGATCAAGCTCAGCGACGAGCGAGTCACACCCTCACGCGAGAAGTCCTTCTACTTCGAGGGTGGCCTGGTCTCGTTCGTGCGCCACTTGAACAAGGGCCGCGGAGTACTGCATCCCCGGCCAATGTACGTCGAGCGGCGGGACGGGACTACTCAGATCGAAGTGGCCATCCAATACAACGACGGCTACAACGAGAACGTCTTCGCTTTCGCCAACAACATCAACACGGTCGACGGCGGCACACACATAACCGGCTTCCGGGCGGCACTCACGAGCTCGCTCAACGATTACGCGCGTCGCCAGGGCATCCTCAAGGATTCGGACGCCAATCTCTCCGGCGACGATGTCCGCGAGGGGTTGACGGCGGTCATCTCGGTCAAGTTGACCGATCCGCAGTTCGAAGGCCAGACCAAGGCCAAGCTCGGCAATGCCGAGGTCAAGGGCCAGGTCCAGGCGGCCGTCGGCGACGGCATCGCTCGTTATCTCGACGAGAACCCCGGCGACGGGCGACGGATCATCGAGAAGTCACTTACCGCGGCCCGAGCGCGTGAGGCGGCCCGCAAGGCGCGCGACCTGGTCATCCGAAAGAGCGCGCTCGAGGGCTCGGCATTGCCGGGCAAGCTGGCCGATTGCCAGGAGCGGGACCCGGCACGCAGCGAGGTGTTCATCGTCGAGGGCGATTCCGCCGGCGGCTCGGCCAAGCAGGGTCGTGACCGGCATTTCCAGGCGGTGCTGCCGATGTTCGGCAAGATGCTCAACGTCGAGAAGGCACGCATCGACAAGGTCCTCTCGAGCGAAAAGATCCGGCCGCTGATCATCGCGCTGGGTGCCGGCATCGGCGAGACGTTCGACATTACCAAGCTGCGTTACCACAAGATCATCCTGCTGGCCGACGCGGACGTGGACGGCGCCCACATTCGGACGCTGCTGATGACCTTCTTCTACCGCCACATGGCTGAAATCATCGAAAACGGCTACCTGTACATCGCCCAACCACCCCTTTACCGCATCAGCACGGGCAAGGTGACGCGCTACGCGCAGGACGATGCGGAGCGCGAAAGCGTGATCAAGGACATGAAGGCGCGCAATCTCACCATTCAGCGTTTCAAGGGCCTGGGCGAGATGAACGCCGAGCAGCTATGGGAAACGACCATGAACCCGCAGACGCGCACGCTGCTGCAGGCAAACATCGAGGACGCCGCCGAGGCAGACCGCATGTTCAGCACGCTCATGGGTGAACACGTCGAACCCAGGCGCGACTTCATCAGGGCACGCGCTCGGCAGGTGCAGAACCTTGACGTCTGACGCGTCCACGCGCGCGCGGTCAATCGTCGGTGAGCGACTGCCTCGCGCGCGCGGGCTTGGCTCGGCACTCGCTGAGCTGATCGACGATCCAGAACGCTTCGTGGCGGTAGCGCGAGAGGGTCTCGGCGCTTTGGCCGACGACGCCTATCGCACCGAGCTCGCGCGGGTCGCGCCCGGAGCGGCGTCGGCGTTCGGCGTGCGCAGCCCGCTGCTCGCCGCTCTCGTGCGCCAGCTGCGGGCGCCCCTCGCCGAATCCTCGGCGGCCAGTGCGCTCTGGCTCGCCCAGCGCCTCATCGAGGAAGAGGAGCGTGAGTTCATCCTGCTTGCCCAACAGGCACTACGGCGAACCCTCGTCGACGATCCTGAGCGGGGATGGCAGCTGATCAGAAGGCTGGGGCACGCTGCCACCGATTGGATTGCCGTCGACTCATTGGCAGAACTCGTGGCCCACGGCATCACCCTCGAGCCATTCCGCTGGGCTGAGATAGAACAGCTGGTCTATTCGGACGATCCCTGGGAGCGTCGCCTCGTGGGTTCGACTATTGCCACGCTGCCGCACCAGATCCCGCGGCATGAGCGGGTCAAGCTGGCACGCGATGACTCGCCTGCTTTGATGCTCATCGAATCGCTACTCGGCGACGACCGGCCAGAAGTTCAGAAGGCGCTGGCCTGGGCGTTGCGCGTGTGGTACGAGGTCGACCCGAGCGCGGTCGAAACGCTCATCCGCCGCGCCGCGGCCCAGGCGGCGAGGACAGATGATGGTCATCGCGCCCGGGTCCTGCGTGACGCGCTGAGCGCACCGGCCATGCCCGCACCACTGGCCGCCGAAGTTCGCCGCCAGCTGGCCGGCGTGCGACGTCGAGCAGATCAGCCGTCGTCGAGTCGGGCGCACCGGATCGCGCAGGAGTTTGTCCGTGTCGGCCGGCTTGCCGATCGTGCGGTCGCCGAGCAAGGCGAGCGCCAGCTACATGCGGGAGTGCCCAGATGACCGAGCCCACCGGCCGCATCGTACCCATCCGCATCGAGGACGAATTGCGCGTCAGCTACCTCGACTACGCGATGAGCGTCATCGTCAGCCGTGCGCTGCCCGACGTGCGCGACGGCCTCAAGCCTGTCCATCGACGAATCCTCTACACCATGCACGAGATGGGCCTCACCTCGGCCGCCAGCTATCGCAAGTGTGCGGCCATCGTTGGCGAGGTGATGGGCAAGTACCACCCGCACGGCGACGCGGCACTGTACGACGCGCTCGTGCGGCTGGCCCAGACCTTCTCGTTGCGTTACCCGCTGATCGACGGCCAGGGCAACTTCGGTTCGGTCGATGGCGACCCGCCGGCCGCCATGCGCTACACCGAAGCACGAATGACGGCCATCGCCAGCGAGGTCCTGGCCGACATCGACAAGCAGACCGTCGATTTTGTCGAGAACTACGACGGCACGCGCATGCAGCCGGCAGTGTTGCCCGCAAAACTGCCCAACCTGCTGGTCAACGGCTCGGCCGGCATCGCCGTCGGCATGGCGACGAACATCCCGCCGCACAACCTGGGCGAGATCGCCGACGCGACGATCGCCCTGATCGACAACCCGCAGCTGACCAACGACGAACTGTGCAACTTCGTCAACGGACCGGATTTCCCCACCGGCGCGACCATCTTCCGCTTCGATCGGCGGCGTAACAGCGTCACCGGGCAGTGGGAACAGGTCGACGCGATCCGCGACATGTACGCGCACGGGCGTGGCCGCATCATCATGCAGGCCGCGGTTGCTTTCGAAGAGACGCGCACCCAGCGCACCGCGATCGTGGTCACCGAGCTGCCCTTCCAGGTCAACAAAGCCAGCCTGGCCGAGAAGATCGCCGACATGGTGCAGCAGAAGAAGATCGAGGGCATCGCCGACCTGCGCGACGAGTCCGATCGCGATGGGATGCGTCTGGTGATCGAGTGCAAGCGCGACGCACCGCCGCGCAAGGTACTCAACAACCTCTTCAAGCACAGCGCGCTGAAGCTCGCCTTCAACATGAACATGCTCGCGCTCGTCGACGGCCAGCCGCAGACGCTGCCGCTCAAGCAGGTGCTCCAGCATCACGTCGACTGGCGCCGCTCCGTGGTCCGCCGGCGCACGGAGTTCGACCTGGGCAAAGCGCGCGATCGGGCGCACATCCTCGAGGGCCTCAAGATCGCGCTCGACAACCTCGACGCGGTGATCAAGACGATCCGCGAATCGGCCGACGTGGAAACTGCCCGCGCCAACCTGAGGAGTGGCTTCGACCTCTCGGAGATCCAGGCCAACGCCATCCTCGAGATGCAGTTGCGTCGGCTCGCGGCGCTCGAGCGGAAGAAGATCGAGGACGAATACCTGGCCACGATCAAGCTCATCGCCGAACTCGAGGACATCCTCGCCAATCCGGCGCGGGTACTGGCAATCATCAAGGACGAGCTGCGTGAGCTCGCCGACAAGTACGCCGGCAAGCGCCTTACGCGAGTGCAGGAGGACGCCGACCGGGAACTCACCGACGAGGATCTGATCGCCGACGAGGAC
>Ga0315540_10001596_pt1 | contig 12918 bp, 8 predicted proteins | sample SalMarSW160110MG_FD_203677 | JGI IMG/M metagenome (GOLD analysis project Ga0315540, IMG submission 203677) | Salt marsh sediment microbial communities from the Plum Island Ecosystem LTER, Massachusetts, United States - Salt Marsh Sediment SW1601-10 ... | reverse complement strand
GACGGTGCATGCGCTCGCGCCTTAAGCCGTCGAGGCACTACCACACCCCGGACCTCGGACTAAGTCCACCGGCCTGTTACGCATCCAGGTAATCTAACCGGACTGATAGGAGCGTCCTTTAGTCTCCCGGCAACGCATGGCTTCGGGATTCAATGTAAATTTGGTGTGTATTGTAAATTCAGGGGGCGATCTAAACAGCGGTTTGTGCGGCGCCGCACGGCTTTGAGGTCTAACGCAAATTTTGGGGTCTGATGAAAGCGAGGGTGCGAAACCGGTGGTTCGCGCTACTCGTGATAGGGTTTGCTGAGTTCGTGCACAGCCTCGACCATGGCGCCGGCGTGTTCCGGGTTTACGTCCGGGTGAATGCCGTGTCCCAGGTTGAAGACGTGGCCGTTCCCCTGTCCGAAGCTGGCCAGCACGCGGGCGACCTGTTCGCGGATATGCGGTGGCGAGGCGTAGAGCACCGAGGGATCCAGGTTGCCCTGCAGGGCAACCTGGCCGCCGACCCGGCGGCGTGCATCGCCCAGGTCGGTCGTCCAGTCCAGGCCGAGGGCGTCGGCGCCGGTATCGGTCATGGCTTCGAGCCACTGGCCGCCGTTCTTGGTGAACAGGATCACCGGCACCTTCCGTCCCTCGTTTTCCCGCTTCAGCGATTTGATAATGCGTTCCATGGGTTTCAGCGAGAAATGGCAGTAGTCGCGTGGTGTCAGTGCGCCTCCCCAGGTGTCGAAAATCATCACCGCCTGGGCGCCGGCCGCTATCTGCGCATTGAGATAAAGCGTAACCGCCGCGTCGACGGTTTCCAGCAAGCGGTCGAGCAGTTCGGGGCGTTCATACATCATCGCCTTGATGGTGTGGAAACCCTTGCTTGATCCGCCCTCGACCATGTAGGTGGCCAGGGTCCAGGGGCTGCCGGAAAAACCGATCAGCGGGACGCGGGCGTGCAGTTCGCGGCGAATGGTGCGCACTGCGTCCATGACATAGCGCAGTTCCTGTTCCGGGTCGGGTACGCCCAGGGCCATGATCTGCTTTTCGTCGCGTAACGGCGTCTTGAAACGCGGTCCTTCGCCTTCTTCGAAGTACAGCCCCAGTCCCATGGCGTCGGGGATGGTAAGGATGTCGGAAAACAGGATGGCCGCATCCAGCGGGAAGCGCTCCAGCGGTTGCAGGGTGACTTCGCAGGCCAGGTCGGGGTTGGTGCACAGATCCATAAAGCTGCCGGCCTTTTTGCGCGTTTCACGATACTCGGGCAGGTAGCGACCCGCCTGACGCATCATCCACACGGGCGTGACGTCCACGGGTTGGCGCAGAAGGGCGCGCAGGAATCGGTCGTTTTTGAGTTCGGTCATGAGGTTGTATTAAACCCGCTTGGTCCGGCGGATGCCATAAGCTTTGCCTGGATCGCTGAAAACTGTTGTTCGCGGGTCACCGCCGCGACCCGGTGTTGCTATTGATCGCGATGCTGACCCCGTCGTTGAAACCGCCGACTAGCGCGGCAGTTCGGAGCAACCCATCAGGTACTCGTCAATGGCCCGTGCGCACTGGCGTCCCTCGCGAATCGCCCATACCACCAGGGACTGGCCGCGGCGCATATCGCCCGCGGCGAAGACCTTGTCGACGGACGTTTTGTAGGCGCCAGCGCCCTCGGTGTCCCCCTCGACGTTGCCGCGGTTGTCGTAGGCAACGCCCAGCTCATTGAGCAGGCCTTCCTGTACCGGGTGCACAAAACCCATCGCCAGCAGCACCAGGTCGGCATTGAGTTCGAACTCGCTGCCTTCGATCTCGTTCATCTGCCAGGCGCCGTTGTCGTCCCTGGCCCATTCGACCCGCACGCAGCGAATCTTTTTCAGCTTGCCGTTCTCGCCGAGCAATGCCTTGGTGGCCACACACCAGTCGCGACTGGCACCTTCCTCTTGGGACGAGGAAGTGCGCATCTTGTTGGGCCACAGCGGCCAGGTCAGGGCCTTGTTCTCCTTTTCCGGTGGCCGGGGCAGGATCTCCAGCTGGGTAACCGACTCACAGCCCTGTCGGATAGACGTGCCGATACAGTCGGAACCGGTGTCGCCGCCGCCGATGACGATGACGTGCTTGCCGGTTGCGGTGATGGCCGTGTCGGGCGCAATGGTGTCGCCGGCAACGCGCTTGTTCTGTTGCGGCAGAAAGTCCATCGCAAAATGTACGCCGTCCAGGTCGCGGCCCGGGACCGGCAGATCACGCGGTTGCTCGGATCCGCCGGTCAGGGCGATCGCGTCGAAGGTCTTCAGCAGTTCCTGTGTACTGATATCGGCACCGACGTGGCTGGAGGTTCTGAAGCTAACGCCTTCGGCCTGCATCTGCTCGACGCGCCGGTCGATAAGGCGCTTTTCCATCTTGAAGTCGGGAATACCGTAGCGCATCAGCCCGCCGATGCGGTCGCTCTTTTCGAACAAGGTCACACCATGGCCGGCACGCGCGAGTTGCTGCGCACAGGCCATGCCCGCCGGGCCCGAACCCACGACCGCGACTTGTTTGCCGGTCTTGTGTGCGGCGATCTGCGGCGTAATCCAGCCGTTCTCCCAGGCCCTGTCGACAATGGCGCACTCAATGGTCTTGATGGTGACGGGTTCATCCTGCAAGTTGAGCGTACAGGATTCCTGGCAGGGCGCGGGGCAGATCCGCCCGGTGAACTCGGGGAAGTTATTGGTCGAGTGCAGCACGCTGATCGCACGCCGCCAGTCGCCTTTCCACACCAGGTCGTTCCAGTCCGGGATGAGGTTGTTGACGGGGCAGCCCTGGTGACAGAACGGAATGCCGCAGTCCATGCAGCGCGCGCCCTGCGTGCTTAGCTCCTGTTCACTGAGAGGAACAACAAATTCCCTGAAGTGCGTGACGCGTTCTTCAACGGGTTTGTAGCCACGGTCGTGCCGCGGGTATTCCATGAATCCGGTTGGTTTGCCCATAGTTTTTCGTTCAGTTTGCTTGTGTCTGTGTTTAACCGTCAGCGCCGATCTGCCCGGTCGGGCCGGCGCAATCGCCGCCCTCGCAGGGTCGGGAAAGTGCGCTTAGCCGCTTGCCGCAGCCGCCAGTCGCCGGGACTGTGCCTGTTTCATTTCCTCCAGGGCACGACGATAATCGACCGGCATGACTTTGACGAATTTCGGCAGGAACTGGTTCCAGTTGTCGAGTATGTCGCGCGCCAGAGCACTGCCGGTATAACTGGCGTGTTTCTCGATCAGGCGGTGCAGACGCAGCGCGTCGTAGCGCGTCATGTCGGTCTTGATGTCCACTTTGCCGTGGGTTTCCATATCGCCGCCCTGATGATCCAGCAGTTCCAGCGCTTCGTCTTCCTCGGGGATCGGCTCCAGGTCAACCATGGCGAGGTTGCAGCGATCCTTGAAGTCGCCGTTGGTGTCCAGCACATAGGCAATACCGCCACTCATCCCGGCGGCGAAGTTGCGGCCGGTTTCGCCCAGAACGACGACAACACCGCCGGTCATGTATTCACAGCCGTGGTCGCCCACACCCTCCACGACGGCGCTGGCGCCCGAGTTGCGTACGGCGAAGCGTTCGCCGGCGACGCCGCGGAAATAGCACTCACCGGAGATTGCGCCATACAGCACCGTGTTACCCACGATAATGTTTTCGTGCGGCACAATGGGACAGTCTTTTGGCGGGTATACGATCAGACGGCCACCGGAAAGACCCTTGCCGACATAGTCGTTGCCCTCGCCCTCCAGCTCCAGGGTTACGCCGTGCGCCACCCAGGCGCCGAAGCTTTGTCCGGCAACGCCATTGAGCTTGATATGGATGGTGTCGTCGGGCAGGCCTTCAAGACCGTAGCGGCGCGCGACCTGGCCGGACAGCATGGCGCCGACGGTGCGGTTGACGTTGCTGACCGGCGTTTCGATCTTCACAGCTTCGCCGCGTTCGAGCGCCGGCGCAGCCTGTTCGATGAGCTTGTTGTCCAGCGCCTTGTCGAGGCCGTGGTCCTGCTTTTCATTGTTGAAAATCGAGACATCCGCGGCGATGGAAGGCATATGCAGGATGCGTGAGTAATCCAGCCCCTTGGCCTTCCAGTGATTGATCGCGCTGCGCATGTTGAGCTTGTCCATGCGCCCGATCATGTCATTGAACTTGCGGAAGCCCAGTTTGGCCATGAGCTGGCGGATTTCCTCCGCGACAAAGAAGAAGTAATTCACCACGTGTTCGGGCTTGCCGGTAAAGCGCTTGCGCAATACCGGGTCCTGGGTCGCGACGCCCACCGGGCAGGTATTGAGATGGCACTTGCGCATCATAATGCAGCCTTCGACGATCAGCGGGGCGGTGGCAAAGCCGAATTCGTCGGCGCCCAGCAGGGCGCCGATCACCACGTCGCGCCCGGTGCGCATGCCGCCGTCGACCTGCACGGCAATGCGGCCTCGCAGCCTGTTCAGCACCAGCGTCTGATGAGTCTCCGCGAGGCCCAGCTCCCAGGGACTGCCGGCGTGGCGTATCGAGGTCAGCGGCGACGCGCCCGTACCGCCGTCGAAGCCGGCGATGGTGACGTGATCGGCATGCGCCTTCGATACGCCGGCGGCGACTGTGCCGACACCGACTTCCGAGACCAGCTTGACGCTGATGCGCGCCTTCGGGTTGACGTTCTTGAGGTCATGAATGAGCTGCGCCAGATCCTCGATGGAGTAGATATCGTGGTGCGGCGGCGGCGAGATCAGGCCGACGCCGGGAGTGGAGTGACGTACCTTGGCGATAACGGCGTCGACTTTGTGGCCGGGCAACTGGCCGCCTTCGCCGGGCTTGGCGCCCTGTGCCATTTTGATCTGGATGTCGTCGGCATTGACCAGGTATTCGCTGGTGACGCCGAAGCGTCCGGAGGCCACCTGCTTGATGGCCGAGCGCTCCGAGTCGCCGTTGGGCAGTGGCTTGAAGCGCGCGCGCTCTTCGCCGCCTTCGCCGGTATTGGATTTGCCGCCGATCCGGTTCATGGCGATCGCCAGTGTGGTGTGGGCTTCGCGCGATATGGAGCCGAAAGACATCGCTCCCGTGGCGAAGCGCCGGACGATGGCGCTGGCCGGTTCCACCTCCTCCAGCGGCACGGGCTGATCGGCGAACTTGAACTCGAACAGCCCGCGCAGCGTGCGCAGGTGTTCATTCTGTTCGTCTACCAGACGCGAGAACTCCGCGAATGTCCTGGCATCGTTGGTGCGGGTTGCGTGTTGCAGTTTCGCGATGGTGTCGGGGGTCCACATGTGGTCTTCGCCACGCACGCGGAAGGCGTAGTCGCCGCCGACATCCAGGGCATCCGTGTATACCGGATTGTTGCCATAGGCGTCGCGGTGCCAGCGTACCGCCTCCTCGGCTATTTCCTCGATGCCTGCCCCTTCGATGAGGGTGGCGGTGCCGCTGAAATAGGTTTCGACAAAGACGCTCTTCAGCCCGACGGCATCGAAAATCTGTGCGCCGCAGTAGGACTGGTAAGTGGAGATGCCCATTTTCGAAAAGACTTTCAGCAAGCCCTTGCCGACGGCCTTAATGTAGCGCTTGCTGATTTCGGCTTCGCTCAGGTCTTCGGGCAGATCGGCTTTCATGGCCGCCAGCGTTTCGAAAGCCAGGTAGGGATTGATGGCTTCCGCACCGTAGCCCGCGAGCACCGCGAACTGGTGCACTTCCCGCGCGGTACCGGTTTCGACCACCAGTCCGGTGGCGGTCCGCAGGCCTTTGCTCACCAGGTGGTGGTGCACCGCCGAGGTTGCCAGCAGCGCAGGGATCGGCAGCCGCTCGGCGCTGACGCTGCGGTCGGAAAGAATCAATATGTTGTGGCCCTCGAGTACGGCCTGTTCGGCTGCATCGCACAGGTCTTCGACCGCGTTTTCCATCCCCGCGGCGCCGAGCTCGGCTGCGTAGCACATGTCCAGCGTGCAGGTGCGGAAAGCGCCGTCGGTGGTTTTTTCGATATTGCGGATACGCTCCAGATCCTTGTTGGTAAGGATCGGCTGGCTGACTTCCAGGCGCATGTATTCGCCGCCCGAATGCAGGCCCAGCAGGTTCGGGCGCGGTCCGATGAGGGAGACCAGCGACATCACCAGTTCCTCGCGGATCGGGTCGATCGGCGGGTTGGTGACCTGGGCGAAATTCTGTTTGAAATAGTTGAACAGCGGCTTTGGCTTGTTAGACAGCACCGCTACCGGAACGTCGGAGCCCATGGAACCGATGCCTTCCTGGCCGGTAACAGCCATCGGCGTCATCAACAGCTTGAGGTCTTCCTGGGTGTAACCGAAGGCCTGCTGGCGATCCAGCAGCGTGTCAGGGTCGCCCTGGTCACCGTTGACATTGGCCGGCAGATTTTTCAGGTGAATCTGGGTCTTATCCAGCCATTCCTGGTAGGGGCGGCTGGCCGACAGCTTGCTCTTCAGCTCGGCGTCGTCGATGATCCGCCCCTGTTCCATGTCGATCAGGAACATTTTCCCCGGTTGCAGCCGCCACTTCTTGACGATCTTGCTGTCCGGAATGGGCAATACCCCCATTTCGGAAGCCATCACCACCAGGTCGTCATCGGTGATCAGGTAACGTGCCGGGCGCAGGCCATTGCGGTCGAGCGTGGCGCCGATCTGACGGCCGTCGGTAAAGGCCACGGCGGCGGGACCATCCCAGGGTTCCATCAACGCGGCATGGTATTCGTAGAAGGCGCGCCGGTCCTCGTCCATCAGCGGATTGCCGGCCCAGGCCTCCGGGATCAGCATCATCATGGCGTGGGCCATGGAATAGCCGCCGGCGACCAGCAGTTCCAGCGCATTGTCGAAACAGGCCGAATCGGACTGGCCCTCGGGAATCAGCGGCCAGACCTTGGACAGGTCATCGCCCAGCAATTCCGACGCCATTGAATAACGGCGTGCGCGCATCCAGTTGACGTTGCCGCGCATGGTGTTGATTTCACCGTTGTGCGCAATCATCCGGAACGGGTGGGCCAGGTCCCACGAAGGGAAGGTATTGGTAGAAAAACGCTGGTGAACCAGCGCCAGCGCCGAAACCAGTCGCTCGTCTTTCAGATCCTGATAATAGCTGTCTACCTGGTTGGCCAGCAGCATGCCTTTGTAGACCAGGGTGCGGCTGGAGAGCGACGGGATGTAGAAGTTCTCGCGGTCTTCCCACCCGGAATCCCGCACTTGGTGTTCGATCAGCTTGCGGATGACGAACAGCTTGCGTTCGAAGTCATCCTGGGTGGGGCAGGTTTCCCCGCAGCCGATGAACAACTGTCGCACCACCGGCTCAACGGCCTTGACGCTGTCACCCAGGCCGGCGTTATTGGTGGGCACATCGCGCCAGCCTACCAGGAGCTGGCCTTCATCCTCAATGGTTTGCTCGATCAGAGCCTCGCATTCGGCCCGCGTCCGGTCATGCTGCGGCAGGAATACCATGCCAACCCCGTAGCGCCCGGGGCTCGGCAGCTCAAGACCCCGTGCGGCGCATTCTTCACGCAGGAATCTATCCGGGAGCTGGATCAATATACCGGCCCCATCGCCGGCCAGCGGATCGGCGCCCACGGCACCGCGGTGGGTCAGGTTTTCCAGAATCTGCAGGCCCTGGCGAATGATGGCGTGGCTATGCTCGCCCTTGATATGGGCGACGAAGCCGACGCCGCAGGCGTCGTGTTCGTGTTGGGGGTCATACAGCCCCTGCTTGTGCGGAATAGCCCCGTGACTCATGTCCGACCCCTATAACTGTCTCAATTTCCTCGGAAATCATGCGTCAAACGCGCACGAAGCCACCTCCGTCAGTGCAGAGTGGTGGCACCCGATCGCTAAAATTAGGACCAAAAAGAATAATGTAGAAGCGCTTCTCGCGCCAGTGTTTTGGGTTTTAACCCTGATTATTATAAGGAGAGTCCGGCTGGCCGAGTTGCCCGGGGACTCAGCGGGCTTCGCGGATCGCGGCCTGCACCGATGCCAGGCTGCGTGGCCAGGGACGGTCTTTTTTCACCCGCGCCGGCAGGTCGGTCCTCGCGTCGAGTGCCGCCTGGCGACCGGGATACACGCCGTAAACCAGCACATACCACTCCCCGCCCTTGAAGCTGCCGCGGTAATAGGCGCAGCGAGCCGGATCGAGCCGGTTCTGTTTCATGTAGTCGAAGATGGATTGCTCATGACGCGTTCCCAGCAACTGCAGACTGTAGTGGCTGCCGGGCTGTTTCAGCAGCCAGGTTTCACGCCGGGGCCCCCGGGGAGGCTCCTTGCCACTTTCCGGCCCTGCCAGCGCCGCCGCGGTGGCGGTTGCTACCGACGCCGCGGATTCGGTTGCCGCGGGCGTGCGGGCCGTGCCGGGCTTTGCGGAAATCGACGTGACAGCTTCTGCTGGTGCTGCGAGCCGCGACGTTGCCGGAATTGCCGGTATTGAAGGTTGCGCCGCTGCGGGCTCGCCGTCGCTTTGGTCGGGGTTGGATTCGGCCGCCAGCGGCGTTTTTTCCAGGGCGGGCGGCGCGATTGCCGACAAGGCGGGTTCAGCGGTGGGCCCCGGAGCAGGTTTCGGTTCCGGCGGCTGCGCCTGCGCCGCTTTTTCTACCTCAGCGACATCCGGCGTGGGTGCTGCAGGCCGCGTCGGAAGGGCTTCGGGTGCTGTCGGGGCGTCGGGTTCCGACAGTGACCCGGGTTCGGGCAGGGCTTCCGGATCCGACATGGCTTCGGGCGCGGGCAGGTTCAACGGGATCGTCTGTCCCGCTTCGTGACCACTGTTGTCGGGCAGCGCGTCGGGCGGATTTGCCGGCTGCAGCCGCTCCCAGCCCATGTAGGTGGCCATAACCACGACCACCACAGACGCCAGAGCCCAGGCGGCGCCTGTCCGTTTGCCAGGTGTTTTCGGTTTGCGGGGTTTGCCGCGCGAGCGCATCTGCTGTTCCCGAAGCGCCTCGTCGGCAAGCCGGTTGATGCCCGCGGGGCGTCCACCGGCGGCCTTGCAGATTGCCCGCACTTCGGTAGCCGTAAACGGACTTTCGCCGCTGTAACCGGCGACTGCCAGCCGGTACATCAGATAAGCCGCGGTTTCCTCTTCGGACAGTTTCGGGATTTCCAGCAACTGCGCTGTACAGGACCGCTCCTGACGATCCAGCGACTGCTTGATCCCCTGTTGTGCCTCCGTGGTGCCGAACAGGATCAGGTGTACGCGCTCGGCGAGCGATGCGTCGAGCAGCGCACAAAGAGTCTGCATGGCATCGGCCGGCAGTTGCTGCGAGTCGTCGATCAAAATGACAAGCAACTGGGAGGCGTCGCTCTGGCTGGCCCAGTTCTGCACCATCTGCGGCTCGTCGGTTATCTCGCCGATCCCCAGTGCATCGCCGAGACGCTGCCCGAACTGGGCGAATTCGTCCGCATTAATCAGGCACAGGCGCCACTGCCTGTTGGCCTGGGCGACGAAGCGACTCAGCAGTGTGGTTTTGCCGCTACCTTGCGGACCGGATACCAGGATGACCGAGTCACCGAACCTGGTGAGGTGGGTCAGCAGGTCCAGCCGCTGCATGAGGGCTGATCCGGCGTAAAAAAACCGGCCGTCCAGGTCGTCGGCAAAAGGCTCGCAGCCCAGTGCATAGGTTTCGAGATAGTCGGCGGATGGGGCGGGGATTTCGCTGTGGCTCATGAGCTCGCCTGCATGAACACGACACGGTAGCCTTTTTTCAACTGGACATCACGCAGCTTCAGCATGGCGGCTTCCGCGCTCTCCCGGTCCGGGTAGTGATCCCTGACCATGCGCCCGCCGGCCCCCTGGAAGCCCCATTCGCGTATCAGTGTCCAGCCATCGAGCAAATCCTCCTGCAGGTGCAGGTGGTAGAACTTTGGCGCACCGGCGTCGCTGGGCGGGATCTGCATGTAAATGCGCATAAGTCGGTGGTGGCAACATGCCTGCGGTCAAGTCAGTTCGCCCGGATTATAAACCCGTTGGTGTTCCTTGATCGCGTAGCGGTCGGTCATGCCGGCGATGTAGTCGGCGACAGCGCGGGCCCGGCCCGAATCGCCGCCGTTGCGCTGCCGCTCGAAGACCTTGTGCTGGGCTTCCACCGGCAACAACCGCGGGTCGGCAAAGAAGGCGTTGAACAGGTCGCGGATGACACGCAGGGCCTTCACGCTCATACGGTGCACCCGGTAGTGCCGGTAGAGTTCGTTGCGCAGAAAACGTTTCAGCTCTAGGTTGCGCTCGCGCATATCATCGCTGAAAGCGATCAGGGGCCCGGCCCGGCGGCGAACGGCTTCGAGGTCAGGCGGTGCATGCCGCGCGAGCTCCGCCATGCTGGTCTGCACCAGGTCGACCACCTGGCAGTTGATCAGTCGGCGCACCACTTCGTGGATCACGCGACGTTGCGACAGCTCAGGGTAACGGCTGCGAACTTCTTCATACTGCTGATTGAAGAGGGGAACCTCGCGCAACTGCTCGATACTGATGAGTTCCGCGCGCAGGCCGTCGTCGACATCGTGGCTGTTGTAGGCGATCTCGTCGGCCAGGTTGGTAAGCTGGGCTTCGAGGCTGGGTTGTTGTTTGTTGAGGAAACGTGCGCCGACCTCGCCCAGCTCGGCGGCATTTTTCGGCGAGCAGTGTTTGAGTATCCCCTCACGCGTTTCAAAGCTCAGATTCAGACCGGGGAAATCCGCGTATTTTTCTTCCAGCTCGTCCACCACGCGCAACGACTGCAGGTTGTGTTCGAAGCCGCCGTAGTCCCGCATGCATTCGTTCAGCGCATCCTGACCGGCGTGGCCGAACGGGGTATGGCCGAGATCGTGAGCCAGTGAAATCGCCTCGGTGAGGTCTTCGTTGAGCCGCAGGGCGCGCGCGATCGAACGGGCAATCTGCGCGACTTCGATAGAGTGTGTCAGGCGCGTGCGGAAGAGATCGCCTTCGTGGTTGACGAACACCTGGGTTTTGTATTCCAGGCGCCGAAATGCCGCGGCGTGAATGACACGGTCCCGATCGCGCTGGAACTCGCTGCGATAGCTGGGCGGCGGCTCCGGGTAGTGGCGTCCGCGTGAAACCGCGTCTACCACTGCGTAGTCCGCCAGTCCATCGTTGAGGTTCAATTCGCGCGGCCGGGTATTCATGACCCGGTCAACGGTAAACGGTTGTCGAGGGTATCTTCAAGCAGCCTGGGGTCATAGTCGGCGCTGATCCTGGCCGCACCGATTGCCTCCAGCAGTATCAGCCGCAGGCCGCCGTCGACAGCCTTCTTGTCCACGGCCATCAGGTCCAGGAACTGTTGTCGGCTGATTTCGGGCGGTGGAGCGACCGGTAGTTGTGCGCGCGACAGCAGGGCGCGGATCCGCTCAACGTCTGAGGCGGAAATCCAGCCGTGGCGGGCCGAGAGATCGGCCGCCATCGCCATGCCAGCGGCGACGCCTTCACCGTGCAGCCAGTTGCCGTAGCCCATGCCGGTTTCTATGGCATGACCGAAGGTGTGTCCGAGGTTGAGCAGGGCGCGCTTGCCGCTTTCCCGCTCGTCGGCCGCGACGATTTCCGCCTTGCACCGGCAGGATCGCTCGATGGCATATATCAGCGCGTCAGTCTCGCGCGCGCGCAGCCGGTCGATATTGTCTTCCAGCCAGGTAAAGAAATCGGCATCCGTGATCAGGCCGTATTTGATGACTTCCGCGAGTCCTGCCGCCAACTGGCGGTCGTCCAGGGTGGACAGCGTATCGGTATCAGCGAGCACACAGCGCGGCTGGTGGAAGGCCCCGATCATGTTCTTGCCCAGCCGATGGTTGACGCCGGTCTTGCCGCCCACCGAGGAGTCGACCTGCGCCAGCAGCGTGGTGGGTACCTGGATGAAGTCGACACCCCGCTGGTAGCTGGCCGCCGCAAAGCCCGTCATGTCGCCGACCACGCCGCCGCCGACGGCAACCAGGCAACAGTTTCGATTGAACCGGTGCTCGAGCAGGGCGTCGAAGATCCGGTTGAGGATGTCCAGATTCTTGTATCCCTCGCCGTCGGGCAGAATCACTTGCGCGATCCGGTAGCCGGTTAGTGCCGCCTTGACAGTGTCGAGATAGAGCGGCGCTACGGTCTCGTTGCTGACCAGCATGACCTGGCGACCGCGGATGTGGGGCTGGTAGAGCTCCGGCTGTTTGAGCAGCTGCGGGCCGATATGAATCGGGTAGCTGCGTTCGCCGAGGTCGAGGTGCAGGGTTCGGTACATGGTGCCTAGAGTAATGGAATCCGGCGCTGGGGCCAAAATATATGTGCCATTCTAATCCCTTATGCCTGTTCTTCAGGGAGATTCCGCGCGCCGCACGATCTCCTGGACGACATCGCGTACCCGGCAGCCGTCGGTTTCGATCACCCAGTCGGCAACTTCCCGGTAGAGCGGGTCGCGGGTCGCCAGGAGCGCTTCCAGCGTCTGGCGCGGGTTCTCCGTCTGCAGCAGCGGCCGGCTGCGATCGTGGGCGGTGCGCTGCAGTTGCTGCTCCACGGATGTATGCAGATAGATGACTTTGCCGCGCGCCGCCAGGCATTTGCGGTTATCCGGGTCAAGCACCGCGCCGCCGCCGGTAGCCAGGACGATACCCTTGCGGGCTGTCAGCAGCTCGATCACCTGGTGTTCGCGCCTGCGGAAGCCGGATTCGCCCTCCAGCTCGAAAATCAGGGGGATATCCACGCCGGTACGGATTTCGATCTCGCGATCGCTATCGATAAATTCCAGCCCCAGGGCCCGCGCCAGCTGGCGCCCGATCGTGGATTTTCCCGCGCCCATGGGGCCGACCAAAAAAAAACTGCCCGGATGAATCATCCGGGCAGTTTTGCCAGAAAGTTGCTAAAGGTACAAGTCAGATCAGTTCAGACTCACACCCTGCTTGATGATCTTCGGAGTCACGAAAATCAGCAGTTCCTGTTTCTGGTCGGTCTTGGACTCGGTCTTGAACAGCCAGCCGACCCCCGGCAGACTGCCGAAGAACGGAATGCGTTCCGACTGTT
>Ga0315540_10001595_pt1 | contig 12927 bp, 9 predicted proteins | sample SalMarSW160110MG_FD_203677 | JGI IMG/M metagenome (GOLD analysis project Ga0315540, IMG submission 203677) | Salt marsh sediment microbial communities from the Plum Island Ecosystem LTER, Massachusetts, United States - Salt Marsh Sediment SW1601-10 ... | reverse complement strand
CAGGTCGGTGGCGCGGCGGAACTTGTATGCGTTCACACTGCCCGGATAGCCGCCCATCATGCCCGGCGAAGTCGGCGTCGCGTTACCCGAGGACAGCGTGTCGTGCGTGATGCGCTCGGTGCCGTGCGGCACGAAGCACGACTCGGCCGACATTCCGCCGCGCCACTTGCCCGCGCCACCGGAATCGATGACCTCCTTGCGGTAGAGGAACAGCAGCGGAAAAGTCTGCTCGGTATGCTCGACGTTCGGCAGCTTGCAGATCGGCGTGCGCGACTGGCCGCCGGTGTTTATCCCGTCTCCGTTCGAGAACGCCCCGATCGCGCCGCCGATCGGATCGACCAGAATGTAGCCGTACGGTTCGCCCCACTGGTCGGTGCCTCGGAAGATCGTCGCCGGCCACTGGCTGGTGCCGCCGATGCACATGATGTCCTTGCGCATCTCGGCGTCGCCGTAGATCATCTTCGAGAGCACGTTGTAGGCCGGATAGAGCGAGATCTCCATCGCCTGCACCGGCGCGGTCGACACCGAGGCGGGAAAGTTGGCGCAGTTGAAGGTTCCCGGAGTGGGATCGAACTCGACGTGGCGCAGCGCGCCGCCGATGCAGAAATACTGGTCCCAGCACAGCAGTTGGTTCAGCGCCACCATGATCGAGCCGCGCCAGCCGGAATAGGTGGCGTTCATCGCGCCGTCCTGCGGCGCGGTGCCGTCGTTGTCGAAGATCAGGCGGTCGCCCTTCTTGGTCAGCGTCAGGCACACGCGGTGCGTGCGCCGATCGCCGGGCCGGCAGCACTCGACGTAGGCGCGCTCGCGCCACACCCCGTCGGGCAGCCGTTTCAGCTTGTCGAGGAAGGCGATCTCGGCGTTGTCCATGACCTTCTTCATCACACCCTTGACCACGTCGGCGCCGTAGCGCTTGATCAGGGCCAGCACGCGGTCGCGCGCCGTCAGGTTGCCGGCGAGCTGGGCGCGGAAGTCGAGCGCCACCGCCTCGGGCTTGCGCGAAGCGCGCAGGTACAGCTCCTCTATGTCGCGCCGGATCTCGTTGTTCTCGACGATCTTGACCGGCGGGATGAGGATTCCCTCCTCGAAGGCGTTTTCGGCCGAGCCGCAGAAGGAGGACGGCGTGATGCCGCCGATGTCGTACTGGTGCAGGCAGTTGGTGACCCAGCAGAAAAGCTCGCCCTTCCAGAACACCGGGCAGATCAGCATCACGTCCTGCTGGTGCGCGGCGCCGACCCACGGGTCGTTGGCGAGGAACATGTCTCCGTCTCGAATCCCGGGATTGTCGGAGCGGTACTCGAGGATCCACTTCACCTGAGTGTCGGTGACCCCGGACATGTACTGCATGTAAGGGCCGAAATACACGAATTCTCCGTCCTCGGCCAGGATCGACGGGTTGAGGTCGAGCGCATACATCGCCACGGGAGAGCCGGACAGGCGCTGGATGGTGGCGCCGTGTTCTTCGTTCACGTGCCACAGGCTGTGGCGCACCACTTCGTAGGTGATCGGATCGATGCGGCGCGCCCGCTTGGTGTGCAGCTTGAGCTTCTTGGAAACCTTGAGCGTCTTGGGCGGCACGTAGCCCATGCCCTTGCCGTCGAAGGCGGCGCCCTTCATCTCGCTCACTCTCGGCATGCCGGCTCCTATTTCCCGAAGTCCATCTCAAAATTGCCGAACGCGTCCACGCGCAGTCGGCGCCCGGGGTAGATCACGATCGTGGTGTCGGTGGTCTCGACCACGCCCGGGCCCGAAATGCGGTTGCCGGGCCTGAGTCGCGCGCCGTCGTAGATCGGCGTGGGCACGACGCGCTTGAAGTCCGGCCAGTAGATGTCGCGCCGTCCGCGCGCGGCCTTCGGTGCGACGCGCGCGCTCAACGTCTTCGCGCGCGGCAGCTTCGGCCGCGGTGTGGCAGCGCTCGCGCGCAGCCGCAGGGTGACGATTTCGAGCCGCGCGCCGCGGTAGGACGAGCCCTTGCCGTAGAGCTGCTCGTAGCGCGCGTAGAAGCGGGCCGCGAGCTTCTCGCCGAAGGCGCCCTTGAGGCGGCCCTCGGGCAGCAGCACCTCCACCTCGTTGATCTGGCCGCGGTGGCGCATGTCGAGCGAAAAGGCAAGCCGGCGCCGTGAGCGCTCGACTCCGTCCTGGTCCATCTGCGCATTCGCGCGGCGTTCGAGCTGCTCGAGCGCGTGATTGACGCGCGCTGCGCTGAAGGGGCTGGCCTGGATGTCGGTCAGCTCGTGCACGTGAAGCATGTCGGCCGAGGCGGCGCCGAAGGCGCACCAGGTCGAGGCGATCTCCTTTTGCGGGATGATCACCTTCTTCACCCCGAGCTCGGCGCCGAACACGCCCGCATGCGCGGGGCCGGCACCGCCGAATGCGAACAGGGTGAACTCGCGCGGGTCGAAGCCCTTTTCGACCGTCATCTTGCGGATGATGTCGGCCATCTTGAATTCGGCCACCCGCGCGATCCCGCTCGCGGTTTCGTGCAGCGACAGTCCCAGGCCGTCGGCCACTTTCCGCACCGCGGCCACGGCCTTGGCGCGGTCCAGCCGCATGCGCCCGCCGAGAAAGTTGTCCGGGTTGATATAGCCCAGCACCACGTCGGCGTCGGTGACGGTCGGCATTTCGCCGCCCTTGCCGTAGCAAGCCGGTCCTGGGTCGGCGCCGGCCGACTCGGGGCCGACCTGCAGCGTACGCGTGGCGGGTTCCACGCGTGCGAGCGAGCCGCCGCCCGAGCCGATTGCCTGAATGTCGACCTTGGGCAGGAAGTACTCGTACTGCACGACGTTGGAGACGAACGAATACTGCGGCCGGCCGCCGTGCACGATGCCGACGTCGAACGAAGTGCCTCCCATGTCGGTGGTGATGATGTTCTCGATGCCCATCAGCGAGCCGAGGTAGACCGATCCCGTGACGCCGGACACCGGGCCGGAATCGAGCGTCAGCAGCGGCGAGCCCATCGCCTTGTCGACCGAGACCGAGCCGCCGCCGCATTGCGCGATCTGCAGCGGCTGGCGGTATCCGGCGCCCTTGAGGCGCTTGGCGAGGTTCGCCAGGTAGCGCGCCATGACGGGACCGATGTAGCCGTTGAGGACGGCGGCGGCGGTGCGCTCGTATTCGCCCCATTTCGGCGCGATTTCCACCGAGCAGGACACGAACAGCTTCGGCGCGATGCGACGCGCCATCTCCTTGACCCGCATCTCGTGCGCCGGGTGGCGGAACGACCAAAGGAAGCACACCGCGATCGCCTCCACGCCCTGGGCCACCAGGCGCCGGAGCGCCGCCTCGGCCTGCTCCTCGTTCAGCGGCACCACCACTTCGCCGAAGCAATCGACCCGCTCCGAGACGCCCTCGATCAGGCGCTTGGGCACGATCGGCTCCGGCTTCCGGCTCTCGGGGAAATGCACCACCTTTCTCAGCTCGCGCGAGGTAACGCCGCGCGAGCCGCGCATGATGTGCATCACGTCTTCGTGCCCCTTGGTCGTGATCAGGCCGATCTTCGCGCCCTTGCGCTGAATCAGCGCATTGGTGCCGACCGTGGTGCCGTGGGTGAGGACGCGGATCTGGGCGCAGAAATCCTCGAACGAAAGCCCGAGCCGGTCCGCTGCCACGTTGAGCGCGGCCAGCATGCCTTCGGCGAAGTTGCCCGGCGTGGAGGGAGACTTGGTCGCGGTGATGCGCCCCTTGCCGTCCAGCACCACGCAGTCGGTGAACGTGCCGCCGATGTCCACCCCGACCAGATAGGGACCCACATCGTCTCCCGGATGTTTTACGCGATGCTAAATGATCGAACGATAACTACGCAACCGCATCGAGCACCTATAATGACCCCACCGAAAGGAGTTCGCTATGCTGGACGTGGCGGTCGTCGGCCTCGGTTGGTGGGGCCGCATCATCGTTGCGCTGCTCGCCGGCAGCCGCCGGCTGCGCGTGGTGCGCACGGTCGAGCCCCAAACTGGCGCGGCGGCGTTCGCGGTGCAGCGCGGCATCCCCTGCTCGGGCGACTACGCCGATGCCCTCGCCGACCCCGCGGTGCGCGGGGTCGTCCTGTGCACGCCCCACACGCAGCACGCCGGGCAGATCGTCGCCGCCGCGCGCGCCGGCAAACACGTGTTCTGCGAGAAGCCGCTCGCGCTCACGCGCGCGGATGCGCAGCGTGCGCTCTCGGCCTGCGAAACGGCTCGGGTAGTGCTCGGTGTGGGGCACGAGCGGCGTTTCGAGCCCGGCATCGCCGAGCTGCGGCGCCTGCTGGCGGCCGGGGAAATCGGCCGGCCGCTGCAGATCGAAGCCAACTTCAGCCAGGACAAGTTCCTCGACATGCCGACCGACAGCTGGCGGCTGTCGCCCGCCGAGGCGCCGGGCGGCCCGCTGACGGCCACCGGGATCCACCTGGTCGACCTGTCGGTCAGCGTCTTCGGTCAGCCCGAGCGCGCCTTCGCCAGCGTACGGCAACTCGGGAGCCACCTGGTCAACGGCGACACGCTCGGCGCGCTGCTGACGTTCCGCGATGGCGGGCACGCGCTGCTGAGCGCGATCCTGGCTACCCCGTTCGACGGCCGCTTCGCGCTCTACGGCAGCAAGGGCTGGTTCGAGGTGCGCGACAAGGCCCACCCCGAACAGCCGCAAGGCTGGGTGCTGACGCAATGCATTCGCGGCAGCAAACCGCAGCGGCGCGAGATCCCGCCCGCGCTGGCCATGCTGGCCAACCTCGAGTCGTTCGCCGAGGCCGCGCTGGGAGGCACGCCCTACCCCGTGCCGCATAGCGAGATGCTGGCGACCGTGTCGGCGCTCGAGGCGATCGCCCGCTCGGCCGCAAGCGGCAAGGCGGAAACGGTCGAGGGCTAGCGCCGCCCCGCGCGCCGCAGCCCGGCCATGTCGCCCAGCACGGCGCAGACGGACGCGGTGTCCTGCTTGCCGCGGCCGGCGGCGAGCGCGGCGGTGTAGAGCGGCGCCGAGGCGACGAACAGCGGCGTCGGACAGCCCAGCGCGCGCGCGAAATCGGTGATGATGGCCATGTCCTTCTGCCACACCTCGACCTTCATGGTCGCGTCGCGATAGTCCCCGGCGACCATCATCGGGCCGCGCACCTGGAACATGCGCGAGCTTCCCGCGCCGTCGCCCACCACCTTGTAGACCAGCGCCGGGTCGAGCCCGGCCTTTTTTCCCAGCACCAGCGCTTCCGCCGCCGAGACGTTGTGGATCGCCACCAGAAGGTTGGCGACGAATTTCATCTTGGAGCCGGAGCCAAACTTTCCGACGTAATAGTGCGCGCGCGCGAAACCGTCGAACACCGCAGCGCAGCGGCGCACCGCGGCGCGCGGCCCGCTGGCGTAGACCGCGAGGTCCCGCGTGCGCGCCTGGGCCCCGGTGCCCGAGAGCGGGCAGTCGAGCAGGGTCGCGCCGGCGGCGGCGAGCACGCGCCGCGCGCGCTCCTTGTCGTCGATGGGAAGGGTGCTGGTTTCGACCACGAGCAGCCCGCGCCGCGCACCCGCCGCAAGCTCCGCCGCGACGCGCTGCAGCGCCGCGGCGGACGGTAGCGAGGTGATGATCACCTCGCAGCGCCGCGCGAGCTCGCCGTTGGAGCGCGCCGCCCGCCCGCCCGCGCGCGCGAGCGAGCGCCCTGCGCGCGCAACCGGGTCGTAGCCCGCCACGCCGAATCCCGCCCGCACCAGGTTCGCCCCGATGGCTGATCCCATGATGCCGAGCCCCGCTATGCCAATGGTCTGTTTCACCGCCGCCTCCCCGAATGCCGGATGGCCTTAGAATAGCGCGATGCCGCTCAGCCACATCGAGCACGTGCTGATCCAGACCGCCGACATGGCGGCCACGCGGGACTGGTACGTGCGCGTGCTCGGCTTCCGCGTCGGCCCCAATCCGGATTTCAAGTTCCCGGTCTGCTGGCTGTATCTCGGCGACCAGGACGTGATCCACGTAACCGAGGGCGGTGCGCAGGTTTCCGACAACCGCAGGCGCTACGTGGGCCAGGAATCCGCGGCGACGCAGGGCAGCGGAGTCATCGACCACATCGCGTTTCGCTGCGCCGGTCTCGAGCGGATGCTCGAGCACCTGAACGCGATCGGTGTGCAGTTCAAGCGCCGGCAGGTGAACGACCAGGGGCTATACCAGCTCTTCCTGTTCGACCCGAACGGCATCAAGGTGGAGCTGAACTTCGCCAACAGCGAGGCGCGCGGCATCCGCGCCGAGCTGATGGCCGCCGACCTGCCGGGCTAGACTTTCCCCAGCGCCCGCAGCACGCGCTCTGGCGTGCAGGGCTGCGCCGGCACGCGGGCATTGAGCGGCGCCAGGGCATCGTTGATCGCGTTCATCACCGCCGCCGGCGCGCCGGCGGTGCCGGCCTCGCCGACGCCTTTCGCGCCGAGCTCGGAGGTGCGCGTGGGCGTCGAAACGTGCGCCACCACGATGTCCGGCAGCTCGCCCGACATCGGCACCAGGTAATCGGCCAGGTTGCCGTTGAGCAGCTGGCCGTTGTCATCGTACAGGCAGTGCTCCCACAGCGCCGCGCCGATGCCCTGCACGATGCCGCCGCGGATCTGCTCGTCGACCAGCATCGGATTGATCACCGTGCCGCAGTCCTCGACGCACCAATGCTTGAGCAGCTTCACGAAACCGGTCTCGGGATCGACCTCGATCAGCGACGCCTGCATGCCGTTGGTGAAGGTGAAGGGGTATTCGCGCGGCGTGTAGTGCCGCGTTACCGTGAACTCCGACTGGAATTTCATCGGCAGCGTGTCGGGACGGAAATAGCCCACCCGCCCAACTTCGGCCAGCGGAAGTTTCTCCTCGCCGGTCGTCTTGCTCACGATTGCGTTGCCGGCGACATCCAGCTTCGACTTGTCCTCGTTCAGCATCGCCGCCGCGACATCGAGAATGTTGGCCCGCAGCGCCTTGCCGGCCTGCAGTACCGCCTCGCCGCCGATGCCCGCGCCGCGCGAGGCCCAGGTTCCGCCGCCGTAGGGCGTGGTGCCGGTGTCGCCCGTGATGACGCGCACCTTGTCCATCGAGACACCGACCGCGGTAGCCGCGATCTGGGCAAAGATGCCCTCGGTGCCCTGGCCCTGCTCGGTCACGCTCGCCATCACCGTGACCATACCGGTCGGCTCGAGCCGGATCGTGGCGCCGTCCTGCGCCGAGATGCGCGCGCCGCCGACGCCGTAGAACGCGGGCGAGGGGTTGGTGACCTCGATCATCGCCGCCAGGCCGATGCCGCGGTAGACGCCCTTCTTTCTGAGTGCCTGCTGTTCGGCGCGCAGATCCTTGTAGTTCATCAACTCGAGCAGGCGGTCGAGCGTCTTGTGGTGCGAGAGCTGCTCGAATTTCAGGCCCGAGGGAAAGCTGTAGGGATAGGCGTCGTCGGCGATCAGGTTGCGGCGCCGGAACTCCGCCGGGTCCATTTTCAGCTTCGCTGCCGCCAGATCGACGATAGCCTCGGTCAGCGCGACCGCGATCGGGTGGCCCACCGCGCGGTACTGGCAGGTCACGTTCTTGTTGGTGAACACCACGTTCATCTGCGCGCGGTAATGCTGGTGCTTGTACGGCCCGCCTACCAGGTTGACCACCTGGTTGCCCTCGATGCCGCTGGTGCGCGGATAGACCGAGTACGGGCCGATGCCGGTCAGGTCGTCGAGCTCGAAGGCCAGGATGTCGCCCTCGCGGCTGACCGCCAGGCGCACTTTGGCGCGGTGCTCGCGCGCGTGGATGTCGGTAAGGAATGATTCGAGCCGGTCGGCGACGAACTTGACCGGCCGGCGCAGCATCACCGACAGCGCCGCGGTCGCCATCTCGTCGGGGTAGACGTGCACCTTGATGCCGTAGGAGCCGCCGACGTCCTTGCAGATGACGCGCACGCTGGCCTCGGGAATGCCGAGGTGGCGCGAAAAGATGTCCTGCATCATGTGCGGCGCCTGCGTGGCCTGGTAGACCGTGAGCGAATGCTCCGCGGCGTTGTAGTCGGCGAGGATCGAGCGCGTTTCCAGGCAAACGCCGGTGTGGCGGCCGAAGTCGTAGGTTTCCTCGACCACCACGTGTGCGTTCGCGAACGCCGCGTCGACTTCGCCGGCGTTCAGCTCGCGCCGGAAGCAGATGTTGTCGCCCAGCTCGGGGTGGATCACGTGGTCGCCGCGCAGCGCCGCCTCCATGTCCGTGACGACCGGCAGCTCTTCCCACTCGGCCTCCACATGCCCAAGTGCGTCTTCCGCCTGCGCGCGCGTTTCGGCGACGATCGCCGCCATCGCCTCGCCCTGCCAGCAGGCGCGCTCGATCGCGATCGCGTGCTGCGGCGGGGACTTGATGCCTTTCAGGTGCGCAAGCACCCCGACCCAGGGGGTGCAGACCTCGGCCAGCGCGCGGCCGTCGACGGTGGCGATCACGCCGGGCTGCGCGCGCGCTTTCGACAGGTCGAGCTTCTTCAGCTTCGCGTGCGCGTAGGGACTGCGGAAGTAGACCACGTGCGCGAGGCGCGGGAAGCGGAGGTCGTCGACGTAGGCTCCGCGCCCCTGCAACAGGCGCTTCGCGTTCGGGCGCGGTTCACTCGTGCCGATATAACCCGTTTTGACCTTTGGAAGCTTCTCCGGCGCGTTCATCGCTTGGCTCCCTCGCGTCTCGCTTCGAGCACCGCCTCGATCGCGTCGACGATCGCATGGTAGCCGGTGCAGCGGCAGTAGTTGCCCGCCAGGTGCTCGCGTATCTGCTCGCGCGTCGCGTCGGGCCGATACTTCACCAGATCCAGCGCGGCCAGCAGCATTCCCGGAGTGCAGAAACCGCACTGCAGCGCGTTGCGCTCGTGGAACGCGCTTTGCAGCGCGGCGAGCTCGCCCGAATCAGACAGCCCTTCGATGGTGTCGACCTTGCGGCCGTTTGCCTGCACCGCCAGCATGAGGCAGCCGCGCACGATTTCGTCGTCGACGCGCAGGGTACAGGCGCCGCACACCCCGTGCTCGCAGGCGGTATGCGACCCCGTGAGGCCCATCTCCTCGCGCAGGAAGTCGACCAGGTGCTGGCGCGCCGGCACGCGGCGCGTGACCCGCGTGCCGTTGAGCACAAACGTGGTTTCAATTTCGGTCGCCGGGGCCTGGCTCATTGTGCCTCCGTGGTCACTGCACCAGGGCCGCGAGCGCGCGGCCGGTCAGCACGCGCGCCAGGTGCAGCTTGGTCGCGGCAGAGTGATAGAGATCCGGCAACGGATCGAGATCGTCGCCCAGCGCGGCCTGCACCGCGGCGACCGTCTGCGGGCCGTAAGCCTTGCCCTCGAGCGACGCCGCCGCACGGTGCGCGCGCACCGGCGTCGCGCCGACCCCCAGATAGGCCAGCCGCAGGTCGGAGACCGTGCCGCGCTCGATGTGCGCGTGCGCGGCCACGCCGACGATCGCGTAGTCGCCGTGCCGGCGCGCGAGCTCGACAAACGCGGAGCGGTAGCCGGGCCCGAGCAACGGAAACTCCGCCGCCAGCAGCAGTTCACCGGGTCCCAGCGCGGTGCTGTACAGGGCGCGGAAGAAGTCGCGCGCCGCCACGCGCCGCTCGCCGCTTGCACCGGCGATGACGAGCGCGGCGTCGAGCGCCAGCGCGCAGGCAGGGTATTCCGCCGCGGGATCGGCAAGCGCGATCGACCCGCCCAGCGTCCCGGCGTTGCGGATCGCCACGTGCGCCACGTGCACCACCGCCTGGGCGAGCAGCGGCGCGTGCCGCGCCACCTCGGCCGAGCGCTCGATTTCGCAGTGCCGCGTCAGGGCGCCGATGCGCAGGCTGCCGTTCTGTACCCGGATGCCAGAGAGCTCCTTCAGTCCGGTGATGTCCACCAGCAGCTCGGGCGAGGACAGCCGCATGTTAAGCGAAGCGAGCAGGCTCTGGCCTCCGGCGAGCACGCGCGCCGCCTCGCCATGCCGCTCGAGCAGCGCCAGCGTCTCGGCGAGCGAATCCGGGCGCGCGTAGGCAAACGACGGCGCTTTCATGCGAGACCTCCTCCCCCTCGGTGTCAGCCGATTATAACGACGCGGCGGATCACCTCGTGCGAAAACCCGCGGCCCTGCAGGAACCGGGCGCGCCTGGCGCGCTCCTCGAGCGTTGTGGCGGGCAAAGCGTACTTGCGTCGCAGGATCTCGCGCGCGCGCTCGATTTCGCCGGCGCTCGCGCCGGCAGTGGCGCTCGCGGCCGTCTGTTCGGCGACCCCCTTGGCGCGCAGGTCGTACGCGATGCGCGCGGCGCCGTACTTGCGCGCAAGCTGGCGCGCCCGCGCCTCGGCATAGCGCTCGTCAGATAGCTGCTTCTTCTGCTCCAGCTCGTCGAGCAGGCGCTCCAGCGCCGCAGCCGACTCGGCCCGCGGCGCGAGCTTGCGCGCGAGCTCGGCCCGCGAGTGCTCGCGCCGCGTCAGCAGGCGCAGCGCCCGCGCCTTGAGCTCCGCCGCCGAGTCCGGCTCGTCAGCCCCGTTTGCGCGCGGGCGCAGGGGCAGACTCCTGTTCGACTTCCTCGTTGGCGGCGGGCACGACCGGCAGCGGCAGCGCCACCCCGGCGGCCTCGCGCACCCTCATCTCGATCTCGCGCGCGAGCTCGGGGTTGTCCTTCAGGAAATCGCGCGCGTTGTCGCGGCCCTGGCCGAGCCGGTCGCCCTTGTAGGTGTACCAGGCTCCCGTCTTCTCGACGATGCTGTGTTCCACGCCCAGCTCGAGGATCTCGCCTTCGCGCGAGATGCCCGTGCCGTACATGATGTCGAACTCGGCCTGGCGAAACGGCGGCGCAACCTTGTTCTTGACCACCTTCACGCGCGTCTCCGAGCCGACCACCTCGTCGGCCTTCTTGATCGAGCCGATGCGCCGGATGTCCATGCGCACCGAGGCGTAGAACTTGAGCGCGTTGCCGCCAGTCGTGGTCTCGGGGTTGCCGAACATGACGCCGATCTTCATCCGGATCTGGTTGATGAAGATCACCAGCGTGTTGGTACGCTTGATATTGGCGGTCAGCTTCCTCAGCGCCTGGCTCATGAGGCGCGCCTGCAGGCCCATCTGCGGCTCGCCCATCTCGCCCTCGATCTCGGCCTTGGGCGTGAGCGCCGCCACCGAGTCGACCACGATCACGTCCACCGCGCCCGAGCGCACCAGCATGTCGGCGATCTCGAGCGCCTGCTCGCCGGTGTCGGGCTGCGAAATCAGCAGTTCGTCGATGTCGACCCCGAGCTTGGCGGCGTACTGGGGGTCGAGCGCGTTCTCGGCGTCGATGAAGGCCGCCGTTCCGCCCATTTTCTGCGCCTCGGCCACCACCTGCAGCGTGAGCGTGGTCTTGCCGGAGGATTCCGGACCGTAAATTTCAACCACCCTGCCGCGCGGCAGGCCGCCCACGCCAAGCGCCAGATCCAGGCCAAGCGATCCGGTCGAGACCACCTGCACGTCCTTGATCGCCTCGGAGTCCATGCGCATCACCGAGCCCTTGCCGAACTGCTTCTCGATCTGCGACAGGGCGGCGGCCAGCGCCTTCGATTTGTTCTCGTCCATCGTGTACCTCTTCTTGTCTGCGCCGGCATCTACGGCGGGCGATTCCCGGGCCGGCACCGAGTACTGTATAAACGTCCATGTATTGTATCGGTTGACGCATGCGTGTCAACCGGCTGCGCGTATTATCGACTATTGCTCAATGGCGCCAATGCCTTGAACAATTCATGCTACTGCCGGGAGGAGCCTTGAAGATCCGCGAACTGCACCTTTTCGTCCAGGAAATCGTCGACCATGCGGGAAGGGCGGTCTCGCCGCCTGCCTTGCGCGCGGTGAGCTGCGCCGTGCTCGAAAACCCGATGGCGCAACGGCCCGCGACCGACAGCCTGCAGCCGTTCGTCGACGCCTCGGTGGCGGTAGGCGAAATCCTCACGCGCCGGGCACTCGAAGCGCTAGGCCCCCGAGTTCCGATCGCTTACGGCAAGGGCGTCCTGGTCGGCGCAGGCGGGGACCTGGAACAGGGCGCAGCGATGATCCACTGCCGCATCGGACTCGCGATGCGCACCGCGATCAAGGGCGGCCGCGCTCTGATTCCCGGCAACGCGAAGCTCGCCGCGCCGGGCGCGACGCTCGACATCGTCCTGGGCGGCGTCGACGATGGCTGGAACTACGACGCCATGGATACGGCAGAGGTACGCGTGCCTGGCGCTCCGCGCGCGGATGAGATTGTCCTCGCGGTCGCCTTCGCGACCGGGCGGCCCAACGCAAGGATCGTCGGGGCGGCTGAAAGCGTGGTGCAAGACCTCGTGGCAAAACTGAGAGGTTAGAATCGGGCCCTTGTTCGTTCGAGAACCGATGGAGAAGACGATGGCAAAACTCGCATTTCTTGGGTTGGGCGTGATGGGCTACCCGATGGCGGGTCACCTGCTGAAGAAGGGCGGGTACGACGTGACGGTGTACAACCGCACGGCCGCCAAATCCGCGCAGTGGGCCAAGGAATACGGCGGCAAGAGCGCCGCCACCCCCAGGGAAGCCGCCCAAGGCTGCGACTTCATCATGATGTGCGTCGGCAACGACGACGACGTGCGCGCAGTCGCCTACGGCGACAGCGGGGCGCTGGCCGGACTGAAAAAGGGGGCCGTACTGGTGGACCACACCACGGCATCCGCGGTGGTCGCGCGCGAGTTGCACGCCAAGTGCAAGGAAAAGGGCGTCGGCTTCGTGGATGCCCCCGTCTCCGGCGGCCAGGCGGGCGCAGTGAACGGGCAGCTTGGCATCATGTGCGGCGGCGAGCAGGCCGATTTCGACAAGGCCAAGCCGGTGATCGAAGTCTACGCCAAGATGGCGGCGCTGATCGGCGCGCCCGGCGCGGGGCAACTCACCAAGATGGTAAACCAGGTCGCCATCGTCGGCCTGCTGCAAGGGCTTTCGGAAGCGCTCAATTTCGGCAAGAACGCCGGCCTCGACATGGAGAAAGTCGTCGCCGTCATCTCCA